>JGI24159J19872_10002406_pt1 | contig 22231 bp, 10 predicted proteins | sample Ectturendosymbi4_FD_19872 | JGI IMG/M metagenome (IMG submission 19872) | reverse complement strand
AAGCCCGTCTTGCAAAAAAAGCTGATGGTTTGGCGCGTTGGATACTTGCAGCTTTGGCTGGCAGAACGTATTGAGGTAGTGGTTGGTTGCTCACAAGAAGATTCTCTGGAGAAGTCACAAACCGCAAAAGAGTCACATAAACCCGCTTGATTTTATAAAAAAAAAAATTATAAAAAAAATTTGACGCAACCTCCTCAATCGTGAAATCTTCTCTCACATCATTGGATGAAACCAACACTGTTTTGCACTGCCGTCTGCTGGACAGAGAAGCTGATGTGTTTGGTCTTGCTAATTTGTAGCAACGTTTTTGTTACCAACGAGGAACTATGAACGCTTTTTTTCACGCAACTCGCAACAGTTGACAACAACGTTGTGAGAGCTTTAGCTGAACGCCCATTTACATGTGCTGTGAGCTCTAGCGAGTTGCAGATGCTAACTTGGAACAGGCGCCTAACCGAATTTAAACAAATTTCTGCGCTATTTTCAGACAAAAGACTGTACTGCATAGCTGCAAGTGAGAAATTAAGCTTTGCTGTTGCCACCTGCTTGGAAAAGAAACTCTCTGAGCTTAGAAAAGCCGACCAATGCAAAGAAGACTTTCAGTTGGTGATTTTATGCTCTGACCAACAGCACTACATCGCGTCGTTGTTTCAAGAGGTACAGGGAATATGTACCTTACTTTTCTTTTTACAAGTGCCGTGTTTGACTGGTGAGATATATTTCGTGGCGGTCGCAGGTCATACGTGAACATCGCCGCCCCAGTAATAGATTTTCTCATAATTTCTCCCATCAGCGTTTGCACTGATTTTTCAGTAAATGCGTTGCTCAAAAATCATTACCGAAAATTTGGTGCGTTTTTTTCGCGTTCTTTTCATGGTAAAAGCCAGCCTGGAAACGCAGCCTTGCCTGATCTGACAGGAACGAACGTAGCATGTGTGCCTTTTTTTATCAGACTAAAGTCGAGTACTCGTCTGTCGAAACGACCGAAAATATCCGCAAATACGTCAAGGAGAAGCTGAAAATTGAGCAAGGACCAAGTATAACGGAAGTGACGAATGGCCTGTCTGCTCTTCTCGTGAAATCGGGTCGCCCAGGACTAGGTAAGGCGTGTATACTGTAGATGTTTACTTAAACCCAGGCCGCCGTAATGGTCTGTTACGGTGGTCTCGCCTAAACTGTTGTTAATTTCTGCGTATCCACGGGTCAGGTGTTTGGGAAGACCCAAAAGCTATACAAGTTTTGCGCAAGTACGCTTCTGAGGCAAGTTTTTTTGTTTTCCTTCTTGTATTCACCGTCTTTTTTGTTGCGGTAAGAAACCTTGCATCAAACTTGTGCAACTGCGTTAGCCACTTGTGGTTGTTGTAGACCCACATGCTTACTGTAAAAGTGTTTCTATTGTTACAGGCAAATCACTCTTCATATCAAAGCTGAGATCTCGTATCCGCTCAAAAACTTTTAACGACACTGTTGTGAGGTGTCTGGAGAAGCGTTGCGACCGAGATGATGTGATGGAATGTCTGCGAAAATCAGACGACGCCGTGAAAAATAACCAACCCCACTTCGTGCACATCGACGTGACGCCGTCGGTAAGGAGAAACACCATCCACTAAAAAGTCTTTTTTTGCATACTCTGTGTAATGGTCAACTTTGGTCAACTTTGCCAGCTTGAAATGTGGTGACGTAAGCGTATCTATTTTTCGTTGCTTTTTTCGGGGTTTCTTACGTGGATGTTGGAAAGTGAAATTTACCTGCTCAGTGGGTTTCAGGAGATAACAGTTAACAATCCAGCTTAATCTCAATTATCGTGGTTGCAGGTTGTGTATGGGATCGATCGCTTTCTCTTCGAATGCGTAATTCTCGGTTCATTCAAAGATAGCCTGGGTTATTTGTGGAAAAAGCACCAGCAGCATCTCTACTGCATTGAATATACTTATGTTCATGGCAATAATGGCGTAAGTATGCGTTGTTGGGTCAGAAGTATGTTATGTTGTGCGATGGTGTTGTGTCCAAGTGGCCGCTGAGTTTCAGTCATTGAAACCACAGTCGAAGAGTTAATATTTGTAGTTTTGAAACGCATCAAAATACCAAAATGACTCAATCTGAATCTGAAGTACAGAATTCACATGTTACAAACAAGTAAAGAATGTATACTGAATTAATCTCCGTTTGATAGTGTGAAACAGACTGAGTATTTCATGACATTTACGAAGCGTGGTTGACTTTGTTTCAGCATCATCCGCCTGTTTTGTCCTTCTTGCCTTGCGTCAACTGCCTGTCACCTCGAGAAGTCGTTGACAGTCTTTCAACTCAAAAGGGCGATCGTTTCCTAGACGACGCGTCGACGATGGACAAGGCACAGTTTATGAGCTCGACGTATCAACGCCCTTACCTTTACCTGCTTCGTCTTTCACAAAAGGAGAATCTTGACAATGTCGTGTACTCAGCCCCGAGCGGGAATGAGCGTCAGTGCTTGAGAACCTTGCTGGAATACTGTGGCGTGGCCGACCCATCGTGGTCCGAACTCCGGCATTTCGCCAGTTTCCTGGACTGCCAGCTGCAGGACTGCGAGAAATCGGTCTTCTGCAACGAAGCGTTGATGGGCCCCGACTCGGGCCTTTCCGGCTTCAAGGAGTTCGCCGTCCGTTTCATGACCCGGATGTCGCGGGACTTCGCGACCCCGTCGCTCGAAGCTTGTTCGGAAAGTGACGCCGAAGGCGCGCTACCGGACGTCTTCGCGCAGCATCAGCTGAGGCGCCGCTGGGAACAAATGCCGCACCCCTATCTCTTCTTTAACGCCGACGGCGCCTCCATGTCGTTTGTAAACTTCAAAATCACTCGCGGCGGGTCAGTGCTAAGCACCAGGACCAAGGAGTGCCTGGAAAGAAACCTGATGTCGCGAAATCTCGTCCAGGGTCTGAAGCACCAGGGCGTTGACCTTGGCCAGACTTTCGACGGCCTGTCCAGGCACCAGAAGCTGACGTTTTTGTCCCAGGTCATGGGCCTGGGCGAAATCACCGACCCGGATCCTTCTTATCAGTTGACGGTAGACAACGTGGTCAAGCTCCTGGCCATTCACATGCGGTTCAGGTGTCATATTCCGGTGGTGATCATGGGGGAGACGGGCTGCGGCAAAACGAGAATGGTTGAGTTTTTGAGCAAACTGAAACGAACAGGTTGCGTGCATTTTCAGCGAAACGGTGTTAAAAACATGGTCACCGTGAAAGTTCACGGAGGTGTGGACGTTCAGCAAATCCAGCTGCAAATGAGAGAGGCCGTGCGTTTAGCTGAAGCGAACAAACAAAAGTATGGCGTTGAAACTGTGCTCTTTCTCGACGAGGCCAACACCACCGAAGCCATCTACGCGATCAAGGAGTTCGTCTGTGACCGAACAATCCACGGCGAGGCGGTCGACGCCACCAGCTTGCGCGTCATCTGCGCCTGCAATCCATACAAGAAGCACAGCGAGGAGTTCGTGCGGAAGCTGGAATCTTCNGGTCTGGGGTTTCGCGTCCGATCGGACCAGACCCAGGACAAGTTCGCCGACACCCCCATGCGCTGCCTAGTCTACCGTGTTGTGGCCCTGCCCCCGAGCATGCAGCCCCTCGTCTGGGACTTCGGCCAACTGCAGAGCGACTCTGAGCGAGCGTACATAGAACAGTTGGTCAATCGAGTAAGCGACGACAAGATGCTGCTGACTCCTAAAAACAAACAAGTAATCGCCGATGTCCTCGTTGAGTCTCAAAGATTCATGCGAGAAAAAAGAGACGAGTGTCGTTACGTCAGCTTGCGTGACGTCGAACGATGCCTTGTCAGCTTGCAATGGTTTCACGACAATCACTACTGGCTTTTTCCTTTCATCGACAGCAAGCAGCCGCCACAAAGTCCGACTGATAAAAGGCATTCCGAACAGATCGTTTGGCGCTGCTTAATTCAAGCGGTCGGCGTGTGTTATCACGTGACACTGGAAGCGCGCGAAGAGTATCGTGAGAGAGTGAGCGACTGCTTTCTGAAGCACAAGGTCAAAATCACAGCGGAGGAAATTTACACCGCGATCGTGTCGTGCCAGTCGGCCTTCCTCGAGAGCGTCTCGCTTTCAAACGACATCGCGCACAACGAAGCGCTGCGCGAAAACGTATTCATGATGATCGTCTGCATCGAAATGCGCGTTCCGCTATTCCTTATCGGCAAACCCGGAAGTTCCAAGTCTTTGGCCAAGACGGTCGTCGGCGACGCCATGCAAGGCCAAAATTCGAGCTACTCCCTTTTCAGAAAACTGAAGGAAGCGCAGGTGCTTTCTTTCCAGTGCAGTCCCGTGTCGGACGCGGTCGGCATCGAAGGCATTTTCAATCAGTGCGCTGCGCTCCAGGAAAAGCACGCCGACGATCAGAACTTCGTTGCTGTCGTTGTTCTGGACGAGGTCGGCCTCGCGGAAGACTCGCCCAAGATGCCTTTGAAAGTACTGCACCCGCTGTTGGAAAGCGGCACCACCAAAGAAACAAACACCGCGGACAACGTGGCCGGAAAGGTGGGTTTTGTCGGCATCTCCAACTGGGCTCTTGACCCGGCGAAAATGAACAGGGGCGTGTTCGTCCATCGCGGAATTCCATCTGCGGAGGAGCTGAAAAAAACGGCGAAAGGAATTTTTGCGCACCACGCGAGCGGCTCTTGTTTCGAGAACGTTGCCGATGTCGTTGACAGGCTCACGGATTCCTACACGGATATTTGCGCAGCCCAGAAACGTGAGTTTTTCGGCCTGCGCGATTACTACAGCCTGCTCAAGATGGTCTTCGCCTCGTTGTCTGCTCACAATGGCTCTCTCAGCTCGTCGGACGTTGCGCAGGCCTTGGTGCGCAACTTCAGCGGCGGTGAACAAGATTGCCTTCCCGTCTTCCTCAAGAGTCTTAGGGGCCTCTATCCGGATCTGGAGGACAAGGTCAACGGCTTGTCGTTGATTGAACTCATAAAGGATAATCTTAACTTGGAGTGCACGGTTGAAAGCCGCTATTTGTTACTGATGTCTACCAACTTCTCAGCAATCAACCTTCTCTCGCTGGTGCTGGACTGCTCCGGATTTCAGATTATTTTCGGGTCGAGCTTTCCTCGTGACGACAGCTACGCGAAGGTGTGCAAGGACATCAACCAGATCAAACGCTGCATGGAGGAGGGTGGTACAGTGGTCATGCTCAATCTGCGCGACCTGTACGAGTCTCTTTACGACGCCTTGAACCAGCACTACGTTGAATTCGCGAAGCAGCGCTACGTCGACCTGGGGCTTGGCGGGCACAGGGTGAAATGTCGCGTCAGTAGGTCGTTCAGGTTGATCGTGGTTGAAAACATGAAAGTGGTTTACGATCAGTTTCCTGTGCCGCTGATCAACCGGCTCGAAAAACACATCTTCACCACTTCCCGCATTCTCGATGACCACCAAATGGCGCTTTCACATCAGCTGAATCGCTGGGCTGCCAGTTTCTCACGCGTCAAAACACGACCTCATGCAACAGCTCCAGCTTACGCGGAAAAAGATGTCTTTGTTGGCTACAGCGACGACACCGCGGCCGCTGCTACCCTAGCCGAAGACTCGTTTGAGCAGGCGCAGCTGCGTCTTTTGAGTTCTGCATCGAGCGACAGCCTCTTTCGTCTGCATTTGTCGGCAATTTCAGAAGAGGCTGAACAGTGGCAGCGCGTTTATTTCACAGAACAAGAGCACGACGATTTGTTTTCCTTGCTTAAAAGCTTCTTGAGCACAGTGGTTACAGGCCCGGTCGTGTCGGACATCTTCTCATTCTCGCAGATGCTCTCGGAAAGCGACAGACAAGAACTGGAGCATCACCTCGGCTTAGAACGCGACACAATCACACTTCTCAATCTGCAGCAGTTTCAAACAGCGGATGAATACAGAGCGAAAGCACAATCCATTCTGAACGCCGCGCCAGGCTGTCACAGTTGTCAGCACATTTTGCTGATCCAGTGCCCGCAAGCAAGCGCGGCAACCAGTCTCACCTCGTGCGCGAAGTACGAAATGTACAACGTCTTACGCCGTCAACAGCGCGTGCGCGAAAACTCAGCCAGGATCGCGGTGTACTTCTTGCACGCGTTGGACCGAGACACGAAGTTCCACCATCAGCATACGGAATTTTGCAGTCCGGACTCGCGCGCGGTCTTCGTTGACAATTTCCGCATTTTTAGCGAACGACTTGCCCCGCCAAGTAGGTTACTGCACGCCACCGTTTCCGACCTGTTCGAAGAAGGCTACCACGCCTTTGCTCCTGCGCAAAACTCTGGGCGAAAACAAAGTTCCAGGATGAATTTCGAACCGTTGCTTCGCAGCTGCTTGCCGACAGCTTTGGTGAAGTTGACGAGTCCGACAGACGCGCCCGAGACGTGGCGCGCGAAACACATCTTCGGTTTGTTTTTTGAGAACAACGCTTCGTCAACGCGATTCGTTACAGTCGTCGGGCAACACGTTGTTGGCATTATGAAGCAGAGAGAGAGAGAATGCTTTTCCCTGCAGTCTTGGATCACGAACGTCGCATGCTCGCGTGACGAGCTCCACGAGGCTGGCAGCTTCAGCAAAGCTCTGTGGCTTCACCTGACGAGGCTCGCCTCGACCGCTGTTGCTTATGTCTTGAGCGGAACGGACGATGACAGAAATCTCAGCCTTTTGTGGAAGGAAAATGCGGATGTCCACTTAAAGAAAATCTGGCTGGACCTTTTCGAATCCCCTCAGCTTTGTACGTTCAGATGGAGAGACATTTCCAAGCACCCGGCACAGTTTGCTGTAAGACACGAAGGTGGTTTTAACTCAAAGTTTCCGTTCAGCCGTAAAATCGTACAACATTTCGACACGGTCTGGGGTGCGTTGCAAAACGCCGACGTGACGCAACGTGACGTGCTGTTCCACCGCAACGTGAGAAGCCTCAGGTTCAGTGACATTCTGCAGCAGGCGACAGCCATTTGCTCCGATCGAGTGCTCGACGATTTTGCTCACGACCTGGCTCATTGCAAGATCGGTCAGAGAACGGGTAACCGCTTGACGGCTGAACTTGTGGCTGCCTCTGCGGTCGAAGTCTTAAAAGCAACGCAAGCCACGCGGTGCGCAGATGAGGATGCAAGCAACTGTCTTTCTGACTTGTACGCAATTGTCGAAACCAATCGCGTGGCGATTCAACAAATGACCGCCCTGCTGTCAGTAGTGCCGGACATCTTGAATACCGAGAACCTGACTTCTTTTCTGCAGCAACAAAAAGGTCACGTGTCCTTCAAAGTTCACTTGGCCTTGTTTGGCGCCGCCATCGAGCACATTACCTGTGAGTACAAGGCGTGCGCCGAGTCTTCCAAAAGCCCGGATCTCCAAGGCGTCATATCCCGGCTGAAGCCCGTAGCGTGGGAAATCACTCAACATCCGCAGAGCAGTGAGCAGAAGTCCTGGAAAGCTCTAGAGTTTTCAGCTTTGTTTTATGACTATTTGGTGCCATCAGATCTGGCAGACACTGGTCGCAGCCAGTTGCTGTCGATACTGGCACCCGTGCTGAACCGCTTTTGGAAGGGAGCGCTCTCCAAGAATCTGAACAGCCGTTTTTTCGTGAAGCTCGTCGTCCGCGCACTGACGGACTGCTCTAGGGACTTCGTTCTGAAGCATCTTGTCAACTGGCAAAACTTGAATTGTAAGGTCTGCAAGAAGAAGCAGGTGGTCGACCCCGTCGTTCTTCCGTGTTCGGATTTCATGTGCAAGCGTTGCGTCGAAATGCAGGCAGACTCGAGAGAGTGCCCGCTGTGCAGAAAGGAAGTTCCTAAAACCTTCGATTTAAGTCCAGCTTCGTTGACCGAAGCGCAAAGCAAGGAAATCGAACCCTTTGTTCGCAGCTGCGCCAGTTTCTTTTTGGCGTTCTTGACCACCTTCTGCTTTCCCAGCCATGACCGTTTTTCGAATGGTGCGGTCGTCGATCCAGAAGTCGTAAGCTTGCTCGGCGAGTTAGTCTTTACAGAGAAAACCGTCACGAGCTCAAAAATCCCTCAGTTCGTCTGGGGCGTGCGGTCATTCATTCTTCAGTTGCTGCTGCGCAACAGTGAAGAGACAGTCGAATCGAATTTGCTGACTCGCTTGGCCGAGCGCGAAACCACGCCATCTGCGACGAAACGCGAACTGATGATGATTTACATTTGCTGCGTAGAAGATTCCTTGCGGCCAGTTACGAAGCTGCCTGAGTCGATCCTGGAAATTCTCGAAAAGCAAGAAGCGTCGATGCAGTGTCCGTCCAATCTGAACCCGGTCCAGCAGCTGAAGTTTGTCGCCAGACTGCGCGCTGCGACCCACGCGTTTTGCGACTGTACCTGTTCGGGCGGCGGAGTTATTTCCGAAACTGCGTCCAACAGTCGCGTCTTTACCCGGTTGTTCGCTTTGTTGAGCAAGGTAGAAAATGCCAGAGAATATTTTGTGAAGTGTTGCTGTCGACGCTTCGGTCTGGGCTGGTTCGCGGAAGCGCTCCGAAGCGACCTCCTGCGACGCATGATTCCAGTCCGGTTGGTCGAAGCTGGCAAGGACGTGAGTCCGACGGAGAACTGCGACGCCACGGCTGCTTCAGGATCTGTTTATTCGCCAGCTTTGAACGAACTGCGCAAACTGCAATATCCTGACGGCGTTGATGACGTGCTCGAATACTTGCGCCAGAAAGCGAACGACTCTGCTGACTCCTGTGTGCAGGTCTTCCTCGCGCTGCTGTCCCACTGCTCCTCAGTTGGTCAAGAACGTGAAGCAGAACTCTACAGGGACTTTATCCAAAGTTTTTTGAAAAAAATCCAAGCGTCAGGGCGAGCAGAACATCTCACGATGCTTGTATTTCAGCCGTTGGTAGACAACTATTTCGCTGGAGAGGGAGACTTTTTTCAGAACACGCTGTTGAGAGACCTTGTGGCTGCCGCTTGTCTTACAGTTTCTTCTAGCGAGCACCCTATTATATGGCACCTGAACCATCTGATGCTGTACCCGGACCAGTTGGCCGAAAAGTTTTTACCCACGATGCCCCAATCTAATTTTTTCGATGTAAAGGAAGTAGTGGACCAGTGGGTTGATCAGAGTTTCAGTTTACCCCCCAAGGCGTACCAGTGCCCCAACGGACACTTGTATTTTATTGGCAACTGCACCAAACCAATCAAAGGGAATGAAGTTTGTCCGGAATGCCACGAGCCCATTGGCGGCATGAGCTATGGTGAGCTGAATCCAGGTAATCGATTGGGCGATGTGTCAGAGGATAGCCAAGCCGGATACAAGCTTCAAGACATGTCTCGTTTTGCGAACGTTGTACCGGAACGTGACTGCAGCAGAGTTGCTGTTTGTGTCATCAGGTTTCTGCTTCACTCAGTCATGTTCTTTGCATCCTTTTCCCGGGATTTGTTTTGGTGAGTAAAATCTTATCGTTTTAAATGTGCTTTTTCTTAGCATGGAACATACGCACGAGGTTCAGTTGCATTTGCTTTAATCGAACTGCTGCGCATTTCGTCGGTTTTCCTTCAGTGAAGCTGCGTTTCGATTTTTTCTCAGAAAACTGTTGATCTACAACAGACAAAAGCAATTTTTGCTCGCATAGTTTTTGACAGCTGACTTTGGCTAATTTCAGGTCGCTGAATCTGAAAATTAGGTCAGAGTTTTTGGGGAAGTGTGGTCGCCAGTTTTTTTAATTTGCAGCTGCAGTTGCGCTCCATTTCTTAATACAAATATTTTTATTTTGTTTGATATTTTATAAATCGACGTACTTAATATTTTATAATATTTTTTTTCTAAATCTAATATTTTATAAATCGACGTACTTAGAAGTCATCGCACTACTACATTATAATAATCATGATGGCGTCATTCATGCGTGTGTCTTATAAGCTTGTTTTTCATCAAAGTAAATGTATTAGCGCCATTAACCGTATACACTCTACTGCCGCCACGCATATATCCTCGTCGTCTGCCATATATTTGTGTATTCCCTGTTACTACGATGCATGTTTAAAGTCCAGCGCCATGCGTGTGGGTGTGAAGACGTTACACAATACAATGCTTGTTATTATTATCATACAGCGGAGCATAAAAGTGTTTATTACAAAATATGAAGGTTTTTCATTTCTCGAAAACCTGATGGGATTTATAAATTTTGGCGACAGATTTGAAATCAGCGCCCCAAATATAGCCAAGTCACTTCTTGACACCAACGTCAGAAATTTTGCATTGAACATTTAATTGCATACTGTTACCGTCTTTTGGTCGAATCAAATGCATCTTCCCTTTTTCTCAAAAAAACTGTGTTTGCGCAGGTTGTTGAACGTTCCTGATCGCGCGGCGTGTCGAACAGCGCTGGAAAAACGACTCGAAAACGATGTTAAACAGCTTGGAATCTGCCTCGGAAAGAGCGTCAGCGATTCTGCGCTACTGTTGCACCAAGTCCTGGCTTTTATTCGTCGTACAACGGTGAATGAAGTGGTGTTTGTTTCGAGACCTTGTTTTCAACGTTTGCTTCAAGCCCTATTTTCATCCTTCTTTTCCTCAGAAGAAGAGGTTCATCAGCGAAGCAAGCCTCAACTCCATAAGCGGCAGGAAACTGTGGGAAGCTGAGTTTCAGCGCCTGTTCCTGGCGCCCGTGTTTACCCGCGCGGACGAGCTCATCAACGAAGCTCAAAAGTCTGTCCTGCGCTCAAAACAGCTAAGCGCTTTGGAGCGGTGAGTTGGTCGCTCTGCAGCTGAGTTAACTTTGTTGTTTTACGCGTCCGTTTGTTTGGAAACCTCGTGAATTTGCGACGCAAGCTTGTTTCTGGCTGAAGCAGTTGCCAGATCCCTGCTGCACTGGCTTTGCTCGCTTCCAGTAATATCTACCTTCGAAACCATGTTGTCCTGAATATGCAAAACTGCTTTTCTCAGACTCGTTTATGAGTATCCCGCTTCTGACACCGACCACAAGCCGGAAAGCGACGGCGGTGAAGCTTTATGGACTGACTCTCGTCTTTGGAGTTATCAAGTCCCAGTCAGCATGAAGCACTTCATTCAACAACTGGAGGGTGTTGTGACATCGGAAAATGGTGATAACGCATTTTCGTATGGCACGTTCTGCGACATGACTCTGTTCTATACGCAGCCCCTTGTCAATTATATGATAGTTGGACGACCGCCAACCTCGAGTTTAAAAATGATTTGACTTTTGTTTGTATTTTCAAGGTTTCGCAGTTAAAACACAGCAGTTAAACAATAATTTTGTGTCAACTGCATGTTGTTAGTGGGTTCTGCTGATAGGTTTTACATGATATTACGCAATGAACGGTTTCGAGCCGCTTTGTACTGTGAGGGGCGATCAAACTCGTGCATTGGCAAATTTAACGTTGCTATGGACACGCCTCCACAAGGTCTTACCGCAGTCCTGACCTGAATTACAGTGTATAGCGGGACTACATTGAGCCAACTGTCCATTAATTTTAGTCATAAACTTCGAATTGCAAAAAGTAGGTCTAAAACCGAGCAAATAACCTCTTCATTGGTAATTATTGGTAAGCAATGCGCGGAGTTGCTGCAGATTCTTATTGCGAACAATATAGTCAACAAATACCGAATGCATTATTTCATTCAACGTTTCAGCTTAGTCATAAGCCATATTCCTGACTAAGCTGAAACGTTTAATAAAATAATGTATTCAATATTTGTGGCTATACTGTTCGCAATAAGAACCTCTATTCAGTTTTTATCTTACGTGCATGGATGGCAGGTTTCTGCTCGCTTCACTTCACATAAGCCGTGAGGAATACTTTCGAACCTTTCTGCATGCTCGTTTCGAACCTTTGCTATGTGACCCAATGGGTGTTTTGAAATACTGTATAGTGTGAATACGCAAGGCTGAGCTTCGAGTATGGTGATTTCATTTATTTACAGACCATGGCGTTTCGCTCAAGTCGATTTTGGACCAAACTTGCCTCCCGATTCTGATGGACCTCGAAAAAATACGTGACGTTCAGCGAACAATTTATCGAAGGTGCGGCTGCGGAAGCTGTGCGAGTCTAGTTTTTCATTGTGGTCCAAGCTTTTGATTCACTTGGGCTCGGCAGCAAGTCTTGTTGCCACGCCAGTCCTGTCTCGCGTGGTGTGGGAGACGAGAACTCACGGAGTTCTTCAACGCGCACTTGGCAATCTTTCGCCTATTCTGACATTTCATATGTTTCGTGCATCAACGGTTCTGCAACCTCGTATTCCCTACAGGAATTTTTTAGGGGCAGGAAGATGATGACGATCGCAAGCTTATGTTGTCGGAAATCGCATAACTTAGAGCAAGGTTTCCGAAACAACAAAAACGAACTGAGAATTCTACCAGCGCGGCTAAACTCAATAAATAGTTTTCACTGTCAGTGAACCAAATGCGCAACAAACAATTAGCCAAGCACGCAATTGCAATTAATTGCAGCCAACTAAATATGCAACTGCAATCCTGATTCGGTGAAAATACTAATTGGCGTACGCATTCATCCTCCTACTGCGAACAAGAAAGCATAAAACGTAGCAAACAACGTGATCCCACAGTTCAGATGTTTGGTCTTTACGTTTTTTTGAAAAAATTCGCTATTGCGAATGGCAGAATTTGGGCCGTACACGTAGAGCTCAGCAGCAAGTCGCGAAATCGAAGTTCCTAGTTACTAGTAAAACGCTTTGCGAGCAGACTTAGCTGCTTCACCCATGTGGGGGCTTGTTAAAATGCGGGTATGTGCAGTGGAGTAGTCCAAAGTTATGAAAGCAGAACACGGCAGGCTGATTCCTGGAAGGCTCAACAGCAAACCTAGAGCTGTCGAATACAGTTACGAACCAAACTACACTAGAGGGCTTAGGGCAGTTAACCTTTTGACCCAGGAAAAAACGCATGTATTAAGTTCGGCGACCGGGGTTAAGCGCGGCATGTGACGTCATTACGAGTAATCGTGTTACGTCAAACCGATTGGTCGCTGCGCGTCACTTTGGGGTGGATCGCAAGAACTAGGCTCATTCTGACGCTTAAAATCATCCCATTTGCTACAGGAACACTCCACACTTTTGAGGTCGATGTGATGTTTATGGATGCCCATGAAAAATATGGTTCACCTATGTTCACAACAAGCTCAACGAAACACGAGAATTTCAAGGCTTAAGTGTTTTTGCTTCTTTATGCAAGCGAAAAATGTGTTGTAAATAATGGAAGACCTCCACAGCACATTCTGAAAGAAAAACTTGGCAATGGATGTTCTTAAGTTGTTTCGAAAGCAGCTTGTACCCGCAACACGTGCTCTGAAAAATCTTTTTCGGTGAAGTGTACTAATTTTTTATTTCCAAACCGCATATTGTTATAGGTGTTACGGTTAGTTTCCGGTTGGTCTTTTCGAACTAGCCAGATTCAAAAACTGTTTGTCGTTGCTGGATTTCGCACATTATTTTTAAGTCTATGTGACAAACTTGTGTGCATCACTATGTCACACAGTCGGCGCAGACCTTTGATAAAAAATGCAATTTGTCAAAATCTCACGAAGTGATCAAACCCGCTTGTTTTTCCGACAGCAGACTGCATTACGTGAAAGTCGGCGGTCGTACGTCTGTGGTAACACATGTCATGTTACAGTCCGTGTATCAGTCGAACAACTCGAGCTTTTGCAGTTTCGATACGCAGGCGGCTCTGCGTCGGACATTACAGCTTTTGTTACAGCGAGTCTTGAAAAGTCGACTGGCGCTGGCACGCGCTTTTTGGTTTAATCTTGTATGCTGCAACAACATGACGAACGCTAATAAAGCATCGCTGAAAACAGTCTTGGAACTTAACACGCAACAGAGCTTAACTCATTTAGCGCTAACCGTAAATGCGGAACGTCTAATTGCCGTTGTGCCGCTGTTACTATATTTATGAATATGTTTCTGTGAATTCAATCCTTGTAAGAAAAGCAATATTTTGATGAACTTTGTTGCTAAAGTTTATTTGGAATTCGATAGTTACCTGCTCAAAATCCGCCTCAGAAATGTTGGACACTGTAGATCAAGTTGACCGAGATCACAACTGGGTAAAGGCTCTCAACCAAACAGCTGTATTTGGTTTGGCGTTCATAAATCTCACTCCAGCAAGCACTGGCCTGCTTGAAGGGCCATCTAGAGTACTTGTCTTTATTTTGCGAAAGCTAGCATGCGATTGCGTTTGTTAAGTAACGCTCTCTTTGTTGATTTTCGCCTGGCCGACCTGTCCGTGGATCTACCGCTACTCACGTACAAGTAATCGGAAACTCGTGGTAACGGATACAGTCAAACTGAAGTAAATTAGTGCATTTCAAGAAAAGTATGCAGTTTGCTTGCATTACATAAAAGCCACGACCCAATGATGTTCATAAGCCATACGCTTGTTGTAGGAAATAGATGGAAGACATGCTTCGCATACATCCCTAGTTGGGAAACACTAGGGACTCCGGCCAATACTACGCCTTGTCAACTTTCATTTATGCTCATAAAACCGATGACTTCAGTTTGACCTTGTGCACAAGGTGGCTGCCTAGTTTGCCCAGCTTAGTTACGTTGAAGTTTTGCGCAATAAAATATTGTTTATTTCGAAAAAGTATTAACTGGCGCTTGTTAAGCTGAGTCTACACGACATATCAGAGTTTGATGCACTGCTTGCAACAATTCTTCTGACGTCTTCCTCACCGTCTGTGTTTCAGATATCTTCACAAGGTCGATGCCGAAGAACTGGAGGCTATCTCGTTGACAGAGTTCCTGCAGGAAGAAAATTGTGAAACGACGGAGTGCAATGTGCGTACCTACGTCCAGTTGTGGAACAAGGTGAGTTTCTCTACTGTAAGTGCGACCTGGATGAATTTTAGGAGTTGTTGAAGATTTGAAGTGAATTCCTTTGTAGGACGTCCGGTTGACCAGGCCAAAAATCGCCACACAATAGCTACCGCCGTTGCCGGCTCCCGTTTTTTACTACTTAATCAATCTACGTACCAGACAATGACTTGTTGGCAGTAAAATTCCTTGAGTGACTAAAGGTACATCGTAAGTAACCAGGTGAGAGGTCTGTTAAAACAGTGTGTTCTTTGTGCAGTACATAGGCGAATTGCGCAAGCAGTCAGCTTACGCGTTGCCTGAGGAATACTTGAAACCGATGTCGACGAACAGTTCCGTATCTCTGTGCCTGCCGAGCAAACTGAAGCCGGGGATCTGCGCTTTGGCCTTCATTAAATTCGCGGTCGATCAACAGAATTCGCTCCTTCACAAGATCCGAGAACGCACAGAGATGTCGTAAGTAGCGAGCTGTGTGTGTGGAAGTAACGGCCGTGGGAAGGCGGTCGCTGTTTGCTTGGTGTTCGGTCAGGGTGTACTTGACTTTCGCGTTCATACAGTGACGCCTGATCAACTGATTGAAATAATTCTTGCGAAATTTGATCGATCAACTTATCGTGTTTGTCAGCACGGAACAGGTTTTGCGTTTTGCGAGTAAGTCTGAGAACAGGGAATGAAGATTTTTTGAGAAGGTTTGTACTCGTGCAACTGTTTGCGTCCAACTACCTTTCATGGCGTCGTGTGCCTGCCAGCCCTTGCAGCTGGCATTTCTGTGCCTTATTTCTAAACCGCCACGTAAAAGTCAGGTATAACTGCCCCCTTCCCTGCGATTTGTTCGAATGAGACGGAATTAACGTTGTATGTAAATGGGTTGCTATTAGATGGAATTGCGTTTTTCTATGTCCTGTGCTGCTCCAATGGTACGTCTTACGTTAAATATGAAATAGATGTGTTTTACGAATCTGTTTCTTCCACAAAGATTGTAAAATGAAAAAAAGCAATAACGTCTTGGATATACATGATTTGTTGAAATGCCCTCTGGTCAACTGCAGACGGTGGTAAGAAAGAAGTACTTCGACACTGGTAGTCTAATAATCAAGACTAGAAATTGTCTTGCAATTTATTGACCTGAAAACTGAAAACCCATTACCCGCTGTGCGGTGCATTTAAGTACCGGATAGGTTTACTAGACACGCTAGCTAGGGCATACTTTTGTCGTGTTTTCCTTATATTTATATCGCTGCCGTTTCACCGGTGGATGTTTTTCTTCAGTTCTCTACATCGTGACAAAACAAACAAAAAGAAAAACTAAACAAAAAAGTTTGAATTTAATTTGATCAACTAAGAGACTATAGAAGTTTTGTGACCAACAAGCTATGGAGCAGGTGACCGCATGAAGCAAACTTTACGTTTCTGCTTTGAACAAAAATCGATTGTGCCAAGATTGTCAGGCAGCTAGCAAATACTGCGGCTCTTGAGTGAGAACAAAAGCATGAAGTTATTTCTCGAGGTGTTCCTCTTCAACACAGGAGGCCTGCCCGCCGAACGATAGCAGTAAACGGTCACACCGAATCGAGGTGTTTGTTGTGAGCGCGTTTTTGCAGATTTGATGAAGTCCAACTCGCCGACCTGACGTCATACGACTTGATCCAGATCAGCAGCGAGCAAGATTTCCTCCCATTCGTCGTCGCGAACTCCCAGCACGTGACCACCAGCACTCGGGGGGGTGTCGAGCACAGGATCACGTATAGGTTGGCGGACCTGGAAAGACAGGTTAACTGCTGGACACGACGAACTTCTATTCCGCTGAAGCTGTTCACTAGTTATTTCTGATCTTGTCGCTCACAAAAATAAACGTTTTTTAGTTATTCAGCTACAACTGCGGCACTTTTTTAAAGCTTTTTTTGTTGTGCTTATTTTCGCGCCACAACTTTCGTGTGATTTGTGGTGATGTTTGTTTTTTATCGACAGGTTCTGCAAAGGTTCATCGCTCACAAGAAGTTGATCAGCTGTGAAGTGAGTTACCGAGAAACTTTTTACAATGACTGAATGCAATGAATGACGCGTGAATCAAACTGACGTTGATATTTCAGGCGATCCCGTTGATGGAGTTCGTTGGTGATGCTCGTATTGGAAGCGACTGCCAGAGACTGAAGGACACCATCAAGCAGGTATCTCGCAACCTTTTTACGTTGTCCGCTTGTTTTATAAAAAAAAGAATTTACCGCAATGACAATCAGCGGGGAAAGCTTCGAAACACCTAATGCATTGGTTTGAAGTTTGAACCTTCATTCTGGACATAGTTGCTGAAGAAAATCACAGTGAAACCCGTGTTCACTGACTTTGATTTGAAAACAGACGTAGGTCGCACTAATCGGGAAGTCATGTTTTCTGTTAATGCTCAAGCAGGCACTATCCACGTAGTCTGTTTGCAAAATTACGATCATGCTTCCTCGCGTTCATTATCGGTTCCGTACATTCGCCAGTAAAATCGGAAGACAGTCTGTTGCAAAAACACTGGCCATTCGATTATGATTACTTGGGTTCTGCTCCAAATAAAGAGTGCAGTGTTTTTATTCGGCCGAGTATTACTTGCTGTTCACGTAGCGCAGCACCGTGTGATCGAACCGTGCAATGTCGTTCAGACACAACTTCCACCGAAACTTGTCCGAGAACTTGAAGGCGTGAAGCGGCGCGCACGAATGGCGGACATATGCGAGGCGGTTCGAACCCTGACCCTGGTTGTCAAGCACTTGTCCAAGGTACGTGAGTGTGGTTACGACAGTTTCAAGGCAAGATTCATTGCGTTGTTTTACGTTCATTGCCATGACCGACATATGCTCTTTTACCTGAACCCCGTGCCGTGGAGTCACGAAAAAGGAAGCACATGTGTTCTTTGGATAAAGAGCCGGCCAAAATCCTTAAAACAAAAATACCGCGAATGAGTTTGAAAACACCACACGGTTATGGTCTCGTATGGAGACGCGAACTCATAATTCAGGGAGTGTGATGTTACAGCAGCAAGCAGGGACCGAGTTTATGGGGGGGACGGGGACAACGTGTCCCTCCCAACAGGGACAGGGGGTACATAATATCTTTTGTCCCCCCAACATTTTGTGATAAAAAGTAATGTAGTTGTGCAAATTTCGTGCTTGTATTACTATTGGAAATGTTTCCCCAGCATAAAACCAGGGAATATATGAGAAAAATGAACATTATCGCTGGATTATCTGTAGACACAGTATACAGATTTCCTATGTAAACTGAATTGTCATGATTGTTGAAAATTGTGTTGGTTAATTTGAATTTCCGAATCGGTGTGCACATGAACTTCGCTCAATCAAGAATTACTTCGCTGGTCTGCAGCCTGCAGTCAGAATACGGTTGTCACCAGGCGCGTGCGCGTATCCAGGGAGGCAACGGGGCAATGCCATCCCCAATTCGAAAGTTTTCAGGTTAATAAAATATTTTAAGTGTAAGCCAAAGAAATACTTCAGTGCGAATCAACGAAACTGTCTCAAGGACCTATCCTACTTCAGCTTTCAGTCGAATTCAAACTAGTATCCGACCTTTTGTAATCAATGACCGCAAGTAAAAACAATTAGAGTAACGCTTTTCGCAGCTGCTTCTGGCGCACCAGCTTGCTGTATCCCACCTAATGGTTTTGTAAGCTTCATTTCAAGACCATCGCAAATTCCTCTCTGATAACCGTGGGTGTTACAAATATAACCTACCCTTGTTTCCAGTGTCAGCGTAGCCTCAAATCAATATCGTAGATTTTTGTTGTTGCACAGTTTTAAAACTACATGCATGAATACGGTGGTGAGATAAATTTTATGTGTGTTGAAGCTCAAACTTTGGCTAAGAAGCGATTCAGTTTCAAATTCTTCTTCATTGTGCCATAGTCACTGTTTAGCAACAATAGCATTCCTCCTAGATATTTATTTGTGATGACATGTATTGTGACGGTTCAATCACAATTATGCGGAGCCTTAACGTTTTCATCAATGATTTCCCTTTACCTTGCCGGCGAGCAAAAAGTCAGTCTTTTCAAGATATTAGACTCCGACCTGCTTTTTATAAGCTCAGTGTTTCAACTTTCATCTGATGTTAATTGCCACCCTATCCTACAGTAAATTATTTGAAATCATAACTGCAACGAGAAGAGTCAGCAGCAAAATCTAACGTAAGTAGCAAGATGCTTTTTATTTTGTAAATGCTGAGGGAATTGACACTGCCATTACTTACAGATATTGAGACAACTTGCATAGAGGTGGATATTAAAATTTAGGGGCAATCTCTCAGAAAGGGGCACCAAAACATCGCCACTGCGAAAGGTAAATGGGGGATTACGTGGAAAAAAGAGTCAAATTTGTTTCACATTTTAATTTATGAACTAAATTCAAGGGCATATAAGATACATACTAAAGGAACAAAAATTTGTAAAGTTTTGCAGCTACACAATTGAAAGCTGCCTCCTATGGCACATTTTCCCATAATTTTTGCTTTATTTTGAAAAACATATGACTTGTTTCAAAGCTTCTTTCAACGTGGCTCTCGAGTGGTACATAACCTTTTAAACTAAATAATGATGCAAAGCTCTCAAGGGGGCAGGTTCGTCGCCACGATTTCACAGTAGGGGCGATACATCTTTCAATACAGTATTGGAGGTATGCAGCAACCGGGGGACCAAACATGAAATGGGGTGCCGGGCACCACTGGTTCCCCCCTGGCGACGGCCTTGCAAGGGGATCATGGTATCTCTGAAAAAGAGGGGCCCGAGGCGACTGTCTCGTTATCCTTCCGTAACTTACATCCTTAGCTTGCAATCCGATTTCTTGGCAAAGCGCATGCGACTAAAATGAAATTAAGTTTGAATTTTTCCCCATTCGGGCTGCAAATTCCGCAGGATAAGGTATTGTATTTTCAAGAAGCCCGTGATTAATTTGTACAAATTTAATTACGTGCAGTGCTAAGCTATCTTTACATACAGCTGAGCGTGTTCAATAAGTTTAGTAATACTGGGTTTATTATTGTTTTTACAGTTTAATTCCATTTTCTATTTCAATGAGTCAGTTAAATTTAGCAAAGTCTCATCAAACAATTTAATTCAAAGTGTTAAACGAAGTAAGTTTGAAGTAGCTACAGAGATTTTACAGAATAAGTTGAACACAGCGAAAAGGTCGTACAGATTATCAAAAATCCAAACGTTTTTCAAACGCGTTGAAAGACTAGCGCAGCTATGTCCAACCGGCGGCCCAGCCGAAGGTTTTGTGCGGCACAGTTTAAGTTTCCGCAGTAGTATCAGTAGCTAACATTCTGACAACCTGTCCTTATTTTGACAATCTTGAATTTGACATTATTGTTGCAGGTGGCCCTCAGTGCCAATTTATCACGGCTGTTACCATTGCAGTTAGGATTCGAACGCTTTCAGTACATTAGCTTAAGCTAAATTTAGTTTGCTAAGATCAAAGTAAGCTATTGAATGTGCGGCCCTCATTAATACGTCATCCAACGTGCGGCCCTGGTTAACACAGTGACGTAAGTTTTGGTCCGGCAAGCCATTTGGGTTGGATATAGCTGCTCTAGCGTTTACGGTTATCAACTACAGACGTGAATTAATCGCTCAAAAATTAGATGACAACGGGATCCACTTCTTATATGCACGAAAGTTTTGTAGAAGGCCTACTTCGGAAGTCAGCTTCGCTTGAACGTGCTGTATTTGTGTACATCAGAAGCGAGTAAATACAGTATATGCGCAAGCGTAATGGCGGCCGCGATGATTTCTTTCTCAAGTGCAATATTGGGCAATGAGAGGTTCAGTACCGCTTTTGCAAGAAAGGTTTATGAGCAAATGATGGCATTGATCCAAAGCAGAAGCTTGGAACTTCACTATCATAACTTATCAATTCAATGAAAGCAGACTTTTTATTTGTCGACTTAAATCTGAACACAATTATTCAGGAGAAAACGCTAGAAACAAGCACGTTTCATGGATGATGCTTTCAAAACAAGGAGCATTAAAAATATTTAAATGGTCAAACTCAGTTGTTGTTTTCCCCAGCCCCAATAAAATTTCTGGCCACGCGCCTGGTTGCCACTGCTAGTATTTACCAAAAGATCTTGTGGCTTGTTTTTGATTTGATCTATGCGGTGATTATTAGTAGCAGTATACAGTATTTATCGGAACTGACCGAATTTGAAATGATTATCACAATTTTTGAGCGTAATTGTGTCTATTTAAGCTCTCAGAATTAATGTGTTATCATATTAAATGCAGTGCTAAGTGCTAGATATCTAGATAAGCACCATTGTATGCACTACTAGTTGCTATACCACCGCGATGGGCGTAGCCAAGGGGAGGCCATGGTCGCCAAAATATATCAATTCCATAATGTGCCTCGAATTTGGCCAATTTTACAAAAAAGTACTTCGGTTGAGTGAACATGGTGACGTTATCGAAACGAAACAATAAGGTTTGGCCCCCCAAAAGTTTTTTAGCAAACTCGGTCCCTGGGCTGACAGCAAGTAGCGATTGAGATTATCCGCTCGACCGGGTCTACTCTACTGATAGTGCTGCATTGCGCCCATTATAACTAGACGACTTCCTATCGACGCTGTGTGGCGCGACGTCACAATAGGCTAACACACAAAATAACATTGGGAATAGTTCGATAATTACCGATTTCATGTATTTATTAGTAAAATTTGTTGTTTTGTTTCCATGATTTTACATACCCATTCAAAGAACGGTTCCTCATAATTATCTTGTTTCACAACTGCTACCAGCCCTACATTCGTCGCCATTTTTGTTCAGCAACAACTCGCAGTGAGAGTTGTTTTTTGATCAACTACTTGCGCACGCCTTAAACAGATAACTACACATAGGGATAGCCAGTGGTTTACTGAACAAAGATTTTAAATCCATCGTGACTATCATATTGAGATTGGGTTTTGTCAAACGGCACAATTACGCTATTTGTGCTAAAAAACACGGTTTTTACGCCAAATTAAAGTGTCACAGTGGAAGCATTTCATGAAACAGCTTTTTTACAAATCTTCTTCCGGCCAACTCGTTTGTAGGACATGAACACCAAGTAATGGAGTCAGTTACTTTTTTGTATATAGTTGTTTACACACACACGCCTGCGACATTTTCTATTGCAATCACCGAACAAAAATCTGAATTGTGTTACAAGTATTTGAATCCCCAATTTTATTTCAATTACAGTACGTCAAACATAACACCAACCATGTTTTCATAGTCTGTACCAAATATTTTCGAACAAGTCCTCTGCATTCTATCATCAACAAGGTAAAAAACTTTCCGTTCAAATATCCTATCCCTACCCCTTCAAAATTTAACCTGTGGGTAGTGTTCTGACAAGCATGTCGCAGATGACCAGGCCCGTAACCAGGGGGGGGGGG
>JGI24159J19872_10002404_pt1 | contig 22233 bp, 14 predicted proteins | sample Ectturendosymbi4_FD_19872 | JGI IMG/M metagenome (IMG submission 19872) | reverse complement strand
GAAAGAACAAGCTTCAACTGTTAATCCACTTACTGCTCGTTGCGTATTTGAGAGGTGTCGATGGTAAATACCTGCAAGTCAAACTTTGCATGAAACAAAGTTAAGCATTTGTGATTGGAAAGTTGTTATGGAGCTGTAAATCCGATGAAGCTGCCTTGATTGCTCAGGTATGGCGTTGGCACATCAGTCATGTACGTTGCAAGTCACTGCCATTTCGTACTTTCCTTCAAAACGTGATAAGCTTTTCTTTCAAATAGTAACAGCGCGACAACTGCACCTTCTAATCTTCCCAAAACTGCATAACTGAAATAACACTGAAATGTCAAAAATTTCGAGGAATACGAGTATTTTACATTTTATGTAAGTATATACTAACATACAGTGTACTAGTATTGCACCAATGCTAGATACAGTTTCAATAAGATTTTTAGCAGGGAGAAAGAAATTTTAAAATAACAGTGTGGCTTGTACTAAAATTTCAAATGCCCTTTTACACCTATTGTTAAAATACTGGTGTCAACGCAACGATAAGCTTCAAAATCCATGCAAGAAACTCCTTTAAAACCCATACACCTTTCAAAAATAGAATTATGTTTTGTACAGGCATGTACACATACACAAAAATGACCCCAAATCCAATTTGCTATTTTACATTTTAACCTTGCTTTGTTCAAATTTCATTTATTACAGTATCGCAGTTGCAATAAATGTTGTAACGCAAAGTTAAATGCGCAACTCTTTTGTAAATTAAGGAGCTAATACCAAACGTGGTCATGTTAAAGACAATATCTCTTAAAGCTTTGTTCTTCCTATTGGGGTTCAGAGGTTAAGGCCTCTTATAATAATAGGCCAAATTCGTTGTGAAAATATTGTAATGGTCATATTCGCGTTAACATTTGTGCTTTTTTTAGTAGTTTATTTGCGTGTAGCGTCTAATTTGTTCTCGTGGTTTCTCATAGGAGTTGTGAGACTGCTTATAATATTTTGTGAGATTGTGAAATCTAATTGTTTTTCTAAAAAAGGTATGGATACAAACCAAAACAAACAGCTCTTTATTTAAATACGCCAAATATTATGATATCAGGGAGGAATGAAAGCGGTGGTATGGGCCGATACCGTGCAGAGCTTCGTCATGTTTGCCGGAATTGTGTCTGCATCTATTAAAGCGACCGTAGACGTTGGAGGAGTGAACAGAGTGGTCGAAGCCGTAGAACGAGGCCAAAGAAACACGTTGTGGAAGTACGAACTCCGTGTTAAGTTGCAGTTGGTACTTACGATGGTTTCTGATATATAAACTGAAGTGACGTCTGGAATGCTACCGCGGGTCTGCCAGACCCGGGTCAAATGAGGTCATTCACGTTAAACTACGAAGCGGAAGTCGGCGCGCTGTGAACTCTTCAGTAGCTTCATGTTTTTATGTGATTAGTAATAGGTGCGATTGCGGTCATCCACGCTCTTCTAGATTTTGCAAGGGAGCGATTTCGTCACGAGTTCGGGTCTGGCAGACCCGACGGTAGTATTAGTGTGAGGTGGTGGAGTGCGCATAACCCCACTATATGGTTTATGGGGTCAGAGCATGTTAAAAGCTGAAACTCACTCAGGGCATGCTTCTATGGTCGTGTTAGCAGCGTACAAAAGTAGAAGTTGTTTACGCCCATAGTTTTTTTTTATGAGCAATTGAATTTTAGGCACGCCTGACACCTTCGCTATATTTGGTCTACTTACTTTTCATCAAAAATCGTATCATATTAGAGTAGAGTAACTTTGTAAGTGCTCAAATTGCTCAGTGAGACTTATATTTTCAGTGTTTTTTTTGTGATAAACTGCAGTTGAAGGAAAAGGTATTTTCTTTATTTTTGAAAACCGGGTCTGGCACACCCGACGATAGTATCAACGTGACAAAACAAAAACGATAGTATTCCAGGGTTTACGTTTTCCGTAGCTTCTGGTTTTGTGATCCTGGGTTTCAATAAGTTCCGTGATCATTCTTGTTCTGAATTGCAAAAGACCATTTATATCATATCATGTGCAGACAACGTTTTCAACAAATGAAAAGAATTACCAAATCGCTTAGTTTATATGCGTTGTTGCAATTGTCCTTTGTGCTTAATTATGTGCTTCAGAGCTTCTCGTGTTTTTCAAAATTAAGATAGGCAAGCCTTTTCCAGGAGAGCTGGGAGCGTACCCAGTTTCTGTGTACATCTCTGTAATAATGTATATTAAGTACCTTCGATGCCAGAGACGTGATGAATTTAGTTTTTGCGGTAGTAATCGAAGCATTCGTTACAGTCCTTGTCTCTTCCCACATACATCGTTGCCCGCAGCAGAGCGCATCACGCAAATCAATTCCCAACAAACTGTCCGTCTTCGCCCTTGACTGCGAACAATACTAGGTGCAGGGTACGAATGTTAAAAAAATAACTGATCATAAATTAGCTTCTGACAACAATCTTCATCAGAATTTAACGTTGAAAAATGTAGAATCGCAAACATTCACGTCCACAAAGCAAATTCGAGTCAGGATAGGGTGTATCCACTTACATAAGATGTAAGGAGAAAAGCATCATCTACGAGAAGCAATTTTGAATAATGTCACGAATATAAATCGACTTCGATCTAACAGAGTAGATTTAAAAGTCTGACAGAATTAATGCATGCGTCTTTTCCAAGCAAAATATGCAAAAGGCAAAAAACAAGGTTTCCGCAAATAGAGGACAAATAAAAGAGAAAAGCTTTTAGCACAGTTTCGTTTGGGCATTATCAGACAATCTGGAACTTACAAAAACATCGCAAAAAGTGGACTGATGCCATGACTGGAAAAATGAAACCTAATTTGCTTGGCCCATTTTAAAACTTTTGCGTGAAGAAGAAAACGAGCATGGCTGTCACAGTTTATCATCTTCAGTTACGCTTCACCTACTTTCTTTCCGCCTCATTGCATAGTTTCAATGGAAGAATTATGTTATTTAACACGCCAATGCCCAAGCATTACTAACATGAGAAATAAAAGAAATTTTGTAAAATACAATATATTAAGCAGCAGTAGTTCTAGTTGTACATGACGTGGATCCAACTCAAAGTGACAGTGCAGAGAGTAACTATATGCGCCGTTTAATGCTTCGCGAAGTAAGAGTTGAAAATACCACTGTTTCAGCTGTCGACAATTTTTTCGCGTTGCCCACCTTAACTGTCAAAAGAGTGAACACAAAAAAAAGCTGTGACACAGAAACGATCTGCCACGATTTTTAAAACTTAGAGGTTGTGCTGCTTCCTTTTGTTTTCTTTTTATAAAGTGGAATGTACTACTTTTATTCGAAAAATGAGGGTATCAGCAGAAATCGTCAAAACCTGCAACCGCTAAAAGCAAGAAGCTTGTTTTTCATATGCTTGATACTTTGCATTTACCACAGTCAATTTTTATTTGCAGCTGACGCTTTGCTTTTCAGTTTCAGCATTGATCCGACAGTACCTCAGTCATTCTGGGCAATCATGATTGGACTGGGGATCAACTGGAGCGGAACAGTCTGCATCAACCAGTCGGTCAACCAAAGATACCTTGCTTGCAAATCTGTGAAAGATGCCCGGATGTAAGGGTTTGCTGTCCTGAGTCAATTGATTGAAAATAGTTAATTATTAAAAATAAAATCATGATATTACCTGTTTTTAGTTTTTTCTTGCACGTCATGGATTGCTTCGTTTTTGCCAATGACGCGCTTGCCTAGAAATAGCTGACACTCTAGATCAGTGGTATCCAACTCTGGTCGCAAAGCAATTTCATCTGGACCGCACACACTTTATCAATAATGAAAAAATGGCATGTTTACGAAAAAGTTGTTGATTTGGCAAAATGTAAAAGATACCGAAATAATGACATTGCATAAGACGGCCACGCGAAGGTCAGTTGGCTAAGTAGTATTGCTTTGCAGGCGGGCCTAACCTTTGCTGATATGTGCCGCAATCTGAAGTCTATGTTAATACTAGGTACATCCTATTTGAAGTCAGATTTCCCACATTATAAACGTACTTTTCATAATGAACAACATTCGTGTTTTGACATTTATTTTGGAACGGTAGTTTATGTCCGGCCCTCGAACTGTTTTGTAACAGCTGATGTGGCCCTCAGAAAAAAAAATTTAGAGACCTGCTTTAACTTGCTGTTGCCCTAAGATACTCTACTCCAAGGAAGTGCTATGGATGCATTACAAAGTGCATGTTGCATATAGTGAAAGTTTTTCCTCGCACCTCTGCAATAACTTCAATTTATAGCTTGTACTGACTTGCAAATGGTATATAAATATTATGGTTTTATCCTTAACAGTGTTTCGGCAGAATTGTGAAGTTTGCACGACTTGAAAATTCCCTCTTGGATCAACTGCCTTGTCCGCGACTTTGTCTATTTTCAGTCGATAATATATTTCTGTTATGGCCTTGGTCTTTGATTTAGTTAGTAAGTTAGTAAGACGTACGGTTAAATAAAAAGGTTTTGGTTGCTTTCTCAGAGCAGCTGTTGTGTCATACATACCGACGTTCACCTTCCTGACACTGTCGACAGTGACTGGCTTGGCCATGTATGCCTATTTTGAGGGATGCGATCCAATGGAAGCAGGGATAATTGAAAGACCAGACCAAATGATTCCTTTGTTAGTGATCAAGGTGTTTCAGGACGTTCCAGGAATGACCGGCTTATTTGTTTCAGCTGCTGTAAGCGGAACTTTAAGGTATTTTTCATTTTAATGTGTGTTTGATGTTAATTTCATGCATTCAGTTTCCCACTTTGCATAATGATAAATAAATGTGAGTATTCAGCAACAAGCAGTGGCGTGACTGACGGTGGCAGGGGGGCGAGTCACCCCCCCGCCTGGCAAGCTAAACGCAAAATCTGGGCCACCTTTAGCTGACATTTTGATATTTAGTATTCTTTTGTTTTTCAGTAGGTTGTTGTTTTTTTGCGTTTTTCTGGGTGTTTTCCATTGTTTTGGCTAGTATAGACATCCACGGCATCCGGATTCACTATCATTTCTTAACTTTTATTCTGACTGTTGGCTAGTTGGCCCCCTACGGTGGACAGTGGGCTCCTTTGAAGGGGGCCCCTTCAGCTAAGTTTTGCCACCCACCGACTCAAACCTCTAGTTACGCTACTGGTGAGACACCAGAAGTCTGGTAAGACACCAGGTGTCTGGTAAGACACCAGAAGGGCGACGCAGTTGAATCTACTCGCAAAGTGTTCATCGCAAAATCTTGATCTATTTCGCGTCATTTAAGCATCTTCAGTCCTTTAATTGCAAGCAAAAGGTTGCGAGTGAAATGATGAAAAACTAAAGCAATTTTAAAGCAACGAATGCGCACTGCGTAGTTTCAACCACACGCTACACTCCCAATTCTGTTATCACTAAACCAGCAATCAGCTAACGCTAATTATACAGCGGCAACTTCGATCAGCCGCTGTGAATGAGCCACGCAAGCATTGTTCGGCGCATGTGGCTTGCACTGTTGTACAGTTAGGAACTGATGACCCACGCTCTTGAACTGTAAGTTACGAAACCTCTCATCTTTTCAGCATTTCTCTTCATCAGCCAGTTTTGGAAGTTTTTCTATTGCTTCGGCACATTTCCAACATATCTTGAAAGCTACGTTAGCAATGATTTCCTTTCCGTGTCGCTGAGAATTAAAAGCTCTAGGTTTGCTTTTGAGCCTTCCAGGATTGACTGATGGATTCGATTGAGTTATTGTATCTTATCACTCAGTTAATAAACAGAAAAAATACAAAAAGCTACCATGCAAAAAAACAATTGTCAGTGGGAATTAGAATAAATGAAACCACAATGGCAATAGAATTTATTAATGCTAACAGAGATTTTCACTGTGCCACACAGGATTGGTGAAAGACCCTGGCGGTCATTTAGTCAACCAAACCCATTTATTAATTATATTCACAAGTGCTGGGAAGTAACAATTGGAAATAAAATAAGCACAGTTAGAAAATAAACAAACAAACACAGAACATGGTGAGGAAAAATTACACATGAAGAGAACATGCCTACGTACTTAAAGTAGTGGATCTAGTTTGATTGAGGAAATTTGGTGTGGTCACAAAAGCGAAAATCACAGTACAAAACTTAAACAAAATTATTGATGAATTCCAAACGGGAAAACAATAAAATAATTTTGGAGTGTAATTTTATGCATGAAAATGCTATGTGCACAGGAAGGAATAACAAACAAAAAGTAGAGATGCATAGAGAACAACTTACATTATGCAAATTTCTAAATCCAGTAAAAAATTCAGCATTTTGTCCCTCATAAAATGACTGTTAACAAACTCCATAATTATGCATTTGCAAAGTGTTTCCTCTGAGTCTTACTTAAGTATTTTCTGTAAGTCTAGCTTTAATTTTTCATCGTTTCACCCGTAAGCTTTTGCTTGCAATTTACGGGACTGAAGATGCGTAAATGACGCGAAATCGATTTCCTAGTGAAACATTTTGCGAGCAAATTTAGCTGCGTCACCTTTCGGATGTCTTGTTGCTGAAATGTGAATATGTGCATTGTGCAGTCAGCACCATCGCAAAGTTATAAAGACAGAGCATGGCATGCCGATTCCTCGAATGCCTAACAGTCAACGTAGAGCTTTTAATTCTCTAGGTATGAGATGTCAGCAATTTGCCCAAGATTGTAAAACATTTGTTAGTCTTTCGAACTGACTATTTTTGGTACCGAACAGCACCCTGGTTATAGACTGTTTTTTCTAGAGGGATCCATACATAAACATAACTTTCGGCTGAGGGCTTACAAGTATACCCACTGGGCAAACTATGCTGGCTCAACGTCGGATTAGGGAAAATTCCACCTAATGTCCAGCTCAACAGTTTCAGAGCCACGACGCTTAGTCGAACAGATGGCGTACACCCAGGGAGTATTGCTTGGCTTCCTGAACCAGTTCGTTCTCTTTCCCCGCGAGCGAAGTGATGTTCCAGTTTCCAAGCACTAGCTTATGGTGAGATTGTTACGCGTGGATTTCAAGTCTCCCAGAGCAGGAGCACTCTGCGCTAACCCCACTCGCCTCCCAAGATACGTAGAAGGCGCAACACAGGGCCTCCAGTTGTACAGTACATACAGTAGATGGTGGGTGAGACTGCCGCGAATTTTTCGAACGGATACCTCTGCCTGAATCCCGCGCACGGCTCTTGGTGACGCGACCGTGACACGACCCATGAGCGATGGGCTAGTTCAGCATTTTTAAGGCCTTTTGAGATACCGGGACGGTCTTTCAATTTCTTCCAACGGTCTCTCAAAACAAAGTAGAAAATCCATTTATTATAACCTTCAAGATACACTAAAACATTGCTTTACTACGAGAACATATCGGTATTTGAATAAAACTGTTGGGGTCTCTAATGACTTAGCGGTTACCAAGGTCAAACACCAATATCTTAACGGTTAGCAAGGTCAAACTTCAAGAAAAGCTGGGCTTGTTTAATTTTCAAGCGGATTTATCCGGTCATATAATACGCACTACGTCGTTGATGTTGAATCAACAGGTAGTGTGCGCACTACGACATCAAGCTTGTTAAATGTTGACTCTCACGTTCCTTGATTCATTAAGGCATTGACCCAAAAATCCAGTTCAATTCCCTATTATGCACGGAACTTGATAGACATGGATGACGCAACGCATTTGGGAAGATATTTTGACAAAGAAGGAAATGAGTTAAAGGGTTTTTCCTGAAGTGAATTTCATTTTTCTTTAACGTTTCCTCAAAACACCTGCAATTCGCCAAAGAAAAAATCTCGAAAAAGTTTATGGGGTCTCGTGAATCGTAATGGAGAAGCGCCTCGGACGGCACTACTATCCATTCCCAGTAGGCGCCACTCGCACCGCTCGAAGAGAACAAAGAGAAGGCATTTATTTATTTAAGCGAGAACAAAGAGAAGGCATTCATTTATTTAAGCGAACCGCTCGCTTAGTGACGAGCACTATGTTATAAAGAGAAAACGCTCTCCGAAAAAACGGGGACAACAATTCAGTGACGTGGACAACACTTCAACACGTGCACAATACTTCAGAAAAAACGTGGACAACACTTCAGTGCTGTGTCAAATTTCTACTTTCGATGTCTTGTTGGAAATGCGCATCGATTTTTGGCGTTGCAGAAAGTGTAGTAGCTCAGTGCCTGTTATTTTTTTACGTTTCGTTCACGCCTGCCATCGATCGCTGCATTCTCATTCATCCTATTGTGGATGCATGGCCGTTGTGACAACATAATAATGGTACGTCGAATGTTCGTTTTTAGACAATGGTAGTTGCTCCGCTTCATACACAGCATGCTTTCCGCCATACAGAAAATTGGCTACAACCTTCAAGCATCAGGGTTGCCAGTTCCAGATGGACCTAGATGTCAAATTGCATATCAAAATATGCCAAATAGCTTGAAAAAAGGCCAAACAAGCTGAAACAGGCCGATGGCTGTAAATTGTGAATTACCTGGATGAGTAATAGCAAAAATATAATGTAGCTATTGAACCAAGCCTAGAATTATTGCATAAAAATCAACAAATGATTGTAATTCTCCGAAAAGATCACCTTCTATTTTATAAAATGCTTAGCAAATAATGCCTACAAGTCTTTGAAACAATAAAATACAAGTTATGAAAATACAATAAGCACAATGCTATTAGTGTTTAATTACTTTGAATCTTGTACTCAAAGCGTCTGATAGATATGTTACAATTTCACAAAATATCTAAGACAAAATGCACTCACAGAAAACTCACAGAAAACTGCTAGGCTTTCTAGTTCAAATGGACCAAATACACCAAATCACTACTCAAAACATGCCAAATAACATCAATAAATGCCGAACAGGCTGAAAATAATCTAAAGGTTTAAGTCAGGAGACAAGTTTTTACAAAATGCCAATTGCCAAACATTGTTTTATGTGTCAACACCACTAAAAAGACCAAAAACATGCAAAACTATGACGTCCATGCCAAACAGCATTTTCTCATGCCAAACCAGGTGAAAAGGCCAAATTTCTGGAATTTGGCATTAAAAATGCCAACCTGGCAACCCTGTCAAGCATGGTTTGATTACTGGCTCAGCTTCGCAAAATTGATTTTTCGTTTCATCAGCACATGCGCTGTTTGAAGAGGAAAGGAGAAATGTCAGAGACATACTAGCGGAGACATTTACGACTGACTAAAACGGAGGGAATTTTAAAGTTTCCGCAAATATTCGTGCTGTTTCTTGGAAGACGTGGGGACTTATTCTGATGAATGCCGTGTTTGTTTAGCAAATAATTCCAAAGTTGGAAGGAGCTAAACACTGGTTGCTATATTTAATATCGCACAATAAGAATTGAGCAGACGGCAAAGGGGTGGATTCTTCACTTTTGGGAAGGAAAAATCCATACTTACTACAATCATCATCCCACTTTCGCCTTTTACTTTTTGAAGGGATCTTATTCTCGATGTTAACCTCCCTTCTAAACATGGTTCTTTGAACAGCGAAGCTGATAAAGCTGGCGTGTCCTGATCGATTTCCCATACATATTTACATTTAATTTCATCAAAACAAAGTGTTTTTAGCCTACGTATTTCTTAGACATTCTTTAGGTATTGCCTGAGATATAAACGCATATTAGATGCTGGAATCAATACTAAACTGATAACAAACAAAGACCATACTTAGGCTAATCCTGTATTCGACTGATAAGGCTTCTCCGATCAATGTTCAGGTATCTGTTTTTCACTCGAGATTGAGAATGAAACTTTCGAGGTACTTGCGATTCCAATAGATCATGGGAGACCGTGGTCCACAAGCCAAATCTGGCCCGCGTAGCCATTTCATCCGGCCTGCGAAGACATTTTGTCAACAATGAAAAATAATCTATTTACGAAAAACTTGTTGATTTGGTAGAATGTAACAAGTCCCGAAACAATCACATTATGTGAGATGTCCGGGAGCCTGACTGTTGTGTAATAGCTTATGTGGCCCTCGGATAGAAACGTTTGGGGACCCCTGCAGTCGATAATCTTCGCACAGGAATATAGGACACTCATGCAGATAATAGAGTAGCAGAGATTCCATCACTGGAGCAAATAAAATATTGCATCTCTAGATAGAATATATTCCTACTACGTAATAGACGCAACTAATCGCACCATACCGTGTTTCTCTGATAATAAGACCTAGCTTGATTTTTTAGGGTGATTTTAATACAAGCCCTACCCTTAAAATAAGCCCTACTTGACAGGCGAAAATTCCGCGGGAAATTGAGTTAAGCGAAACCTCCGCTGAAATTTTGGAAACCGATGGCCTGCAAGACATTCCAGAGGATGATGATATTATTGTTTTTGAATAAATTGTTGTTAACGAGTTTCTGAATGAAAAATATGTTAATGACAATTAAATGTAGATGTTTTTTCGTAATTTCTGTTTATTTGGAAATCTCTTAATTTTTACTTTGTAACTTCATTTTTTGATATATCAAAATAAGACATCCCCGAAAATAAGCCCTAGTATAAATTTCGGAGTGAAAATTAATACAAGCCCTGTCTTATTATCGGGGAAACACGGTAGTACCGGTCTGGGACAGTTCGGCGCTGCCGTTTCGGCGATGGTGGTCGCAAATGTATTATGCGAAAAATATGTGTGTTTTTGAAATACTTTGAAGGTTAGACCACAAAGGATGTTTGCTTCATAAGTGTTTTTGTTGTTATCCTGAGGGCCATTGGCCAGTGTAGTTTCCCGACCGTCAGGATTTTGGAAGAAGTTAGTGCGACCGTGACCACGTGTGTAAAGAAATATGACATGTGACGTTTATTTTGCTGGCATGAGGCGTTAGTGAGTTTACACAAAAGTTAAGATAGACAGCATCTTTTGCTTGATCTTTCACGTTGGTATCATTTTGATTGCATTTCACAGCTAATTTAAGAATATATCCTACTTTCTTGCCATCGGTTGTCTATCGGTGTACGAATATGCAGTAATGGCACTTCCAAATCCATGGTATGCATCATGAATCGCAATAAATACAGCATAATTGTAAAGATCTGGGACAAGCGCTAGACTGACTCTTGCGCTTACGCGCTTCCCAGACGACGGCAGTGCGAACTTTTGCACTTTGGTGACATTCCAAAGGAAAACACATTTCACATTTCATCGCCGAAACGTTCATCGCCGAAACGGCGGCGCCGAACCGTCCCATTCCGCTGTAGTACGGTTTCTGAAATGATAAGTTGCTGACTGCTCTAAGATGTAAAGTTAGTACGCTAGAAGTTTGCCATTTTATCCAAGATGCTGATATGTGTTGGGTAAACAAACAAGACGTTTCCAGATAATATTAAAAACAAGGAACAAAAATTTCATTCACTCCTTTTCTTCCATTCACCCTTGCAAAAGTTTCATTCACCGGGGGTGAACCATTCACTCGGCTACGAAGCGCTGTACTAGTTATTCTCGTTATTCTCATACGGTTACGAGTGTTGATGCAGTCTGACCGTTTCTCCAAGTCTCTTTGCTCCAGAAAAGGACATTTCGGTGACGCCGTTTCGGCGATGGACGTTTCGGCGTTGGACGGTAGATCAACGTTGTTGCTTCCAAATTTTTGAACTTACCCACAGTGTCAACCCTGCTGAATTGCTCTGGGAATATTTCGACTGATGGTATTCATGCTTAAGGTTGCCAAGAAAACTTGTCAGACGTCCAAAGAAAAAGCTTACTTGCCATTTGATTGTAAGTATGTGATTTGGAGTTTGCCTTTGATCAAACTCTGGCATTCCGCTCCGCCAAACGCGTGTTCGCGTTCGCTCAGAGGCAATCTCTGGCACCCCGCTGTTGGAACAGGAGTTCGCACTCCGGGAAGCAACTGTTGGCAAGGGATATGGAAGTACAAATATATTCGTACACCGACAGGCAACCGACAGAAAGAAAGAACGAATATACTCTTAAATTAGCTGTTAAATGCGATCAGAATAACTACGCGAAAGCTGAAGCAATAATTGCTGTCCAGGCTCAACTTTTGTGTAAACTCGCAAACGCCTCGTGCCAGCAAAAAGAAACGTCACAAGCCATATTTCTTCCACGCATGGTCACGGTCGCACAAAGCTCTTCCAAACTTCCGGTGGAAGAGAAACCACACCTGCCTTCCGGATGACAACAAAAACGTTTATCAAGCATACATCCTTTGCGGTCTGACCATTGAAGTATTTCAAAAACACACTTTTTTCGTATAAAACACCTGCGACCACCATCACCAAAACGTCCCGTCGCCGAAACGCCATGGCTGAAAAGTCCTAGATCGTCTTTGCTCACCATAACAACATTTTAGTTGCGACATAGCAGCTTGTATGTTGTGAGATTGCAGCCAGTGCTGTTTTTAACTTTTCCTCAGTGTTTTTGCCTTGGCTATATGTTACATCGGTCTATTGCACAAGTGCACAATAGTTTTCTATTCAAAGAAAACTAATGGTGGTAATTATGTGATGGTAGTAATTCTGTTTCTAATGGTAGTAATTATGTTTCTATTCAAAGAAAACTAATGGTAGTAATTCTGGGAGGGCAGCTTTAACGGTAAAAGCACCTATGTGTTGCACGGCCCAATTGAAGAGATGTGAGGCCGGCAAAGCGCCCGGTCGGGGCTAAGCCTCCCAGAGAGAGAGGTCTTGGTTGGGGGCGCGACACACCTTTGATGTGGCCGCGTCCAAAAGGAACGGAACAAAGGCAGTAAGCCTCTGGTAACAACACAGTGAACGCACTCGCTTCTAACGGAGAGGTTCCTTTCGATGCGCTCTTGCTATGAGAGGATTTTTCTCTTTACAACACGATGCTCGTCTCTAAGCGAACGATTCGCTTCAATGCGCTCTTTCTGTGAGTGCATTCTCTTTGTTCTCTTCACGTAGAAGCGGTGGGAGCAGCACGTGTTTGGAATCGAAATGCGGGTCAGCCCTGTCTGGTCTGAGGCGCTTCCCAACTACGAGAACCAATTCGTGATTCTTTCAGAGAACGGTATCTCTGGGAAAGGAGGCTGAACATTTTGTGGGCAAGTACGCGCATCAAGCAAGCAATCGAAAGCTGCTTCACGAATCTCTGACATAAACAGTGCTGGGTTATACATGTGTCCCCCACATGACTGTTTCACGTGGCCCGGAGGAGTAATTTTTGTTACCCAAACAAGAAAAGTACGTCGATATTTGGTCAATAAGAAGTATCACTCGCTCTTCAGTTTTTTCTCCTTATTTTCCATACTTTTTATCGCTATTTTCCTTAAGAAAAATTTTCCTACAGCTGGCGAAGCATTTCAAATAGCTGGCTTGAGTCATGAGACAGAAAACATTTAACTAGAGCCGTGATTTCCAGCCAGTGTTCCGTGGAACGCTAGTGTTCTGTGGAAGATCGATCGTCAGCTGTTTGGCAAGAAATCCATAATTGAAGTAATTATCCACTATCGCCAGCTTGCGTCTTTCCATATATTACAAGAGTAATCATCAAAGTGTTTCGTGGATCAAGAAAGGTTGAAAATCAGTGAACTAGACGGCTGCGCTTTATCTCAAAGCACGGCTTGTCCTCTTTCTAGAGGAGTTATCGTTGGGACGAAACATTGTCTATTGCTGTTATTTGTCAAATTGGAATTGTGAGCTGCCACCTGAGAATGAATAAATGTCTTGCCGCATCTCTGTGATAGAGTTAAAAGGAGAGGCAGTTTAGCAAAAATGTTGCAAAATGCACTCAAAAAACAGAGCTTTTATATGTTTAAAAGCTTGTTTTTAAGAAAGAGCTTTCTTACTTTAGGTGACGGCAATTGGCGAAAGGGTTAAGCCTGAAATTTGCTTCTTGCCGGGACGACTGAGGTGAACGCTGTTGTTCAAGGAGCGCTGCAGCACCTCACTCAGTGGCCGTGGATCGAAGACTCAAGCTTTCAATTGAGAGATGGTCATTCTACCACTGAGCTATTGCTGTTCTAAAGTTCTCTGAGGGATGTTGTCTAGGAACTGTGGATACAAACAATGATTTAAGTTTAGGAAACCAAACTGACATCGATGTGGGGATGAATGGTTGCAAGGAAAAAAAGGCATGAAAAAATAAAATTGACATTGTTCAAAAATTGAAAAACAGTTTCATGGTTGAACACACCTAAGAAATTAACCAATTTACTGTTATTTCCAGCGCCGTTTCATCCGGAATCAACTCTGCCGGAGCTTTGATTTTGGAAGATTTCATCTTAAAGAAATGGCCTAAAATCAAGCCGTCGCTGCAGATTACCATCAGCAAAGTGATAGGTATACTACAGTTGAATCAAATTTACAAGTTATTTTCAGCACTAGCTCTTTCCATTCTATCGGATGTAGGCAGTGGCGTACGCAGAAAATTTTCATGGGGGCTTTCATTCCGTGGCATATGGTGGTAATTTTTTTTCTGATGTGTGCGGTCTTTGTGACGCCACAATTTGACGTGATATTCATGTTTCCAAACCAACGTTTTGGCAAAATTTGTTGACATAATATGCATATTTTTCTACACGTCCCCCCTCATTTTATGTGTCATTTCACTGAATATAAACTATCAGCGCTCCAAGTGAGGATATCGGAGGAAAATAAACTCAATGCTGCGACACAGGAGTTCGTAACTGCAAAATTTTGGCTGCGTGTTGAAAAAGGGGAGTAAAACACGCTCATCACTGCGTCATCACAATTTACAACTGCAAAATGAGGCTGCGCTAATGTCTCGTCGAATACGAGCAGTCGAGCAAAGGTGTGCGGCTGGACTGGCTGGCGCGCACCCCGGTTTGCAAGATCGAATCTTGCTAAACTACACAATAGGCTTGCCAACCTGTCTTCACCAAAAAAGGCCAGACCATTGTCCCAAAAATGCCAAAAAAATCCAGATAGCAGTTTTGAGGCATACACACATAAAACATGCACAATCACACACAAAATAGACATTAAAGCTCGTGAAAAACATCGATATAACACAAGTCCAATCTTTAGAAGCATATTCTTTCCCCGTAACTACGCTGTCCGGCATTTGTTTTTTATTAATAACATAGATCATGTTTAGGGCAACAGAAAAAATTTTGCAATATTCTGTGCACCCTGTAACCCTCGTCGTAGAGATTTGTAATGAATACGCAGCTCAGACAATGTTTTGTCAGAGCCAAGCCTATCCGACTGAAAATAAGCCAGAAAAAGCCAGATTTTTCTGACTTTTTTATTTCCAAAAAAAGCCAAAGGTGTTCAAAAAAGCCAAATTGGCAACACTGCTGCAAAAGAATTGAAAACGCGCATGAAGTACGCAAGAAAACTTTCAATTTTTTGTTATTTATAGATGTCCAGAAAACTTAGACATTATGAAATGCCTGAATGCTTCTCTGTTGAAAACTGCTGTTTTGAGCTCGTGCAACACTTCTATTACGCTACAGAATTTAGTAATGCAGCCTATACGGTCAGCGCGTGCGCTGATCAACCACACCAGACAAAATAAAGACAATTATTTCGGGTAAAGCGAACTATCGCGGAACACAATCTTTAACATGCCTAGTGGGCGAAAGGTCTGCACAAAGTGGTGAGATGGTTTCTGGACGCAGACGACAACCCTGATTATCACCAAAACCTAATTATTGCTTTTTGNCCCGTTTACAATGTTTCTTGAAAGTTGCATGAAATTTATTCCGTGTTATTTGCACTAAGTCGACAAATTAACAAGCAAAAAATATGCGAAAACATTTAATTTCCTTTGCGCTGGAAATCAAGATTTTGTAAAATATCAAGCTCAAGGGGGGTTTAACCCCAACCCCCACCCCCCTTGCGTACGCCCTTGGATGTAGGTGAATGTTGTTAGTTACTCTTGCTTCGTATCCAAAAACGCGTTTGCGAAGAAAAGAGCAAATAGTTTGAATTTGCGATCTTCCAGGAATGCGTGACGGAAAAATAGAACTTGTGCGGTGAAATAGTGTGATTGTAAAGGCGTACGTTAGTGGCCGGAGCCATATTCTTGCTCACTGTTGTTTTCACTAGAATACAAAACAAAATTATGAGCGTTGATGTAACTTTCTTTCAGTGGCCACATTTGGAGTTCTATCAATGGGATACGCGTTTTGCATCCAGTACATCGACGCAACAATCATTCAAATAGGATTTATAGCATTCGGCAGTCTTGGAGGTCCGATAATGGCCGTATTCACGTTGGGGGTGTTTTTGCCATGGTGCAACACAAAGGTAAAGTAACTGTACAGGTCTGACTATCAGACGTAAGGCTGTTTATTGACTTCACATTCATTGTGTCCACTTGAATCCCTTCTAGGGAATCCAATCCTTAAAAAGGGAATAAGAACCGTGAAATATTTCTGCGAAATGTAATTCTTTTGATTTTAGATAAACAAATATTTATTGAAATTGTAAAAAAAGAAATAAGTCTTTGCAGCAAAAGTTTTGAGATCTCCTAAGACATCATGGACTAGCTTTAGCCAGGGGTTTGCCAAGCAAATCCTATTTATATCTAAAACACTTATTTCAGATCTGTTTTCAGTTACCACTGATTTAACTTTAAAAGTTTTGTTTATGCATTAATTGCAAATACTTCCAAGTGTATGAAGGTTTTCAAAAAAAAGATTGTAACTTTAAACATCTGTCTGCAGCCAGGCCGACACTTCTAACGCGATAAGTCGCTTTCAGTGGATTTTTTATGGTTACGCAATAAGGTTGTAAACAGTCCCGTCGCCACGGGAACTTTGGTGGGCTTAGCCCCCGCAAACAATGCTCCAAGCCTCGTAAATTGAAATATGAAACACTAGAGATCAGTGAGTTTTGCCAATTTTAGATGTCAAGCCCTCCTAACAAACGTAATGCCACCCTGTTGATGACTTTGTGGCGACGGTTCCGGTTGAAAAATCCTGTCTACAGTACAATGCAGCAAAAACAAGTTTTTTTGCGACTGCGCTGTTCTGTTAGCATGTTCTTTGCGTGGTTGATGTCATGATTGTTATTTGTTTTTTCCTCAACAGGGAGCAATTATTGGTCAAATTCTGGGCACCGTTTTTCCAGGTTGGGTGGCAGTTGGTAGTCTCATATATGGAAAACCTTTCAGTTTTTTGCCAACTTCCACTGATCTGTGTGTTGAGGCATCATCATTTAACACCACAGGAACTTTTATTACTCAGGACAACGTTACCACTCTTGCAACAACTGAAGCAGTTGGAACAACTGCTGCAAGGTAACAGTTTAACAAAAATCTCGTGTCATGTTTTTTCAGTTTCAGCTAAATCTTGGTATTTTGCCAATTTGTACCAGATCTTTAGAAACAAGCAAATTGAAAGCCAATATTTTTGTTTTATTTCTCGACGCTTGAAGTGTACAAAAGCACAAAACACTGTTTTCGTCTCGATGCCTATTCCATCTTGTCTATGTTTGTTTTAATTAAGCTTATTATGAAGAACCAGCTTCCAATAGGCTTATACTGCGACAAATCTTTACTGACAGCTGTAAAATTTTTATCGTGTGGTTCTTAGAAAACCAATCAATACGATGCTGATTTGACCTGAGACGAAATTTGGATTGCCAAATTTGTGGACTTGTTTGAGTTGCCAATGAGACTTTTTAGTTTCACAATTGCTGAGAAGTGTTATTCTTTCACAAAAACTCGAAAGCAGGAATTCTATAAGTTTTTGTTCAAATAGGTCAGTGATTCAAGAAACGCTGTTTGCTATATCGCCGCTCCATTACTCAACCCTTGCTTTCCTCGTGACTATGCTTGTGGCCATGGTGGTATCCTTTGCGACAGGTAAGCGCAAGTTAGTTAATATCGCGTTGTAACCTGCGAAATAAGTTCACAAACGACAAAATGCCAAAAGTGCGTGAGAAATTTTGGAAGCAAGGAAATTTCAGGTTCTGTCAGATGAAAACTGTTACACTGATAAGGTTTCCTTAGGCTCCGTTGCCCTTTACAACATTAGTCGTATGCTCATGCTCTATCGTCTCGTCCGTTCTTTGACAAGTTTTCACTTTGAAAAATGCGAAGTTTTTCTCCGGTTACCAAACTTTTATACAAATGTTGTTGCATCGGTGTGAAAACACAAATGATTTTGCATTGAACGAGGACAATTGTTTGAAATACTGTATTGATGATGCAGAAAAGTAAAATCTTTCAGTGAAAACGGAACGAGAAGGGAAATTAATAAAATAAAACCTAAATCCCAAAATTTTTCAACTGCAATGCACAAGTATCATTGTTACAAGACAGCCACAACTTCAAACTGCCTTGTGTAAACACAATTAAAAGTAAAACTGAACTATAAGGATTTAAACTTCACTATTACCATCAAACAGAATAACAGAAAAATCAGTAACTGTCCGTGAGTAGGATACCATTTTTTGCTGTTCTTTAGCAAATGTTCTATCGGCTGCCCGTTTAGAATGACCGGACATCATGCGTCTCCAGCCTTACTCTATAGGAAACAATGTGCATAATTCACAAAGCTTAATTGAGGCTATGTACATGTAAACATCCCATTTCCAACATAAAATGAGACCATACATAGTGATTGAACACATTTCAAACATTAAGTGAACAGTCCAGCTGGCATTGACCCTGCTACAGTTGATGCTCACAGAAGCCTTGCAGTGATGAGATGCCACAAATCTGCAAATGACTCGTTTAAACTTCCAGCAAGTTTCCATCAAAATAATTTACCATCCGTTTTTCAGGAAACGAACAGCTGTAACTCGCTTTGTTATAATCTTATAACTATTTTTCTTGTAGGAAAGAATAAACCTGAAGAAATGGATCCAGACTTGTTCCTTCCTATTGTGGACCATCCACGCCTTCCAGAAAAAGTTCGCACCTTTTTCCGTTTCGGAGTTCCTGAAAGAGGAAGCAAACCAAAGTGCAATTTAGGGGAAACATTCGCAAAAGACGAAGAAAATCGTTTTCTTCAGCGAGATGATAATGAGAACAACGGTCATCTAGCAAAGACAATAGAAGAGACCTGTTGTTAATCTTGCAAACACTAATGTGCTCGCCAGGTCCGCAACCAGGGGGGCAACCGGGAAATTGCAACCCCCGAAATATCTAAAAACATATTTAGTTGTTCGGTACGACAGCAAGCTATGATTATTTTCTTCCCGAAGTATTTAAAAATGTGTTTACTTGTTAGGTACAGCAGCAAGTTATAATTATTTTTACCCCGGAATTATCCGCTGGTTGCGGCCCTGGTATTCGCTGTAGAAAAAATCTCTCTGAGCGGTAAAGCGTTTGCAACAAAAGTAAACAGGTGGCTCTCAACGTTTATGACAGTTTGCTTGATTGACGGAAACTGATATGATAATCCATTGAATGCTTTTTTTGTAATCCCATAATTTCTTGCTTTAATTAACCCAAAAGATTATGTTTCCTGTACTAATCCAAGAAACTGTTGTCTGAAAAAAATCTTGTATCCCTCTACTAGATGAAATTTTTCTTCAACCAGTACAGGTGTTATCGCGACCGTTCTGAAGTATAAACTCATTGCACGCATGCTGTGTCTTAGTTACTGCCTAGGAAAATACGCTGCTTTGAACCTCAAGCGCATGTTTGTCGTCCACTGTTGCATTCTCAGGAATAAACGTCAGCGCAGCATTTGCAATTACTGTGATATTTGTCCAACTTATGTCATGCTGTGCAGCTGTTATTAAAACGTTGCCCCAGGCTTCGTTTGGTAGGCAGTTGGGCAATATCAAGTACTTAACACTTTTGTCCTTTTTTCACCAGCGCTCTCTTTGTAAAGTTTGCAAAATGTGGCCCCATGCCTCACGGAATATTGAATAATATACTAATTTCTTCATTTTCATAATCACTTCGGCTAGCAGTCGCACTGTCTGAGCCATCAAATCGATAAGTTCTTCACATGTACAGGTGGGTAAATAAAAGGAATATCTACTTGCAGGGTTACCTTGTTCTGTAAGGTCTACAAAAAGTGGATCATTTTTTGCAATGCGTTCGAGAAGACCAATGAAATTTTCGTTTGTTGCACTTCCAAACTTATCTTCTTGACGGCGGAAGGGAAGACTGCGTTGATTAAAACTACATCATTACGTCTGACGCACGCTTCAGAATCGATTTCCCATAGCACAGGGTGACCCAAAAAAATAGAACCCATGAAAATTGTATTAAATCCTACAAAATCCTGTCAACTCCAAGCCCTTTGGAGGTTTTAAACTTCACTTTGTGTACAGTCATTCCCCAAAGTTACAGTCATTGAAGACCCTTCGCATAAAAGTCGTGTTCTTTCCAAAATATGTTCCAAATGTCCTCCATGGCGTTGGAGGCAAACTTGCATACGTCGTGTAAAATTGTCAATGTTTGCGTGTTTCTTTGCGTCCTAGCACTCACCGCCCGAACAGAATAAATATTCCTCAGACCTTTTGAATTAAGATTTTGCACAATCCCATACTCTCGAAACTTCTGAATCCCGTCAAAAAATTTGCTTTTTGATGGAGCATGATGACAATGAAACTTTCTCCAAAAACTTGCTTGCACTGCTTTGTATGAACTTTTAGCGAAACAGGCCTCCACGCAAAATGTCTTCTCTTTGTTTGACCAAGACATGGTGGTAAAAACTATTGTTGCAATATTTATGCACAAAGTCTACTTTTACAACCTAAAAAGGAAAGAGGAATAGTTATAATAAAAGTTTGTGGGTTCTGTTTTTTCGGTCACCTTGCATTTTGTGATTCTTATAGCTGTTTCTTGATGCTTATCAATATATTCTTAAGCAGAAGAATGCTAAACCGAAGCAATGACTGTGTTGCGGTGAATAACACTGATTATATAGATTCTAGAACAGGGGTTCTCAACCTTTTTGCCGTTAAGTACCTCCGAGTCATAAAACAATCAACCCGAACCCCCAGGTTAGCTGCAAAGCCGTGGATTTCACATTGTTTTATCACAACAACGCAAGATCAGGCAAAATCTACACGGAGTTTTCAATCGGCAGGCATTTTCCTCTAGTATAAGATATTAAAATTAGCAATAGCCTATAAAGAAACTCAACTGCCATCCAAATACCCTGGAAATCTTCCCGTGAACCTTGAGGGTTCGCGAACCCCAGGTTGAGAACCACTGATCTAGAAAAACGCTTAAAAATAAAACTGGTTACGTCATTAGCAGCTTGGCACGGTGGCCAGTGGTTTTTGGCTGAGAAGGCCACAGGCTCCTAAAATGTTTGCTTGAAGCTAGCAGCTCCGTAACTGGCGTCAGTGTTGCTTTTCAGCTTTGATGCGTTTGCTCTTTTGCTTGCAGTTTTCAGGATTGAGGATGCCTAGGTTATCTGAAATTGACTTCCTGTTAAAACAACTTGCTAATTGATCTGACTGTGTCGCCTGTTGTCACACTGCAGAAAATTTGTTGAGTGTCTGCGATTTTTTTTGAGTAAACCTTTTTGTCTTATTATCCATGTTTCACTCAAACTTTAAAAGATCATGGACGTAAAAAATCACTCTGAAACATACCGCAAAACTTTTCCAGTGATCCAACATGTAGGTCATACTTGAGGGAAACAAACTGACTGAGTCAAAGTCACCACTCAGTGGCAGCAGACGCTGTCGATAATGATCAGCAAGGAAGGCGATACAACTGGCGCCAGTGAAGTCGAAGCATCATGCATGCTGTTCGTCGTCTTACAAACTACCACCTGAAGGAGCTATTTCGAACAGCTTTGGCTTTGATGTATTTGCAATTAAACCTCCCGCATCTTACAACCCAGATCGACACTCGCAAGATCACCACGTGACATTACTGCACAGTGCTTGTTCGATATGATCCTCGACCTTTTGTTTGTAAATCATCCTAATTACTGTTCTCATGTGTTGCAGCTCCCGAAAAGCTGACTTTTATCATATGCAGGTCTGACATGCAGCAAGTGTGGCTAACCCAGCCGTGTGGCAACCTTCCTCATTAGCTGTGTGGTATTTAAAAGGGTACTTTACTGTAGTCAACTCATTCGTTTTTTCTTCTACTCGCTTGAACTTGCTATTGAACATTTCTCTTTTTCTTCATCTTTTGAGCGAGCTCTTTATACTACTGTTTGGCCGCACTAGTTCTTGGAGAAGGTGTTGGGCAGCCATTCGTTTGTCTCATCGTCCAGAACCGTCAGGCCGTGCAGTCCATGAGGAGGTCGGTGGATTGGATATTGGAGGACAACATGTTCGACGGTTTGTTCTTGTGCGCCACACTCACAGACCGCAGAGGATGCCATACCCCATTTG
>JGI24159J19872_10002403_pt1 | contig 22234 bp, 16 predicted proteins | sample Ectturendosymbi4_FD_19872 | JGI IMG/M metagenome (IMG submission 19872) | reverse complement strand
GCTTGCAAGAACATATTGACACAGCCACGAGGTGGGTCTACCCTACGGATGGCCGCGACTGGCCACGGGCCATAAACATGCCCAAATTAAACCATCCCAAACCCTTCCGTTACATTGCAAGAGGCACCATATCATTTTCTGATTGAGCGTTTTGCAAAGAGCTCATTTATCGCTAGACTGTAGTCTCCAAGCATGTAGGGCAGTGTTTCCCAACCTGTGGGCGATAACCCATAGCGCAGATTTGGAGTGGGGAATATGTTAGAACATAGTTACCAAGACATCTGATAACTACAGCGTGGGAACACGTTGGTTGTGTTCAGTAGCAAGATTCCCGCTGAATTACACACAGGAATAAAATCGCTGATTTAGAAGCGATGATATGTGTTTGTTTATGCGTATAAAAGCATANCCTACGCTAACAAGNTAGTGGGCCACGCAATTTTTACCAAAGTTATCTGAACCATGCATGTAAAAGGGTTNAGAAACACTGGTGTNGTGGTTGAATGTGTCTTTCTCTTTTTACCGAATATCAAGGATTTCAGTGTGAATGGCGCTGAAGTCCGAATGTTGTTCTATTTTCGAGGGAAACAAAATGATTGTAACTTGCTGTTGTTCCTAACAACTAAACATGTTTTTGAAAATTTCTGAGGGGGCTTTCCCGCCCCCTGGTCGCGGGTCTGGTGGTAGCAAGCAGTTTGGAAACAGCTGTTATCAGCGCGTGCATTTATACGAGTATTGATTCATCATCAATAAGCATTGGTTCATCATCAATGAGCATTGATTAGCAAGGAAAGAGGGGTATTAGTAGAAACAATTCGGATGCAAAGCGTACATGTGAATGAAAAGTGGAGCTTCTTCAATCAAAAGTATCATTGTTTGCGTGATATCATAATTTTATCTCTAAGAAGTATCACTCCCCATGACAAAGACACGGTAAACGCATTGCCACAATGGATGAAGTGGCAGGGAAGACAGTTGTCTTCGTGAGAAATGGACAAAACCTTAGGAAAAACCAGGGGGAAAACATTAAAAATTCGGAAAAATTTTGTAAGTATTAGGCAAAAGTTTCTTGAAACTTCCCAGACTGTTCTACAGAATCTCAAAATTTTTAATTTTGCCAAAAAAGCAAAGGCTGGACGGCATTGTGGTAGTAAAGTTTTTTTTCAGTTTTTGCAAACATTAATAAAAAAAGTAAAATTACTAGAAAAAAAGTCGAGCAAAAGTGATGTGATAGTCGCAAGAACTTTTGGCGAAATTTCTTCGTCATTCCAGATATTTTTACCCCTGCATCTATCGAACCAGAGTTCAGGTACGAGTGAAAAATGAGCAGATGTGGAACAGCGCACCTTAATTTTCTTTCTTGCGCTGTTTTGTAACAAAAGTTTAAGGCTTTTGCAACGGGCATGGCGAAATGATTTTGGGTGAAAATCCACATTTACGCGGAACTTTCACTTCCACTTCCACCAGGAAAAAATTACTGCTAGAAAAACTTGCGCCACTAAAATCAATTTTGGTGTCATTTTTAAACCAAAACGACTTTCAAAAACCCTGGAATACGGGAAAATGGAATGATAGAAGATTACGCGATTCAGCTAGTAAATGGCAGTTAGCAGAATTAACAGCTAATAGTTCAAAAAAGGCGCCATCATTTCATTCAATCACTAAGATCTGAATCACTGAATACAGGCGACCTTGCCAGTGGTGGATTCACGGTGCTGAGGCAAATGGGGCACTTGCCACGGACCCCTCCCTTTTGGAATACCGTGGGAACCCTTAAAATGCCGATTAAGTTTTTTGCTTTCCATGTAGGTTTTCTGCCAATTCTACTTGATAGGAATGCTTCAAATTTACTCGGGTTTGAACATATTATCACCAATGTATTACTTTTTGCAAGATATAACTCTACTATAGATTTGCAGTTGCAACTACTTCCAGTGCCAAGGTACGTAGCAGCACTACGTACGCGCTTTATATGTGCAAAGCGCCGAAGTAGGCTAATCTCGTCTTGAATCGACCAGCAAAGTTTTTTTTACAAAATACGTAAATATTGATGAAACAAGACTTCTACTATTGCTCTACCTCATCAGAGCCCTATCATTTATTCAGAATTATAGTATTTTGATCTGTTCAAAACTAGAACAGAGTTCAAGCTTATCGCACAGAGGAGAGTTCTCATTTGATCACAAATCCTTCCACTCAGTGAAAATGCACAAGTGCTTGGAATACACAACTCACATCCAGTCAACCTTGATAAACCAGGAAACTCATTTTCAACCAGAACGTAAACACATTTAATCCACCAATGGCTTTTTCACCATCTTCTTTACATATGCTGCTAGAAAAACTGGCCTGCAAAAATTTGTCCACCTCGTGAAATCCTTGGAATTTTTCTTCTCTGTCTTAAATTCAGAAAAATTTGAAGCAAGCTTTGTTTCTGTATTTAAATGTTTGAAGTTGCTCTGACTGCCACTGTGCATCAAGTGAACAACGCAATGAACGTGAAGCAAAACTACCATCACAACCTATAGTTGCCCAATCAAAGATCTGGCTAGTTTATAAGATTCCTGTCTTTCAGTTATATTATGAAAGTTCAAAGACTTAAACCTTGGACGTACAAGGTAGCCAATTAAGCATGGTTTAATTTGAAGTTTTTCCATCAGAAACAACATAGTTGGTTTTTCGAAACTGCTTGCTAGTGGAGTATGTCCAGCGTATTTTTGCAGGTGATTCTACAGATTTTTATGAAACAATAGCACGCCATGAAACGTTGCATGACACGTTCCCTCCCAGAAGCCACTCAGCACCAAAATCGCGGTTCGCCAAGCTCATGCAAGAAGTCAGCATCATGTAACAGAGAAAGTTTCTTAAAGTGTACCTGCCAGTCGCGCATGACAAAGTTCTTTAAATGCTCGCAGATGGGAATAACATATTTGCATCGGTAAAGCAATACCAGGTGGTTTCACTCACTTTTAATGCCACTGAGCGGTTCTTTTAACTAAAAAAACACTTTTGAGAGTTTTTCAACATTAGCGGGCGGTAGCGGCCAGGTAAAATTTAACCTCTAAAAATATCGTAAAAATATCGCTCGTTCAATCTCAGCGGCTCGCCGGACCATTAACGGGCCGTGCCACTTCTAGTGAGCGCTAGTGGCAATTTTCGATTTCTTTGCTTTTTGTTCGTCGATGAAACTGTTCTGCAAAACTATAAGGAAAGCGATAGATTTTGCGCTAGAAATCTCAATAAGCGGTGAAACGCGTTTTTTCGAAAAATAAACGCTAGGCTTGGCAAAAAATCGCTAAACCTGGCGCATTTCGCGCCAAACTAGCGATTCTGCTCGGATGCGAATCTGGCGGGATGGAGCTTCGGTTGGCTTTAAAACCAATGTTTGTTATGCGCCAATAATGTGATAAGCGCGTTGAGAAAGTGTATGTTGGAATGGCAAAAACAATTTCTGTTGTTCTGTGATTGTTCTTCGCAACTCAGTATATCGCTTCGAAATGCACCCTCAGCTTCATCAGCTTCATCACACGAGTCTTTTCTCTGGATGACAACGACTCGACGCAAGTTGCTTGTTCTTTCATAAACGCCGAGAACGTTTGGCCTCAAATGACGTATCTTTTATCCCGTCACATGCCTTTTATCACGTCAGTTCATAAGAAGATGAAAAATTGTTGTACGTTGTGGTTAACAAAATATGTCTCTGCAAAGCAGAACGCGCAAATTTTTCTCATAGTTCTCATTCAAAGAATGTGTGATTTACAGATTCCTTAGTGTGCCTTCGTAAGGATTTGGTGAATAAACTAAAAGTGATGGGCTCCTCGATTGGCGGTTGGTGACGACACTAAACGTTTCGTGGTCAAACCAAGCTTTATGTTCTTGAAAATACGCACTCCGGCCGATCCCTTTAACAGTTACTGTCCTCCTCAATAACACCTAAACCGCCGAGATGAATCGCCGCACGCATTCGATGTCGCTGCAGCAGAATATTCGGTGCAAAAATGAGACACCCCCTCCTCAGTAAAGTGTGAAGTGATGTAAAATTGATGAAGTTCTTTGCTACAAAATGTGAGGAGAGCTTCTTTTGTGATCATCTCAGAAGTATTGTTAAAATCATTTTGTTCTTCCTCCTGACTTTTTTCTGAAAGCCTGCAATTCATATTCCCCGTTTTCTAGAGGTCAAATCTGAGGCTAGCTCATTATAGAGGTCAAAATCGATAAAGGTCAAATGTGAGGAAATTTTCTGACAACAGCTCCTTATGGACATGTAAAAGGATAGAGGTCAAATCTTTGGCAATTTTGAAGGTCAATCTGAGAGACAGCTCTTTGCAGACGATGCAAAATCTCTACAGTTCGTAAACTTACAGATATTTCCTCATTTTTCGATCAGAAGCTTTTCTTTCTTCGCACACTGTACATTGCATCAACACACTGCACATTGCATCAACACGGCGAGTTAAACGTTGCTGAACGATCAGCAGATAACTTTTCGTAAACAATTCGACTGGCTTTGACGTACGATAGTTATGAGAGTTGATGAATCCATCATTTGTTGCACTCAGTGACTCACCTTGTGCGTCACGTGATTGTAACGTCTATTCAAGAGCTGCTGAGGAGACCGCGGCCGATGTTCAGCCACGTTTCTACTCCTTTCTTCCACGTCTCGTTGTATATGTAAATAGTGAATGATTGCGTCCGAGAGCCAGAATGCTAAGCATGACTCTCGCATGACATCGAGTAGTTTTAGACAATGCAATGATTTTTTATAGAAATTAAAAGTCGTACATTGCAGTTTATACGTAACACTCACTCATACACTGAAAGGTAAATTAATTCTCATCATAGGCGCCAGCCGGTTGTTCCTGGTATACTGTAGGTCTTGCTTCTGTACAATGTATAGCCTCAGCGAGTGTCATTTTACGGTGTGCAGTTTTTAATCAGTTACATCATCATAATGATGGTCACTCGCCAGACCTTGCGTTGAAAGGAGTTGTGAGTCATTTTCTGAATCTACATTCGCAAATCATCTTAAAATCTACTTCTGGCTTCTGGCGATGTATCTCAATGAAAAGACTTTATCTTTCCACGGGTGACGTCAATAAATCTACTGACACAGCCACTGGTCAATTTTTGAGTTACGCTGCTATGTTTGCGCGTTTCTGATGATCGGGTTTCAGTATCTTTTATTTTTAAACAAACTTCGAAACATTTCATTGAGCAACAAACCTGAACAAGCTGGAAGAAAAAAAACATTTCTCAGAAGAGCCGATCCTGAATCAGACTTCGTATTCTACAAAATGATCATCATTTCAAACAGTAATACTGCATTTTGATGTGAGAGCTTGAAAAAAACACTGAAAATCTGAACAGCTCTGGTTTCAATGCTTCGTTATAGGTGCTCGCTAGAGGTCACTGTGCATCCTAAATTTTCACGTCACGCCAGAAACAAACCATCCTCGCGTGGAGGAGATTGTAGAGGCTGAAAAATCACAGCACTTGCCGTTGATGTATTTGCTTACCTTGAGTGCAATACTTCGATGGGAGGAACAAATTTGTCTTGCATGTTTTCATTACCAAATTATCTGATTTTGTGTGAGACGCAAGTTGAGCAGCGTCTATGTTTTGTCAGAAAATCTTTGCTGGTTACAACAGCAAAAGAAATAACTTACCATATTTTGTAGGATTGGCTACAAATATTACAAGAACGAGTGAAGCTGCTTATTTTAAACTCACCCAAGAAGTCAATTGTGACACAAAAACTCAATTATGGCACAAGAAGTCAATTACGGCACAAGCAGTTTCCAATATTCTGCAGTCGAAATTGATCGAAACTCTGTAAACTCGAATTATAACGAATGAAAGCTTTTAAACTATTTCTGTAACTCTATTGCTCCACATCTTTCAGAACAGAAACTTAAAAATGCTTGTTGTGTGCTAGGACTTTTGCTCAACAATTGACAGACTTATGAAAGTGAGGTGCACTGGCGGCCGTAATTCATAAAAATAAACGTAATGCAGCCGGCAACAGCGAAAAGGTTGTGCACCTTGCACTAGACCAGTGATTCTTAACCTGGGTTCGACGGAGCCTTTTCAGGGGTTCGACGAAGGTCATCTGAAACATGACTGTATAATTAAATATAAACTGTTCATTGATTTCATTTCTATAACACAATTTTACTTTCTGTTATATTGGGCAAAATAGGGTTCGACAAAAGCTTGGAAAACTACGAAAGGGTTCGGCTTGTTTGTAAAGGTTAAGAACTACTGCACCAGACGTAGTTCATAGCACGAAGAAACAAATTGACTAATGTTTAATGCGGTACAGAAGCGACTGCAGGTGCTGGTGAGACTGCAAAAGATTTTCATTAATGTCGACCACTCTGCGGCCACTGTGTGAGTGGAAGCTCCAGAATCGTTTATAATTTCGAAAGATTTAGAGCGAAGAGGTGCTAGAGACCAGTGGGTCAATCGCTGCAAGGGCTGCACTTGAATGTGTCACTGGATTGTGGCCACAGTCATTACTAGTCATGGCAGTCGCAACTGATGCAGTCGCATACATTCAGCTAAGACTGCTAGCAAAAGGATGCAGCTACAAAACACACCCAGTTCTTGTTCAACCGGCAAATGTTTAGACGTCCGTCGACAAAAGAGTTAGAACGTTCCTGGTTATGGTATTCTCCTGCAAGTGGAAAGTAATTTTGTTTTTACTGCTACGTATTCTCTGCAAGAAGTTTGGATTTCGTGAACGGTTCTGATGACTGGGAAAATGCCACAAATCTGCTCGAGATTCATGAAAAGTCTGTTATTTACCGTGATGCAGTCGCTCCTGTTGTATAGTGCTCTACTACTCAAGAATGTAATGAATGAAACATCAACAATTAGCAGTAAGCAACACTACATGCTAATGGAAATCGATTGTGAAGCGTGCTTTAAACCGTAGACGTAATAATGTATTGCCCCACCCAACGCTGTCTATACGCGGTCACGAATAATAAAAATTTGAAAGTTCAAAAAGTGGAAATTGGATGAGATTGCTCGAATTCATTGCAAAATACGATCCATTTTTGGCCAGACATATTGCAAAACAAGGCAATGCCGGAAGTGGTCACTGCTATTATTTGCCCATAACTACATGTGAAGACCTTATCTATTTGATGGCTCAGACAGTGCCAGTCAAAGTTATTACACAAATGAAAAACTCAGTTTATAATTCAACATCTATAGATTCTACACCAGATGTATATGAGGATCAGCCGACTATTGCTTTTAGAAATGTTTCTGATAAATGGCCGGTGGAACTCTTTCCAACATTTTTAGAAGGTGATGTCAGAGAACATACCTCTCTGTTTTTTTGAGATTTCAAAATTCAGAGGCAAAACTTCCGGTAACGCTGCAAACATGTCGCTTATTCAACAGAGATTTTTTAATCTGAGAAACTGTCAAACGTCAGTAACCTACGCCGAACACGTGACGTCATAAATTGGTGCAAGACGCCAGATTTTCAAAAGGGTCCCCAAATTAAACTAACCTCAGGCCCGAAAATGAAAATCCGGGTCTGGTTTCGCCGTATGCACACCTTTAGTTATTTTTTAAGCCGCAACGCTGAATTTAGGGCCAGGTAAAAGGATATTTTCAGGGAATTTTTGGTAAGCCCTGGAAAGGCATTCTTGGTGCTGCTTACTTCCCAGATTCTATTTGAATAAGAGCTGATGATGCCAACTCATTAGGCGGAATATATACTCGGTGAACATCATAGTGCCTGATTCATTGCTGTAGAAGGATACTTTACATGCAAGAGATACCCAACGCATGCTTTGTCGACCTCAAAAAGGCTGCTGCAAGACAAAGTTTGGAGAGATTCCGTGAACGGTGTTGACGTCCACGTACTGGCCGTTAAGACACTGCATTCCTTGCTCACAAGTTTGTGTCCGTGTCAACAGCGTTCGAGGTGGATGTTGAACTCCTTCAAAGGTGTGAAGTGTCACAACTCCTCTTCATAGCCCATGCGAGTTGGATAGGCTGCATTCATAGCCGTATTAACGAGTGAGTACTTTTTGACGCTGCAAAATCAGCTGTTTGCTTATTGCAAATTATCTGGTTCTGCTTACGTCCCAATTTCTGCCGTTTATTTTAAATTTTACACAGTTAAGAACGGAAAATTACTGAATCTTTACAACGTAAAAGTCCTTTTTACCTGTAAGAACTGGGTGGAATAGTGCAAGACATGGGGAATTAAAAGTGGATTGCGTTTATATTTACGAATGACAAAGATAAAACAAAAAAATCCGCAGCTTATCCGTAGAGCTATGAATGGACATCAACGTTTGTTTGGCACAAAACGCCAGTTGCCAAGCACCGCAAAGCTTTCAAATTGTCAAAGCTGTCGTTTCACCTACGGCCATGAATTCTGAGTAGCAAACGAAAGTGTGTGATCACAGTAACAAGTGGCAGAGATAGAAAACAACACTTAGATCAGGGGTTCTTAACCCTTAACCTTGGGTCCACGAATGTGTTTTATGGGGTCTGTAAACCAAAATCCAATCAAGAAAACCCGCTAGTTTTCATCCGCCCATTTGTTCCATTATTCAGCTTAATCGCACCACATCTGTAGCTTGACATGTTCATGTTGCAAGTCGACTGACCTTTTTTATTTGTTTTTGTTGACATCAATTGGCGGCAGGTCGAAACATGAAACTTGCTTCCCGTGGGAACGGTTGAGGTGCTCACGGTAAGAAGCAACAAAATCTAATTTCTCAATAATCGAAAGAACGTTGACAAAACGAAGGTGTCGGTAGAAGTTTTGGATGCAGTGAAAGGGGTCCGCAGCTACAAATAGTTTGAGAATCACTGATTTAGATAGAAGTACCTGTGTTAGGCCTAATCAATGGAATTATGCAATTGTTAAATTAAACAGTGCATATTCATAAATGATCCATGCGAACTTTTGTACCGACATGGTTTTACGGAAACTCTCATCGTAATGACTAGTATCACCGAAGGGAAGAAAAGTGGCTGATAATTTCTAAGCATATTCAAAAGATCTCTCCGCTTATCAAATCACGTTACTTTCTTTTGTGGTGGTCTCTAAATGGTTATAAGCAAAGCTTATTGGTAAAATCTGATAACTTTAAAGGCGTTTTTACTGAATTTCAAAAGCATTAAACTCAGACATTTTTCAAACTGGATTAAATCGACATAAGCTTAAAAGCTTGAAGATGTCATCTGGTGAAAGAGTGGTAACCGATGTGTTATTGTTTGCAGCTTATCTTCTACGTTGTTATAACGATTGCAGCTCGAAGCAATTTTTTTGCATTATGTAGATGTCCAGGGATTTTTAGCGAAAATAGAGTTCATAAACATTACAGTATCTCAACTTCATCACCTCATGAACTGATTGCTTTTCATTCAGGTTTTATTTTGATTGGCCCGTTTTTATTTGATGATGTTTGTTTTTTTGGAAGTTAACCGTCATGGGAGTTTAAAAAAGAAACAATGATTTTGTGCAAATCTGTATCAGAAAAATTGCCAACTTCGCTTGTGACTGTATCACCACTTTTTTGAAAAATGCGTTGCCATGGCGAAATTTGTAGTTTCTTTAAAATGGCGCGGTTTCACGGACAACATACTGTAATTGGTTTTGCACTAATAGTGCTGTTCCTCCAACAGTGTCTTCGAGCACCAATCGACCATCCAGTGCTTATATGTTGTTATTCGTGACGAACCCTTCGAACATTACGGGCTTCGTGCTGTTATTTGTGGTGACTGGTGCGGTGATTAAGAATCATTGACGAAACAAAAACTCATTATGTTATCGGAGACTGGCCAAGAGGGTTTTTGAAGACGTCTTTTATACAAATTTTGGCATGCAAGCTGGTTTGCTGGTACGGATGACTGCAGCCTATTCTAAAAATCCATTGCTTTAATTTTTTCTCTCACTGCTCTGAGCAGGATAGGCACATAGCAGTTTGTAAGCACAGGAATAATACTTTGAGGGACGTAAAGCTTAACATTTCTTTCTGTCATTGTCTCAAGCGATTCCTGAGTGCTCTGACTCGTTGCATAGAAAGTTCGTGATTTCCCATACTCGACGTTTATCAGCAAAGACGCTTTAGGCATGTTTGCGCACGAATAATAACACGATCGCAGTTAAAGGCATGTTTTAATGAAGTAGAAAGGCTTTCACAGAGATAGTGATGATGTTTCTACAGAAAACATTATGCACGATGCTGAATTGCAGGAAATAAACGCTGGAAGCGGTTAAAAGTGCTGTAAAAACATTTCATTAGCAGTGCTGCTCCGGTGTGAGCAACACCCCCATCATCAAAACCCCCCCATCATCAAACACCACAACGGAGACCCTGTTGACGTCACAAATTTAATAAAAAGGAAGCAACAACTGAAAGAAAACAAATTTTTCCTGGTATTGTGGAATTTTTCCCAAAGCTCCTCGACGAAGATTCCATATTTTAGGAAAAATATCTGCGCTACTGAAAAGGATAATCAATGTACTTTTGCTGGAGTTTCAGACCACCATATGCTGAAGTACTGTTCTACAAATAATTGTCACAGGCCACCAAAATTTTTTTTAAACGCTGTCAATACCGGACAGTTTCTCAGGGCAAATCTGGATCATTGAATCCGAAAATGTACTTTGTTTTGCTGAATTGGCTGTAGTGTTTGAGATACTGAATATCTCATATTTGTAGGTTGCCTCCAAATTGACCCCCCCAAAATGCGTTCAGTTAACTGTTTGCAACCGGGATGTTGGTCTATTGCTGTACGAAACAAAGCAATAACACCAAAAGAACATACCAAGCGTACTTTAACATGATGTTGAAGGATTACGATAAGTCATGGGCTCCCCATAATGTATGTAAGAATTTTACCGAAACACTTCGCTCGTGGAGCATTAAGGATAATCGAATGCAAGGAAGTTCGGTTTTGGCGAGAGCTCCAGAACCACCATGACGATTGCCACTTCTGCATGGCGGACATGGAAGGATGGAACCGTCTCAAAAAGAAGTCGTGGTAGTATCTTGGCTATAGAGTCTGCTAGAAGGCTAGTGTCACATTGCAGCGAAGTTCCTGTCCTCGTCTTTCATCTTTGTCAAACCTTATTTCAGATGCTGATTTGTTTGAAACAACAGAAGAAACAGACAGTGACTGTAGTAATTGCAGTTATTCTATATATGCCTCACCTGCAAAAATGCAAACAACTAATGTAAAGCGTTTCGGTCTGGGCAGCCTAACGACTTAGCTTTGTCAGAAGAGACAACTGAAATCTTGGCTTCTTGTCTCAGTGAACACGGAATTCTTGATTCAACGACCAACATAACGTTGAAGCTCTTAATTGTTACTTTAGTGAAGAAAATAACTGCATCTTTTGCAACAATATTTATGGTCTTCTGACAACAATGGCTGTACCCTGATACAGCGGGTGATATGTGTTGACTTAAAAATGGTCAACGTTTTGCTAGGAAGCAGAGTGGTTATGCCAAGTACCCACGCTTCCTTTGTCTGTGGGATAGTAGAGCTATTTACCACTACTGGTAAAGGAAGGATTTGTCCATGAATGAAGAGCTTGTTATGAAAGAGAAAAACATCACGAATGAACCATTGGTTGACCATGACAGTACCATCCTCTCACCCATTGTAAATAAAACTGGGCTTGAAACAATTCGTCAAAGCATTGGGTAAGAATGACACCTGTTTCCAATACATCTGTAATACATTTCCTGGTTTGAGTGATCAGAAAGTCAAAGCCGGAATATTTGACGGATCACAAATTCACAAATTGATCGAGCCTTTCTTTCGCTTATGACTGCAGCTGAGTCTGCTGCCTGGTGTCCGTGTGTTGCTGTAGTGAAGGAGTTCTTACGGAAAACGAAGGCAGACAACTACCAAAATCTTGTGGAACTGATGCTTTCAAACCTCCAACTTCTTAGAACCAGAATGGGCATGAAAGTTCACTACTTATTCAGCCACTTAGATGGATTCTCAGAAATCCTCGGTGATCTAATAGATAGAGGAACAAAGTAAACGATTCCATCAAGATATCAACTCCATAGAAGAGATGTGTCGGGGACGATGTGATTGTCACTTGACGTCTGATTACTGCTGGACCCTTGTGAGTAATTGTTCCCTGCAAAGTCAGAAGCGTGAATCATACTCTAGAGAACTTTTCATGAGATGGACTAAATTCACCTTTGACATATTTTGCTGCGTACAGTGAATAAAACCTGTCTCTTGTTTTCAACGGTGCAAAATGTCATTGTCAAAACTTATTTCGCTTTCATAGCTTGTGTAACTCTTGTAAAGTTATAGTTAACTGGTATGCAGCTTGTGCATGTGCACGGATTACTGTATGTCTAAAGTTCCTCCCTTGCTTAGTTACAGTGCCATTCACTTCAACAAATAATGCATTCTGAGAACCGATACCAAACGAAACAAATCGTCCATCTTGTTAAAAGTAATGCTAAGTATCTGGAAGCATTTTCGCTCAGGGATAATATGATCCGCAGAGGATGCACAATGCCAGGCCCGTAACCAGGGGAGGCTTCCTCCTCCTAGAAAATTTTTCGCCCCCCTGGAAAAATGTGTTAGACATAGTTTAAAAATATTAGACATAGTTCAAAAAATTTGAAACCACTCTCAGAAAAGTCTTCGCCCCTCCTGGTGTCCCAAGCTGGTTACGGGTCTGCACAATGCACCGATACGTCCAAACGTGGAAAAATGGTTTAGCTGCATCTCAAAAACTAGATCCAATTCAGAAAACTAATGCTATTTTCAGATTCAGCCACCCACCTTTGCTCCCAAAACACCCTCCCCTTATGAGCGAAAAAAAATTTGTTGGTAAGCGGAATTAGTTATAAAACGACTTGTTTTTAGCAAGTTTTGGTAGATATTGAACGCAGTCGGGCACTTTTCATGATTACATATAGCTCAGTGGTAGATTGCCGCCTTCTGAATAAAATGTTTGGGTATTCCATCCAAGGCCGCTGAGTGAATCACTGCAGCGATTCTTGCGCAAGAATTTCAACCCTAACTGCTCCAGCAAGAAGCAAAACTTCGACTTGCCACAAATTGCAGCCACAAAAATAATCAAAATGCAAGCTTAGCTTGTTTAACATGGCACCTGTGGTGAATGTAAGACTTCCATGTTCGGGGTTTCAGGACTGCTTGTATGGTGCATTCCTGTTAGCAAACTATCCAACACCAAATACCACGCGACACATTGCAAAACCTCATATGATACAAATAAACTGAAGACTTGTTATTCAAACTCTCTTCGATGATGATTGAAACCATGGAATCATGAAATTGAGAACGCTTTTCTGCTCCATAATCAAACTTTCACGCAAAGCCGTTCATTACAGATATGGAGCGAAATTCCTGCGAGAACAAACACCTGGCAAAGGTGCAGATGCAATAATATTGAACGAATACTTTCGTTACTTTATTAAAACCTAGAAAGAAATGAATAAGCACACAATAAATGAAAAAAGATCCTGCAGCGGATTTCCACAAACACAACACAAGTTAATTTGACTCATTAATATCACCAGGCCCGTAACCAACTTGGGACACCAGGGGTGGGCGAAAAGTTTTCTGAGAGTGGCCCAAATTTTTTAAACTATGTCCAACACATTTTTCCAAGGGGGGGCGAAAAATTTTGCGAAGACCCCCGGGTCTGAATATCACACAGCGCCGTTGTAGAATAAACCGTGTACAATGCGCGGCGCTATATGTCGCAAATGTATCAATGATGATTGTAAACAAAGTATAGCAGCAATGAGTTGTGAGACTGGATAGCATTTTGAAACAGAGCTTATGTGTGTGTGGTAGAAAACCTCTACAGGAGATGATGATCACTTAGAAACAATTTCAAAGTGAGCTCAGTCAAGTGTTAGGGTCACTGAGTTGCTCAGTCCTCGCTAGACCGCTCTTCGCAATTTACCAGAGAGTCCGAAGCAATTGCATAACTAATATATTGGATCCAGTATCAAGTGAAGGGTTGCCAGAGTGTAGAAATATTTCACACCTGCCCGTCCGTTCCACATACCAAGACTGATAGCCTTGCATGGCTGAAGAGTTCAGTCTGCCCTGTTAATGAGACTGTTGGATCCATAAATGGAGCCTTGTCAGTCGGCACCACAAGGATTTAGAACTCTGTTGTACTGCTTCAACTTGAAATAGTGCTTAGAGGCTACCAATAACTGACAAAGGAATCTATATTGATCCGTTACTTGTGTTTAAATATTGATCAGTTTAAAGCTGTAGCACCACTTTCTTCACAAAGTCATATAGAACGAGATGTGCGCCGTTCAAATACTAAAATATTTATGAAGCACTGGCAACTCCCGACCCGAGCAAAGTTCACCCGGAAAAAGCCTCTTCGCTGCTTCAGTTGCTGAGCGGCTGAGATTTCTTGCCCTGCTTTGCTTGAACTTGGATTTCTTTTGTTGCTCAGCGCATCACCAGCACTGTTATAAAACCTTTTTTGACCTGGAATGCCTATGTTGCATTATCTACGATTTTTTCTGTTGCGAAAAAGTGAAAGCAATAACTGAATAACCATGGACAAGCTCAAAGTTTCCGGACAAAACAAGGCATGGAAAGGTAGAATGCAATTAAAGTTGTTAAAATGAAGTTCGTAGCTGTGATTGTGATTTTTAGGTGACATCGTGGTTTTGAACTAAAATAAGTGTTTGTTGCTGTGATAAAAGATGCAAAAGAGAAAGGTACTGTTGTTGAAAAAGTCGTATGAAAAATAGGTGTTTTCTTCATAAAATGAATTATTAAAATGTCAATTATGCAGGCATCACTTCCTCTGTTTGTTTTGTTTGGAAGATAAGTGTTTAATCTTACGTGAATGCAGCTGGTTTCCTCAGCCTTTTAAAATATTAAACAGAATAGCTCAGTGATGTAGAGATACCTTTTCATAGAAAGTGCAAGGACGTTGTAGTTTATGACTTGAGCAAGCAATAACTTTGTTCTGGCCAGGTATCAGCTGCACAGTTAAAAACGAGCTTCGCGTACTTATAAAGAAAATGGAGGAAACAGTTATGCTTGGTTCGATCAGACATGACGAGCACGTTTCTACTAGCAACCGTGGTATGTTTCCACAGAATCAGTTGCTGCAATATTACAGTTTACAAAAACGGAGAAACTTTCCTCGCTCAGTGTCTTATCACAGAGAACATAAGCACGTTATTTGAAGCATGAGAAGCAGAAGAATGACTGAATGAAAATCAAAGGAAGTTTGCTAAACAGTGGCACGGCAGCCATGAACTATAAAACTTTTACCAACTTTGAATAAGTTATAAATTTTCAGATATGTTTTTTAAGATCATGCTTTCTATTTAATCAAAATTGCGGTTCCTGCTTTGTTGATGCATTAGCAAATTCACGCAAGTCTATGCTCTGAATAGGTATGTAATTGTCAGAAAAATAAACCTGCCTTCGACCTTGCTTGGTACGAGTAGTCCAACCTTGAAAAGCGTCAGCGAAAAATTGCTGCAGCAAGGACTGAGAATGAAGAGACATTATTTTTTGCTGTAGCCAAGGGATGGCTGTATGCAACATAATTCCATGTATGAAAAATAAAATACAACGAAGTTTATGTCATAAACCACCAAGATCTCGCTTTTCGTCAGCCGAGAAAATATATTTCCGAAGGAGTTACTAAAAAATCAAGCTTGTTTGAACATCAGAAAATCCAAAATCAACACCCCTCTGTAATATGTCGGGTGATAAGAATTAAGAGTAAACGATGTTTTTCGTAAATCAAAAACTTAGTCGTGACATCATCATTACCCTACCAAAAACGTTGGCTTAATTTTTTTTGGTAAAATATTCTCCATTTGACATCGCTTTTGGAGAAATCTTCGTTCGTGTAATACTCTTTCACTTTCCAAAATGTTTTGCTACATTCGTTAAGAACGACCTGTTACAACCCCACATGTCAACTTCTTCAAGCATTTTCACAGCATATGTTTCTTAAACAGAAAACTTACAAAATTGCCACAAAATTGTTCAGAACAGCATTTTATCAGATGGAACTGAAAATTCGTATTTGCAAAAACCCCTCAGAAATGTTTTATCAGCAATAAATGCAAATATCTATGCAATTCTCCTGAAAAGAAAACATTAGATTCAAAGTGAACTGGCCTACTTGGGATCACTACAATATACTGAAGACATGAAGTTTTCAAGAGCAGCTTAGCTATAGTTGTTTTTGTAATTCCGATTTGCGACACAGTTCTTGCACTTTTAAATTGGACTTGGATTATTTATGTACAGATACACTACTTTCCCGAATAGTAGGTAAACTGATTGCAGAGATGTCACAAGTGGAGTCACTGAATCGACTCGCGCCGTGTTTTTGCTTGACACAAATCGAGTGGATGTTTATATGACTCGACATGGGTCACTTTTTTAAACAACTCGAATTGACTTGATTCAACACTAAGGGCAGTGGCATGTAATGATTCGACGAGTATTTCTGAAGCGGGGTCTTTTCTTTGCTTTAAACAATTTATTGCAGACAAAATGTTTTCAACAATTTTTGAACGAAATCAGCATCTTTGCCGAAACCACTACATTCCACACGCTTTTAGGCAGGTACCATCGCCGCAGCTAGTTGTGATTCGACATCGCCTTGTTTGGTGAGCGCTTTTATTGTTTAAGAAAAAGTGTTGTGGGTGGGGAATGTCTTAAATAGAATTATTCGATTACATAATAACTAATAAGTCACCGTTTTGCACTATGGAGTTGAAGCTTGTCCCAGAAATTGATGAAGATATCATGACGTTGACGATACAAGAGATAAAAACTCGAATTCGCGAAGTTTTTTTTTCTAGAATCACAACTGAAGGGTGTGAAGACTCAGCTCCTATCTCAGCACGGATTGTATTTATCGGTGGATACAAGTAATGGGAATGTGCAAGGACAAAAGGACCCCGATGCTTCGACATTTTTTTACCTCATTCCTGTCGGACTGCGCGTAGTGAGCATTCAGCAATGCGAGACTTTGCTGTATCTGGGAATGAACAGCGAAGGACGACTCTTCACAACGGTTAGTGTAAAGCATAAACGCTCACGTATAGAGCCACACTGATCAATGTGACGCACATGCACTAAGGCAGGCATGGGCGTCGGAAGGATTTTTTCCAGGGGTGCCACTAGGAGATTTTTCCAAAATTTGTCCAGGGGGGCCAAAAGTAGTGAAATTTGTTTTTTCCCACTGAAAACTAAAAAAACAAATTTTTTTGCTAAAAATTTCAAAATACAGGGGGGCCTTGGCCCCCCCTTGCCCCCCATTGCGACGCCCATGAAGGCAGGGGTTCTCAACCTTTTTAAGCATGTGGCCTTTTTTTTCTCAACCTTTTTAAGCACTTAGTAAACAAACAGAGGGACCTTGGCCCACCGACTATACAACTTCTCCAATGCAACAACCGTTGCACGTGTAGGCTACAAAGCAGAAATAAAAACAACTAAAAACAGCATGAATAACTAGGGCCATTTTTTCTGACCTAAAAAAGCTGATAATTTGACTTTATTTTTCAGAAAATATGACTTTATATGACGAAACAAAAATGACTGAGCTAGAACATACAACTGCTGTACAAAGAAGCATTACCTGCGAAAATAGGCATAAGGTATTGTAGCCCCATAAACATGAACAAAACATATAGGGGAAGTTGGGGTGCAGTCGACACTTTTTTGCATTTTCAACCACTGCTACTTTATTTCAAGTCCAAACAAGCTCAAACTTTGTCACACAATAAAGCAACTCTATATGCGCAATATCATGTCAAAACATGAAAACAACGCCTTTCAGAAAAAAATTTACAATCAATTTAAAAAGCGTACTTTTTCTGTCGAATGTGCCCCATGCCTGGGGCACACTCGACATGAGCATGGGGTACACTTGACAGGTCAATAAAAAGTTGGGTTGTGTGCATTGCATAATGTTCACGTGATATCCCATGTGAAATAGGCACTTGCTGATTGCCTCTCCACTTTTTTTACATTCTAATTACCCACAATCGCTGCATGGTAAAACAAATTTTTATGATTACCAAACATTAAATGAAACCAATGCAGTATGCTGAAATTCATGCTTTACCATGCAAATATAATGTGCCTTTAAGCACATAATAAACCTAAAAATGCTCATAGATCACAATTCTTCTGTACTGCATTCAAATATAACCCCACAAGCTTTACCTTGTTTAGACCTAGTGGCAATGTGCTGAGTGTGCCCCATTTTTTATTGTCAGATGTGCCCCATGCATATCGAAAAAATAAAATGAAGAAGTACCAACTCAATTTAAACAGAATTGAAAATCTGACATTATCCAATAATGTTGCACTGCCCTGACTAGAACGCCACAAAAACTCAGAACAAAAGATGTTGATTTACGTGGTAGAAACCCAAATCCAAATATGATTTTATAAATTACTTTTGGGTAGCAAAAACACAACTTGCTCTGTAACTCGTAACAACGGCGGCCTATCAAGGAAAGATTCACTTTAGTACTACGGCTGATATGAGACTAATTCTCCATGGAAATTTTAAAGCTCAACGTTTTTAACTTTTTGAATAAATCAAAAAAGACGACTGTGCCCCTAGTCCTACTGTGCCCCACCTCCCCTTAACTTGATTTGAAGCAAATTGAAAACATGCATGAACATTGGTTTACTTCTTTGAGGCAACAAGAACATGTATTTTTAGGCAGTGCATTACATTTCGCCCAAATAACTTGGTTCACCTACGTCTTTGCCAACATTTTCAGGGTGCCCAAATGGGTGCAATTTGCAGGATGACGCTTAGACCTAACAATATAGTAGTTCTATCTCATATTTTGAGATTGTTTTAATGGCTTCTTTATTGAATAAAGTTGAAAATATTACTTTATGACCTAACATGGAAAATACGACTTCTTATGACTTTATAACTTTTGTTATAGACTTCGTATGGGTGTGATGTTTGTTTCAACATTCGTTTGATAGCTTCCTGAAGCACAGAAAAAAATGACTTTCATGATTTTAGATGACTCTACTAATAACACAACATGCGCTAAAATTAATGCGAAGGCTGAACCTGTTGGTTGTTAGAAAGCAAAGATGTTCGAGACTTCATTCATGATAAGGCACAGATCAAGTCATCTTCCACATTAAGCCTGTTTCTAGATTTCGTTTTCATGGCAAAAAAAGCCGACTGTCTGCCTCAAAATGCCTTCAGTAACTGCATGTAGTGCACAACAGTGATGCCAGGTTATTTGGCGAAAACAAACAAGTCTGACAAACAAGCACAAAATGGGTAATTTAACCAAAAACAAGCCCAAATTGCGTTTGGTTGGAAAATTGAGCGAAACAAAAAAAAACAGCAGAAAAATTAAAAACAAAAACAAGGAAACAAATCCGAAAAAACAAGCCCAAAATGAACAAATTCACACAAAGACACGCCCAAGTTTCGTTTTGCAGCAAATTGAAACAGCAAAAATGCCATAAAATTTAGAAAAAAGTAATTCNCAGAAAAAAATCTGCAAAAAACAAGCAGCTTTCAGCAAAAACAAGCAACCTGCAAGTCTTCAAAAAAACTCGCAAAANAGTTGCCATTTTATTACGATAAAAGAACAAATTGTGAGGATTAAGGGCATTAGAAACCGCGCAGTTCACTTTGATTTTCGTTGGTAACGGGCCCCACGCTTAAAAATACTGTGAGTCCCACGCCGACATGACACAAGCAGCTTCGACTGAAAATGTAAGTTTGCTTAGGCTAGTAGTAGGCAAAGCGCGGGGCCCCCATTGACGCGGGCCCGATTGGAAGCAATCGATCCAGTGGCTTGCAGAGGGGGGGGTCGAACATCCAAGGCAGGGGGGCTGTGAATAGGTTATTTTTCCTATTGTATGGCTACTAACACATGCTGCATTTTATTTTTCAAAACTTGTTTTGTTGTCAACACTAGTTTGTACATATTCAAATGCCAGTAATTCTCGCATTCTTCAGTAGTTCAATACCAGGGACCTATACTCTTGGTGTGTGGAACACACCCAATCAAAGTGACTTTTCCAGATCGTGCGATCAAGGGAAAATCACAAACAAGGCTTGAAAGTTAATAATGGATGTTTAATTGATTTTATGAGCCAAATTTCAAAAATGTCCTATTTCAATTAGCTTGAATTTTTGATGCATCACCAGTTTCCCTTTTCGTTTCTTGATGTAGCAGCCCTAGATATGTGCGAATACAGCCACACACCTGTGCTTGCAATATGTACATCATTTCGAGATTCGTCATTGGCAGTTCAGGCGGATTGATCATAATGGCTCACACAAGCCCATATCTATTCCGTCCCCCCAGTAGTTTTAAATATAACAGTCACACGCTGAAAAGCGGAAGTGTGCTTGCGTACTTTATGCGCATTCTCAATTCTTGTGTAGTTTACAAGTTTCAAACTGTCAAACTTTGGGTGTCCGCCATCCCAGCCATATACTTTCTCTACTCGACTGCTATTTGACGAGACATTCGCGCAGCCTGATATTTTTGCAGTTGTGAACAGGGCTCCCACTGCTGGGTTTCTCCACCCAGATCTGGGACTTTTGAGTCCATCCGGGTGTCTAGGTTTAATTATTAAAAATCCGGTTAAATATGATTTTTTAAGATAAAATTTTGGCAATTAGCTGCAGTAAATGTAATATAGTACTAAATGAAACATATCTTCCAATAATTACAGTGCTCGCTTGCGATCATCAGGTGAAAAAAGTGCTTATATCGGCGAAGCAAAACGTCTTCAGTCTGTTTCACACCCGTACCAATATCACTATCAAATACTGTAGGTTTACAACAAACCAAATGTTTGTAAACATTTTTGTAATTGGGATTCTCCACAAATATGGAATACTGTAGGTTGCCCACCATCCAGTACAGGCAGCCATGCAGTTGCGCGTACAGCAGAAGTAATATTGTTAAATAACATGCGCTTGCATATACAGTACAAGTGAAAGGTTTGCATTTGGGTGGATGGTTATTCCAGACGACAGCTGAAGAAATTGATGAAACAGTGTTTACGACTGGATGTTGAAATTTCTTGGTTGCCCTATTCATGTAAAATAAAAAACAATTTCCTTTGGAGGATTTGTTGCCAACTTAGGGATTTAAGATTCCTTTGCAGCTCAAGATCTCACGAAATATCCAAGCTCGATAGCAAATGTGGCCCTACATATTCCCCATCTGGTCTTTGAATATCAGCTGGAGGCAAGGTAGTTTTTTTTCGGTCACATACCGAATTTTTTTAAATGAGCGAATAAAGTTAGGTCAATTCGGTCATAATCATCTCCAAAAATATAGACCAGTGTATGCTGTTACGGCAAATTTTAAGACTAATATGAAACAAATAACCGAAATCTCTCAGCGAAGAAAAATAGGCTGGAGGCTATATTGTAGGCTTGCACCTAAGCCTAAATTAGCGAGAGATGTCAATAATGAAGTATGTCACCAGCATTATTGGTTGATGTAAAATGTCCTGAGCAACAAAAAAATGATCCCAATGTTGATGTTAACGCTTCACACGAAAATTTAGAATAGAAGCTGTAAGTGGCACAAATCAGTATTTTAAGCACCGTTTTACCTCAAGTGTTTGCATTCATATGTTTTTTTGACAATAACATTTCTGTTGTCTTGATGTGCAATCTGGGTTTATTAGAAATTACTGAATGGGAGCCCTGGTTGTGAACTGCTCTGTCGTAGCGTTGAGTGCGCTTTACTCCATTGTTTTAATGCGCAGCCTTATATTTGTGCAGTAGTGAACTGCGCTGACGTAGAATTGAGTGTGTTCTACTCCCCTGTTTTAATGTGTTGGCGGATATTTTTGGAGTTATGAACTGCTCTGTCTTAGCGTACGTTGAGTGCTGTGTTTTGCTCCGATCTCCTAACTTAGAACGCTGATAATTTATGCTAATTATTATGATACACTGTACGAAGAGTGTGCGTAGAATAATATGCATGTTGTGTCAACAAACTTCACCAAAACGTTGGTTTGCAAACGTGAATATGACGTCATATTGTGACGTCACAAAGAGCGCATTTTCAGTATTAATGACCACCATACGCCACTGCTCAATACAGAAACTTAGTAGGGGGGCACACAATCACGCAGTCGCCCCGGGTGCCACCAGACCTCTGCACGCCATTGAATCGATCCAATCGGCTAAGGGCCGGCCCTGTCTCGG
>JGI24159J19872_10002395_pt1 | contig 22243 bp, 12 predicted proteins | sample Ectturendosymbi4_FD_19872 | JGI IMG/M metagenome (IMG submission 19872) | reverse complement strand
TTTCTGTATATAATCCAGTTCGGTTGTATCTCCACTTCATTCTGACGATGTCCCTTGAAGAGTGTCAGACGAAAAGCTTTGGGATAAATAATTACGATGCAGATGAACGGTTTGTAGTATTTTCCATGTTGTTGTGAAAACGTGTGTGTCACTTGCGCTTCTTTTTCTGTTTTAGTAATGTTCCCAGAAACTATTAAACATTTAAAAAAATTTTTTCTGTAGACAACTGGGAGGCAAAAGTCGCCCCAACGACAGATTTAGCACAGGTTTGGATGTTGAAACTATCAAAGTCGGACCAGGCTTCGCATCTCCCAACGACACTTTTCAGATTCATTTCGTTTCCAACAACATATACGAAACGAGGACGTCTTACAATGTGATCGGTATGAAGACTTGTTTCTTTCAACAGTTCAGTCCAATTTGGTTGTATCCGCTTTTCGTGCTCCATTCGGGAGTGTCGCGAATGGTCTGCGGCACCCATCTCCACTTGCTTGCCTCGCTGTTATTTTTTTCGTAATGAAGATTGCATTGATAGCGAGTCAGTGATGATGAACATGTGAACTGTTCCCTTGCATGACCGATTAACGAGGCTGGACAGGCTGCAAGTAGCGATTTGAGTCTTCAGTATGATATGATTGGAAATCGAACCAAGCCTACTGGGTTTGTAGGTACGCGATCAATCACTTACTAGGTTTTGAGGCGCGTGCTCACCTGATTATATCAGTTAGCCGGTAGTTTTTATCAACGTTTTAGAAAATCGATTTCCATTGTTTCTAGTAGAAATGTTCTGCAAGCCCTGTTCGCGCTCGTTTTTATTTGATATTTTCTGCTTTGGAGCTTATATAACAGGGGTGGCCAAACCTGCTCTACTGTATGTATGAGACGCATATCGTAAAACCCAAATTACAAAGAGCCGCAACATAAAAATCTAAAACACGAATTTATTTGCAATCTACGCTTCTGTCACGTGATTCTTTTTGGAACGACTTGCAAAAGTAATACAGTGCGGCACGCTAGCTACCACAGTACCATTTTACAATATTTCTACATTTTGCAATAGCAATAAAAAATAAAGAACAAATATGTAATTTTTCGGAAATCTCAAAGAGCCGCATGCGGTTCGCAAGCCGCAGTTTGGCCACCCCTATTATATACATCTATGTAAATTTTCTCAAAAATATCCAGTACCAAGTGTGACATCAAGAAGTCAGAAATGGTTGCTCAGTGGAAAAGCTACCACAAAATCTTTTTAAAAGAGCACATTACCATTCCATATATTGGCTGCAGTTTAGGTGATCCGTTAAGTTTTTGTTGGCGGAAGGGCTGAACAGCTCAGTGGGACGCATTCATAAATGCAATCCAAACAGTTAGATTGAGATGAAACATTTAGATGAAACAAACAAACTTTGCTTAAACCTTCGAACTTGACAAAGGTAAGGTCATCACTACTTTCGGTCATCAACAAGGCTTCGATAAACTTCACCGTAAAATTACCAAATTACACCCCAAATTAAATGCTTTACATTAAAACGCCAAACACGAGATGGGACACAAGTAATAAACGGTGGTCCGTCAGCGCTACCCGTTATTGTGAAGCTATGCTGGATGACGTGAAAAGGACTGTTGCCATTTTCGACAAAAAATCAAGGCATTTAACTACGATTCGTTATTATTTTATGATAAATACTTTCACGCCTATGCACAGATTGCATACGTGTGACAATAAATGCACAACAAAAGATGCATCGGCCGAAAATTATGCAGTTTGCCTTTCTAAGGAGCATAGCCAGGTGGCGTAAAGACGCAGTCGCTCCCCTAAAGTTTGGACGGCAGTTATTGAACCCTTGACCAAAAGTTGTCATGAACGCTTAAAACCAATCATTTATTAGAGTTCAGAATTCTCTCTCCCCAGATATTTTTTCTGGCCACGCGTCTGCTTCTGCTTGCAGCAAAAATGTAAAAAGCAACATTGGACGAATCTTGCTAAAGCTTATACAAAAATCACATTACTTCTAGCAATCGGGATCGCAAAAACTTCAACAGAACACCTTGAAGTTAAACTTCAGTTGCTCTGATAATGAGGCGATGGTGATACAAAACACCACGTTGAAGTTCTTAGCAGTAACGAATCAACAGCGTCAAACGATACAATTTTCAGGAGGGAAAATGTTCACGTGATGAAATCAAGGTTGCGGAATCGGAGGCAAAATGTCGGACTTCGACTCCTAGTTTTCAAAATTTTCCGACTCCGACCTTTCCAAATTTTCCGACATCGACTCCTCACGTAACGTGATTGAGGTTTGGCTGTCAACAATTTTGTAGTAATTAGCAATCAGTGGAAATCGTGGTGCTCAGCAAGAATTCTCTGTTTCAATAAAAGTTTCAAAAGATACTGTACCATTTCAACAGGCACGAATTAGGATACTTAGCTTAGGAGTGCGATTTAAAAAATGATTCAATTGGACTTCCGGGGTCGAAGTCGGATTAAAAAATTAAAAAATCCGACTCGTAGTGCTCTTAGGAATCCGACTCCTTGCGACTCTTACTCTTGAAGCCTGGGTGAAATATGTTTGAAGAAAGTCATCGTTCCTGCCGGGCAGTGGTGAGCTACGGAGCAGAAACGCACACTTAAATTGGCATCACTACGACAATTTTTAACTAGAAGTAAATTTAGGGATGCAACTAAGGACCAGGCGAAACAGCTCCGATCGATGTTTTTCCTAAAATATTTACTGTTATTTTTAGTACTTTTTACAACAATTGAAAGCGACAAATTCATTGCCAAATTGTCACGCATGACACAGGCTAGTGACGCAATTCGCATTGTGACTAAAAATGAAACCAAGCAGACCAGACACCATCGAAATATCAAGCATTCTTTACTCATAAATCGAGCTTTGAACAAGCAGGTTTAAGAGGTTTCGGTTTTTGTTCAGCGTTCTGTCCGCTTTGTTTTGATTTAGGCGTTTATAGTGTTGTGCTAGCAAATTTACGAATGAAAAAATACTTTTCAACTATCTGTCACTGCCATACTCTCACCCCCCTTGCGAACCTTTCACCCCTCCCCAGTTTAAGAACTCAGGCTATGGGGAGAATCAAGAGATATTTTGAAGACTACAAGTTTCAGATTAAAGAAAGCTAGCAAGAATTGGCCCGCCTACAAAGGGGGAGGAGCGATAAAGTTTGAGACCTCATTGATAATGATTGCATTGCTTCATCTTTCTCCCGGGGTCAGTGTTAACAGCCTGAAAATACGTAGATGCACCTAGTTACAGAATTTTAATAAAATGTAATTTTTGTAATTTCACTTTTTGGATGCCCGGGGCTGTTGCCCCGTTTGCACCCCCTCTGCACACCCCTGTTTGCAACCTTAGGAAATACGTGTTTCTTTTGGCTTTACACTTCAAGTTAGAAAGAGGTGCTTCCTGAGTGATTTTTTAAACCGGGGTTTTTGCATAACACGTACTGTGATACCAAAAGTAACTTAAAATATGAAGTGTCCATCACAGTAGTTTCACCAATTGTAACGTTCACTTCGGTTCACCACATAAACACAGGAAGAGTGGATCGCCAATAAAGTTTAAAGTGTCATTCCACCACCAGCATTAGTTCCGGCACACGCAGCTGAAACCTTGACATAAAACACCATGTCTTATATGAGGACAAATTAAGCAAGTGCCTAATTCACATCTACCGAAATATTGTTGAAAACCACAGCTTCGTTAAAATTGACAGTCAGGTGCAAAGACTCCCTTAAAGATGGAAATGACATTCAGAAACAAGTGAAAACACTTTACTGTGTAGAAAAAAGCTCAGAGACCACTTTGCCTTTTGCCCAACTACAGTAAAAATACTTTGTTTCGCGCTTAACCCATATCGGATGATGTCTACAAACTGCGCACAGGGTTGCCAGATTGGTCTTTTTTAGGCCAAATTTCTGAAATATGGCCTCGTTTCAAGTTGGTTGGCCTAAAAAGTTTTAGTTGGCCATTTGGCCTTATCTTGGTTTCATCGCAAGTTGGCTAGCTTTAAATAATTTGATTGGCCTTTTGGCTCTTTTTTGGCCTTTTTTACGCTGAAATAGATTCTTTTGAAGGAAAATAATACTATTCTATTTTTTTCGACAACACATTTGGCAAAATTGTTGTGATAAATGCTGTATCACACGCCTGCATTCTGATATTAGTATATTTGAGGGATGATGGATTCGAAATTAAGCTTTTGTGTAACCAGTGGAAATGTGTGCACTCGCTGCACTGCATGTGTAGTTGTAAGCACATAGCAGGTTCAACTTTTGCAGACAGGTCTTTGTCTCCACGACATAAATGCGACAATGATGTCGAAAAAGTGGAAGGGCTCTTATGATTCTGGTCCTAAGTACAGGCGTGAATGGAGATGGCCTTCGCATGGGTGCAGAAATGGATCAGTATGCAAGCTGTTGCATTATTGTAATCAAAGTGTACAATTTCACAAACCATGAAGTCAAGGAAGATCAGTGCACCAGTACAATGCAAAAATGATTTAATCTTGATTTCCAAGAAAATTTTTTTTATTTGCTTGTAATTTGGAATTTTTTGTGACAAAGGCATGGCAATACCGCAAATAAAGTTTGGCTTTTTTCTGGCCTTTAAACAATCGGTTTGGCCTTTTCCTGGCCTCTTTTTAGCATTATTTGGCTTTTTGTTGAAACTTTTATCTGGTAACTGTGACTGCGGAACCAGTACACGCAGTTCTCTATTTAAACTATTGGGCAATGCGCGTATAGGTTATAACAATGCCTACCAATTTTCAAAGTAGGTTCACAGAATTGTGTAAATGTTCGTCAGCATCAATTAACCCGTTTTTACGAAACACATGATGGCATGATTCTAAACAATTTGCATGCTATTAAGCTGCTGACTTCTTCATCCGTCACTTATAGACGCTCATTTCCGATGTCTGATATTTCATTATTTGTTCTTTTTTAGTATTGCCCTGCGCATGTGCACCAACTCCTCTTCCCGTGTTGCATGTGTCGTGAGCAAATGTTTTTGTATTTTTTTTGAATGGTTTTGTATTTTTTTGTGTGATATTACTGAAACTGACACATTTCATATGAAACTGAGATAAACGCTTTCAACACAGTAACGTATGTATGGCGTACACCTTTTTTGAATTATTATCATTAGTAAGCTTTAGGCATTTACTGATAGGCATAATCCGAGGGTCCGAAGAACCGGATAAATACGTCATGTATGGAAACCATAGAGATTCTTGGGTTTACGGAGCTGTTGATCCTGGATCAGGAACAGCTTGCATGATGGAGATCACAAGAATGTTCGGAGAGTTGAGGAAAAGTGGTTGGAAACCTAGACGGTATAAGTTTGCTGGTGCCATTATATGTGCTTTGAAGTTGTATTAGCAGATTACAGTAACTTTGAACTTTCAAATTAATCGTTGAATCACAAAGCACGCAAAAATCTGAATCGTTGAATTACAAAACACACAAAACTCAGGTTTGAAATTTGAAATCTGAAACCAAACCACGAAAACTCAAGAATCTGCGAGAGACTTTTTAAGCGGTTGCAATAGCTTCAACAGCAAATTATGGGCTGTTTGCAAATCCGATGCAAGCTAAAACTTGGCCCACTCACTTGAACCTTAGGTTCATAAGCACCTTATTGCAAAACAGGGTTGTTGTCACCGAAATATTGTTGAACCTAAACGGACCACTCGTGCTTGAGTTGTTGGTGTCGAATCCATGCTTCCTGTATCGGATCAGTGCTGAAAATGCATTTGCGGGATCCCTTTAATTGCGTCAGCATACCAAAGTATGACAGAAACGTCCAACCAGATCAATCAAGTTAAAAAGAAACTACTGTATAAAACCTTCTGTGCAGGACAGAAACAAAGAACGCACGAATTCATCAATAGTGTGCTTAAAAGACAAGGGTAGAAATTCTTTTCCAAGATAAATATATTTCCTTCTACACTTTTCTGTATACCATATAGAATCTATATACCAAAGTACTAACGGTTAAGGCTGAAGCAAAGATTTATAAAGAATCAAGGTAATCACGAGATCTGACTTCAAAACAATTGTGTTCTTGGTGGAATAATTAGCATAAGAATAAATTAGTATTAAAACATGGCTAACGATTTTAGAGCTAAACTAAAGTTATCAGTGCAAAACATTTATTTTTGCAAACAAGCGAACAAAAAATAGCAAACAAACAAATGTATTTCGTAGAACGATTATGTTTGGAAGCTGGGGGTCAGAAGAATTCGGCTTGTTGGGATCAACTGAATGGACAGAAGACAATGTACAACTGTTGACAGAGCGAGCAGTCAGTTACATTAACGTCGACATAGCTGTGTTTGCAAATCAGTCGTTTTATGCAAGGGCCAGTCCCCTTCTGAAGCAGGTGCTCTACGACTCTTCACAGAAAGTAAGTGGCATAAAGATTTTTCGAACAAAGTTATTTTTTCATATTGAGCTTCACACCCCTAGAGCAGTTTCATTTCAGTCACAAACCTCTTCGGAGGATTCACTTTTTTAAAGCTACGCCCAGCTTCTTAAGCACTTTTTGAAATGCTCCCTCCACCTTCACAACACGAAAAAACACCCTCTGGGACGTGATTGTTTCGGGAGAGCGACGCAGTTACGGACTGTAACATGCTCATGATTGTTTTTCCAATGTCTGTGATTCCACAGAATTTTACTGTACTGGAGGAATGGAAAGCTGTTTGAAATGGTACAATGAACATTTTAGAGATGTTTCGAGAAGGAAACAAGCAAACCACAGTTACATTTTTGTTGAGTTCCATCCACTGTTCTGCCACATAGGTTTGAGCAAGTGGACAACAAAGCAAAAATTCTTTACAAGCAAAGAAATGTGGTCTGAGCTTGCAGCCGAATGGGTTAAAATAAATAAACCTGAATCTAAGAAACATGGGAGGACATTTTCAACCCATGAAGTGAAAATTTTTTTTGCGGCTTTGAGAAGATATCCAGACGGGACGATACTTCCCCCGGGGCACAGTTGTATGGTACACAGGACGTCTGAGAAACCTGAGGCTGTTTTAACGTTTCCTGGGCTCGATGGTATGGTCGGTTTTATTGTTGCGAAAGCCGAGGAGAATCAGTTTACTTCTAAGATGCTATATGATAATGTCATCCCTTATACGCATTGACAGTCGCCTTTTATTTCTACCTATATTCCTGCCACGTGTTTAGGTGTGTGCTGCCAAGGTACACGCTAGAATAAACCGGATTGATTTTTGAATTTTGACTAAAAATCGAAAACTTTCATAAAATACAGTTCTATTGAGCTCATTGTTACCAAATAAAATTTGTGGCAACGCAGACAAAATATTCGTGTTTTGTGTGTATATGAAAATACAGCTATACTGCCGTCTTTTTATACAGTGCAACTGCAACAATCGAAGTTGCCGGCGTAATCGTCTTAGGTATGGGGAAATAGGACACTGCAAAAATCTGATTCTTCCCTATGTCCAGCGGCAGCTTGTGCTGCTTCTAGAACTAGCAGAGCTATCACAGGTTGCTGAACACCGTGAGGTATTTCGAGTCCTTTTAGGGCTGCTGCCCTCGCTACCTTCCCTAGAGGATAAACGGCTTGAAAATGAATGAATAGTTGTGGTAGCTGGGTTATTGGAGCATTCTTCGTAGAGATGTAACGAACTTTGGGGTGAGCTTCTGCAGCCCACTGGTGGTCAGCGAATTTATTTCAGGAGACCCAGTGGCGATTCCAGAATTTAAAAAGTGGAGGGACACTGCGTGGCCAAGGAAAAAGTAGGGGGGCCAACATAAATGTCGATCTTGCATGGTGATTTTTCGTTGTTTTGAAGATTAAGTTGCTATGATTTGCCCTATCAAACAACATAGGCTTGTGAATATCGTTAAATCTGAACTATCGTTATTATTCACTCGAGATACCTCAACGCCACTGTCGATTCAATCACACACGTGTAATGCTATGTCGAATATTCTGTGCTAACCATGCAACTTCCACAGCAGTACACATGTAAAACGAAACATCATTTCCCGTACACAATTGTTTCGACCCCATATGAACGAAAACAGCTCCACGAAAGTGAATACAATTCACATGAAAGCGAAACGGTTCGAACCACGATTTCCATCTTGACACAGAGACAAGTAGACCGTTGATAGCCAGCTAGTTTCGCCAAATATTCTTACTACAAAACACGTAAAAAATAAACCATCTATCAACGGATTTGTGACTATGACTAATCCGTTTTTGTGGTAGCTTATGGACATTTTGTGATTGTGGTGTAACCATGACAATATTATGCAAATACTATTGCGAATGTAATGCCCATCTGCAGCGTGGATGGGGTGAGGACTATTCAACGCAGTATGCAGTTAACAGCAGCGAGGTTTCGGCACCAGTTCCACCTAAAGTAGCATAGCAGCGCCGCAGATAGGTGTACATCGGCGTTTAGGGCGTGTACCTGATAACAAGATGTAACAGCAGGTGTAAAACGCATTTTGCAGAATGTTCCCAACAAAGTCGTTCATTTTAATTCCTCTGACTGATCCTTAAAAGCTGACTTTTCAATCCTGCGTTGATTTATGACTGTTTTGCCATAAGCGAAACACGCACTAACTCTAAAACTAAAAAGATTCAGACAAAGAGACAATTATCAATATAATTCTCACACAGATTCCTGCACAGTTTACATTAGAATTTTATATCATTATAAACTCAGTGTAACTTAATCCTTCGTTTGTCATGTCGACTGTCAAATTCATTAGCGAAATCATCTAAATCAATTTCTTCAGCTCGTACCCTTTCATGACAGTAGATCAATGTTACCCAATCTATGGAATTTCTGGTAAATGTTTTCACTAATTTCATTTTTGAAAAACTTCTCTCGCATGAAGCGCTGTTAACGGGAAGAGTTGCAGCTACCAATACCAACAAACGCAGCTTTTTACGTAGCTATAAATGAAAAAAACTTGTTCGAGCGATATATACAGCTTGGACGCCTTCCGAAGCAAATTCTTTGCCAAAGTTATTTCAGGTTTTAAATAATTTTCAATAAATAAATATGACGTGCGAATTCTTTCAAGTGTTTTTCTGACAGAAATGTTTGACCTCCGGGGCAATGAGCTGAAATACGCGAAATAATTGCTTCTGAATCATTATAGAAAGTCCGTACAAAATTCTATGAGGTTGCAGGACATGTGTGAGTAGAGTTAAAATGTGTAGTCCAGGTTTTCTTAGGGTGTTTTAGGGACCCGATTCGGGTCCCTAGAACTGAAAATCAGGTCCCTGGAATCAGAGAAAATCGCGTCCCTAGAATCAGAGAAATCGGGTCCCTACAGGTCCATATCGGGTACCTAACATTTTCCTTAAAAAAACCCTGGTATAGTCATGAACCACTTACGTAAGATGTTTCGAAGACATACACAAGGCAGCAGAACACAATACAGCAGTCAGGATATCCTCGTATGAATTGACTGAAACCAATTCTTAATGCTTTCACAAACATTTTGCTACTGGCATAAGCAACAATCTGCTGACAATAGTATAATCCAATTTCACCTGACACTGAAATGCACGAAAGATCAATCTTCCCATTTCTGCGATTGTTTCTTAGTTTCGAAATGAATTTTTTAACACCACGACCGCGGCCTGACTAAATTTCAGGCAGGATCCGAGCAACTACAGTACTGCTGTGTGTTGTCATAAACAACTCTAGTTACTCGACCGTTAAAAACAACAACACAGCTTATCATGCATTTGGGAAATGTTGAATGCAGGCTAGAGGGTTTCTAAATTATCGTTTAAAATATTGCTGGCCAAATGTTATGTACTGTATATTTCAACCAAACGAACTTCAACGGGTAATTAAGAAAAAACTAGGGGGCCAAACAGGAGGCCAAGCAAAAATCTGGGGGGCATGGCCCACTCAGCCCCCCTTAGAATCGCCACTGAGGAGACCGCAACAATTTCAACCTGCTACAAGTTTCCGGTATTTTGCTAAAATGTTTCTTGAATTAGCCGATTTTCTCTTCATTAGGTCTATAAACAAGCGCAAGTTCCCATTTACAAAAGTAAATTACATGTGTTGTAAATACAGTATTTTATTTCTTTCTCATATCTTAAGTATTTTCGTGATTGTTTTACCGCAATATTTCATAGTGGACCCCGCAAAATATTGTCAGTAAAAGTGGGTTTCATCAAGCTGAAAAATTTGGGAAGTGCTGCTGTAAAGTATAATGTGGGTCTTACAAAATCTGGGCAAAATGTTTCTGAGCATAATTTGTTATTTTATTTGTTTCAAAAGGTCATCTGGTAGTTACTGGGAATAACCTTAAACGTTCACACTGAAGTAAGCATGGGTACTAAGTTGGCGAGTGTGATATAAAAACCTATATATAACAATTTGATGCATTGCCAACGTTGAAGGTTAGACATTAGGATTTTAGTTCTGATGCATTTCTTTCCAGGTGAAAGATTTCAACCTGGCTTCAGGAACAGTTTATGAAAACTGGCTAGACAATTTTCCAAATGAAAATGAAACTGAACCAAGGTGGGCCTTGCACATTTTCTGATACCCATGAACCGTGGCACGTTCTTGTATATTCAAAAAATAACTTTTTCTTGAAAACGAAAGAATTGTTTGAAGAAAAATATTTCTTGAAATTGATATAGTTAAATATTAAAAACAGTTCGTTGTGGAAAAACGCTCAGTAAACCGCTTTCCTTCATTTTTTTAACAGTATAATAACTGCACAGATGCATTAAAATGAACAATTGAGTTGTGACGCTATTTTAATTATGAGGGAAATTTTTCTACCTACAGAATTACTCCAAATACAATAAACCACTTTTTCTGGTTTCCGTTTGTTTGTTAATGACAGATATTCAATAACCTGAAAAAACGTATTTTCATAAATGAGTTACAATGCCATCACAGGATACTTTCCAATGTTAAGTTGATCAAAAGATGCGTCAACTCTGGATGACCATCTTGAGAAGACTATATTGATAAATAGGTTGTGTGCGGATGTAAGTGCAGCACAAAGCAAGAACTTTTGTTTTAGTGTCGGTCGTTTGTACACCGGATCTGACTACGCACCATTTTATCAAATGTTCGGAGTTTCATCGGCCGATCTTTCATACAGAGGAAACGTGAGTCCGAATAAAGAGTGAAAAATGGTTATTTCTGGTAAAATTACAAAAACCTTTAATCGCTGACAGTTGTGTCTAATAATGAATGGATCTCAAGTTAAAAAATTTATTTATATGAAATCATGCTTTCTTAAGAGTGTTTGAAGAGAAAATAAACTTGTTTTATAAAACAACTGCAGAAATGGAAAAATACATTACAAGAATGCGCTTTACAGTACTTTCGCTGCAGATAATTTCTTCAATCATTTTCTCTTGTTCGCACTAGATGTCAAGTTGAGATGTTTGCCATTTTTTAAAGATTTTTAGTCTTTAGCCACTGTATTGTCGCGCAAACCGCTCGCGAATCTTGTAAGCTGCTCTCTATAACAGCAAAGGTTGCGACTTTATCTTACGCAGTCTAAGAAAGATCCAAGATACAGCATCTCACCTTACCCTACTTACCATACTGCTTACGACACTTTCGATTATGTTGACAGGTAAGTTTTTTTAAGTATCATTACAATTTTATAAAAAAGTCACTTGCCTGGCAAAGTATGAAAAGTAACTTGTCTGACAAACTTCTTTACTGCTCAGCAAGCAGCAGCCAAAGTAAAGCAATAAAGGCATGACACTTCAACACTATGGGAACCAAATTAGAAATATTTTACTCACAAGGTTTTTATCAAAAAATCATTTTCTTTTTTTTATTTTACGGAACTGTTTCACTTTATAAAATAACAACTTCTAGTTTGGTGGTAGAGTGTAAGTAATCACGAAACATACATTTTTAATAGCGTCATCAGTAAAACCATACTTGAAATATGAATGGAAATGAAATATTTTGTGTGTAAACTGTAGCCAACAAAGCACGAAGTGCATGCAGCAAACTTTATTGTGAACTCTGTCAGTGTTACAACTTACCTTACTGTGTAAGTGAGTTTTTAAAAATTAATGGCTCATTGCACGTCATTTCTCCAAAACATTGGCATAGAAGCAAATATTGTAACATACTTTTAACTTTGAAAGCACATACATTGCAATTTATTTCAGTCTTGATCATGGGCGTCGGAAAGGGGGGCAGGGCGGGCCTTGGCCTCCCCTGGATTTTGAATTTCCAGCAAAAAAGATTGTTTTCTTGGTTTTGAATGGAAAAAATCGAATTTCACCACTTTTGGCACCACCCTGGACAAATTTGAGAAAAATCCCCTAGTGCCCCCCCTGAAAAAAATCCCTACGACGCCCATGGTCTTGATTATAATCAGATCCCTTTATTCATTTGCAGAAACTAATTTTAATTTATGAACAACGACATCCAGCATGCTTGTCTTGTTTCCTTAAACAAGAACGCAATTGAACAAAATCTGGTGACTATTAAAATCAGTCTTTTTGTTTGTCTGCCTAGTCAATTAGACAAAATATTGTTAAGCTGCATCGCAATTTCAAGAGAAGTTATTTGAAAATATTAGTATTTGATAGACTTCCAACAAAAATGTGTACATCTTACATTAGTGATAAGACTTTTCTTGCTCTTCAGGTCAACTGTGTTTTACTGACAACCAATTCCTACCTGCAGTCTTTAAGACAGCACATTGCGTGCTGTAGTTTACTTTTATTTTTCAAACCTTTGATCCATAAATTGTAGAATATAACAATGCTTGGGACGTTGTGTGGCAAAAACTTGACCATATTTTTATCTTCTTTGCAAGAATGAAAAATGGAGATAATGATGTTTTTCCATCGATTCCAAAGAAGCACACTGAACCTTTTAAAACAGTGGTTTTCAACCTTTTTTGTACAGCGATCCATTATAGCAACCCACTACACCAAACCACTCCATCTAAAACACGAATAAGCAAATGTAATACAGCTGTGTAAATAAAATATCTTCTCGCCTTCCAAAAATGGTTTACGACTCTCCTGGGGGCGCGACCGAGATTGAAAACCCTGTTTTAACAATGGAAGCACTTGCAAGACAGAAATAAAATAATTGTATTAATTTAATTTATTTTCTCATTTAAGTGTTTGGTTTAGGCACAAGGTCGAATGGACCCAAGGGTGAAAAAATGTTTATATGCAACGCATCGCAGAGTACGGCGTTAGATTAGTTGGTACGTGTCGTTGTCGGATACTCTTTGGCGCCCCGTTTCAGCGACCACTGTTTGGCGCCGTGCTGTTTTGGCCCTGAGCTGTTTTGCCCCTAGGCTGTTTTGGTGCCAGTGCAGCGACTGACAGTTGTGTGTATTGAGAATGGATAAAAACATGAATAAAACTTTAATTTATTTACATTGTAATGGCGAGGTAGACCTCGCAAATACTCATGTGGTGCCCGTGAAGCAAAATGTTTTGCGATGTAAAGAAACACATCGTTAAAGTCCTAAACTAAAGAAATAAGCTCAATCGCATCTCAAGACAAACGCACAACGTTTGTTGCCTACTTGAAAAACATCCCAGCAAAATGGAAAACACACAGTTCTACAGGGACAACAACGTGTGCGTGGCAAAACAGCTTAGCGCCAAAACAGCTCACTGTCAAAACAGCTCACTGTCAAAACAGCTCAGGGCCAAAACAGCTCAGCGCCAAATGACCGACGCCCAATAGTCGGCGCCAAAACGGGGGCGCCAAATAGTCCCATTCTGAGCTGGTTTGGTACACATTCAATACTGAAGGGGAACTAACAAAGCACCAGCAACTATTATGCTTGTGATAACACTGAAAACTTTTAAAAGAACATTTTATCGACCTTCTACGATTTTTACCGCAGTCTTTCCTAAGTTTGTACAGTTTGCTGTTCTACTCACTCTTTGGGCAGTTGTTACGGCGATACCTCAACGCTAAACCGAACAATGTTTGACCAAACTTTTGATGACTAGTGGTTGTTTGTTTGTCAATTAAAAATGGCTAAGCTATGGCTTATACTCCATCTTCGCATTTAGCCCATCTGAAGAAAGAGAAAACGTTGCCCCAAAGCCAAACGTTCGTTGTTAGTGGCATCGTCCGCAATTGCATGAAGCGATAATTATTGAAATCCTTCCCAACACTTTCTCAGTTTTACAAAATAAAAATATGTCCTGGCACTTTTTAACTCATAAACATATTTTGCTTTATTAGTTTCGCCGCCGTTGGAATCATGGCATATTTTGTGATTTTCAGCTGTTTTAAGAAACTTGTTCCTTATTGATCATAGTTCAAAGCTCTCTGGGCCGTGCACGCGTTAGATTGCCTAACAGCCTTCTCGTTAAGAAATAACTTAAAATTTTATAAAGCTTTAGACTTTCCTGTAGTTATTATCTATCGCCGACAATTTATGTTTGAGGTTTGCACGACGACCAATAGCACAAGGTTGTTTCCACTGGTTTTCTTCGCATCGAAGTCGTTGTTGACGGAAATACTTGAAAATTATTCTTTACATGTTCGGAAAATGGTTGTTAACTAAACGTATTGATAGTTATTCACAGCCAACTTCTTGAATTACAAAAAATGAAATTGAAGCAGGATTACGAAAAACAACCTTTCATTTGACGCCTTTCAGCTGTCACAGTTCTCAGTTTTGTTGAGAGTGGAAGAGGATGTACAGTCATATTTCACGCGCGCCTTGAATTTCCATGTAATAAAGGCTTCCAGGTTTTTACACCTCTTAAATTGAATTTCACATGAAACTGTCCGTACTTAACATTGGCAGGATTCATAAATAGCTGTTCAAGTAAACACTGATTGCAAGAAATGAGGAAAACCAATGCTGGCCCAAGCAGATGAGAAACATGAGAGGCACTGCCGCACGGCAGAAAACTCTCAATTTTTTGCAGTACCCCAATGTCGGTTACAGTAAATTTACATAAATTTAGGAAACTGGAAGAAATGCCCATGTTAAATGTCTATTCAAACATTCACAAAACTTACCCTTTTATTGCAAGTTAATAATCACAAAATGCTGGAAAATCACGCAATTTGATTATCAGTTGATCTCAATTAAGTTTAAATAATTTGGGTCTGCATACTTTCAATAAGCGACTGCGAGTTTTTGTTTGCGGTATATTCTAAAGTTTTCGGCAGAGGTTTGCTGTGACATCTTGCACCTTGTCACTGCTAGAAACGCACAATTCGTCAGAGTGTTTAAAGTTAAGATGGTTGCACTTAATTCGACACTTGCAGTGCTGTATTCCCATTTCGCGTTAGTTTGAACTTCTCAAAGCAAGGAATAAACAAAACATTTGATTGCAAACTTCTTCCATTTTCAGATTTCTTGATCCTGGATTTCTTGCACATCAGGCAGTCGCTCAAGTTGCCGGAGCTGCAATGATATTATTATCAGATTCACTCATTATTCCCTTTTCTTTGGTACGCTTGAGTGACTTTGTGCGATCACAGGTCAGCCAGACAGAGTCAAATTTCGGAGAAGAACTTCAATCTCAAGATATATGTTTAGGTCAGAGCAACACTCAGGGTGACACCCTGTTTTCTATTACAGATATAGTCGAATACTACAAAATCTAGCATCTACTGCGTTGCAACAATATGAAGTTCGCGCAAATTGGCAAATATCGACAAAAACAACAAATCAAAGTACTGCCAACAAAAAGCAAGAAACTTGATGTCTTATGAAAACGCCAACAGCTTAGAAGATTAAATTTGCGCAAGGTTTGCTTAGAAAGTGCCCAATCAAATCAACAGATCTGAAAACGTAAACATAAGACATGCATGGAACAGGTAAAAGTGCAAGATGCTCGGATGCAACAGTCAGTGGTTTTCAGCTTGTTTGCAAAATAATATTTCCTTATTTCACTTTCATGACCTGTGGCAAGCATCGCTCAAACAAATGGGTTTTTGTGAATTCGCATCTTCACCAGTGGCGTAACTAAAGGAATGAGCCAGGGGGGCAAAGCTTGGCTGAAAGGGGGCCACTGGTCAGTGTAAGGGGGCCACTAGCCAAGACTCCGAAAAAAGGTAAGAAATGATAGCGAATCTGGATGTTGTGGATGTCTATAATAGCTAAAAAAACAGAAAACACCCTGAAAAACGTAAAAAACAACAACCTAAAGAACGCTAAACATCAAAATGTCAACTAAAGGGGGCCCAATTTTTACATTTAGCTTGACAGGAGGGAAGCTCGCCCCCCTTGACCCCCGTCAGCTACGCCACTGATCTTCACCCCTATCATTGGTGGTCATGTCTTGCCGCATCACTGCTTTTCGCATAAGAGCCCTTTAAAATCCTCGAGAGACTCATCTACGCTCGTGTCGAACCAATCATCGACCATTGCTCCCGCAGGAGCAATCGGGCTTTCGACACGGGAGGTCGACCGTAGACCAGGTCACCCTGCTGGCACAGGACATCGAGTATAGCTTTTCCGCTAAGAAGAAGGCCGGAGCTGTGTTTGTCGATCTCACAGCAGCCTGGCACCATGGCCTCACCTGCAAGCTGCTGCAATTGCTACCTGATGGACACATGGTCCGCACAATCATGGAGATGGTTGGTAATCTCAGCTTCACCCTTACCACCGGAAACGGCAAAAGAAGCAGGTTATAACGCCATAAGAACGGCATTCCACAGGGATCTGTCCTGGCACCCCTTCTCTTCAACGTTTACATCTCTGACCTGCCAACCAGGGTCTCCAGATACGGTGTTCGCTCTGAGGTGCGCAACTGCGAAAATGCGCAGTACCACAAGACCATTTGTGCAGTGAAATCTCATTCTCGTGCCCTTGTAACATTCCAAGTTTAATACCGTATATACATTGACAGCCCTTGCAACGCTTGAAACGTTTCACTGTTTGTGTGTCTATATGGTTGCGCAATTGCATGCGCACCAAAACAAACATTTATTCAGTGCAAAATTTTCTAAGATGGAACAGTGTCCAGAAAGTAAGCATAATGCTGACGATCTAGCAATCATACGTGCTGATGGAGACTGGCAGGCAGTGGAAGGGTGCTGAGCAAGGACATGACAACCGTAGGTGAATACCTCCAGACCTGGAAGCTAAAACTCAGCACTACAAAAACGGTGCCGACAGCCTTCCACCTCAACAACAAGGAAGCTAATCGTGAGCTGAAAGTCAACTACAACAACGAAATCCTGCCCTTCTGCCCCCAGCCAAATACCCCGGAGTAACGTTGGATAGGCCGCTCACGCATCGCCGACACCTTGAGTCACTACGCAAGAAGCAGACATCACACGTCGCACTCCTGAGGCGGCTTGCTGGCTCCGGTTGGGGTGCTGGAGCAGCAAACCTACAAACAGCCACAACGGTGCGAATAGCCCTGCTGGTGCATTCTACCGCAGAGTACTGCGCTCCTGTCTGGTGCCGCAGTGCTCACAACGGCCTTAATGATCCCGCCATCAACGACGCCTTGCGGATTGTGACTGGATGCCTGCGTCCTACACCAGCGGACAGCCTTCCTATTCTCGCAGGCATCCAACCTGCTGAGCTTCGTCACAAAGGAGCCACACTGTCTCCAGCACGCCGTGTCACGGAGCCTAGACACCAAAGGCAGCCGGAGTCATTTTTCAGACCCCGACTCCGCTCCTGTTCCAAAATTTTTGAATCCAGATCCGGGTCCGGAATTTTCAAATTTGAGAGTCCGACTCCTGTTCAGACTCCGGCTACCATCGATCCAACCGAAATTTACCATGTTTTTACTGAAGAAATGACCAGGAAGAGATTATTTTGCCAAATTTGCAAAAAAGGTACCACGGTTGAGTGAACATGGTGACGTCATTGAAACGCAAAAGTTTATGCGATGATTTAGGGGGCCAAAATTTTTTGCACAGGGCCCCAACTTTTTGCTGAGAAGTTACTCGCAATGTTTCAAAACTTTATCAAACTCTTCAAACATGAAAACGAGTGAAACCTTCACTTGGAATCAGGGACTGTAGCAGGGAAAGGTCAGGTAGGCTAAATCCAAAAAATGCACACTTTGGCGAAGTGGTAAAAGTGTGTCGCCTATTTTTGAGCTAATGTTTTTTAACGCCCATTTTAACGTTTTTACGTTATGCTAAGTTGTTTTAAGTTTTCAGCTATGAAAACATGCGGCAGGCTAGATTAAGCAGCGGTTTTCATCATCTCCTGTATGTGCACAAGAGTTTCCTTTTTCTTAAAGAACTGGTTTCATGAGTCTTAGAACTATTCAAAGATAAATGAGCTAATACGTTAAAAATAACGGCAATGGCATCATAAACTCGGATAGTCGGTTTCACTCCAATGAATTTCGTAAAAACGTCTCTGCCAAACCGAGGCATGTATGAAGATATGAAGACGACTGATGGTGGAGTGTTCATAAGAGTTACATTGCTGTATGCATTTCCTCTCTGCTTTAGTTTCTCGTGAAGGTCTAACACTGTCCAATAATGGGGAAAACGTTGGAAATGTTCCTGAAGCAAGTAAAGTGATCCTGATGTAAATTATGCATGTTTGCTTGGTCAACGTTTGGTCATTTAATACAACAGATATTTAAGGGTTTGCCAAAAAGTTTTTTTGCGCTCTGATTTTGATATAGGCATCCTATCAAATAAGTAAAAAGGAATTGCAATGCGCATTATTGGATGTTTGGAGTTGTTTAACCCGGAAACGTTCTTTTATACCTGTAAAACTAATTTTTTCCTACATGGTAACGTGGATTGTTTTAAGGATGTTCAAATCTTTGCACAGTGTCGCGTCACTTTTTTCCATGTTGCACTGTCATGCGCGTCTGATGTTGAGAGTCTCACCCCCACGTCATAAAAGCTAAGCAAACAGAAGTAATATCTATGTTGCCGATTGGTTGGCTACTAGTTCCGTAAGCATAGAGTTTGGTCGAAAGCAGAAGTTCCATGCGCAAATATTATGGCCCCGGTTTCATCTTCACACCACCACGAGCAGCATGTCATAATGTTATCAAATGCAACGTAAGTTTTAAATCAATATTTTTTAGTGATTTCTTGAAATGTTTTTGTCTTTTTCGCCATAACACAGAATGCTTGACTCAAGACAGAAGTTACTGAAGGATTATCAGAAGGAAACATTTCTTCTAAAGCAGAAAGTTTCTAATATTTCCTAAAACCAGGGCAAATGCTGATTTAAATTTTCGCCTAGTTAGTGGCTTTTCTTCTTAAAACAATAAATGAGCATAAAGTTTTTGTGTTGAAAATGTGCATATTCTTCGGACTGTCAACGGTGATTGCATTGCACAGACTACTTGTGGCAAGCTTCTGATGACTTTGGAGAAGCTGCAAAGGCAATGCAAAATTACTTAGACAACGACTTGGACAGAACGGAGTAAGTTGAAAAAGATACTGCTCAATTTTGGCACTTCAGTAAAAATATTGAAGTTTGGTAAAATCACAATTTGGTGAAGTCGCACTTCAAATCAATGCAACATATGGAGTTTCAGAATTTACTGAGCATAGATGAAATTAACTAAATCATACCTTCGAAAGTAGATTTCAGCAGCCTTGACTATCTTTTGCTAATTAGTGTATAAGTCAGTGACCGTTAATGCCAGATCCCACTAAATAGACTCCAGCTAAATTGGTAAATCCATGTGTACTTTTTGTGATATAAAATATGCGGTTTAGACACGGCAATTCTTATCCTCTCTGAAGTTGTAAGTCTATTGCTTTTCCTTTCCATTTTTTTACTTTTCATAATTTCGAAGTATTGACTAAACAAGGGTTTCGCATTGCTTAAGAGGAAAAATGCTACCAACATTGTTTGTATTTTTCTTGGATACACAAAAAGTAACGGTAACCATTTTTCGAAGGTAGCCTACTTGTTTTGATTTTTACACAATTTTGGGGAATTTTAGAAAAGGTAGGCAAGAAATCAATTCTTGAAATGAAGGTGCTATCACTCTTGTGATTGCTCCCAAAGACTTTGACATACGTAATTGATTGCCATGGAAACAGGTTTTAACAGCGTTGGTCTCAGAAACGCTGAATTAAAAAGATAAAAGAATAAATTATCCATTGTGTGAGTTATTCTAAAATATTTGAAAAGAAACATTCAGTGCATTTCGCAAGAAATCATACCTGTACCATTTGTTCTTTCTTAACATAACGTTGATGCATTTTATAATCAGTTACGAACGCAGAAGCAACGTTATACGACAGGGCGGTTTCAAAGCTAAACTTTAAAACATTTTATTTTCTCGGAAATGTACTGTAAGATGCTAGATTCTTCTAAAAAATCTTCGCTGAGATTCACATGTAAAAGAGGTTTTACAGAAATCTAAGTACTTCTTAGGTCAAAACGTTATTGTGTTTATGCATAAAATGTTCCATTAATCAGTCCTCTTTGAAACAATTTCAAAGTTCAGTGCTGTGTTAATTGCCAAAACTCGAAATATAACCTTAGCACCAACGCTATTTCTTTAGTGGACTTCATATTTACAGCAAAATCATATGTGTTTGCATTAAAAATGTTGCAGAGACTCAACGCCAGCCTTGGCGAAGAGTGTTAGTTTCTGCTAAATTGAATTACTTGTTGTCAGTTACTTTTAAAATGCTTGCGTGTTGTTTGCAGTCCGAAGAAAATCAATGCAGTGAATCGTCGATTGTTGGCGCTGGAGAAAAGCTTCATCGAACCGAACGGTTTGCCAGATCAACCGAATTTGAGGTGATATTAGCTCAGCAACAAAAGTTGGTTTGCAATTTAATTTTTGCGGTCTAGCAACGACTATAATATTTTTTATCTGAGGGGAAGTTGGAGCCCACCATAGAGTTCGAACAGGGCTTTCCATTGAAGCGTTAATTTCATCTGTTGAAATGTAATTTTATGAATTTGTCTGGCGTGAGAAAATTGAATAAGACTTTTTCAAATTGAGACAAAATAGATGAGTGTTTGGAAGACTTTATATCGTATTACAGAGTTGTCTTTATGTGAAGCCGTTTGTAAAAAATAACTTTCGAGTTATTTCAGGCATATTTTAATACAGCTCTAATCAAATAAAACTCTATTGGGCAAAAAGATCATCAAGATTTCTGGCTTTTGCTAGTCAAACTGCCTGGCACATAGGTTAACACTTAGCCCAAAATGAAGGTGTTAGTCAAATGTCTTGCTATATATAAACTTCGGGCGAAACATTTCACTTTTTGCTCAAAGCTGTCAGTTGTTGCGAAAAAAACACACTTTGTTTAGCAAAAAAGTTTTTGTTAAACAGACATTCGTTAAGTTGAACACACATCTTTTTCCCTTCCTAAACTTCGGGTTTGTTGTGCAGTTTTCATCCGACCGGGGATCATTTCGGTTGGTAACATCCTCACCAAAATCGTCTAAGCCAGTGTTTCTCAAACTTTTTTATTTCATCGCCCCCTTTTCACTCTCGACACGTCATTTTCGCCCCCCAAGCTCAAATTAAAATCCAAGTGCCGGATCCGGAGTCCAGTTGAAAATTTAGGACCGGAGCCGGTGTTATGGCCATTTGAGAGGTAACTCCGGGTCCTTTCCTGGATACTAACGGTTTTGCCTAATAGACTTACGTGTGCTCTTTATTGCACAATCAACGCGATTGTTGAGTTACGGCATCAGACTGCAACAATGGATCTGCAAACCTTTGATGTTTCTTTGATTAAATAAGCGCTAAGGCTGTGACATCGTAGCTGGCAGGCCTAGTGTTACTTATTGAAAAATGGTTCCCAAACACTGTTCTAAGAGCCGCATGCAACTCCCAAGCATCCTTTTTGCGGCTTTTTGCATTTTTTTTGTAACAGATTCAATTTGAAAAAGATGCCTACTTCGTAGGCGAAATTTATACTCTGCAAGAGATTAGTGTCTGAATCTTTGCTGCGGGAAAGGATTCCTTTCGATGGACAGTGTCTTTCAGTATCAACTCTAAATTTGGTGTAACAGACTTCGTTAGTGCAGTAAAAGAAAACGTGTCAATTTTATTGTGGTAACATTTTTTGTGCGGCTCTCTAAAAATTTGTACGTCTGGATTTGGCTCCCTTCAGCGAAATGGTTGAGAACCACTACTGTAGAAGTAAAAAAAAACGTTAACTACCACATCTTACTTTCTAGTCAAAATTATCAAACCGAGTCTGTAGTAGTGTAGCGATCTAAAAAGAACTGAGCTATAATGAGTAGGTATATAATAAAATATCCATAGCTTTTGTAGCTGTGTAGTCATGC
>JGI24159J19872_10002393_pt1 | contig 22245 bp, 12 predicted proteins | sample Ectturendosymbi4_FD_19872 | JGI IMG/M metagenome (IMG submission 19872) | reverse complement strand
AGCTATTCATTTTTTTCATTGGCAACCAAAACTTTTCCACAGATCTGATCTTCCGCAGTCAACATATTTGAGGTGATAAAAAACACGTTTCAGTCCAGTTGTGACTTGTGACTGTGCGTTGAGCGTTGTCTTATCCATTTAGAAGGGGTGCTAGACTGAATTATCCCTCACCTCGTGACCTCACCACGTACGACGGTAGCATTGGAAAATGGTCAATTGCCCAACACAAGGCAATAGCCTGAGCTAATGTTACGCAGCAATCGGTTGTTACATCATAATGTTATAACAGCTGTGGGCCTACTGTCCTAAGCGCAATGCTGGCAAACAACTTCAGTACATCCACGTGTTTTGCGATTTTTCAGCTGATTAAGTTCATGTGCTTCCGCTCAACACTCATTTACCCGCACGAAGAATTTCTCATCCCGCGCCCGCCCCGCAGCAAGTTCAACCCGCACCTGCCCCGCACCCGCACGGAAAGCAGTGCGGGCTCCCGCACCCGCCCCGCAAATGCGGGTACCCGCAACCCGCGCGGGTTGACCCGCCCCGCGCAGGACTCTAGTTCTCATGCAATAGGATGTGAGTTTCCTGAACATTTGACAGTATAAAGATGAAAAGTCAACAACAAATTGACTTTTGCTTTTACCGAGAAAAATTGCCCGGAAATCCACTTATGTTCGCTCACGCATTGATGAACTGTCGCGATTAAGCGACCAAAAGTCAAACATCCTTCATAAAGTTGAGCCGTTTGATGTGGTTCCTAATGTTGAGGTTGCTGAAGGTCAGCGTCGGCTTTATGAATTTTCTGAGATGCTGCGCCAAGCACAGTTAGCCTTATCACATGAAAATCGGTTCTCTTATCTGGGCAATCCCACCAACTGGCGACAGAAAGGCTGTCTTAAGCTTTGCCTCAACCGCCGGAAAATAATGTTGCATGATACTATTCATCACATTTCGAGCTCTTAAGTCATTTACTATATAATTTACAGTCAGTGGCAAGAACTAGACGCAGTTCCTATATCTTGATTGTTGTGTTTGAATTTTGTTTGCATCGTCCATGCGTGCTTCACGGCTTACAGGTCGTCAAGATGAATAATATACAGCCTGCGACGCGTCGTTTTTGATTAATGATGCAATATCCTGGCAAACTAAACCCTGAAACGCTTCAACGCGACAGCATTGTCGAGACCGAAATGAAACGTCGATTTGTTACTTTGCGAATCATAAAACTTTCAAACTTATTTATCGTCCCTGTCGCGCCTCACGGGACGGAGCGGGAGCTTGCGGATCTCTTGCGCGTGATTATTATTTGTGCTTTCTGCTATGACTGCGTCGTAATTCGGTTAAGTTGCATAATTGATCGGGCTAGGCGACCAATAATGGAATCATAGGGCCTCGATTTTTTCCGCGATTGCTTCATTATTCATCATTATCCGGCGCGTATTCGACCGTCTTACAAATTTATTTTTATTCGCCGCTTTCCGCTGCTGCTCTCGCCCTCAGTTCCCCGTCTCGTCCGGCGAGCCGTCTCTGGCAGTGTCGTGAAAACCGTTTCAATCGCGGCTAAACCGCGACGCTGATCAATACCGTGTTACAGCATCATGAGTGCATTTTCGGGATCCATTACTGCAATTAAAAGCGTGTACTCAGGCCTGTGCCGATCTATCACTTTAGATCGCTGGATCGATCGCATTCAAAGAGCAACGCAACTTTTAACCAGGTTATGTCTGCGCCGCCAAGGTTCTTGCATCGTTATTCTTGGGAATAAATCAGTTTACGTTGTAGACAAGCTTTTTTGAACGATGTTGTCGAATGTGGATAAACACATGCTCATTTACAGAAGCACACGCTCATTTACATAATGCTTACATAAGCATCATTCTTACCACAGCATGCTGGCCCGCGCTTATGGACACAGATACATTCTACCAGTGTTTGAGAAAATAAATCTAAAATATTTGCAGTCTTACTAGTCAATAATTTTCTACAAACCTTGAGTGAAACCTGTCTCACTGACAACTACTGCACCCAACAAGACTGAAGAGCAATGACTGCCCTTGATAGCTACGGCTTTGTCTCATCTGTTTCCGTGATAATGAAGTAGACCCATAGCACACTAGATTCAATTTTATGGTATGTTTTTACACTTTTCACGTACACGAGCTGCAGAGACCCAATGCAACACATAAACATTAAAACAAATACTGCAGGTGAATGCATGCGACTAAACAAAGAACACTGCGGCACATTCAAATATGTTCTTTCGCGGAAGCAGACACATAATCACACACAAAAAATGCAAATGCAAGGTATAGAAGCAAAGCTTATGAACCTTCTTTTACGCTTTTTTCCCCAAGGAGCTAAAGTACCGATCGCCCAGAAATGCAGTTGGTGACATCTTTTTGAGGCAAACGCAGTTAGTCCCGTTTGCCTAGCCTAGTTCAGTCTTTCGTTACAGTACGTGTTAAGCTGTTAATATTTTTGAGACTTGTGAAAACTGAATTTTAGCCGCAGATCGAATGCTTTGCTGCTTTCGCAAGTTCAAAGTCCATTTGACAAATTTAAAGCACAGTGGAAGAAATGTTCTGACCAGACTTGAACTTGCTTGCAACAAAACTGCAACGCTTGTGAAGATTTAATTAGCAGCAACATGGTCACATGGGTAGTATTCCCCTCTTCTCGTGGAGTTACTGTAAATGCCAAAAAATATGCTACAATGCTATTTGCAGCTATCCACTCAACCAGTGTTTTTTTTCCGTCGTTTTGAGAGACCGAAACGGTCTCTGAAAGTACCGTAGAATACCTCTGCACAACCAACCACCGCCAATGTACACTAAAACCTCGATTTATGACCATCTCGGTACTCAGATGAAGTAGTTGGGGTCTGTCAAAATATGTTAATGGTCACCAAGGTAAAACTTAGAAAAAACCTGCACTCAACTGCAATGCACTTAGTTCTTCCTTGAAAAAGTGCCCCATTGACAAGTTCTGGTTTTAGCCCTAAAACCGAGTGTTTGCTGAAATTGGGTGGCTTTTTACAGATATTCCTTGTCAAGTCCTACCAAATATTTTTTTTACTTCAACAAACCCAATCCTAGTAAATGAAGATTTAATTTAAAAGATCAGGAAATACACTTTAGATAAAACATTAAGCATATCAATACATCGCAAGTCCAAATATTGTTCGCTTTTTTTTTAAGGGTAAAATGTTTTTGATATTGAATTTTATTGCATTATCGTAAATTCTCATACACTACCTGTTGCATACAAATAAGTTGTTTAACGCTTTCGTATAGCATTGTACAGTCACGGTTTACGAAAAATATGGAATGGGGAAGCTGCGTCGCATTTTCGTTATGTCCCATGAATTTAATGTTTAACACGCGGTTATTGCAATTAGTTGACCTGCAGCATTGTTTGCCTTTGGAAATTGTAGCAAGTAACTAAAAAGTTTGATTGTTTGTCTTGCCTCACGGTTGTGCTTTTCTCACCAACCCAGTGAATTTACAGCAGGCCACTTAGTCAATAATCAGGCTATGCGCCAAGTAACCATCAAATAAAAAAGTATCGATCAAAACAAGTTGGGGAAATTAGTTTCGGCAGCAATGACCACATCGGTTCGTATAAGTTCAGCTGTGAAAAAGATATTTAAAAGCGAGAGGTTTTGTGCAACGCTGTTGAAAGAAAACCGAACTTGCATAAAAAAGGTCACCACAACTTTCTTATGGCCTTAGGAATGTCACAGCTCAAAACTCCGTTGCACCCACGGTTGTTTTTGGTTTTGTTTGGAAAGTATGTTTGAAATCGCTTGCTATGCACCGTCTGTTTTGCAACATCGCAGAAGGAAAGTTCCAAGTGGATAATTTCTTTAAGTTTGGTCGTAACAGCACAAAACTGAAACAAAAAACTCAGAAATCGTGAATGGGGATATTTAATATCTGCAAGAATATTTGTCGATGAGAAAATGAGCAGGCGATAAAATATGCAAATTAAGGAAATGTAATGTTTTTTTGGGTGACTCATGTCAGCTAATTTCTCCTTTTCATTTTTATCCATTTTGAAAAGATTTTAGTTGATTTAGCGAGATATTAAACAATTTCGGACTTTTAAGAAATTATCCTTGAAGACAATCAAATTATTCGTGCCGAAGACACACCAAATCTTCAACATTTCTAAGTAAATATTTATTTCCAAACGACAGGGTATGTTTTTCACAATTTTGAAACGTTTCGTTTCGGAAACACATTCTTCGATTAGTAGTTGCCTCAGTTTTGGAAGAAGGTCTTGCTTTAAAAATAAAGCAATCAAGTAAAGCCATATGTGGAACTCTAGTATAATCTTGTGCGATAAATACCTCGCCGGTTTCCGAAGCACTTTTGCGGCTCTTGCAAGCAGAACCGTCGCGAGAAAGTCTTCAGTAGGGGGACTTTACGTTTGTGCAGGAGGGCTTGACATTGAAAATTGACAAAAACTCCACTGATTTATAGTGTTTCTTATTTCATTGTGCAGGGATTATAACCTTGTTTGGAGGGATAAGCCCCCTAGTGTCGACGAGACTGCCTGCAACTTCTGCAAAGTGATTTAATTTTTTCAGTGTTCGGATGCTACGCACACTTCTGTTACAGCTAATGGTTTAGGGATGAGAAATCCTGAAATAATTTTCCCATTGTTTAGATTTGAAGAGTAATCTTCGCACCCGGATTCGGCCCAGTTAGTTAATGTACTTTTGAAGGCCCATGTCTGCGTGCAAAGTACCCGACACTGGCGATGCTGCGTAGAGTGGTTCCCCAGCAGCCGAGACCAGAGGAGACGCAGAATTTGCATAAGGGTTGTTTTGCGCAGTGCAAACAGCTGCAACCCCAGCCGCGAAGCTTTTGCTGCCGGGCAGCATGCCCATAGTGAACGCCTGCATTGCCGGGACGCTGTGTGAGGGAGAAATATTGGCGGGACAGACGGAAAATTGCGTTGTGTAAAACGCACTGGGTGTCGGTGCAGCCATTGCGGGCTGATCGCTGCGCGCTTTGCAACCTCCGTAAAGAAGCGACTTGAAGTGCCGTTCAGTTTCCGTCTCACCGCGCTGCTCCTGTTCGGCGTCATGGGACGACGGACGGTCGGGCGGCAAAGGCTTATTCTCGTCTTCTTCACTACTGGCGTTGTCGCTTGCATCGTCCGCGCTACGTTTCGAAACCGACTTGCAGGAGCCAGCGCTAGAATGTGAGTCTGAGAACGTATCGACGATGCAGTCGTACCCGTTGGCTCTACCTCCGTGACTGCTCTTCCCAGTGTCTGGGGAAACGCTGGCAGCTGACTCCTCGTGTTGGCCGCTGTCCATTTCCCGCTCCTTCATTATTTGCGTAACCTCCCCGTCCTGGCGCTTTTTCGCGGACGCCATTTCGGCTGCGTGGCGCTTGCGCCATTTTGTACGACGGTTCTGGAACCACACCTGGCAGAAAAAAGAACAGGATGAGCTGTGTGCAGAATGCGTCTGAAAATTACAGTAATAGGATAGTTATGTCAATAAGTGCGATGACCTTAGGCTTTTTTTGTAACGTTGGTGGAGTGTGTTCCTGGAAGGCTTGCTGCATTGCTGACTACTTCCCAGTGTGAAGATGAACACGCGTTTTCATTCTTGTTTTTTTGTTTGACAAAACTGATCAACCAAAGTTAATTGTGATTTGACGGTATTCAACTGACAGTTCAAAAGCGAATCGCTGCAAGCCTTTTTCACAAAGACAACTGACTGCGACCGGTCGCACGGGAAACGCGTTTGTTTCTACAGAACGTGCGGTGCGGCCGCTCACCGTGGCCATCGTCGTAAATGTTTGATTGCGTCACTGTACACAAAGCGCCAGCGCCGCACGTACATCTGACAACGACCTTCTCATGCTTAGAAAGGGGAGGATGAGTTCATGCGGGTAATTCGCTTTGTGGGCAAATGTCAACAATATGGCGTTGTAGCAATCGTGTTCGTCGACCGCGTTCTAGCAGCCAGTTCGGTCAGCGAGAAAGCATAATAATCATTAAGTCGCATTTTCTCACCCAACTACAAAGCGACTGGATTATTCTGATGTCATTTTGTTTCACTTTTCGCGTTGTGATGCGACGACGTAAATATCTGTCTCTTTTGCCGACATAGATTTGTTGCTTCGTTTCGGACAATACCAGAATGACGAGTTAATGCGGATTACAGCACATGAACGTTTCACGATCGCTTTTCCCAAGACGCCAAACATTTTTTCAAATAAAGCGTTTGAGCCCTTTTTGCGCATTTCTAATTACAGTCATTTTACTTGAACAGTTGAACGATGCAAATCACGGAAGTTCCGACTCATCGCTTCAAGTTTGAGTCTCATGGCAAATCATGTTGGAACTTGGCCTCGCGTAGAAGGATAATGAGCAACGCGAGCTATCTTAATCAGACGATTTGTATTTCTGCAGGCTGGTCCTTCGCTGCCTCGTCCAAACTAGTAGCAAAAGTTGCAAATACCTGATGACCACAGCGGGTTAATGCCTAAATATTTTGGGATTATAATATTGCATTCCTTACGGTCGTTACCTGCCCGTCAGTAAAAAAGTAGTGTTTTTTACCTGCATCAACCAGTTTGTTAGTTCACATCAAGCAAGGTCTTTAAGTGCGAATGGAAACAGCCGAAGCCGACCATTGCAATTTCGCCATTGTACGAAGGCTTCGTAGGACTGCAAAAATCTCGTCTAAGTGCTAAATAAACTTGGTGGTTTTGGGCAGTTTAACTCGACCAACTCTGGAACAAGAATACTGGTGATGTGCGTTCCGCAGCTATCGCAAGTTCGAAACGTTGTGAAACGTAAAAAGTTGCAAAAAGAAAACTGAAACAAAATAGAGGCTTGAGTTGATAGCCATGGATTCGTGGACAACCGTGTAGTCAGATAGCAATTCCAATCGTGGATCTTATCCTAGAAGCCCATCATGAGAATTGCTCATTTTACCGGCACCAATATTTCATATATTGTAGCGAGACGTGCACTGACTATAATATCGATCGATTAATCCCTAGCGGGAGATATTCATTGAGCAACATTACAGTCAATTCTAATCAACACTCACATTGCAGCGCCGCACGTGGCGGCAACCGCTGCTGTAGAGATTGCCTTCCCGTTTTTGCTCGCGACTGCCATGCTTGTCTTTGCATTCCGAACGACTGGGGCAATTATACCGTGACACGCGAAGTAATTGAAGAGCGTTTGGAGACCTCTGGCCCGAGCAAATGAGATTGCCAGCAATGGTTCGTTTGAAACAAGATTTGTTAATTGTTTTAGGCGATTTTTCACTGGAGTAGGTCGGCTTGCATGTCACATGGTTCGGANTTAACTGGCGTTGTTAGCCGCGTGGGTCTCTTGTCTTGTCATAATGATTGTTACTTGCGCGCGCACAGAAGCCTTGAGAGGCAAGAAAAACGTCAAGATCACCTAAATCCGTTGAGACCATTCGACATTTGCCACTACTGAGGCTTAACGCTGACCAGCGGCTACGGTAATGAAACTGGCTTCACTAGACCGAAGGTGGACATTACGCAAATACACTGAAATCTTGAGACGTCGATCAATAAACTAATGAAACTGGCAGCAACCTTTCTGTTTCAACGAAAAAACTTCATCAGCTCGTTCACTCAAAAAAATATCGAATCCGGTGCCAATGAGATTTACATGCAGGAAGCTAACTATGAAGAAGAACGCTGTGGCAGAGGTAGTAGCCAGGCCCGTAACCAGTTTGGGGCACCAGGGTGGGCAAAGAGTTTTCTGAGAGTGGCCCAAATTTGATAAACTATGCCCAATAGTTTCAAACTATATCCAACACATTTTTCCAAAAATTTTTCAGAGGGTCTTCTCCCCCTTGCGCCCCCCTGCTTACGGTCCGGGCAGTAGCTTCGATTAAACTCGCCATCAGACTGAGTGATTGCACCCATAAAAAGTTGCAAGTTTCTAAGAATAATCCGGTTAATTTGGAAAATACTTTACTCAGTATTAGTTTTGTCAATTTAAAATAACTGTTTCGTTGCGTTTGCCTCCGGAAGTGTTTTCCCAAACGAATGGCATGTAAGCTGCAGCAAGCAAATGCATTCTATACAGAAAATCATCAATCGAAATCTTGCACTGAGACTATGCAGTACCTGCGTTTGCATGAGGGCGAAAATTTTGATTCGAATCCATTTTATACTCCATTCATTGCCCATTTTACACCTTTTAGGTAAACAAACCTGACCGGGCAACTAACGCCTGAAAGTAAAAATTAAGCATATCAACACTTTCAACCCTTTTGGAAAGTCTTTGCTGGTTCGACTGATGTAATGAAAATGTCGCTTGGATTCCAATGCGATTTTGAGACTGCGCGCAAACCAAGATAATGCAGTAAATTTCTGGTGTGCAATCGGGTCCCGCCATGTAAAACTGTCAAAAAATGCAAAAGTTTGACTCAACAATTACTCCAACGAAACTTTGAAACACCAGCCATGGTTTTCGTTTGCAGATTCTTTGTTCTGAGCACCACAGTTGCTTTTTCGTTTGGCTGCGCGGTTCTTTCCTTATTTTTGCGTGACGCGAATCAGGAGATGGTTCATTTCAAACCTCTCCACCGCGAATGAATATTTTTATCGGCCTCATTGAAATCCATGAGCCAAGCTTTGGGGATAAAAGTAAGAGATTGATGGCATTGAAACTGACCAGAGGTTGATGGCAATGAAACTGAGTTGATGGCATTAAAACTAAGTTGATGGCATTGAAGCTGACCAGAGGCAAAAATGTGATGATGAATTGTATCAAATTTACGTCGTGGGATTTTCACATATATGAAGATTCACATAATGGAAGCAACCTGTTTCTACAAGATTGCTCACTTCTACAGGTTCAAAGAAAGCCTGCTGTTTTATAGTGTATTGCTTCAGAATAATGCCTCTTAATGAGATATTACTGGATAGACAACACAAATGTTGCGTTCACTGAGAAGAACAGACACGCACAAAGTTGCTTATTTTTTAGTAAAGTGGTGAGACTAATATTCAGGCCTCATCTTCAACCGTCTCCCGAAGTGCCTTATGGTAAAAGGAACAAAATGCAAGTTTTGGTGATTATTACCAGATTTCTTTTACTCAACACATTGGGATACTTCTGCTGCTAATACCACACGGTCTACTCAGCTCATCATGGGTTTAAAAAGTAGCTCGTACGCAGTTGCTGATCTATCGTTGCCATGCGAATTTTATGTTAATGTTCTCTTTTCTAAGAAAAAAAGCGAGATGAGCCTTAAATGTACCGGTTGTAACCGGCTAGGTGGTACGGTGTGTTGAGCACGCGCCCCTGATGATGGTTTCGATTTCATGGGCGTGAAAAACGATACTTGCAACATGTCGTGCTCTGCGTTAATGGGCTGGTGCAAGGCAAAGGTTCACACGCGTTGCTACCACTTCTTTGCCACCATTGCAACTTTCACTGCGAAAGTACCCACGTCGGACGCAGAGCAAGCTGAGTTGGGTGGCCGCAGAATACTCGTGACGCAAAGAGAGTATAATGAAATTTTATTTTTACAATACTTTTGTTTTTTCAGTTAACTCCAATAAAAGCATACATGACAAAAATGACAAAAGCGGTAAATAAGCAAAAACACGTTCAGTCGTTCGCTGTACAGTTCAAAGCAGCCCGTTGTTTTTCAGTATTGTTTAATACCAACCAGGGGTGTAGTGGGGCGGTAACGCGTGGTAACGGCGTTCCCACACCTTTTTCATGCTTTGCTTTAAAATGAGTTTAAAGCTGTTTTAAAATGGTCAGGTTTTGGGTGCATTCCCACACCATTTTTGTTGGCACCACATCTCTGATGCCGATTAAGTGTTTGTAAATGTTGATATAGAGGATTTTTTGATACCACTTCCTATATCGACAGTATAGACTTGTTTCGTAAATCACGAAAAAGCTTCGCGATCAAGTGTTGTTATCATGACAGTCTGCGAAGTAGTTTAACACTCACGGATCACCTCCAATCAGTGAAATAAAAAAGGTAGACACCGATACAAATAGCCAACCACCTACAGAAATAAGCAGTATTTTTCGCTGCTGTTAACCGTTAAATTAAGATGCAACTGGTTCTACCAGTTTTACTTCGTTTCTGGCCGCTAATCACAACCTGCGTTCACTTTCTAATCGTACCGGGGACAGTTTCCTGAGCGGGGATGTTTTCTCACTCACTGACGCATTGCCATGACAACTGCAGGCCATCAACGCCACTGATGTCGTGATTCGTCTGAACGTGACTCATGTCGAGCAGTATGCGCAGGAAACTCTTTTGATAAAGTATTAACTTTTGAATCTACTGTCGCATTCTGAGAAATGCATTTCAGTTTGTTTAAAAAAGCAAAAAAGATGTTGCAATAAACGCCAGTTACTATGACGCATGAAAGTCATTGGTGCAACAACTCAGGCGAAATTCGCTTTTAACTCACAGCGTGTGAGTTACTTTCATGTTCCAGAACTGCCCTATTACGGAAGTCTCGCTGAACGACGCAAAAGTTTAGGCAAAGCCGTCATACCTTCACTTGCGACTCGCTCATGTGGAGGCTCTGCGCCAACATTTGTCGTTCACGGCCCGCCAGGTACTTGCTCTGCTCGAACGTCTTTTCCAAAACGTAAATTTGCTCGCCGGAAAAAGTTGGCCGAGTGTGCTTTTTGCCACGAAAGTTTTCCATCACAATCGTCGAGGAAGCTCCTGCGTGTGCAATCAGGAACTTTGGTTTAAACGTTACTAGTTGCATCCGATCAATGCTAAGTCGCATAAAAAGTTAATCCGCGAGGCGGAGTGTGATAAAAAAATGATTATGCTGTTGCTAACGACAGACCCGACCATCATTCAAGCAGAAAGTGAATCGCTATATATCGGACGCTTTCCCGCCAGTTCCCGATGATTTCCAGTTCTGACAAGAGTTTGACTGAAAAATTGAGGGCAAGTTTCTGTCACTTGCCGTTTTGTCTTCATCCTACAAGTTTTTGCCTCTGCTGATCATTTTAAAGCTGCCGTCATTGATCAGCATGAAATCGATGAGCAGCACGCGCGGTGTTCTTGCAGATTAAACCATCGCCTGGGTTGAACGGAGACGCAAAAGTAGTATCAAAACAACACACGGTCCAATATTCACTCGGGCCTGACATCGTGCTATATGCGGCTTCACAAAAACAATTGTGTTCTGATTGCGCCAGGTTGTCTTTTGCAGCATGTGAGGTGTGCAGAAAAAGTTTTGACGTGTAGGGTCTCGCCAGCGTTGTCCTTGACTAACCCAAGATACTCCTAAGTACTTAATATTACTTCATATTCTAAGGTCGTTTCCACGGAATGAAAAGTGCCTCAGTGTGTTTCAAAACTGTTAGTCATCTTTTCTGCGCAAAAGCAACTGTATGTACATCTATGACAGTGTTTAATGCAAACACGACTGCTGATTCAGCCGACGTTGCGCAAGTGTTGTCTAACAATCGATGTTACGTGTGACAATTCACCGACACTGGCGTAGCCAGGGGAGCCAAAGGGACCATGCCCCCCACAAATTTCTAACATATCTTGTAGTCTTGCGCTTCGAGAGGCGGTTTCCGAAAGCAACTACTGTTGCTCCCTTAAATACAAAATATTTGGCTCCTCCCAAAATTTTGGGCTGGCTACACTACTGTTCACCGATGCTTCTTTAGACTATATTTGAAACCCGGGCCGCAGCCAGCTTTTTTTGAAAATATCGGCGGGGGAAATTGCTCGGTTGCCCCCCCGGTTGCGGGCCTGTTTCAAACCGGACCTAACGACACGAATTATGTTTATTGCAACTCACAGAAATACTTCAAAACTTTTGTCAGTATTTCCTCCATAACTTTGAAATACTTACAGTACTACGAAACTTTTTCAAATAATTTTCGTCCTTCATCGACACTGATTGATAGCTGCAAGACTATTTGAGCTACTTTTATGAATTAATCATTGGTTAAAGCTGACATATTTATGGCAACATTGATGCAACCTCACGAATCTTTCAGAATTTTTACAGGCGTTACATCTTCACGCTTCGGTCAAAGAAACTAACTTTGCCCAGCATCATTATTATAAAAGGGATTTTTTGTTTGTGAGCAAGCTTATTCCTTAAATGAATTTTGCAACAGATGTATTGATTTATATAAGGAAACTCTTTCAAAGCCGTATAGTTACATTAGATGCTCTATAGCTACATGCCCCGAAAACAGCCAGTAAGACAAAAGTGTTTCAAGTGCTGTTTGGTGGGTTATCGTGGATAACCGATAATGGAAAAACTTTTTACGTCATACAAAAAGAAGTACATAGGAAACAAAGTATTATCGATAAAAACTGCGAATAGAAAAATGTTTAGCAACTAATTTTACAGCTGGAAAGGACGTTGAATTTATACACCAGTAACAGGAGTTAATTATGTAACTTTAGTTGGAGGATACGTCCAGAACCATCGCCAGAAAGTCTTCAGCAAGTGGGCTTTACGTTTGTGCAGGGAGTCTTGACATTGGAAATTTTGAAAATCTCCACTGATTTGTAGTATTTCATATTTCAATTTGGCGGGCTAAGCCCACCAAAGCCCCTTGTGGCGACGGGACTGCGTATGCAATTGAATCAGGCAAGCAAGCTGATCCTACGCAATTGAATATTTATTTCAACAGGGCTATCTTTAATACAACTCACAATTTCTTAAAATGTGGGTGACTATCAACAAAAGATTGTTAAACATGAAAGAGTCAGCGACTTTGGGTTATTCCAATTTTATTTTGGCAGCCCTGGCACCACCAACGCTGTCAGTATATTCGCGGTAAAGCTTCAGCAAAACACTGAAGTTATGCAGTATCAGATGTTTCGCAGCCTATAAAGGAACAACTATCATTGATTTGCGAGGCAAAAATTCGAAAAGTTCTGCAGAAGGTGTGAAAATGGAAAATAAATATTTACTCGTTTTTAAGGTAATATGGTAATTTTTAAATAGACTAAAAAATAAGCTCGTGGCGTAAGTCTTACACTTGAGAAACAGATATATGGAAATTCGGAGTCATATTAAGCCGCCATTTTGTTTATTGTGTGAGTGACTCTGGATCGTTACTACATGAGGTTAGGCTTTTGCGATAAAAAGCAGTGACTTACCTTGAGAATTCAGCTTTTCTCGCCAGTCTCCTGGGGGTCCTGGCCAGTATATGGGTGGCCTTCCCGGAAGCTCGGCCAGAGGTTTCGGAGTGTAAAGATTGCCATGGTTGCTTTGCATGCAATTTGCCATGCCGCCACCACCCAAGTACATTGCAGCTGCCTGAGCCATAGCTACATTTTGGCCCATGGTTGTAGGGAACTTCGCGAACGCAGGACTGGCAGCAGATCTTGAAAGTGCGCTTGAGTCGATCTCTCCGGAGCCTAGGGAGTTTGTGGTAATAGGCCGGCTGAGAATGTCGTTAATACCAAAGGGGGTAGCACCCTGAAGAGGTGAGGAAATAGGCCTGAGGGCGGAAGCCACACTGGTGTTGCCAGTTAATTGGGCGTAAGGATAAATCGGCATGCTGTTTGGAGCTTTTCCTTCCATTATCCCTGCTGATGCAGCGGCTCGCAATGCATTCATTGCCACCGCCGCGGAATTCCCCCCTAACATAAATGCACTGGAGTCGGTCATAGTCCTTCGACGTAGTTTGGCTTCTTTAGTNAACAGAAGATTTCAGTTGTTGACAATGTTGGTTACAAAACCCCTTAGTCCTGCAAANAGAATAAAGGTTAAATAACGCATTAATTTAGTTAAGTTTTTGAACGCACAAAGCAATTTTATGGAGAGAAAAAGTATTAATTTAAATTTTTAGATCCCGTCTTTGGGGTGGAAATGAATACTACTCTCGTTTTTGTGTTTTAAAATAGCACAAACAACCTGGAAGTTCTTGCTGATAAATGTAGACTAGCTGATTTAGTTTTGTGAGTCAGCAACGTTTCTCTCTCAAAATATTCTTGTTCAGTTTGAACGTTATCTTATTGTGACCATATAACATGCAATAATCTCCGGGTTGGAGCAACTAGCCATAAGGTAAAGTCCAGGGGCGGATCCAATCACTAAGGTTAGGGGGGCGATGTCAGTAATGTTTGGTAGACAAGTCTCATAACGGTTGTGCTACTGTAAGAGAGATGAGGCATAGCCTACTTTACAACATTTCTGTGGCCAAACAATGGACAAAAATGGCCTTATATCGCGAATGTTGTTTTCCGAATTGTACAAAATTATGGTAGAAGAAGTTATTTTCGTAGGTTTTAGGGGGAGATCGCCCCAATCGCTACCCCTGGATCCGCTCCTGGTTAAGACATTAAAACGGTAGGTAGCCTCTAAGTAATCTATACTCCATATAAGTAACCGACTGTAACATGATGGCAAAAATTGTTAGGATTCCATAAGTATCTTTAAGAGATCCATGCGTGCGAACACAAAGGCTAAATGATTTGAAGTACGGAAAACAAGCCAATATTTATTTCAACAGCTTTCTCGCTTTCTGCATAACGTTTTTACTATAAACTTACAATGTAGACAGTAGTCTTTACCTATTTTCTGCTATTTAAGTGCAAAGGTCTTTGTCATATTTAGCTGAAAGAAGATTTGGCGACATCGCAAACTGAGAAGCTAAGATTTTTCATTAGAAAGCAAATATGAGCATGTTTTCTCCATTCTGAACATAAATTTTAACTACTTGCTCTAGCCAGACGAGAAAGTGATTTTTGTTGTTTCACAATGAGTTTTCGTGAAAGATTCAGCTTTATGAAAAAAAAGTAACGCTTATTACCATTCCAAAACTCTTTCTTGTTTGCAATGTCTGCTGCAACGTATCTACAAACTCTTACAAGCAACGTCGAGCACGTCGCTGCTGTTCCTACGTTACATTATAGTTGCTCTTTAAACGCTTTGAACTTACGAAAAAATGTGTCACACAGCCAATAGAAATAGCTCGATGTGTTCAACTTGCTTTGTTTCAAACCGAAACCACTGCCGCTCCTGCATACTCAGAAAAAATCAACCTTTTTTCCGAACGCTGTAGCTCACTGCGCGACTCAAGCCGTTACTCAAGGCGAATGAACCCTGTCGAGCTGCATCGCCACCAATTTATGACTACAATGCACTCATCTCCACAAGAGAACTGGTCTCGGTCCCTTTTTTTGTCGGTGCCTTGAGTATTGCCGTTCAAGCCAGAAAACCTTGTGTAGTCCACTCTGGCGAGAAGTCCACTGGCAGGTTACGTTAGTATATCTCTCTCATACAACACCCGAGAAATTGCAGTGTTTATTATGATAACGCTTAATACGGGTGATCTGGGCGAAAGTATGAACGGTTTTGTTCAACATAAAAATACGCGAGCTTTACACTTTTCACCTTGGTTAGTTAAACTGCCGGTACACGCGGGCAAATGCAACCTGCTGCTTTTGCGAAAATTATATTGTTCAATAACACGTCGAGAACACAATGCTTCAGTTTTATGAAGTAATTCGTTTCCATGTCAGCGACGGTTATTTTTCTGAGAAGAAGATACTTCACAGATTGCACAAAACTGAAAAAAAGAACATTAGATATTGTTCTTTCAGATCTGTCAAAATCGAATTGATGCGAGAGCAATCCTTTTGAAGTTCTTCAAAAACAGATACAAGGCAATCACTTTGCAATGAAATATTGCTCCTTCCGTTAATCTTTCATCTGTTTATACGATCGTTTATCGTTCTTCATTGAGCCATTCGGCAAGAACTACAGTGACAGCCTGATGTACAGCGTAGAGCGATAGACAATATATTGGATTAATCGCCGCCATTTAGCATGCGGTGATAGCGGACATCTGGCGTTACAGAACGCGCGGACGCATGTTCGAAAACATGTCTTCGCTGAACGGCAGGCCTGGTGACGAACGCAGGCGAAGCGGCGTGGCGTCAAAATGAACCGCGCGGCCATATCGCATGTTGATACACGCGGCAATTATATTTCGCGCAAACAACTTCTGCCGGCTTAATTCGCAGAAGCAGCGCCGCATGAAGACGCGCGGCAGGGGCGAGTGCACACGACAAGCTCGCAATTTTTCACGAAAAACAAACATCATTATTCATCCATAAAGTGACACAAGGCTGAGGAGGGTCGGCCAGCATCAGCGGCTCGCCTCCTGCGACGACGACGCCAGCCCCGTCCGTATGTGTCGCATTCTCTGGTTTTAATTTATGACGCGTTGCGTGCGACGTGCGACTGGAATTCCGCGTCGACATGCCGATTTTAACATCACACGCGTGCAAAGCGTTGTCATCAGCTTCAAAATCGTGCCGCGTTATCAGCACTGGTGTTTTCCTAAACCAAGCCAAAGCAAATTGGATACTTTACCAGGCAATCTGAGTCGTTCTTTACAAATTGACGCATCTAGCTCCTCATCAGCAATAGGACTTGATCACGCTGCGCAAATGTTGCCAACGACAGCAGCTGGAGCCTCCCTAAATTGCTGTCTGCTGATGCTTCATGAGGTCATTGTAAAAACACAAGCAAATCAAAGCCGCTATGAATATCTTAAACTTAATTCTGTGTGGGCAAGGTCAGTGTAAAGTAAGCATCCTTTTAATTTATGTCGTTTACGCTGAATGCGTATCTGTATAGAATCAGAAAACACAGTTGATGCCACTTTTTATAGGGTAAGGTCTGCTGGCTCTGTCGCGTTTAAAATTCAACAGCCCGACAAATGCCATTCAAAGAGATTTTTACAAGCAAAAGTAAACGCAACGGCACACAGCAAAGTTTTTACGTTTGACATTTATTGCAGAACATCCCGCTATTCTAGTATGATTGTTCATATTTTATGAGTAGAATTCAGCAGAACAGTTTGTTTGTACCAGTATTGCTTTTCTCAACCTTTTTCTGCAGCATACATAAGTTTAAAAAACTCTGAAAGGAAAAAAAGAATTAACAAACCTAAAAATGATGGAATAGTTTTCTTTTTATAAACTGTCGGAAATAAGATTTTCTTGTTGCAGCTCCCTTACGAATGGACGTATTTTGTCCAGCATAAGACCATCCCAACAGTAAACAGTTTTGAGTTATTATTGAAAATATTGGGCTTAAATTTATTCCCTGAAACTCTTAAAACAGAAAAAGCATTTTCGCATTTGTGCATCATTTAAAGAAAACGTGCAAACTCAAATTTAGGAAGGTGTCTTTGACTTAAACCAAAATAGTTTACTTTTAAATTTTAAGGGATTTCCTTGTAAGCATTGCAAAAACTCGTTTGTTAATCATTGATGAACCAGCGAAAGTGAAGATTTTACAAAAAATTATTGATTTGTCATTAAGAATGTTTTTAACTGTGCATATATCTTTAGAACGATATCTTTTACCGCAGCTTATTCATCGAATATTTTATACTCCACTCTCGAAGCTTTTTCTCATTACTTGGCAGACCAACTTTCATAGCAAGTTAATAATTACAATATTCAGGCATTGAAAATATGTTCAGCACCGCGAAGTCAGCAGATCAATTTTTTTGGTTGCTTAGCCTCACAAGGAGCTCTACATACGTTTTGAACTTCTTTGTCTGATCGCATTACCACGATCGATCAGAGACGCGGCTCACTATCGAACCGAATAGCAATCGCTACTTGGCATTGTCAAGTGCCGTGTTTTATTCGTCGAGGGGCTACAGTCGCAAAATCGACAGCAAATGTTACTGACGCGGGTGGCAATATCTTTGTTCGTTAAGCAGTGTGAAATTGGCTAAGTTACAAGTAGGTGAAAAATAAAACCTAAATCTTGGTTTGCAAGTATTAAACACCACATCTCTTTCATCTTTGTTAAAGATGTTTAAGCTGGTGTTATAAAAAGTAACGCAGTTTTAAAGCATAAAGAAATGATNGAGGCTTTAGGCAGAGTTCACAGCGCAGTTTTATTTTTCGCTTATACCCGAGCAACATTCTGACAAAACAAGCTTCACACAGGCTTACAGCAATCCATGTAATTTGAGGCGCATAATCGTGTTTGATGGCAATCAGAAAAACCAACTCACTCCTTACTGCCACCTAGTGTTTAGCATCCCGCATTCTTTAAATGATCCTTGATCATATTGCTGCTATGAAGTTTCGTGCTCTGAGCACGTTCAATATCTCTTGAATCGGCCCGTAACCTAGGGTACATTGCATAACTTTTGACGCACACACATACACACACAAAAATGTCCTTGCAACTATTTAAAGCAACTAATGATGATATGTGATTGAAATCAATTTTTCTGGCAAATAGACTCCCTCGTTTTTGCTTATAAATCTTTCTTGACAAGATAGTGCCAAAGACGATCTAGGGTTGCGTCTCAAGAATGGGAACTTAAATGTACATCAAAACAACCACAACATAAGGTAGACCCTGCCTCAATTCAGTGCAATACTAGCGGACACAAAACTGCAATAGCACGAATTTTATTCCCGTCAAATAGAAAATCCTGAACGGAGATTCAAAGGTCACCGTACGTCAGTTAGAGGGCTTACGCATCTTAAAATTGAAAATGTTTTTTCACCCCATGAACAGATGTAAGAGGGTTTTTTAATGCAAAGAAAATGTTAATACACACTTCGGAAATGCAACAAAGCCTTGTGATCGCCGCGTGTGAATTTTTTTTCTCTTGACAGGAACTTTTACTGACCTCTGTTGTTATACCTTAATTTTCGAAGCGATATGTTAATGTCATGATTACGTTACGAACCTACAGACGATAACTATTAGAAATAATTTGGTTAAATTAGTAAATAATAGTGTAGGTAACGTTTTATAGTATTCACTTGAAACTGCGATGCAGCAATTGAGGAAAAACGGCCTTGTGCAAAATGGGATACTAACACAATAACAGTACAGAAAACATTACCTTTTTAGTGGTCATCAATTAATGAAGAATTAAAGTTCATTTTTCCCTTAAATTAACCTGGTACATACCAATGTGCAACAGTTTTTTGTGTAAAGTTGAGTGTGAATAGCAACGACGGTAAAAAGACTTCAGGTCTAATTTGTTGTAAATAATTGGGGCCTCGTGAAGTACTGCCGGCAATCTTAGAAGGAGTGCTTCTGCCATTCCAGTATGGTTGATGTCTAGGCTGCCTCGTTGTTCGAAGCGTTTGGGGAAACCAGCAATTCTGCTTGCAACGACGACCTTCTCCACAAGCAATCTCTGCACTGGCTATCCAAACCTTTATACCAGTATTGGTTTCTTGAGATGTGCCGAGTAGATAAAGAATACGTTAGATGCTCGCGAGCAGAAGTTTGCAATGCTTTTTGCGCGTTTTCAAACTTAATTAACCTATGTTCAGAAAAGAATCATAACGAACTTGATTTAATCTTTATACAAAACCCGGATTATTTCAAAAGTAGAAGAACGTTTTTTATAAGTAATATCATGAATACCTTAAACGCTAACTTTCCAATAGCAATAATTTTTTTCTATTTCGCAATGCAGGAAAATGATTAAATAAAATAAGGGAAAATATTTTTTCTGTTGCTTTTATAAATGACGCGTCCGTCGAAATTATTCAGAAGGACTTTGGGGCCAAAAGCAAAATGGTCTCTCCTTCATGTGAAGACTGGTTTTATCGAGACACCGAAACAATTTCATGGAGAGAACTGACCGAATTGTACCTACGTCTTGAATGGATATCATATAAATTTAATTAGCTTTATTTAGCTTTACACCAGTGGTTCCCAACCTGTCTAGGCTTGCGGCACCCTGCAGAAGAGAATTATATTTTGCGGCGCCCAGTGGCGAACCCATACAATTTTGCTTTAAGGTTTGATGACAGTTTGAAAATGTATTTTTAATAGTATATCAAAAAACGCATTAGCTCGCGGCACCCCTGGATATTGTAAATGGCACCCTAGGGTGCCGCGGCACCCCGGTTGGGAACCACTGCTCTACACACTAAATTCTATCTTTAACCTCCTATAAGCTTGAAAGCCTCTAAGAAACCCGGGCTGCCAATGGATTAGTTGCAAAAGTCTTTAATTTGTTACTGGTGCTGTTTAAATCATACAGTATAATTTAGCAGTTATTACTTACCAACCGCTTTGACTGCACATGGGCTACCCGGCGTTCCAAGGCATCATAAAGTTGCACGAGTTGCAGCATCCACTTTCGTATGCACGCCAGAGATGTAAGTCGGGCCGGTAATTTCGGGTCGGGCCGGGTTCGGGCTTAAGGCGGCTTCACACAGAATACGGTTACGGCTTACGATCCGGCTTATGGCCAACGGCAGTCTTCACAAAAGTTCCGTTGGCCGTATCCGGGTGAATTTTCTCGGATTCGACCGGCTTCCGGCTTATTTCAAATTGTTTTAAGAAAGCCGGATTGCTGGTGTTGTCGGTGATGGTGTTCTTGCTGCATGTGGGAAGACTGCCGTTGGCCATAGGCCGGATCGTAAACCGCAACCGGATTCTGTGTGAAGCCGCCTTTAAGTTTGTCAAAACGTTTCGGGCTGATTTCGGGCCCGCATGCAATTTTTTCTAATGATATTCAGAGTAAAGGTTTTTTCTTTCGTGACCAAAATCTGTTGTGCTGATCGAGGTGACTTCTGTGAGCGAAGTGATTGCGATTTTTCTTCAGTTATTTCTAGAATTGCAAACATAGCTGCGTTCTAAACGACTTCGTTGGATTTAGCACCAGACAAGGATTGTGATTTCTTTTGAGGTGCTAAAATGACAGATGTTTTGATTTCGACAAATCAGTGTGTTTGGACACAATGCTTCTGAAGGAAACTATGTGTAAATGACAAACGAATATTTTTTACCAGAAGTATCAGCAAAACTTGCCATACTGCTTCTTACGCGCGGAGCAACGTATACGCGAGATTTTACCATAACAGTCGCTTACTGTAGTTACTAGTTAGTCTGAAGGAAGCTTTTTATTTGATGACTTTGTGTAGTGTTTAACTTTGCAGCTTAAATCATTGTGTCGAGTTGATTAAATCTTCAATAAAAAATGATTGATGGTGAATTATTTGGTCGTGTTTACTTTGCTACGCTGCCAATACCCGGCAGTTGCACATATCTTGAGTCACTTTGTAAATTTGGTTTCTGGTTCTAAACCGGGCTTAAAAAATATATGAAGGGGTCGGCCCAGGTTCGAGCTTCAAATTGAGGCCCGTTTACAGCTGTGATTGCACCCCCGAGACTGTATGTTTCACCCACTAGCTTGACTGCGCACTTTTTCAATGCAGCCGAACGACAACGTTATTGCTCCTTTTAAGAAGATTTGGTTCTTGGTCAGTCGTTATCATTGATGTTGGCTTCTCGTTGCAGTTTCACGCCGGTTGCTGCTTGAGCTGTTCCAATCATATACTGTAATTTCTATCTATCATCAGTGTTATAATCGTGAACCTGCGACACACGTAGTGTTCGAAGGCTTGGCAACACTGCATGAGCAGAAGATTAATTTTCCTTGTATTGGAGGCATTCCACAAGTTTCAATCCTCATGTTTCAGTGACTTGCAATTACAATATTTAAATCTGCCACAAACAAGCGAATCAAAATACGTCAGTGATCACGTTTTTCCGAACTTGAAAAATGAAAAGATAGAAATGATTCAGTAACTCACGTGAGTAGTATATATTCCATGCTTGAGAATTCCACTAAACATTGCTCATTTACCGCCTTTCCAAAACGTCTGATCCAGTTTTCAGAAATAGAGATACTTTCCAGTTTTTTCACCTCACACCATGAGCGCAATTTCGTTGTAAAATGTGGGGGGACACCTTGGTGTGAAACCAATATAGTCATCGGGTCGATGCAGAAGTGACGTTTTATATATGCAGATTCCCAATCTTATTTCTAGAGGTCTTTTGAGAGCAGCACTAATCACGCTTTGTCCTTGCAGTTGATTTACATATTAATAAGTAGTGGGCGGACAACCCCACAAGACCCCGCATTTTAATTCCAGACACCAGTACACATACCCCCGGAATGACCCTCCCAAGAAGAGCCTGGGTCCGGCTCAACCGCCTCCGCACCGGTGTCGGACGTTTCCGCTCCTGCTTATGCAAATGGGGTATGCCTCCTCTGCGGCCTGTGAGTGTGGCGCAGAAGATCAGACCGTCGACCATGTCGTCCTCCAATGTCCAATCCATCGACCTCCCCACGGACTGGACGGCCTGACGGTTCTGGACGATGAAACAACCGAATGGCTGCTCAACACCTGCCCCGAAATCTGGCGCGGTCAAGCAGTGGATAAAAGAA
>JGI24159J19872_10002391_pt1 | contig 22252 bp, 12 predicted proteins | sample Ectturendosymbi4_FD_19872 | JGI IMG/M metagenome (IMG submission 19872) | reverse complement strand
GTTAGGGGGGGGGGGCGATTTCGGTAATATTTGATAGTCAAGTCGCATAACGACTACGCTGCTGTAAGAGGGTTGAAGTATACTTCACAGCACTGTTGTGACAAAACAATGCGCGACCAAATGGCCTTATATTGCGAATGCTGTTTTCCGAATTGTAAAAAATCATGTTGAATAAAGTTACTTTCGTAGGTTTCAGGGGAAGGGCGATCGCCCCATCTGGATCCATTCTTGCCCTAGTCCTTAATAAGAACACAGCGTTGGGTCAGTAGTGAAACCTTTTCAGAATACGCTGGGGCAACCAGAAGGCGATCGCTCAGTGGTAGAGTATCCGGCTCGCAATGAAAAGGTCGGGTGTTTAACCGCAGCCACTGAGTGAACCGTCGTAGCGCTCCTTGTGCAAAGAGCGCTCACCTCAGCCGCCACAGCAAGAAGAAATTTCAGGCTTCGCCTTCTTGAAATATGTTCCTGCAACGACTATGAGCATTTTTCAATCGTAACGCAGCTCTCCGGTGCATCGTGTGAATGATAAATGCTGATAAGGCTATTTCCCTCAAAAGAAGCGTCAAACTTAGTTTCGCTGTTTTTAGCGAATGACTTCAGACCTTGGCACAGAGTGAAGCTTGAAAATCTTGCAGTGTGATACAAGAAACTGAAATGTACAAGCCAGTTATTTGGATTCCGCTTCATTTGAAGCCAGGTTTTGGGCTGTTGCTCTTCATACAATAAATTTTGTTCAAGAACACTGGAGGTTAGATAGCCAGGGGCCATGCCCCCTATCTGAAAGACGAAAATACATCACAACAAAAACAGCAGGCATGTTTTCGTTTACATAACGCTCTTGTAGCTATAATCAGGAAGTTAAAATCTTTCCTTATTTAGTAACACAATAGCCTACCGAGAGCAAATAAACCTTTGGAAAAACGCCATTACAAAGGAGAGAAATTTGAGAACCGAACAACGAAAGAAAAATGTTTTAAACGCTTCACAAAAAGTCAAAATAAAAATGCATCGACTTTCATCCGGACATTTTTCAAGAGTACAACAACCACTACCATACGTCTACTTAAATGACACACGATGGAACCAAGTAAATGCGAGAACCATGGCCTGCTATTTAGAAATGTGTTAAGGCGCAGGATTGCAAACCGCAGTGTCCAAAATTCTGACCTGCTAACTGCGTAGGAATGGCAAATGCGTAGGAATAGCAAAAGAGAAGAAGACTTTTGAAAAAGGATTTACTCCAAAGTGAACAGAAGCAAGATTCTTTGTCACTTCGGTTTAGTTCTCTGACCCAGTGATGTATAAACTGAAAGATTTCAGTGGCGAAAAGCTCCAAGACACTTGTTACGATCGGCAACTTCATAAAACAAAACTCAGTGGAAGTGACTTCTGTCGAGTCGAAAAGATTTTACAGACGAAATAATGATGTCAATAGGGGCCATATTGGGGTTGGGGGAAAATTTGCCCCTTTGTGATTTTGCTTGGACCGTTTTGACAGGAAAGTTGCTGCTTAGACCGTCGACTAAAATCGAAGGAATTGCCTTACTTTTCGTTATTTGTGAATTAGGGCAAGCGGCGGTACAAGAGAAAGCATCTATGTCAGGTTTTCTGCCCTAAGTCATCGATTGTTCTTTAGGACCCGCTTACGTTTATAGACCCACAATTGTCCCAGCTAAGAAACCAGCGTGCAGAACATTACTTTGAAGCTGTCTAAAGCTGAATAGGTAATACAATCGAACAGCATTCATTCAGAAGAACTCGACCGAAATTGCATGTGTAATCAATAAAATCTACATGTACTATAATATGTTAAAATCTACCATAAGATAATCTAATAATAAAATCCAACCTACACAAAAATGTAACTGTGTTAACGAACATATTCAACAAAATGTCACCATAACATATGCAAGAAAAAAAAGATTAAATTTGCTTAAACATTGGTTCAAAGACAGAGAGACAGTTTCTTTAAATCTATCTAGTTTGAGCAAAGCAAACACAGGCAGACAGAGATATAATTTATTCTCCATACCCATGTGGCACTTCCATTGTAAACATTATCCACCCCTGTCTCAAACAGTGATAGTTGGTTTTGCGACTTACAAGTTGCTGGTTTGCAGCCTGAGCCATCTTGGGCATGGCATATATACATTTCACAGGCCATTCTTAGCTAACTTGCACAAACGTGCGATTACGTACTGAGCACTTGCATTTTCTGTGCTATCCTGTACCAACTGCTCTACAAATCCAGTTATGATATGTGTCATCACGCATAGACTACAGTTCTAGATTGTTGTGCGTGCAAATAATCTAGCCTACATATTTCGTCACACTTAGATTTTTTTCAGTGTACTTTGACAAATAATTACATTTGTTGTTTGCTTACAGAAATCAATTGATTTCTTTTCACTAGTAGCAGTGGTGCCACTCCTAGTGTTTTTCCACTAGATCTAGTGTTCTGCATTTCATCTAGTGTTCTAGTGTTTTTTATGGCTATCTAGTGTTTTTTATGAGTGAGCCGAATGTAATTAATTGCACAATTTTGTGTGATTGTACTGTAACTGTAATTGGGACCTTTTGATTTAGTGCAATTGTGATTTGCTAAAAATGCTACCTCCAGTAATTAAATCTTAAATTGCACAAGACAATAAAATATGTTTTGAATTAAATCGCTGCGAAGTCACTTGGTCACGTGTTAAAAATTTCAGTGACCTGTACAAACAAACACAAGCGTTGTGACAATCTCCCGTTTTTTGTCTCTGGCTTACAATGAGTTGCACAATGTCTATGGCATTGCAACGCATTTTCTAGCCGTTTTCACTGTGTGTAATTTTACTTTTGCAATCTAGTGTTTTTTTGTGAATCTAGTGTTTTTTTATCATGAAATCTAGTACTTTTCCGTAACAATAGAGTGGCAACACTGACTAGTAGTACTGGTAACGTTTCAAACAGACACAACATGTGACTGAAGTCTACTTGAATTGACCTTTATATTTTCCTCTACTATGCTGCTACAGACTTGAAAATAGAAAATTTGCTACTATAATTTGGTTCTAACCCATCTTAGAAAAGTACACTAGGCTGTGCAAGAACATTGTCAGAAGCCAGCTGACTCAATATTCTTGAGCATCTGCCTCACAGTTCTGAGATTTTCCATTCACATTCCAGCCGTTGCTGTCAGTAAGGCACCTCACACCTAGCTGTGGTAGGCCTAAAGCTGCTTGCTTCTCTGAAGAGAAATATGTGGCATGTATCTTATTATTTATATTATGATTATGCCGTAAGTCTCATACATTGTCTGTTCAACTGCACATATATGCAACATGCAAAAAAACTGTATGGCGAAATATATTCATCCAAACACTAGTTAAAATTTAAAACAAAAGCTTTTCTGTACTTGCCTGGCATGGACTCTACTAAGATGAAGTAGGTGCTCTGCGGACCTGCGGTATACTCGATTCCATCAGCGTAATAAAGCACATAAATGAAATGCCTTCTTTCTCCGAAACTTGAGTCAGTTACTCATCAACTCTCACAAACTAAAACACGAAATTACTCGAAGCATTTTGTTGATTTATATATATTTAAGGTGTTTTCTACGGCATAATAAATTTTTATTCATAGACTCAATAACAAAAAAAGTGTAAGTTCATTAATATTGTTAAAAATGTCAAATTTTCTTTGCCCAATTTTTTTGCGATTTTGCCCATATTTTTGACAAATCAAAACGTTTGGGGTTGCACTTACCCCCCCCGCTCCTACACCACTGTGATAAATAACTCAAACCTATAGTCGTTAGGCAAAAAAATAATTAACTGGTTATATGCAGTAACTAACTAGCAATAACAGAAACCATTCCGTATTTTTGTGGTATGTCGAATGGTTCAAACGGCAGCAGCCAAACCAATCTTACTCCAAAAGCAGAAGCAGTAAACTCTGTGTTGAATAGAATAACACACATAACTTAATCCCCATAAAAAATCGATGAATTCATGAAGGTTTTAAATTTTGGCAAAACGCTGGCGGTTCAGGCATTGCAATTTCGTTCGTTCACCACACAATCACAATGCAAATTGTCCATAAGATTTGTCCGGGCAAGTTATGGGCAATCCGGTGTTCATTAGCTTATGCTTTTCACCCTGGGTCTGGAAGCATCGCTCGTGAGTCGACATACACTTTTACAACAAAATTAATCAAATGACGAAACTGAACTTGGCTACCCAAATTTCATCTCCATTGTCTATTGCGCTACACGGTATTGGCCCCGCTTTCAGACTCGACATTTTTTCGTTGAAAGACTCTGTATTGGCACCAGTTTCCCTAAACCGTTGGCTAATAAAGGTCGTCACAGCGTTTTAAGCCAATGCGACAAACCACTGTTGATACAGCAATTGTACTAAGCCCTCCAAGTAGCCTGATGTCGGTGGTAGCGGAACGTCACTCTTGCAGGAAGTCCATGACATAGACGTAGCCAGGGGAACAAAGGGGCCATGCCCCTCCAATTTTTAGAAAATATAGTCTTTTGGTGCTTTGAGAGGCGTTTTTCCAAACAAAATAGCGTTATTCGCCTAAAATCAAACATTTCCCCCCCTATTTTTGGGCTGGCTACGTCACTGGTCCATGACAACACACACAAGAATTTTTGTCGGTGGAAAATTATATACCCTGGAAATAAGTACTTGTGGGAACTATTCACAGCAGCACGACCTACTGGTGATAATGAAGAAGACCCTAAAGGTTGCAGAAAAATGCAGAAATGATAACACGAAAAGCAACCACATAAAAGAAGGGCAAAATAGGTAGAAGTGGAATAAAATTTAACCTATAACGCATAAAATGGAAATACCGCCCATCCAATCTGCTATAACTTCAGGCAGTGTTACTACAACCTCCAGCCGCGCCAAAAGACGTTTCTTTTACGTTGGCACCCACGAAACCTTAAACGATCTGATTTATTGCTATCTGGGTCATGAACGTCGGAAGGATTTTTTTCCAGGGCAGGCCACTTGTGGATTTTTACAAAAATGTTTCTACGGGGTTTTGAGTCTTAGTCACATCAAATTTGGAGTTTTAGTCAATTAATTAATGAAAATGGAAATGCGGCAGTGAAAGCAGCCGCTAATATGTGTGGGGAAATCAAGAAGTAATAAAGAAAGTAGGAAACACCAAACAAAACGCAAAGAAAGTAGGAAACCCCACGGTCAAAACTTCCCCGGCAAGCCTCGGTAAAAAACTTACGCCGTAACAAAATATATTTCAAATGAGTTCACTCAGTGGCAGAAGCAACCAACGCTGCACAATCGCCAGCAGCAGGTGCCACGTTTTGATCTTCGCAGTTGAAATATACAACATAGGTGTTCACCTCGTCTTTGATATTACGTAAGGCATATTACGAAATATTAGAGCTCTCTCTAGTGTTTGTTGGAACTTGACTTTACAGTAGGGGAACAGCAATGTATTCACGAAAGTACTTAAGTTGACACGAGAAACATCAACTCAAAGAGAAGCGACTTGTTAAAGTGTAAAACGATATCAAAATATTTTCGAAATTCCTGTAGAGGGGCATAATATTTTTGCTATGCCTATCTACTGGAACTCTACAATTACAATTGGAACAAACCATGGGAACACAAGTGAATTCGAAGAAAGCGCAGGAACGACCGTGGCTTTTGTAAGCAATGCTGAATCCACTGTTGACACTTTTTGCACAGATGGTGAGCACAGCACAGGGGCCAAGAAACAAGTATCGCTGCATCCAGAGATATCTAGAAAAGGAGTTTCTGAAAAGTAGTTTCTAGATATTCCTGACTGGATCAGAACAGATCGAAGATAAGCAGAAGACAGCATCTTACTTAAAGATTTCAGAGTACAGTGACCATGGAAACTGGCCAATGACACGTAAAAGGATTTGGTACTGAACAATGTAATACAAGACATCGTCTTTATCAAAACTTCAAACCAGATAATTAATAGGCTAAACCGAATCTAGTATGGTTTAGAAGTAGCCAGTCGGAACTTTCTCAAACAAATACTTTGAGAAAAAGTTCAAAAATGATCAGATTGTGTCAGGGCAGGTTTTAAGCCAATTTGACCGATTTCTTCTGAATGGACCCAGCGCTCCGCCTACTAACCAACACAAATTTGCACTTTGTATCGATGCTGCTTGTGTATAGTGCCGGCGCGGGGCTCAGTGTTTTCAAAGGTGTTTTGAGAGACCAAAAGGGTTTCTCAGTTATTGAAAACGTTCTCTCAAAATACAGTATAAACTCGCTTTGCTACCACCATCAAAATACACGAAAACCTTACAGTCATCTCGGTATTCAGATAAAGCATTCGCGGTCTCTCAAAATGTCTTTGCAGTCAGCAAAGCCAAACGTAAAAAAGCCTGGCGGGCCCACAGCATTTTGTAAGCGTGGGCTCTATTGCCAGCGAAAATCCAAATGTATTGCGCGGGCACCCTCATCAAGATTCTTTAGTAAGAATGGTGATTGTTTTCAGTAATGTTTAGCCAAGTTTGTATCGTAGCGCCTCGTTAAGTCAAAGCAGAGATGGTTAAGTTTTGAAGCTGTTTTATGTTTCATTTATGGAAGCGTTTCGTATTTGGCAGATCAGGTTTCAATAGTTGATACAAAATACGGTTCGATAGTTGTTGATATTTCAATAGTTACCACTACTTGTCTTCTGAAGGTAAAGTTTAGTTTTAGTTGGTAATTGCAAATGCGTGCTGCTTAGTCAGTCTTTCAACAGCGTTGTCCATTTTCCCTCTCATAGAGATTTGATGAGGCAACCTGAGATTGGCGAAAACCATTGAAATAAACCTAGTTGTAATTATGAATGACTATTTCAGTTGTACAAAAAACAACGGTTCAAGTAACAGAAAATTGCTAACAGTTAAGCGTTTGCAAAGTAACACAAGAGTTAATTTGGTTCAAATAAAGTAAGCCTCATAATGTTTATTGTGGTGAAAATTGCGTCATGAAATATTACCGAAACAAGGATTATGGTATCAGTCTCACAGATTGGCCTCGTAATTTCTGAGATATAGCCTAATAAACTGAAAGTTGCAAAAAGTCTGAAAAGGTGCAAAGTGGAATAACTTTCGTGGAAGTTGGAGGCTACTACAGTACTTGCCTGTTTTAAAAAATAAAAACGTAAGTTTTCAAACTTACTGGGAGATGTCCAGTTCAATCACGTTCTATATTTCTTCAGTGTTAATAGAGAAAATAGTTTTAAACCTTCTCCAGGATATTCAAATCCTACTCTAATAAGCGGTTTGTACTTCTTTAAATCGGTGCTCTGTTCAGTGGATTTCGCTGTAGCCATTTCCACGTGTAAAGTATATAGTGATAGGCAGGTGTTATATACTGGTGATTTGTTTTTCGGCTTTAGCAGTTGATTTTGGGCAATTTATTTAAGACTATGTTTTACTGCAATTGAGCTAAAGATTCTGAGTTAAAGACCAAGAGGCATAGGCTGAAAATATTAATTGGCAGCCAGGCCCGTAGATACGGGGTGATTCGGAGGCAGTGCCCCCCAAATATTTTTTCTGCACCCCAAATTGTGTCGTGCTCAAGAAAATTTGTTTTAAACATTTAATTTAAAACAATCTTGTTCCCCTAAAAATGTATTTTGCCCCACCGAACCTTAAAACCTGACTACGGCAAAAATAGAACGAAGCAGAAAAAGGAAAGGTGCATTGGACAAGCTTAATCGAACTTCCTTCAATGCCATACCACATTGAAGATGGCGACAACGTAGGCAACAGGCAGCCAGCCTGACCATGTTACGCCAGATAGTCGAAGTGGAAGTTTATGTGCAGGAAAGTGATTTAGTGATATAAGTCGTTACGAGAATTTTGAGTCTGACAAAGAAGGAACCTCGTCGGCTGTTGCATTTGATGAGACATGCGAGCAAGAAAATTCAAAATTTAGATGAACAAACAATCCTGCTACTTGGCCAGGTGTCATGAGTCGGATATAGGGACTAACCCGGACTATTTAGTCCAAATAGAACCGCCTGCAATCTCAATACAGTTTTTCCAATAAACGAGATTGATGGGACATGGTTTTCTAGGTTTAACTGCAGAGGAATAGTGCAAAAAGGGTGAATATGTAGGTCATCCATGGCTAATATTCCTGGCTTGGAAACACGGAATCTTTTGCTACTACTACAAACTTTTCAGCTCTGGATATGCACTATAGCATAGCACCCAATACCTCCTCTCTGCAGGTACTACACTCAAAACCTCCCTTCTGGTCAGGGAGGTACTTGTGGCCAGATAGAAGCTATTGAGTGTTGTAGTTCGTTGATTTATTGAGTTTTACGGTGCTGTCCATTGAAGCTGGTGTTATAGACGTTTTGACGTCACCCTTCCGGTCCTCCTCTTTTTTTAACATCACCGATTTCTATCATCATGACTTGATGCATCCCCTCAAAAATTTCTACACATGTCACTCAGTGGGCCCCCCCAAAAGTGTTTCTAATCGGACCCCGCACTTGCTAACGCCGACCCTGGACTGTGTTGATATCATGTTTATTTTACTCAAAAGAAAAATTTGTCTATACTGTTTTGTTTGCAAACGTTTATCTAAATGCCAAACAACACTACCAGAGATGGGTTTTTCGACTGGGAAAAAGTACTCAGGACTTTGGAAAGTCCCGAGCACAGCAGGGAACATAGTAGAGCAACGACGTGTTGGATAACAAGAAATTTAAATACAAACACTCTGGATATGCAGTTAGAGGAATAAACGAAAAAGCACAAAGTACTATTGTGAAGTGCTGAAAAGAGTTGTTATTTTAATACAGTTTTTAAGCGAATGAAGCCTGGCATCTAGAGGTGGTGAAAAGAATGGCGTCACCAAATAGTGGAAATTTTATGGGTGCTGTGGAATTTACTGCAGAATTTTACCTCTTTTTGAGTGAACATCTAAATAAGTAACTGGTCTCCATAATGGCGACGAGGTTGGAGCAATCAGCAATTTTTTTTAAAAATAGGAATCGATTTCACGTAACACTACGCATCGTCAATCCTGAAGTCTTATTCAAATAGACTTAGTCGTGTTTGTGGAGACCAGTCACTTGAATGCAGACAGATGCAAGTCCGAATATCTAGAGCAGTGTTTCTCAATCCTTGAGTCGCGACCCAAAAGTGGATCGCCGTTTGATTTGGATTGGTCGCCGTAATAATATTATTCATTTGCACAGAAATTTCATGGTCGTATTGTTACTGAGTAGGCTACTCTATTGCAAATGGTTTTTCTGACGCGAGAAGTCTTGCAGGAGCCAGTTGCTACAACAGCTATTGTCATCGTGACTTCGCAAAGCTTACACATGTTGGTCTTGGCCAGCAATGTGCTAGCTAACTAGCAGTTGTTCCCTGTTTCTGACTTTTTTGTAAAAATTTGGGCCTTTTAGGAAAAATTTTGGATCCTTTCGTTATTCCGAATCTGGTAACCCAACAGCGATTGTGATTTTTGATTTGATAAGTTGGATCGCCGAAGCTATTCTTATTACTGGATCGCTTCTTCTTCATCGTTTGAGCGAGTTCTTATTCACTGCTTGGTCGCATTAGATCTCGGGGCAGGTGTTGAGAAGCCATTCGATTGTCTCGTCATCCAGATCCGTCAGGGCGTGCAGTCCGTGGGGGGGTCGATGGATTGGACATTGGTGGACTACATGGTTTGTTCTTCTGCGCCGCACTCATAAGTCGCAGAAGGGGCCACATCCCTGCCCCATTTGTCTAAGCAGGAGCGGAAACGTCCGAAGCCGGTTCGGAGACGGTTGAGCCGGACCCCGCTGTTCTTGGCAGGGCCATTCCAGGGGGGTGGGTTCAGATGTCTGGGATGAAAATACGGAGTCTCGTAGTGTCCTCCAACCACTCCGCATTCAATTGGTAATAAACACCAGAGCGCTTTGTTGTTATCGTCAGCAGATGAGTTGATGAGTTGTGCGGCGGGTACAATTGTGTGTCTCGATTTGAGGCGCCGTGCGTTCCCACCCAGTGAACGGGTGAGAGCTGGGTGGAGCAGATGTCCAGTCTCCATGGCACGGCGTGCTAGAGACAGTGCGGCTCCTTTGTGATGAAGCTTAGCAGGTTAGATGCCTGCGTGGATAAGAAAGTTGCCGCTGGTGTAGGACGCAGGCATCCAGTCACAGTTCGCAAAGCGTCGTTAATGACAGGATCAATGAGGCGGGCGTGAGCACTACGCCACCAGGCAAGAGTGCTGAACTCTGCGGTTGAATGGACCAGAGCCAAGGCGGCTGCTCGCAACGTTGTTGCTTCAGCACCCCAGCCCGAATCAGCAAGCAACCTCGGGAGTGGGACGCGTGATGTCAGCTTTTTGCGAAGTGGCTCAAGGTGTCGGCGATACATGAACGTCCTGTCCAACGTTACTACAAGGCATTTAGGCTCGGAGCAAAAGGGCAAGATCTCACCGTTGAAGTTGACTTTCAGCTCACGTTTAGCTTCCTCATTGTAACTTCCAGGTCTGGAGGTATTTACCTACTGTATAGCCTTCATGTGTTTGCTGAGCACTCCTTCCACTGCCTGCCAGTCTCCACCAGCATGCATGATTGCTAGATCGACTAGATCGTAAGGGTATGCATACTTTCTGGAGACGGTAATTGGCAAGTCAGAGGTGGAGATGTTGAAGAGAAGGGGTGCCAAGACGGATCCCTGTGAGATGCCGTTCTTGAGGCGTCGTAACCTGCTCCGTTTGTTGTTACCGGTGGTAAGGGTGAAGCTGCGATTGCCAACCAGCTCCATGATCACGCGGACCATGTGTCTGTCAGGTAACGATCGCAGTGACTTGCAGGTGAGGCCACGATGCTTACAGTGTTGTAAGCCGCTGTGAGATCGACAAACACAGCACCAGCCTTCTTCTTAGCGGAAAATTTATCCTCGATATCATGTGTCAGTATGGTGTCCTGATCTACGGTCGACCCCCGTGTCGAAAGCCTGCCTGGTCCTGCGGGAGCAATGGGTCGACGATTATGATTCTACACGAGCGTAGATGAGTCTCTCGAGGAACTTGACGGGGACACGTAGTAGAGATATAGGACAGTAACTCGTTGTGTCCCCAATGGTTCATTCGGCTTAGGAATCGTAACTACTAGTGCTTTTCTCCATATCCTGGTTATCTTGAGTTGGTGCATGCAAGAAGAGAAGATATCGCATAACGAGGATTTGAGAGCTGATCTGGAGCATAAACTCTGGGAAATATAATCTAATCCCGGAGATTTTCCCAGGTCCAGGTGGTTAAGGGCGGTAGCAAGCTCCTCAGGTGTGAAGGGGCTAGAGATGCTATCACCTCAGGTGTTGGGACCTGCCATAGATTGGATACCTCCTTGTTGATGGGCCTTGTGGATTAGCGGTCCCCGTCTTGTGTGTCCTGTTCTTCACAAGTTGTGAAGCGATGGACTTGTTGACTTCTTCTTGCATGTGAGCGGCGGTTCAAACAAAATCCACAAAGTCCTCAAGCCATTTAGTGTTGTTGATGTCAGGGAACCGCAGGCCTTCCAGGCAGTTCGGACGGCGAAGGATGTTACAATCAAAGATTATACGATTGGTCGACTGCTCCTCAGCGCCACAGATGCATTTGGGTGTATCTAGGATGCCCCAGCGATGCAGGCATGTACCAAAGCGGCCGATGCCAGTTCTTAGTCTACAGTATTCAGTGCTACCCACAGACTACGGGGTAACTCTGAGCCAGACGGGGGACAAACGGCAGGGGTGACCAAAAACTGGGCCGGTCCTGTGGCACTTTCCCATGCCACTCTCCATGACTCCAGGATATTGAAGCCGGAGTTGATTAGCACTGCAGCATGGTGGCAGAAGGGGCGTCGTGAATGCAGGCGCTGTGTGCCAAGAAACTGTACACTACGGACAAGGGCATGAAGGGGGTGGTTAGTGTTCAGCTGTGCCTGGAGCGCCAGCTTGAGAGTGGAATTTCCCTGCACAGATGGGCCGGTGGAATGCCCGAGAGTACTGGTAAAAGCTCCCTGCATGTCGGTTTCAGGCACCCAGAGATGATGCGCATTGCATCATTTAACGCAACATCTAGCTTTTTAGTGTGGGTGCTGTGGCACCAAGCTGGAGCGGCGTATTCCACAGCACTGTAGACCAGGCCCAGCGCTGAAGTTCGCAGAACAGAGGCGTGGGCACCCCATGTTGAGCCAGCCAGGAGGCGTAAGAGGCAATTAAGAGCTCTGACTTTGCCACAGAGGTCGTCCAAGTGTTGCCTGAAGGTGAGTTGTCGGTCAAGCGTGACTCCAAGGTAAGTAGGAGTTTGGGTGTAGGGAATGGTGGTACCATTGACGGTGACCGCAAGCTTACAGCTGGATTCTCTATTATTCAGATGGAACGCAGTGCATGTAGTTTTGGCTGTGCTCAGCTTGAGCCTCCATGCAGATAGGTATTCAGCAATTCTTTGCATATCCAAAGAAAGGACCTCTTCCACCTCACTCCAACACTTGTGGAAAACAGGAGGGCCAGGTCATCAGCATACCCATATTGGGTGGACACGGTGTCGGGGATGTCACTGATATAGATGTTAAACAGCATAGGTGCAAGCGTTGACCCTTGGGGCACTCCGTTCTTCAGCCGTCGGAGGCGACTGCATTGCCCATCGCTAGTTTTAAGGATGAAGCTGCGGTTTGAGATAATGTTGACAATGAAGCGGACCAGGTGTCGACCAGGGATGGTCTGGAGTAGCTTCTGTGCCAAGCCCTGATGCCAGACAGTGTCATAAGCTGCAGTAACATCCACAAAAACAAGGCCCGCTTTTCGTCTTCCTTCATAGCTCTCTTCAATATCGCTTGTCAGTTTGACAACCTGTTGGACAGTAGAGCGACCACTTCGAAAGCCACCTTGTTGGGTCGGCAGCTGGGGGTCGACAACAGGCTCAAGTCGAAACAGAAGGAGGCGTTCAAGTAATTTGTACGGAACACAGAGAAGCGAAATTGGCCGGTAGCTCCTGGGATCATCCATTGACTTGTTTGGCTTTGGGGCAGCTATGACAGTCGCCTTTCGCCAGATCTTCGGGATGGCGACACGATTGAGACAACTGGAGTAGAACTCACGCAGCCACGACAGGCAATTGCAACCAAGGTGTTTAAGGAACTCTGGTGGGATGTGATCCGGCTCTTGAGCTTTCCCGCACTTGAGCAGTTTGATGGCATGGGCCAGTTCCTCGGATGTAAAAGGTGATGTTAGGTGCCCATCAACCCCCGGGGACGTCCACAGAGCATTGCACTGCCATTTCACATTGAGAGAGCGAGCCTTGCTTGCACCAGCATAACGGCCGTTGGCCAGAAGTTCATGAGCAATGGCGTTGGCAGTGACAGGGCATTGCCTTGGACGTGCGCAGCGCCCTGTAAGGCGGTTGAAGGTTTTCCATGCTCTTCTGCTTGAGTGGGTGAAGTCGATTCCCTCTACCGACTCGATCCATCGTTCTGACGTTTTCTATCAAGGAAGGATGTGAGCTCCTCCGCCTTGAAGTCGGAATCTACACAACTCTCAGCCATCAGGAATGCATTGTAGCGCTGGTCGCATTCACTGTCTCAAGTGGGAATGTACTGCCGACGACATCCACGAGGGATAGACATCCGTGCGGAAGAGGGCAGTAGTTGACAGAAGGCAGAGTACGCCATGTCCGCGTTGGAGGAGGGGTCTGGGAGGGAGTCTGCTCCTAACTCGGTCAGGTTGGTAAATTGCTCCCAATGCGCTTTTTGGAAGTTCCACCTTAACACCGGTTTAGCGGTAAGGGGCTTGATAGGGTTTATTGGCTGTATCAACGATGGTCTATGCTGGGACTTTGGAAAAGGATCCAGGATGGTGCAATGTGGTAACGGCCCGGCCAGGTTTACAAACGCAAGGTCGGGGTTTGTGCCGGTGTTCCATCTGCAGGAGTGGAAACTATCTGGTTGCTTGGGGTCATACAACAGGTTCAAGCCTGAGGCAGAAGCCCAATCTTCAAGTGCTTCTCCAGATGCATTAGTAGAACGGCAGCCCCATGTAGTGCTGTAGCAGTTGAAATCGCCAGCGTACATACAGGGGCGGCTAAAATATGGGAGACCGGTTGTATCCATTTTAACTGAGGGAGGTTTATACACATTAATGATAGTGACACCTTCCACCTCCATTGCTGTCGATTCTAGCAGTGAGTTCTCAGGACACACTGCAATTGCGCTCCACTTGGCATGGTGTTTCACGAAGGTTGCAGTGCCATACACTTCACTTTCAGTGCAGGCTGCGAGGGTATATCCCGGGATCTTGAGGTGGGATCTGTCTTTGTAGTGGGTCTCTTGCAGGAGTATGGCAGTCACTGCGTGAGCCTCCGCGAGGTGAGTAAGGACATTAATCTTCGCCTTCGTTAGGCTCTCTACATTCAGCTGCAGTAGTGACGCCGTCATGTACGACCACCACTGGTGTCCGCCCTAACAAGGGCACATGCTTTGGGACGCCGTCGCCTATCCTTGGCTGTAAAGGCTGATTTTTCTTGTGGGACTTCATACGAGTAGCCTCTCGGGTTGTTGACATTCGCCTGACTACAACTGTGTCAGTTACCAGGCTCACCACTAGGAGGTTGTCAACATGAGCCCCACTTGTTGGCTGAAAGAGATTGAGAAGAGTTGATCTTGAGAAGTTTAAAAAGCAGACAGTGAATGTTACCTTTCTAAAAAGTATATGAAGACTTAATCAGAATCATGGGGAAACAAGTGCGAGATGAAATTGTGAATAAAATGAGCAGCCAAAAGATCAAATACCTTTCTATTATTGTTGACTCAACTCCTGACGTGACACGGTAACTTTGATTCGACACTGTCACAACGGAAAACCCTGCCAGAGATTTTCATAATTGTGCCAGTGGAAAACCACTCATTCTGCGACATTGAAACGCAAATTCATTAGCTAATCCCCTAGAAATTCATTAGGGCAGCGATCCCCAAAGTCCGGCCCGCGGGCCAGATCCGGCTCGCAAAGGGTTCCAATCCGGCCCGCGAGCTTTCCTAGGAATGCTTAGTATTTTAACAATTTCGTGTAAATAAATTAATGTAAGATGTAATTAACAAACATGATGGAGTTTGTTTGTCCAGAGAAAAAGGGCGTGTTAGCTCCGTGACATTAAGCGACAATACAATCGCCAGGAAGAGTGGAGGATTTATCTAGCAATCTCAAGGAAAAGTTGCATGGTGCAGCTGGAAACTTGAAGCACCTGCCTTAGCTTTAGATGAGAGTATAGACATTTCCGACATTGCACAGTTAAGTACATTTGTGCATGGCATTTATGCTGAAGTTAATGTCACAGAAGATCTTCTTAGCCTCAGGACGTCAATGGGTGATACTGGGAGAGGAGATGACGTTTTTCCTTGATGTAATTTTGCTCTCAAAGACGCTAGCTTGTCTTATGAAAAACTTGTAGTTGTTGCAACTGATGGTGCACGTGCTATGATTGGAGATCAAAAAGGCTTGCAAGGACGCCGTATAAACGTGTTAGAAACCAGAAATCTTTCAGAAATTATGGCGTCGCCAAGAACGTACTGAGGTTAGATGGTGCCCGGGACAAGAAACAAGTTTGGCACCCCTATTTTCGAACCTAAGGTCATTTGGGAGTAAATGTACTGAATTGAAGAAAGTACTTGCGACATTGTTGGGACTTTTCGGCTCCCCCCAGTGATTCGGCGCCCGGGGCATTGTGCCCCTCTTTCCCCCCTCGTTACGCCCCTGGCTGTCATTGTATAATTCACCAAGGATCTTTGTGCGCTAAAGCTCTTGGTTGTAACGATGTTATGGACACTGGCGTAACTGACGGGGGGCAGGGATGCGCGCCGCCCCCCCTGGCAAGCTAAATGTAAAAAATGGGCCCCCCTCAGAGATTTCATGAACTGCAGAATATGAAAATGCTTCTACAATTTTTATAAATCCGTTGGTCTTGACATTTCAAATACTGAAATAGTTCAGTGCTTAGGAAACCAACAATCATCAAATGCATCGTAAATTCAGAGTTGTTGCAGTGCAGCAGCGGGCATTGTACAATACATCATCTTGAACGTGCATACGGTGTGTGATGTAATAATCGCCCGTAGGTGTGGAGCTGCCGCCATTTGCGGTCGTTACACTTCTACTTGCTTTGGACTGTGTCGTGGAGTTGTGAATAAGTTTATGTCTGAAAGCTGTCATGTACATTTCCTTGAGATTAGGCAGTGACCTTGAGATTAGAACACAAGGAAAGTTGAGTAGTGACACAACAACCTTCTTTTTTGTTTTGCAAAGCCAATCAACAAAGCTGTCTGCAATTCACCGCTGAAAGTTGAACCAGCGGTGTTGATTATAGCATCTCGGCTGAAGGTGATAACTTCGTTTTTCCGGCCATCCCAGCGGGTACCACTGCTTTCGTCTGAGCAGTGCGCTTTACACCTCCTTGAAGTGATATGTGATTCAGTCCATTGTATGGGTCGCGATCCAAACAAGGGCTGCGATTTCGCTAAGGGTCAGAAAATAGGCAGCGCCGAGGCGATCAGAAACCTAAACCTGAGTTGTAATTTTTCAAACTGGTCTGTGTCTGTTTGCAGTGTAGCGTAGGCACTTGAGGAAAGAGTAGAATGTTGACATTGAAAACGAACTTAGCAACCCACTGCCAAAAATCATCCATACAATCAACATTTTTGTCATGTTAACATAGGCTACGCTGTTTGAGGCATGGGTGGCAAGATGTTCACCAAACTCAGATTTCAGTCACCCTCGAAAAAGTTTTGGAACCGCCGGATTGAGCAATATCCAATTATTGTCAGGAGTCGTCTGATAAACACCCACATCCGGATCCATTATCATTTCTCAACTTTTTCTGAGTATTGCGAACGCTCTATTTGGCAGTTTAGCACTAACGTTATCTATCAAAAATTTTGGTGTGTATCTTATCTCTTTACTTAGTGATCTTTGCAGTCCCGTCGCCACGGGGGCTATTGGGGGTTTAGCCCCCAAACAAAGTTCCAAGCCCCCCAAATTGAATTATGAAGCACTATAAATCGGTGGAGAATGTCAAGCCCCCTGAAACGTAAAGCCCCCAATATTGAAAACTTTCTGGCGACGGTTCCGGATCTTTGTAATGTTGATTGTGCAGTACATATTGCAGTTTTGACAACGAAATACTAGCATGTGCAACATAAATCTACGAAGTAGGAGTAAATATGAAATCTGGTGCTCAAAAACGTAAAGACAAAGCACAACAGCAATTTCAAAGTTCTGCTGCGAAGTCCAGAGAGCCAAAAGAATTTTTTGCTGTTTCCATCACCCCTACTGACATTAATTTAGCTGATAAAAACTGTAGTGTTTTACTAGTAATTATCCAACTTGAAAGACAAAGTTTCTTGCCTTTGCTGCTTCAAATTTATTGAATATTTCGTCAAAAAATGATATAATTTAAAAGGCCACATCTGTATCAACCTAGGAAATAGCTAACGCTATAAACGCTGTGGAGATGTTCTAGGTCAGCCATTTTGTGATCTGAATTTCGACAATTAAATGTCCACGGAGATGTTCAGTTTATGAGTCAACTCAAATCAAAAACACATGTAGCAACAACTGAAAAGTTCACACTTATAACTAGTATGCTCAGCGCAGTTGCACAGTTTCAATTAATATCTTGAAAAAGTAGTCAGTATTTAACATTAATTCTTATGATTACTCCTTCACCCCCGCCATGTTGAGAATATGTGCAAGCAAAATATGTAATTAAATAGATTTTATAATTAATGCCAACCGTAAAATCGCGCTTTAAATTAAATGAATACAATCGGTTGTCCGCCTCATTCTAAACATATCTCGCAAAAACATTTCATACCTTGATCAAAACAATTTACATGCTTTTGTACACCACTGAGCATTTCCATCCGACAATTTTAGCCATTTACTTCAGAACATGATGTTTAAATGTCTTCATTTCTTCCACTGCCTGATTACGCTTTGATGATAAGTGGAAGTAGGTATAGCTGGTGCGCTGTTTCAGTGTTTGGCATTACCCTGTGTTCATGAGTGTCCGCAGGGGGCAAAAAGGGAATTTTCCACCACCTGGAAATTGGGCCTAACAACCAAAAATTTCTAGAAAACGTGAAGTCAGCAGCTTAATTGACTTAACTGATCAGCTATTGCGCCATTGGATTTTCATTTGCTCTGATGTTCACTAATAATTGGTTTTGCTTAGTGCAATGGCTTCTTATAGTGCTTCTGCTTGTTGGCTGAGTCATATGAAACAATAAACCATTACCAAACCATTACCATTAATTCTTGCAATGACGGTCCTTTTTTCTGATATGACGCTCACACTGCACAAGAGCCGGGTTCGCTGTTGTGGTGTCATTCAATTTTGAGCTTGCAGTTCACTCATGTCCGTTACATTGCCTGCAGAGGTAGGTTGCGAAACTTGGGTGCGGATATTTCTAAAATGACCTTCATTGCGTAACAGTAATATGGCAACAAAGTTTCACTTCAAGTTGCGGTAGTAGGCGTTTAGCCGCATGTGACTGTTGAAGACATTTGTTGCAGGTGATGCAGCGAGACAATGACTGCTGATTGCTCTAAGTCACGTACTTTTATATGATGTGAAACGAAACCTTGCTGCCAACGAAGCACATTTTTGGAACTGTTGCCGTAACATGGGTAATTTTCTTTGTGGTTTAGAAATGGTAAAGCCTTATGTGAACGCTCATTTGCATTGTATCGTCAGCAGCCTGAAATGGGCAAGCAAAATGTCGACTTTTCCGATCAATGGAAAAATTTATGTGAACGCCTATGCCTGTGTTGTTTATGTTTATAATGTAACTCTTGCTTTGTACTGTGCTATAAATAACCATTTTTGTGTTATTCGAGTATCCTTTGTCGCGACCTCTCGGTTAACATGTCGTTGAATGTGTGATTCACCAGGAACCGGGTGTGCATGAAAACTTACACCCACATATATGTGGCACGAACATGCGAAGGCTAAAGCCCATATATATGTAATATATGTGAATTTTTGGGAAATAATGATTGCATTCCCAAACGGTGCCCAATGGGCCCCTTCAGCAAAGTTTGCCCCCCCTGACTCAAACCTCTAGTTACGTCACTGGTTATGGATTCCGTCATTTCTGCAGTGAATTTCATTCGTGCTTGTGCGTTGAATCATAGACATTATTCCATGGAGGAAATCATATGCAAATTACAATGATGTCTTGCACATTTCACAAATTCGATGGCTTAGCAGGGGTAAAACATTGAAGACAGTGTGGGATTTAAGACAAGAAATTGCATTTTATATGGATTCTAAAGAGAAACCGCATGAGTTTTCTAATTCTAAAATGCCCTCAAAACTTGCTTTCTTGTTGGATATAATAGAAAAATTGAGCTATCTGAATGCGTCATTGCAAGGAAATGGAAAACTCATTTGCAATGTTTTTGGTGAGATTAAAGCATTTTAAGAAAAGCTAAAACTTTGGCAAAGACGTTATGCCAAAATGTGTTTGATCTTTTCCGTGTTTGCAAACTGCACTTGGAGATGATGAAAGCGACAGTGGTGCTAAATATGCTGTTGAAATTGTAAAGTTGCAACATGAATTGGATCGCTGATTTCAGGACATTAGCAGTTTGGAAAATGGCATCGAAATGTTTTTAACGCTCTTTGACATTGATGTCGCATCAGTGCCAGTAGATGTCCGAGTGGAATTTATTGAATTGCAGAATGACTTGCATCTGAAGGCAAAATGTCTATCAAAACCGCTTCTGAAATTTTACAGTGAGTGTCTCCCGAGAACAAGATTCAAAACGTGCTCAAAATTTGATTTGTTAGATTGGAAGTACTCACCTTTGCGAACAATTCTTGCATAAGATAAAATATTCTAAGTCCAACTGTCGAAACAGAATTTCAGATGCACAATTTCACGATACTCTCCGTATTGCAGTATGAAGCACAGAACCAAATATTACAACTATTGTGCAACAAAAAAGCTGTTCCATAAGCCACACTTACATTGCAAACATGCTACCGAGTAAAGAAAATAAATAGTAACATACAAACCTTACTAATGCTGTACGTGTTATTGTTGTTTTTTCAATACACAAGATAGACCGCCTCCGGGCACTGATAAGATCACGGATTTGGGCTCGTATCCAAAACGTTTGGGAACGGCTGGATTAGGTAATCACAACCGCGGTCGCTTTCGCCAGCATGTTTCTCGACTTGCCGCTGGGCTGAGCAAAATTGGTCTATTTTGTTACAAGTTTGTTTTTCAATGCCTGATAGCAGTGTTGAAAGGAAAGGCAGTGGTGAAAATATGAATGCAATATGGAAAACGTATATCTGTGACACAAGATTTTACAGAAGTTTCCAAAATCGGAAATCAGTTTCAGGAATGTTGCCAGTGTAGTCCGTGAGTCCGCAGCATGTCTACATCGCATAGTTTTGTAACATAGAGGTGAGTGGATCAGTTTTGTCGGAACTAATGCCCCTGGTTGAACCATAATGCAGCGTGTGAAAAGCTATCTACGTTTGCAGACAACTTGACGCTATCTGGCAAAAATGCATTGAGCGTGCTCCATTCGCTCAAGGAATTATGACCTAACAATGCCATTGTGCAACATATCACTCCGCCCCACCAGCCGGACAACGCAGCGTAGTATTGAATTGCTGCTAGTCCAGCCGCATAGTATGATATTTTTGACGAATTGTTCACATTTGCATAAAAGCATAAAAATTGGTACACATGTTTATTAAGCCATTCCAAACAGTTTTAGATATGGAGCCACTTCATAATTGACCTTGGTTAGGTTTTGCGGGTATTTTCCAAATTTGCCGACATTTTCTATCCTTTAGGCCCGGCAGCAGCTACAATCTAGGCTTGGGATTCTATGATCGGCCATAAATCCTGAACGGATTAAGCTAGAAAACGTGGAAGCACGACGCGTCACAACAAATTGTGGTACTCAGCTCTGATACAGAAATTTTGGTAAATTACCAGCTATCTACAACTTGGTATGATGAATAATTTGCTTTACCCACTCATGCCAACTTTTGCTCAACGTTTCAATATATGCAGTCCAAAATTTGGGATGACGACGGCGCCTTTATCGTCCCCACCTGGCTACGCGCCTGGCAACAGTGACTGATGGCAATGTTGCTTTGATGTTTTTGTTGCAATTGCTAACCTGTAGTGTAGACAGCTCACGCCGGTTACAAAAAAATACGAATTTGGGGTGGTTAGCGAAATCTCCAATAAACAGCAAAATGCGTAGCTTATTGCTTGGAGCAGGGTCTCCAAGCTTTTTTGTCAGAGGGCCACACAGCTATTACACAACATTTCGAAGGCCGGACATCTAACGTAATGTAGTTTTTTCGGGATATGCTACATTCTACCAAATCAACAAATTTTTCGTAATGCTTTTTCGCTATTGTCAACATCAGTCCCGTCGCCACGGGGTCTTTGGTGGGATTAGCCCCCCAAACAAAGCGCCAAGCCTCCCAAATTGAAATATGAAACACTATAAATCAGTGGCGTTTTTATGAAATTTTCGATGTCAAGCCCCCTGCACAAACGTAAAGCTCCCGTATTGAAGACTTTCTGGCGACGGTTCTGGTCAACATTTCTTCATGGCTGGATGAAATGGCTTCGCGGGCCGTAGTTTGGAAACCCCTGGGTTAGATAATTCCGCTTACATTACATAAATTTGAGCAGAAAGGAAATTTTCTGGTGCAAATTTTAACTTCTTTCACTGACGACTGTGGTGCTGGCGAAGATTCGTGGTTCTAAAATTGGGTGTAGACTGATCCCCACCTGTTTTTGCTGACCTGGATAGAAGCAGATCCATTGCCAGATGAACAGTAATGAGGGTGGCTTTAAGATTGTTTGGGTGGGATTCGTAGTAGTGTACAATGAATTAGACAATGAGTTTATCAGGGAGACTAGAGGCTGAGTTTGGAGTTATTGATTGTGAATTTGGGGCCTCAGCCCGCCTACTCCCACTTCTGTTGAACAGTGTCACAACGTTATTTCCAATGGTGGGTTTAGGGTTGGGGGGACCGAGGCAAGACTAAAAAGGGGGGCCCTCTGATGACGCCATCATACTCAGCCAAACGTGATAATCACTTCTGATTTGCCCAACATACGGCCACTCAAGGGTGTGTTCCTGAGACTACGGCATAACTGAAATAGCAGGAGAAAATGCAAAAGGGTGTTCATGATACACAACTTTGAAAACACTGAAAGTTGGGAAGACAAGGCT
>JGI24159J19872_10002387_pt1 | contig 22257 bp, 15 predicted proteins | sample Ectturendosymbi4_FD_19872 | JGI IMG/M metagenome (IMG submission 19872) | reverse complement strand
ATCATTGACAACAAACTTAATTGGAAAGCACATATTGCTAAGTTAACCACACAAATCTCTAAATCATGTGAGATATTATCCAAATTAAGACATTATACCACCCAGCCTGTATTAAAAACTGTGTATAATGCATTGATACACCCTTATCTACTGTAAATTATGTTGTCTTGAACTGGGCAGGGCATCAAAAACTACTATTCAACCTCTTGATAATCCACAAAACAAAGCTGTGAAATTTCTGAAAATATCCAACAAATCCACTTTGGATGAAATATATATACAAAATAACATTCTAACAATCAACAATCTATTTAAAATGTCTGCTGGTAAGTTTATGCACTCTTATGAAAACAAGCAACTTCCATTAGATTTTAACAAATATTTTAAATCTATTTTGACAGTTTTCAAAAACCCCACCAGACTTGCATGTTCAAAAAATTTGTTCTTACCCAGGGTAAACTCTTCTTAAGGGCAATGCTCCCTCAAATTCATTGGACCCAAGGTATGGTCAGAAATACCTGACCATATGAAGTTTTGATCTTACTTTGATTTCAAACATCTGTTCAAAAATTTCCTACTCTCAGGGTTTGTTGGTGAAAATCAACAAAAGGAATTTGTTTAAACTCATCTTGTATTGTCTGTTCTTTGTGATTTGTATAATTTTTCATTATGTCTTGCTAGATATTTTATACTTAACAGATACTGCAAAGCTTCCCTTTATAATGGGGTTAATCTTCTACATATGTCTGTTATTTGACATTTTCCACCTTGCTGCTTTTTCGTTTTTTTTATGTCATATAAACATTTGCTTTGTCAAACAAACCTACCTCAATTTCATTGTTTTTTCTCTCCACACCTGTACATTGATTATATCATTATGGGACTGTGTGTGCATAGGCGTGCACTCATCTGTAAAAATGTTTTTTTTTTGTTTTTTATCACCTTTTCTTTTCATTGAATATTTATGATAGGACTGAAAGCTGTATTGCAGGGTTGGTAGACTAGATGACCTCATGGTCTTTCACCACTCCTTTGTGATAAATGAAGCAGTAATTGTTAGATGCTTGTGTAGAGGTTTGCTAGTTTAAATAATGCTATAGTTTCCACATTAGCCTATGCTATACGCAATACTGTGTGACCTATTGACTGTGCGAACCGTTGTTTTGTCGCAAAAAAAACAATACACTTAAACTTGTTAGAGAGAGCAGAATATGGGTCGATAAGCAGCATCTGATTTCGTTTTATATAGGTTTATTTGTTACGATACAACATAGCAACGCGAAAGCAAACATTGATAGAATGTATTCGCAACTAGGACGCCGAAAATACCCTGAAGTTATCTAGTCAAGGCGCCCCAAAAATTTGTTGAAACAAAGACAATACCACAATGCATAATAGGCGTCGCAACGCAAAAATAAACTGTACATAGCAGATGATTCACAAAAAGAAAAATACAAGCAAACGAAAGCATTACATTCTCGGAGACGTCAGATTTTACCTTTAAAAAGCATATATCTATATATGATTGTGCAAAAACCTATTCATAGTTTAAGAGACGATCCTGATAATGTTTGCAGGTGACATGGGGCAAAGCAAGATTTTCAGTTTCTGTTCGATTTCTGTCCAGAGCAAAGCTCTGACTTTGAGATGTTTTGAACGCTACGAACTTGTGCGAACCACATCTAGAGCTTTGTGTCATGAAGACATTGAGCTTGACGCATGATCTCTGACGTACAACTTTCCGACGAACCGACGTGCGTCGCAACTTTGCAGAACCAAACACTTGCAACGTAAATGCTCTCTTCCAATAACGCACGTTTCGAATAAGGGACTCTCTGCAGATAGTCTGCCTTCGAATCGCCGTACTTTTTGTCCTCGTTTCAATTTGATTTTAACTGTGAAGTGATCAAAGCAGAAAGTTTTGACCAGTGGAAATATTTCGCGAGACCGCTTGGCCTTGCGCTATTGACTTTAGGAAGTTCATTGGCTCATCTGTTGCAACGAAAATACAGTTTTATAATAAGAACAATAAAGCACAATGCAAGAAATATTTCTTAGTCGTCGAGATTACAATTTCAATATGTGTGAATAGAAAGCTCCTCAGAATGAAGTCGACGACAAAACAGGAACACAATCAAACTTTAAAAATAACAGTTTTTTCTCATTTAAATGTTCAGGCCCTAGCCCCGGGGTCTGCAACATAACCTTAAATAATAACATACGAAGTGCCTTGATCAATACACTTAACAATAAAATTCAGTTTAGGCTAAACTTTTGAGTCAAAAGTTTGCAGTGATAAGATTTGATGTCCTGGAAATTCGCTCCCAAACTTAGGAAAAATCAGTAGACATGATTGCCAATGTGTGTAAATGTCAATTCGTCTTGAAAAATTAGCACTTAAGAAACAACTTGTAAAATGCGTATAAAATTATTTGGTTTTCTGCAGTCATTATCACAGTAGCCTGCGCATTTGACTGGTACAGAGATAAATCAAAAGCAATCAAAAAGTGAAGAAAAGGGAAATTTGATCGATTCCACAAACGACAAAACGGCATAGTTCTAATTTGAAGATGAGATATAATTATGATTATACAGTAGCACCAGTGTGTATTCTCTAGTGGGTTACGACGTTGCTGCAGGAAAAGCGGTTTTAGACGCCTGCGGACTGCCCTTCGCGGGAGTGGTGTTCGTGGTGTACGTCACCGTGTGCCGCAAAAGTAAATCATTAACATCATTTGTTCCAGACGTGTCGAATGTATGAAGCAGTTTGACAACATCTTTCTAGTGGCATACACCAACCCGAAACCACCTTTCATACTAAAAATACAGGTCTGAAGTAAATATGTGGTACATGCACCATGAACGATATTAGTAGTACGAGGTCGAGTTTTTATATCTGCAATGTTTTTTGGTCTGAGGTGACGTCAGTAAGTCGCATCTTTTTTCTACCAACCAGCTTTCGTTTAAGTTTATATGCTTTTTGAGACAAATAGCTGTTAATAGCGTTCAGTGCCTAGAGCGGAAAGTAAACTAACCCTAATTAATTTGTGTAAGTTTTAGATTGCTGCAACTTTTCATGCTTCAGTACAAATGATGCTGTCACTTGTGGCATGAAAATATTTTATACCATTACATATGAAATATACGAACAGTCACTTTTTGGTAACTCTAAGTTTACCGCCTTTGCCATATTGGTTGCTTATGGCTTGTTAAATCGCTTATGGCTTTGTTCAATCTTCTTACAGTTAGTTTACAACAGATAATCATAAAGTGTCGAGATACTTATTTAGGGAACGTGGTGAAGAATCATAAAATAGACTTTACGAAGCTTAAGGTTCACCTTCAAATTTCCGTTTACGCGTAAATAATTGCTAAAGCTCACCTTCTGGTAGCTGTGTTGGCAATCAGATGATCGAATAGGAGCTGGAATGTTCACAAAATTGAGAGTAACACCTATCAAGCATGTTGCTGTGCGTTCAACGTCATCCGAAATTGAGATTTGAAACGTTTTCAGAATGTAGGATTGGCTATATGTTAATAAAAAATATTTGAAAATAATGTCAAAAGCGTATTGCGAAATCTATATCGTGTGAATTATGATCCATGCTAGCATGCCTGTGGCATAGTTACAGGCAAAACTTAACACCCTTAAATTGGAAATGCATATAATTTCGACAAGCTTTCGCATGACTCAGTTTGTAACAAAACCTACAACTTACAAACTCCTAACAAGTTTTTCTCGCAATGTTTTGGTGTCCAAGAGTAGAACTAAATCTCTGGATTTAAGCCTTATCGTGGTCATGGCATATTTACAGCCACGCTAAACATGCAAACATCGCGTTGCTAAGCGACGTCAAAATGACATAAGCGCCTACCCGTGGATTTGCCTGAGTTAAAGTAGTTCATTTGCTGCGCCAACACAATAGATGTCTGCTTATGGCGTCAGTCCCATGCTGCCTTTTGTAAATGTTATGTCACCAAGGGTTCCTTTGTAAGCTAATTTTGTGTTTAGGAGAGCCGGCAGGTTTTGACAAACGCGCTGATGGAGCAGGTTGTAAACAACAGTGACAATCTAAAAGCACAGGGTATCGACCTAACGCGACGCTAGTTTACAGTGTAGTGCTTCAGGCAAACAGAGTTCCGAATAGACTTAAAACTGAGTGAAGCAGGGTTTCAGAGTGTTTTTGAGAAACTTGTAATTCGATAAGTTGTCAGGTGGCAATTTGCTAAATAACTTACCAGAGAAAATTGTGGACACAAACCAAAGCGTAAAAGTTGATGCACGCAAGAGAAACGGGTTTGAGCTCTTCAAAGCCCGATGCTAAAAGAAAAAGAAATTTTATGAGTTTAGTTTGAAACACCTATTTTTCTTTATAAGTTAATTGGCAAAATTTGTTCTAGGCTTTATGTGCACAGTTCAAGAAATTTGCTTTGAATTTTGGGGTAGCAAGTTTTTGTTGGGCAAAGCTCACGTATTTTAGTAAAATTTAATTTTTAACAAAAGTTGGTTTCATAAAATGTCTTCAGAGTAAAGAAAACTGATCAAGGTTTTGCTTTGTGACTTATTAATGTACACCTTAAGTGCTATTTCAGTTTATGCATGTTGGTAAATGCTCGCAGGCCTCTTTTCACTTTCAAGCGCCAGATAATGTCGAGAGATCCCAGCCTGTGATGGCAAACACTTAACGATTCAAGTAGGTTTCAAGCGCTCGACAGCCAAACAATGGGAATTCATGAGGCCAATAACGATGACCGCTTCACAGCCGCTCAGCAAGCGATGTGTTGATTTTGGGCATTACTAAAATAACAACGAATTGGAATCACTGTACAGACTTTAGAGTGTTTCGCTTAGGCATCCGTTGACAGAAAAGCCGCTTAGCGAAAGATCTTGTCCGTTGCAACAAGCAGCGAATCCGAACGAAACTGCGTATGACTGCCAACAAAGATGCAAGCCATTGTTTGTAGGCTATGGTTCCATATAAATCAGGAGATGCAAGAGCAGCACAAAATACGGATTTCTACTTCTTTTTCGGTACAAGTCCCGCCAACAAAGTCTAAAATGTGTAAACAACAATTTTCTCTTCCGTTAAGTATGGAAAATTATGAAATTCAGGCTGNACTTTGCAGTGCCTTCTGAAGCAGCTTACACATGGCGTCATTTTTTAAATGTCGCAAATCTAAATGACATCAATTCAAGGATAGCAAAGACTAGACGGCGAGATAAATGTGACAGCCTACTTTTTGTAAAAGCCTTACGTCTTGAAATTAGGGTAACGTTGCCAAGTTCTAAAACAAAAGAAAAAGGTTGCGTCAGCATGACTTCAGTCTTCGATGTAGACCGCGCTCCACGGCATCTCGAACATAGGCCTATATTCCAGATTCCCAGCATCGGCCTGTACGGTATAGGTAGTATACTGATACACTGTATGTTTGCAAACCTTACCTAACACGATAATTATCAAAGAAAAGACGTTACGAAGTTATGCGCGCCGACAATGAAAAAAACAATTACCAACGAGCTCGGCGGTATGAAAGATGTATCTTTTTCCTTGCGCTGGTATCCATGTAAAGGTAACTTGATACAGCAGACCGACGCCATTCTTGTGACGGATACACGTGAAACCGAACCTTTTCTCAAGCAGGGAACAATGATGGGGCTGTTAAAACTACACGGTTACTGTAGGCAAAGGACGCGTAAGTCAGCTGCTGAGTTTCTTACTGATCTGATTTAGTCTGCCGTAATTCGTCAAACTTGAAATCACAGCAATGCATGTTTCAGTTGCAATTCTTTTTCAGTTGACCACCCAAGTCAGAGGAGAAGATATAACAGTAAATCTGTGAACAAGTTTGAAAATCACATGGAAAGAGAGAAGAAAACAAATAAATTAACTGCTACTATTGTTAACAGGAATTGTAACGGTTAAACAAGAATATTGCGGTAAGAAACTACAAGAGTTGCATATTTTAGCTCATGCCGGCAGAAAATATAGCCCTACAATTGTTACTGCGATACCAGGACAGGGCCAGAAATATAGTTATTGCTCTAAAATCCAGGCAAGTCTACACTGATATCCAGTAGAATTGCTATGGTTTGTGACACTTTTCAAAATTGTCTAATATTTTCAATTTTGTCAAAAATAAAAGTTGGTATGATATGAATGTGAAATGTTATTTAAGAATTCAGTGTCTACAGAGCAAGCATGTGCCAACCACTGGAAATGCTGCTCTGATGTCCTTCAGCAGTAAGAGCACACGACTTTTGTGTTGCTTCACTTCCATAGCTGAGATCGTTATGCCGAAGCACCACACTCCTTATTGCAGTATGCAGTAGGTTAAGGTCAAGGCAGGGCCGCAAATACTTTTTGGCGTGACCCTAAAAATAGTTCTAAATTCTCGCGACCCTGGGTTAAGGTATAAATTCAAAACCCTGCTCAGGAATCCTAGGCGGTCCACTACCCAGGGGCTTGTTTTTTTGTTGATTTCGTACACTTAGAAAAATGTTAAAAACCTGTGTTTCCATGACTTTTCCTGATTTTCAGAGACAAATGGAATGGTGCCAGAGGCATTTTACAAAAATGTCCCTGAAAGCCTATAAATAGAAAAATCCACCAGCCAGGATTATCTAATATGTGGCAAATTTTGTGCACCCTACTAGCTTAAAATTTCAATTTGATTTTAAGTGCAAAACGTTTTTGGCCAGACATGATCTCGGAAACCTTATATGTGAAGAGTTTTCCTACACCAAAGCTTGATACACCATAACACAAACAAAAATTCCATCTGAAAAGCGATTGTTTTGGAGTACAGTGTATAAAATTTGTATGCTATGTATGTTTCGCTGCGCAGATACGATTTTGTTGTGAAACAAATGAATATCGGCAAGTCAAAAATAGTTTGGTCCTGAAATAACGAATGTCACATGTCCCAGGAAAACGTAATCAAATTTTGGGGTACACCACACCCTTCGTTTCCTGACTCGTAGAGCGTTTTGAGCTTTCCTGAGCAGGGTTTACGATATTTTTGCAGTATCTAGGCGTAGGCAGGGCTGTCGGTTAAACAGTTTCATTCTTTTACGAAATTCGTACTACAGGATGTAAATAGATAAGATGGAACCGCATCGATTGGTATTTTCGATGCCACTATAGTGGATGCAAACATTGGTATTGGCTTTGCAAACAGACCCATACATCGTGTCCTTCGTTGAACAGTATTTCACCGATAATTTGGATTTTTGTATTGGAAAAATGTCTTTCACAGCGACTGAATTTTACCCAAAAGTGTACTGGAATGGAGTGTGAGGTATTTAGGAACGTTTTTTTATTCTCGAAACGTTTCTGGCGTAGGAGGCCACTCGAAGTGGGTGAGATGTGGAATCGTATTGTAGTAGGTGTAACCCCCGTTATCATGCTCTTACGCATGGATATTCGAGGTTCAATACATGGTAATATGATAATGCACAAATTCAGTCATCTTCCACACATGGGCGTCGGAAGGGAGGGGCAGGGGGGCCTTGCCGCCCCTGGAATTTGAAATTATTAGCAAAAAATGTTTTTTTAATTTCGAGGGGTAAAAACCTAATTTCACCACTTTTGGCCCCCCCCTGGAAAAAATTTTGTGAAAATCCCTTACTGCCCCCCCCTGGAAAAAATCCTTCCGACGCCCATGCTTCCACATTAAGCCTGCTTCAACATTTCGTTTTCATATCATCAAGAGCCGCCTGTCTGCCTTAAAATGTCTTGAGTAACTTGTGCACAAAGTGGTACGCTACGTGGAAATTTCCATGTCGCAATAATTTCAAACGCGTAATGAAGAAAGAGAGCGTATTATGATGTCTATACTTCAAGAGCTACCTACGTTTTCGATTAAAACATTCAACTTACGAAACGTATTCAATTTCAATAATACGAGGTCGTGACCCGTCAAAATTTTTTCCCTGGCCCACAGGTTGAGAAACCCTTGACAAGACTGTGGAGAAATTTTTGAAATTAGTCAGAAAAGATAGATTTTCCAAGCTGAAAGATTTTGCACTAAAAATGCGCTCGGTGTTTGTAAGTACATACGTGTGTGAGTACATTTTCTACCATGAAGCAAGTCAAATCTAAAAACAGAAATCGAATGAAAGCATCGTGCTACCATTAACATTACTTTTGATATAGGAACGATAGTGTCAAAAAAGCCTCGACCATAGGATTCCCACGCAGAGATTTGTAATAAATAGCTTTTTGTTGTTGTGTAATAATTTCAATGATGTTCTCACTTAACTTCCCTTTTTTAGTTTCAAATATTGCGATTGTGTTGTTTTTTACACTATTTTGTTGGAAATGGCCCACACGTTGTCGCGTTTTTGTAGAATTGCCCGTAGATCAAAGGCAGTTGGACGACGCTGATGTAAAACGTCATTGCGCCAGAATGTTGGGCTACTCTCGCGGTTACAGTGAAAGTTGGTTGTTCTGACTGGGAACAATCTCGAAATACGCGAACGATCAGGCGGTGTCTCTTTGCTTAGAAGGAAGTCGCATTGTTTCGTGTGAACAACTTAGAAAGGACGTGGAGTAACTCAACAACAATGGCAGGGTCGTGACTTGTTGAAGCGGGAGGCTGGTCATGCTCAAATCGTTCCGGTTGAACGCTTTACTGTCTGGACTTTTAGATTTTCTAAGTTCATAGGTCGCATTGCAAAGCCAGCGACAGACATTGCTGGCTTGGGCAGGGCCACTGCGTTTATTGGATTTTTGGACTGATGTGTAAGTTATTACGTTGTTGCAAGCAATCAACGGTTGTAGCATTTGTGGTTTTAACTGTTTTTGCAAACGTAGCTCCGCAATGCAGCATTGGGAAAAGGTACGTTCATGTGCAGGGCTGCAACAAGTCAAAATTTTCGTTGTTGACAAAATTTTTTGAATGTAAATCAAATTCTGTAGTATTCACCAAAAATCTTTCGAAATCTAAAATATTTACTTAATTTTTTTAATTTTTGGAAATTTTATGGGAATTGCTTGGTTGTCAAACAAGTTTACGTTTTTCAAATCATAATGGGGCCTTTTTTGTCTGTGCTGATTTGCAGTCGTGCTAAGCTTTTCCTTCATGAAATTAGAAGTTGCTTTCAAAAACCTGCGGATTATAACTTGCCAAGAGTTCAGTACCAGTCCGACTGGATGTAAAGTAGCTTTCAAGAGTTCAGTAAGAAGTAAAGGAACATGATTCTGATAAGCTTAAAATGTTTTGCAAATACGTATACACAGGGCCGGCCTTAAGCCGATGCAACCGATTCAGCTGCATTGGGCCCCGCGCCTCTGGGGACCCCGCGCTGTGGTGTTTAGGTAGATTGTTTATTTTTTCCAGATACCACCTGCGCTGGAGAATTCGGTAGAAACGGTATATAGATCTCATTGTAAACAATCAAAGCTCTCGTTAGAACTAATGATGAATTTCCTCTGTTATCGAACGTTAGCAACGTGCTCAGTTGTCGTGCTAAGGCTTTATATCTGCGCTTTACCATGGTCGTATAGCAGGCCCGTAACCAGCTTGAGACACTAGGGGAGTGAAGTGTTTTCTGAGAGGGCCTCAAATTTTTTGAACTCTGTCCAACCGTTCTAAACTATATCCAACACGTTTATCTACGGGAGGCGAAAATTGTTTAGGGGGGCTTCGTCCCCTGCTCCCCTCTAGTTACGTGTCTGTCACATAGCACAGTTGATTGAACACGATGACGTCATAAAACTACTGGTCAGAGCAGAGGGGCCCCGCACCTAAGTCTTGCATTGGGCCCCGCACCTGCTAGGTCCGGCCCTGTGTATACGCGCAAGACGGCAGTGCAAACCGATAGAGTTTAAAAATACAGCGTGAATGGTGGTGGTTTTTAAGTTATCACTCTGCGTTCGAACAGAGTCTTACTTGTGGCACTTTTCGAACATGTGACAGTGGATTAACACCTACCGTCACTGCGAACCTCACTGCAGTCGAGCTTATTCAGGATGTCGTTGCATTGAAAAAGGCGATTGTACAGCACAGTAGTTCTCAACGTTGTTTGTTCTGTTTAAAGACAAAATATACAGTAATCTACTACGCAAATTTTACCGTTAGACCATTTTTCTTCTGCTAATGGAATAAGTTTTAGCAAAAATAATAAAATGTTTCATCTGTTTGCCTCAAAAGCAACGTCACTCCAACGAGATGATACTAAGTTTTTGAAACGAATTTAAATCTCTCAAAATTGTCAGCAGTGGTTTCAGTGGGACACTGGCGTCTGCAATCTAATTCGTTAGCACAGCACGCCAACAAATCCACATTCTCCATCTCTATAACCTATACGCTCATCGCAAGACTTACCTGCCATCACAACTCAAACCTGTGCACGAAGTGGCTTTAGATTCTCATTGCAAACAATATACCCACAAATACCGAAAACATTATTTTATTCAACGCTTCAGCTTAGTCGTAAGCCATCATCAGGAACATTAATAAATATAACAGTGAAACAGAAAAGTTAAGATGCAGTATGAAGGTCTTGTATTACGTAATAGAGACCATATATGTAGTAAGGGAATTGCCCAGGGTGCAAAAACTTTTCGCTATTGCCGGCCGCATTCAGTCATTTTTGTGAATTACAGCCGCCAGAGTTGCGGATTTTTTTATTTTTGTGAAATGCTTCTGTTTTGCTTCCACACACTGATCCTATCTCGGTTCCACATGTTTGTTTGGCCGTCATTCTACTAAGTATCCTCGCACAGTAGACAAGGGTTTTTGTTAATGCAAGGCCGCCACCAGCAGCGTAGCCAGCCCAAAAATTTGGGGGGCCAAAATGTATTTTAGGCGAATAATACTATTTTGTTTGGGATACCGCATCTCAAAGCACAAAATGACTATATGCTTTAAACATTTGGGGGGGTCATGGCCCCGTTGCCCCCCCTGGCTACGCCTATGGCCGCCACAACTTATAATATAAATGACATTTGCACGGCCGCATGCAGTTCTATCGAAGGCCGCATGCGGCTGTACGGCCGCAGATTGTGGACCACTGAAACAGACGAATAGTCGAACCATCGATGTTGAGATATGCTTACGATTTACCATTGAAATGAAACCTTGGACTTTATTTTTTTGATTTTGTTTTTGTTGTATAATTTTAACAAGATTTTTCACATTTGAAATTTGACGTTTTTATAGTCAGTATAATGTGGAAATTTCCGTAAAAGTTACGTTCTGCAATTGAAATAGTTACCTGCCAGAATGACATGAACCCTTCTCACGAGTTTATGAGATCTTGTGAATCGTGAATAAATACTACGTTACCACAACATCATATGGTTGTGTAATTTTCTACTTGGGTAACTTGAACAAAACTGTTGCATTCGATTGTTCGACGCTTATCAGCAGAGTTGGCACACGTGTGTGGTAGAATCCCGATAACCTCTTCAAAACGTATGCCAAGGGGTGACATTGTTAAAAAAGTCGGCAACCACTGCTGTAGACAGCCACATTCACGTATCTGGAACTAACAGGTTTTACTTTGTAAGTAAGAACAACTGCGGTTTCACGAAATAACACGCTCATCATGCACTGAGGCCTATAAAGTACAAATCTAAAATCTAACGGCTATCACAAAGTTAGAAATTTACCAGTACCCAGATACTAAAAATACCCCAATCATTGCACAAAGTCCTTGTCGATAAAGAGCTTGGCATACGCTGTTGTCGTGTAGGGGACAGGAATGTTGTAGCAAAGTAATAGTTTAAAATAGGTATGAAATCACGGAACAAGGTTCGAAGTGAACAATATTTGTAATTAAAAACTGTGTAAATTTACAAGCATTTCAATTTAAATTAGCAATTTGCATTCCCACTGGTTGTCCTATAGTACACTTTCATTTGGGCAATCAGTCGAAAATGAGGGTTCAGAACTACGATTTTTCGGCTTTTCATAAATTTGCTTTAAAACAGTGAAGAGCGAAAGCAGATCATGAAACCAGAATATTAACAAAAATAACCATCGCGGTTACCGTAGGTGTAGGAGCAGGCAAATGTTTGGGGGAGCGAAGGATTTCTGCCCGAAATTTTTTTGGGCAACTTTTTCTGCAAGTATTTTCTCATGAAGACCTTTTTTATGGATGACCTCCAAAAAAAAATTGATTCCGCAAACGTTGGACGCCAGTTTTTTGAAATCAAACCACGTTGGGCGACAGTTTGCCCGTATTTTCAGGGAGTTTGCCCAGATTTTCACCAAATCAAAACTTTTGGGGTTGTGCTAGCACCCCCTGCACCCCCGACTCCTGCAACATTGGCGGTTACCCTGTTCCTTTTTCCCCTACCAACACATTCCTTCGCCTTGAAAATATGCAAACACCGCTCTCATTCGCGTGTGATAAACTGCGAAAAACAAAGACAAAGGGGTGCCATTTCAAAGACAGCATTGCTATTTATGCTTCCAATATTCTAAATTGTCCCTCCCCTGGATCCACCACTAACCTCAACTATGCGTCTATTTTTTGCAGCTGTGGCGGTATATCAGGAAGTAAACTGTGACTCATGGCTGCCATTCACGTTGCTGGAGTGGCAACCACGCCATTGTCTGATCTACCGGGTAACCAGATGTCAGCCTTGGAATTATCGGGAAGAGTCGGACCTTGCAAAGTCGAGACTCGAATGGACCTACCGAGTGTGCCCCGTCTAAACTTGCACGACGTTTTGGAGGAAGTGCAAAGAACAGAGGCGTATGAAAATAATGCACATCTGTCACCGGTTAAAATTGAACCACTGAGCAAACTTCGAAGCATGGCTGCTCGCACGGTTGACAGCAAGCGCTTGCATTCGTCTACCATCGACCACTCGCCAGCATCTGCATTATCCAACGACTTTTTTCAGATCAGCAATAGAGGCGAAGAGAATACAAGCCCATTAGAGAATTCTTGCACTTCGGGTGATAGGGAGATAGATGCCAATTCGGATTTGTGGCATAAAACGTGTTTTGTAAAAGAGCGACAACTCCTTGAAGACTTGATAGAGTTTGATGAAGAACACAGCGGAAATTCTTTTCAAAACGGTGAAGAACTTACAAAGCTTAAAATCGATGCTGAAACCGCAAATAGGAAAGCAAGCAGCAACGAACCAAAAGTTGCTCGGAATTTAAGTTCAAAGCCTCCTGTTTACGGGCTGAAAACCAACTCTTCTTCTTTGCAAAATAAAAATAAAAAATTGAATTTGTGCGGGTGGGAAACCGGTGGCCAAAAGTCGGTGTCTGCAAAACGTCCAATTCGCACAGAACGACGAAGTCGAACCTGGCTGCCACCTGGTGCTAAAATGCAGAGCTTGCATGATGGCAGCGAAGTCAATAAGTCAGGTTTCAAATTTTTCCATTACACAGATATTGCAAAATACATACAACAGTATCGCAAAGTGTGCACGCTGCGCGAAGAAGGTTTGGATTATTTTCAAAGCAAAAGTAAGATTTCCATTAATGTTGCTTTTTTGTACTGATGCTTGATTCATTGCATTCAATAAACCAACACATAGCTCAAAATAATCATTTTGGATGTTTCAAAGGTTTTCTTAAATCATTTCCAGAATTCAGACAATACTGTTTCAAATGTCAAGTGTTCTAGAGTTTTCGAGGCTTTTCCTTCAAAGTGCATTATTTCTTTTCACTGAAAGGCGCGCAATTTTTTGGCCAAGTACTGGAACAATATTTTTGTCGAAGTGGTGCACAAAGCACTCAACTCATTTTTCTGATTGCTTGTAATTTGTGAATACAGAAATTGTTCATCTATTGTTACAGTATTTCATTGTTTGCAGGTTTTTATCCACAGTATTTGGACAAGACATGCTTGATGCAGTTCGACTCTCGTGATATTAGTTTTCCTGTCAAATACGATTTGTCTCCATCACGTCACAGAATACCGACCAATCATGTTGTAGTGAAAAAAGACGAGCCACCATCGGCCTTGCATCTTAAACGTCAATCTGCAATTGTGAGAACTGTTTACATTTTACACTTCCTGTCAGAATAGCCTTCAGCTAAGATGCAAACTAGAGGGCCTGTTTAAGCTACGCAAGCGCTAAATATTGAACGTTTTAGGGCTTTAGGCCTTTATGTAAGCATTTTCGTACTGGTGTGGTCACGTATACGAAAACTTCTCCACGTTCTGCGAAAAGCTGATCAAGTAGTGGGCACTGCTCAAGCTAATAAATTAGTTAGCTGTTTACCCCACTGCAGCTAATCCTCTAACATCGTTTTTTTCAAAACGACATCTTGCTTTGGAAAATGAACTAGCTGCTGCGCGTTTGCTTATTGAAAGGCTACAAAAACGTCTTCATGATCCACGGTTGATCCACAACCAAACAAATTTGCGATAAATATCGTCAAATGGTTATGGAAAATCCAAATGAAACCTGGTAAGCCACAGAGCGCTTGATATCAATTAACACTCTCCCTCAGGCTAGGCACACAACGTTGTGTTGATGAAGGCAAAATTGGCAAACTGTTATTGTCGCAAATATACAGTAGGTCATGGCAAATGCTACCACATTATAAGTTTCATTTACGTTTCACACAGGACGCCCGAACATTCCCCACTTGTGCGTCTCCCGCCGCTTTGCACGACCGATTCGTAATGGCAAAGCCACCTGTGATGCTAACAACGAAGATGGAAATGACTGGAAAGTGAGCTGGTATTTTAAAACCGTAATCACAGTCTTGGGCTGAGAAACAATGCGTAAAATCCAGTTTCTCCCTGGTTCGTTTAAAAGCAACTACTTTTGATTTTCGCAAAACTTTACTTGCGTGAAATGAACGAGACTTTCTATTTTTATGAGACATAATTGAAAATGGAAATCGAATCATCGAGGCTCACGCTATAGCCAAGATCATCCGTACTCTGCCCAAAATCGCATGTTTTGGTTGTGGGCAAGGCCGTATTGAGGGAGGCAAGGGGGAACAATGCCCTGGGCGCTGAATCACTGGGGGCGCCGAAAAGTCCCAACAATGTCACTTTCTTCAATACAGTACATTTGCTCCCGAAAGATCTTAGGTTCGAACCAGAGGTGACCAGAGTCACTTTTTTGACTTCTGTTCCTGTTCCTAAAAAGTGGCTTTAGCTCCTGCTCCGGAGCACATTGGAAATTTACACTCCGACTCCTGTTTACACTCTGAAGACTTGAAAGCAGTGTATATTGTGCTTCATGAGGCAAAAGCACTACTGGAACTATTTTGCCTTTATCCAATATGGACTAGTTATGTCATAGTTTTAGTGCTGGCAATCAGTTAATGTCTTCTTGTCTGCGTTGCATGAACTGTAGGTTAAATTTTAGCCCTAACTGTAAACCCCAACTGGTTTTCTCTTTGTGCGTCATATTGTCATGCGATCATTTCAAATTTTTAGTGAAAACTGAAAATTTTACTCCTGCGCCAGCTCCGGTGTCAAGCGAAATTTCTGACCTCTGCGAAATTTCTAACCTATTATTGTTTGTCAATTATTTTGCTTCTTTGAGTAATGGAATGAAGTTTGGCGATTACTTTTTTGATGTGTGTTATGCAAATTAAAACTTTTGGGCTAGATGTCAGATACCCACAGCAAGCTACAGTACGGGAATAACTATAACCACTGAAAATATTGCACTTAGTCTCAGACCTCAATTATTTTCCTTTTTCTAACCCTAACATAAACCCTAACCCGACACACTTACCTAAACACCAAACCCTAAGCCCTAATCATCAGTTCATCAGTTTTCTCAGCGTATTTGATATGTGAAATATTACTCTGTGCATGCACACATGGCGTGAAGTCAGAAATTTCGCTTGATACCGGGTCAGGTTTTTATTCAAAAATCCGATTCCGAACCCTGCTCCGGCTCAGGCTAAAATCCCAGACTCCGGTCCGACCGGAGTCCACTCCTGCTCCGTGATCACCTCTGGTTCGAACTTGGGGGCAGGGGCGTACGACGGGGGCCACAATTTCTCGGGCGCTGAATTACTATGGGGCGCCGAATCACTGCGAGGGCGCCGAATGACTACACGGGGCGCCGAAAAGTTCCCAAAAATGTCACAAACACTTTCTTCAATACAGTACGTTTGCTTCCGAAAGACCTCACGTTCGAACATGGGGGCGCCAAACTTGCTGATTGCCCCAGGCGCCATTTAAACCTAGTTCACTCCCGTTGCTATGGGGAGCTTTGGTGGCCTTAAGTCCACCAAACAAAGCTCCAAGCCCCCTAATTGCAATATGAAACACTATAAATCACTGGAGGTTTTGTCAAATGTTAGAAGGATAAGACCACTGCACAAACAGAAAGCCGTCAAAAATTGAAGACTCTGGCAATGTAAAAATGAAGGCCGATGTCAAGATTTGAGTCGTTTCTTGACAATCCACTTTTAATTATCGAAAGTCTTGCGACGTTACATTACAAATTGTTAGGTACAAACAAAGTAAATGAAAACAATGATCGGTTAAAATAATTTCATGTCGGTCATTGCAAATGAAGGTTTTGCACAAGCACTGATCCGGTAATGATAGCCGTAAAGAGCGTGTTGAGCAGTTAACAAATATTTTTGGTTTTGAATTAATAATGTTTTGAACAACGTCTTTTCAAAAAATGTTCCCACATCCGGTGAAGTTTCGAATCAAACGTCTTCTAAACAGAGCAGGATTAGGACTGGAAAGGACAAATATAGAGAATTTAAGTGTCTGTCTGTGTTTATGTGCTGTTTCAATTTCATTAAATTTCATAAATTTTGTTCCTTTTCTGTTTGTTCTAAAATTACTCTAAACTTCTTCACATCGCTTCCTTAGGCCTGGCATGTACTGTGGTTGCAGAGTGGAAGAATCTAACACGAAACTTATCAAACACTGTGAAGAAAAATCAGCAAATTCAAGTGTATCGTCGTTGTCTACTTCCAATTCGTCCAGCACAGCTTTTGCTGCTCGTCAACAGGTTGGAACTTGCAAAAATAACTGCCTGTTCTTTCAAAGTAAAGGATGCATGCTGTTCAGTCTCGTTAATATTGGTTTGCTGTGAAGTCGAGGCTTTCTAATACGCCTGCGGCCGATTTATAACAAGCTTTTGATCCTATGGTTTGATGTGAAACCAACTTGTAGTGTCTGCAATTGTTACAGGTGTGCATGAAAGCTTACCGGTCCAAACCTGTGTTTGTCTTGATAGTATTTCGATTAGTTCCTTCACTACTTTCTAATGCTAACAGGATACCCGTCAACTTTATACTGTATCAAAGAAGTATGTCACCCTGTCGGCTCCTGTCATCGTACGCCGTCTTCATAGACCAAAGCATTCCACAGCACTCAGCCACTCTCATGGTTAGGAAAAGTTTTGAAGCGGTGAATTGCAAGGCGAAAACAATCACGACTGACGTGAAATTGCCTGAAGCATACAGGCACAGAGTTCAAGTATTGCACTAAGAAAGGCTAGTGTCCACTCTTTTGTTGTCTAACCGTTTAAACTACTTGATCGAACTCTAACTAATGCACGCGTTTCCACCAAAATTTCGTTGAATGACTGAAGTCCTTGTAAAAATGGATGAACAGATTTCCACAGTCACAAGCTTCGCTTTGACGCGCTCTTTATGACTACAAGCTGACTTGCGTTTGTAGAGTTGTTCAAGCAATGGCAAGCTCTCTCCATTGAGCGCATATCAAGATATTTTCTCGTAAATATTCGGAATGCCAGATTGCTGTTTATTTTTAACATTGTTCAAAATAAAAGATTAAATGCCTCATTACTTCACTGATCTGTGTTTGAGGAAATACTCTATCAGCAAGCTGTTAGAGCAAGTATATCTGTAATGATGGCTACCTTGACTCTTCGTTTTACCCTTTTCTAGTTCCTTAGATCATCAGAAAACACACTGAAGGTCGAGATCTTGACACTTCGATTATGCATCATTTCAGAACAACCTAATAAAAACAGTAGATATAGGCATAAGTATGTCACAAGTTCGCGACGATATAGTTAAAAAACATCAAGCTGACATTGTTTTGCGGTATTTTATTTAATGGTTGGAATTTACTATGATTACACGACTGCTTACATGCGCAAGTTTGTTTGTCCAAATGTCGTGTAGGTACCTCGTTTTCTTCAGGATAGCAAAAAGTTATGCTCTAAAATGTTACATTATGCTGCTTCATTGAAAAACACATTCGTGAAGTACTAATAAGCATTTGTGGCGTGACAACATGTTTTAAAAAGCTTTTCATTGCGGTACAGCTGTAACTTTTATCTCCGCTTCAAGCTTGCTGAAGTGACACTTTCATATGCAAATGCTCCTTTTCCATGCAGTATTGAACTTCGTGTGTTTTTGTTGCATGCCTGCGTGTTTCACCAAAGTAGTTGTCGGCTGGCTGTATTATTACGCATGAGTGTTGTTTGCTTTCTATTCTGCAATGTGAATAATTCATATCAATCTTGCTCAGGTTTGGTTTTCAAAGGTCTGTAACGTATTTTTGTTTCGTTAACGCACATCCCATGACAACCCAGACAAGCTGTTTTTGCGCTTGTAACTAAATAACTGATATCTCATTTTTTGCCAAATATAGCGTCAAAAGTACAAAAAACCTCCTTCATTAGTCTAAGTTTAGAATAATTAACCAGAACAAGAAATCTGCATAGGTGGACCAAGAAGATGCCTTGCCATTCAACTGTACCCCAGCAAAACAGGTTGCTCCTCAGCTCTATCGCAGCTCTGATGATCTAGAGGTTACAACGCCGAAAATGAGACAGACTCGTGCGATCAGCTCTGCAGGAGGGCGCTCGAGCGCGAAATCGGAGCGCAATTCGAGACAAGAAGACGTTCCCTACCAGGTTTCCCACAAAAGTTTTTCAGCTTCAAGGTTGCGGCAAATTCCTGTTGAAGACAATTCCCTGCGAGAAAGATGCGAGACGAGAACAAGCAATAGGCTTGCCGCCGTATTAAAACAAGAAAATGGTTTTGGAAAAGATAACACACCCACAGCAAAATCTCCATCATTGATTTTCAAACCGAACACCCGCCAGTCCCCAGTGTTAAGTGAAAAGAACAAACGCTTGAAATCAGTGATAGCTGCTGAAATACAAAACCTTCAACAACGTAAGGCCATGACCCTTGAGCAGAGAAAAAAGCTGGATAATTTCCGCCGGGCTTTATCCAATACTACTTACCAGTCTGCAACACTGAACCCAACGTTCAACTGCCCACGAATTTCAGGTAGCATCAGAGCATTTTATTCGAAAACTGCCGAGGCAAGCGCTTTCTCTCAGTCCGCTTGTCAAAAAGAAAGACGGAAAGTGGTTATAAAAACTGATCCGGAAGACAATCAACCGATAATCTGCGTAACTCAACCGCGAATACGACAACAATCGGAAGAACCTCGATCTCATTTCAAAATTTCTAGAGGAAAAACTCTAATAGGTGGAATCGACGCCGCGATAAAACCACATAACAAAGATTTTCAGAATTTTACGAAAATCACAGATCTCTTGGGCAGTAAAACTCGAAAAAATCGCAACGCACGGTCCATTTTATCTGCCAATGCACACGGAGCACTAAAAAAATCTTAGTGAAATCTCCCAAGCATGCAAAAAATTGTTGCCCAAATCGGAATACGCTCGCCGCTGAATGATTCTATGTGACAAGTAGGTGATGAATGTGAAGTCAGAGTCCTTGATTGCCGTCAAGATGAACAAAAGGCGATTCGTTGGATGACTAGTCAATGAAGAGTCTTTTACGGAATTTTTTAACTTGTAAATAAATTGAATAAGCTTTTCAATAAATTACATGAAGTTTAACACAACGCGTCACGCACGGAGAACCGGCGTAACTTAGTTAAATTTTCTGCGCTTGGTTAGTGTTTGTGCCAAGTTACAGAAATGCGAGGGTTTGCGGATTAGTTGTGTTGTGATTCAAACTAAATTGCCACCGTAGCTGAAGAGAAGCAGACCCTCGTGGGAACTCAAAAGTGTTTCATGCGCAGAAATTCTATAACTTTTCCGCTGAAAAGCTGAACGGCAACAAACTTTTGTTTGCTACAAAAATATTTGCGGCTACGCATATTGGCATGAGCATATAAAATAAGACCATTGCTATTTTCCTGTGGTTACAAAATATTAGAAAAAATACTGTTGAATTTTACCAAACTTCTCGCAATTATCTAATCATTTTCGTTGGTTTTTGAATTATCTTCCTTGCTGCACGCTTCTTACGACTTTGGTTTCTCATGCAACGATACTTCGCCAAGTTTTCCACCTGTGCAAAGCCTTAGTTGCTGACATGTTAGCAAGGAAGCAAAAGGATAGGGATGTCGGAGGCCACAGAGTAAAATTTTTCAAACCGAGGCCAAAACCATCTAATAGTTGTGAAGATCAAGCTAACCAAATAAGTTTTGCAAAAGAAAAGTTTGGACCAGACAAGGGGCAATTACACCACAGATGTAATCGATTACGAACACGATTACTTGCCACCTGCTCGATTACGATGCGAATACACAAAATCACAAGATATAATCGAATGCGATTACATTGAAAGTAATCACGATTAAAATCGCGATTACACTTGTGTTGAAACATCCTCATAAAAAAATGCACAATCCACCTGCATTATTTAATGTCAGATATTTTCAGAACATGCGGGTGAACGAATGCGATAAATGAAATTACTAATTACTGAGGAGTAAGCACCTAATAAAATCACAGTAAGTGTTTGCTGAGATGTAAGACACTCACACTGCACCGATGCCGGATTAAGGTGGCGCGGGGCCTGTAGCATATTAACAGCGCGGGGCCCTAAGTTTAAAAACACTTGAACAAATGAACCACTGTTAAATCATAAATTCTGTGGACATCNATGTGACTACCATTAAGTATCTGAATTTCGCAAGTACGAAAAACCTGGTTCTATAACAACAGGTGGACATTCTGGGCTACATATCTTTTTTACCCAAAATGAAAACGTATCTTTTTACCAAGAAGGATTACATTACTGTACAGCTGACACGTACACTACAGAGACAATATTTAATGCTTCCAGACTCATCAAGAAATTTAATCAGTGCTACAATTAAATAGTGCAGTCACGGTATGAATGTCGACGTCGATTGTCAAAAGCAGCAAGCCTATTGCTTAAGATTGCATTTTCTAGGTTTTTCCATAGCGCATTTGCAAATGATAAAATGATACTGGTAGTGTCTATTTCAAATGGAAGCTCATGCTCTATAGTACTCTTTAGAATCAGGCAGTTCAGCTTGTTTTCTATAAATTGTTTTTTGTTTTTTTTTTTCATTCTACCATCCTACGTTTAGAAAGTGACTGTTCTCCACTGCAGTTGTCATCATTAGCAACGTAGTGACCAGTAGCGGACACAGACTAATTTGGTGGGGGGGGATGCGTTCTCAATTTACAATGAACCCAATGCTTCACAGGGTCATATTGCGTAAATCAATCACTTTCGCATACGTACATTTACGAGGAAACAAGTCTAAGCTTGGTTTAGAAGAAGCTTGAGTGATATAACTGGTCAAACTTTAACACTGCAATACTACGGAACCAATAAGCAATGTGGCACATAACAACGATCTGATGACGTATTCACCGGCGTCGGCGCAGGTGCATTGAGGACTCGAGATAAACAGTTCAATTGACGACATAATACTTATTCTCATTGTAGGTTACGATTGTTACAGCACAATTACTGGCGGCAGTAGCCAGCATAGTGTTGTTTGACTTGTATGTTGCAGCAAGTGAGTGTGGTCACTTCGATGAAGTTTAGATTAGTGCTCTTCAGATGGGGAACCTTACAGTTTTTAATTGTCGTTTGGATTAGTCCGCAACACTCATAGTAATTTGTGTATGATATTTGTTATTGCAGGTAATTTTGATGAAATAAGAACAAGAAGGGGGGTGGTTGTGTTTATTTTACAACCGAAATTAAGAGAACGGAAAGAAACAAACAAACAATTCGTAACGAAGGAAAGCACCAAAGTAACAAAAGGCTAAAACGAGAAAGCACGATCATCCATGGACGTCCGCAGAAATTTTTCCAGGGGGGGGGCAAGGTCGACATTTTGTTTATCCTTTTCAAGTTACTGACGATCAGTGTTCCCTCTAAGATAATTTTGCACTGAGCAAATATTTGTTTTAGTGAGCATCATTATTTTAGCGNTGAGCAAGTGGAGTTTTCAATGAATTACAAATTTTGTGAATTATATAATAAGTATACAATCTTATCAAAATACGAACAAAATAACATTTCATTCAAATAGCTTCTTGTTTGCGTGTTTTTCCA
>JGI24159J19872_10002386_pt1 | contig 22264 bp, 20 predicted proteins | sample Ectturendosymbi4_FD_19872 | JGI IMG/M metagenome (IMG submission 19872) | reverse complement strand
CAAGTTATGGAGTTGCAAAGTGATAGTAAAAATGTGGCTCGTGCTGTTGCCAGTCTTAAAGGTTAATCCACCTGGCTCCAAAGGTGTTAGAATATGTCTTAATTTAGTTGATTTACAAGGTATAAAAATGCCAATTTCCCCCAAAACCCTTGACACTGAAAGTATTTTGGCAAAAAAACACCTTGGTGCCAAAAGTGTTAATAAATGAGCTTTTTTACTGCTTTGCAATCTTTGTTTGTTTTTTATGACAATTGTGTTTTTTGCACCTTTTTCTATATCAAATCTTTTTTTTCAGGTTGATAAGTACATTTCTGTATCCAAACTGAAGTACTATTTTGCTGTGGACACCAGTTATGTTGCTAAAAAACTTTTACTAATAGCTTTTCCATTCACTCATCAGGTATGCAATTTTCGTACTATTTTTTTTTTTATATCCTGAGAAAGCAATACTTTGTAGCAACTAATGATTTTAATATAAATGAAGCATTTGTAAATGCAGTTTTTTTCAGCTAGTCAAAAAAGATTTGCGTCTTTGTAGATGTAAACACAAAACTCTTTGCAGTAAGTGCAGCTGTCTAACACCAGTCATGAAATATATCAACTCTAACAAATTGTATGATGAAATCTTGCCGAAGTAGGTTCCGTAACAATATGAAAAACTAATTACGGAAATATATAAATTATAAAAATGATGTTAACATTTTTGAAAAAAATAAAAACCTATAAATTATGTTCACATTTTTGTTACCTGCAAATGAATCAGCTGCTTGATTGTGAACGTGCATGTCAAAACCTGTAACGGAGGAATGTACTTTTGAAGCAGTGTTGTATCTTTGATGAATACAAAATGCTTACTAGTTTTTTCTGATATTTCACATCCCACTGCTATGCACTGCATTGAGTTAATTGCACTGTGTCTCTGCCCTACAACCCATCGTCACTGCTGAGTTATTTGGATCCAGTGCTGCTGTGTTTTACTCTTTGCTCATAAAAGCAGATTTTGTTCACCTGAAATAGATTTGTGCAACTAGTGGTTGATCACTGTGGCTATTTTTCCCAGAGATGTATATTTTTTGTTGCTATGGGTTTGTTTTCAATAAATGCTATTTTGGTTCCAGGCAACACAGACAAGCTAGCAATAATGCCGTTTACAGTGTAGCGACTGATATGAACAAAAATCATACATTTCCAATTACAAACATGGATGCAGACAAGCCTGTAGCCACGGGGCCATTAGGGGCAGTGCTCCCCAAATTTAGTTGTGCCCATAAAAATTGTTTTAAACACATAATGAAAACAAAAATCTTGCCCTCTAAAAATGGATTTTGCCCCCCCTAAAAAGCTTAAAACCTGGCTACGGGCCCGGATGCAGGGCAGAAACTTTAAGGAACATTGTTCAGTGAACATTGATTTGGTGTGTCTCTTGATGGTTGTTAGGTCATAATGTGATTGAGGCATACTATTGTTGATGAAACTTATTTTTTTGCTTAACTGAGTACTATGTGCTGCACATGCTGGTTCTGTGCATCATGACTTTGCTATCACTGAAACCAGACACAGCAAATGTAGTCCCAAACGCTTATTTTATGTGCTAGCCTAGCCTCAACTCATAGAAGATGTCAGCTTGCAGGAGATCTTATACTTGTGCATAACTTGAGTTACAGCTCTTTTAGAAACCGGTCCAATGTCTATTCATGTTATTTGTTATTTTCTGGACACCCCTCCATTCTCCCAACCTCCCGTCTTTGACATAAAGTGCCGAGCGTTGTTTGAATTTTTGCAAACAGCTCAAACGGAATCATGAATGTCAATGTCCTGATCTATTGAAATGTTACATAGTAATGAAGTTCAAAATACCATGCCTTGTGTACTGTTTAGTGTTGGGTAGTTGTTGATATTTGTAGCTCTTTATTGCTGAACATGGCCAACAAGGGAGTAATCAGCTAGTCTCTGTACTATATACAGCGCACATGTTATCAGTTAGTCCGTAACTGTTTCATTTGACACACCATGTATTTTGAAATGTCATATCTTTTGCAAAAAAAATGGTAGTATCGTCTATCACCGAACTTCCACATCAGCAACTGTTAGTAAAGTTTCCAGCAAGACTAGAGTGGTTTTCGTTTGGAACGGGTGTGTTTACGTTTTTGTAGGAATGGAGTGTACGTTATCAACAAGACAACCCCGTTGCCCCACGCTTCGACGTCAATGCACCTGACTTATACATACCAGGTGAAAAGCTTAACTTCTTGCAGTTTTTGAGTTTTTTTGCGAACTGCTATTTTGTTTTCATAATAATATAGACTGACACGTAACCTGAAATGTGATTGTATGGTTATATGTAAAAGCAAGAAAATAGGATTTGGCTCGTTGTGGAACCGAGATCATGCTGATTGTGAAATACTTGGTGCCACAAGGAGTAAGCTTAAAAGGATACGAGATTCCAAGTGTGTGCTATACTGAAGCAGCGCTACTCAAAGATTGGTTCGAGTGCAGACTCCAGACCACTGGTAATTGGCGATTTTCCGTTTTCATCCTTGCGTAATGTATGGTCAGCCTTGATTTGGCAGCTGCTATTCATTAGGTTTTGTAATTATTATTAGCCTACTTCTTGTCGCAGTGGCTGAGGTGAACCCTGTTGCCCAAGAAGCGTCGCAGCGATTCACTTAGTGGCCGTAAACACCCAACCTTTCGATTAAAACTCAGACAATCTAACCAACGAGGCATTGCCGCCCCAAAAAGTATTACCAGGCCTACTGAAGCAGTCAATTTCACCGAGTGGGCCCCGCCGAAAAAGCTTTGTAGTGCTGGTCTGAAACGGTACCGTTTGGAGGTCTTCACTTTTTTGTGAAATAGACTTGATTTGTTTTTTTTTTATTTCAGTGATGGCGTATGTCACTTACCTTCTCTTCGCTGGTATATCACTCGGTTTAAATAATCGGTAAGTCATGGAATAATGTTTTTATGCAACAATACAGGTATAGTTTGCATGGAATCCGGAGCATTTGTTAACGATGTGAGCGGTCTGCTGCCTTGCCGAACCTTGTGTCGTTTAGTTAGTGTGGTTTGCACAGTCGGGCAGCAATGCTAGTCGTATATCCGTAATGCAGAACGACATTCCTGTTTGTTTCCTGAGCTGCAGTTGAACGATATACCCTTAAGCTAACTGCTTGATCACGAAGAAGCTGTACTGGAAAAATTAGTTAACCGCCAAAAACGTTCCATTACGTCTGCCTGCTAAATGTATCTCGCATCCTTGTATTTTTACCAGAGGTTTCAGAGTATGTCTACATCAATTGATAGAAACCTTACAAACAAACTTATCGTGCCGAATTCGGTGAAGAAATAGTCTCGCAAGCACACACCTCCTGCACACTTAACTATTATTGCACGTTTAATGTGAACTTCAAAGGTATATGTTGCTGATTCCATTTCGGAGAAAGTATCATCACTTAACTCCAAGTTATCTAATAAATGACCTCAACAGCTCTAGTCTTAGCGAACAGAATCATGCTGAACGTTGTCAAAAGAACTTTACTGCAAAGTTTAGTGAAGCTTCGTTGATGCAGTTCCGCAGAAAAGGTTTTGGAATTGTCTTTAATCGCGTTAGTTGCTGGCAACGTGGCCCTGCGAGCTGCATTCTTTTCAAAATAATGATCTTTACGTACTTCTAAGCAGCTTGCAGCACTAGGCTTGCTCAGCAACCTTTTCATATCTCTTTTATCCTTGTTCAGGTTTACCCCGGAGGAGTTGGGAATTCAAGCTAGCAGCGCACTTGTGTGGCTGGCAATCGAAATTGCAGTCATCGTTTTCAGTCTTTATTTGGTCAATGCAAGGACAGATTTATCAACATGGGATGTCCTGTCGTACACTGGATACAAATATGTTGGGTCCGTAATTTTGCTTTGCCGGTTATACTTAGTGAAATAGTTTATTATGGGTACCAAAACTTCATTACGCAGCATGTATTTTGAACAGTGATACAACCAACTGCTTGTCATGGCCATGAAACGCTCTCATGGAATGATAAGACCTGGCTAAATCTTGACGTCTACCGTAGGGCCGTTTGTGAGCCCAGCAAATAAATTCCATCCCCTGTCTGTCCAGTGCTCCCAATCTGTTGACGTCCATGAGTTGGTGCAGCTTCATTACTTAAGCTTTTTTTTTTATTTTCACAGAATAATCATTGTCATGATTTGTGGATTTTTGTTTCATTCAATGGGTTATTGGGCATCTCTCGCGTACACCAGCTTTTCGATTGCGTACTTTTTGGTAAGTTTCATCGTTCTCGCCGTTTTACTTTCGCTCTTTAAAGCAATTGAAGATGAAGTTTATTAGTTGTCAAAAATTCGAGACTACTAGGCATTTAAGCGTAGACACAGCAGGTCGCTACAAAGAGCGCCGGGTTTCAGGTCTTAGAAATAGTTGTGAAGTTCTCGAGATCAGCTTCAGGTGTGTTTCAATCTCTTTTTGTAGACTTTAAACGGTCGGTTTTGGGCTGGCAATACTTAGAATTTTCGCTTTGAACTTTTCAAACCTCTTTTGGCCCTGTCCTCAAACCCGTGGACTCCGAAACTTCTTTCCAGCAGCCCAAAATAATTGTATCGTAAAGTTAGTGTCATAGACATACGATATGGTTTGGGAAGCGATCCCCTTTAGTAACGTAAAATTTGTGAAAATCGGGACAGTGTTTGTGATTTTTCAGCGCAAAGAAGTATTTTTCCGGGCAAGAAAAGGCAGACTGGGTAGCGACAGCTGCGAAAGTGATCGTTTAAATCAGGAAGTTTTAAACAGCATCGGGATTATTTTGTTCAAACAGTGAGGGACTGGCGGTTGTAGCGATCTTGTTTAAAGTTTTTGTAGCAGCTCTTCACGTTGTTTTTATGGAAAATCCGTTTCATAGTAGTAAATTCGCATCCACATTTCCATGGAAAGAGTTACAAAAATTTCGGGACAAAACTGCCACGCCCTTCTTTGAAAGATCCTTCCTGACCCGTGCTTGATCTCGCTTTGCGGTTAGGTTTTCCCCACAAACTTCTCAGAGAAAGTATAACAGACTTACTATCACTTGCAGATAAAAACTCTACGACTGAAGATCTTGCCTCATTCCGGCACGGACGGATTTGGGCAGAGCGGAGGAACGCGACGAATGTACCTCACTTTTATAATTGCGCTTTTTCAGCCCTTCTTCATGTACTGGCTCACTCGCCACCTGGTTGCTCAAAACGTGGCGTGAAATTACAGAGAATGCATTGCCGGTTTGCCGGGCGTGCTGAAGACGCAGGACCGGCAGATTTGGAGCAAGTTGCTATTGAATGTTTTCGAAAAATGCTTTGAATTTTTCGTGAACGTGTGCGTCAACGCGCTCCTTTTTCTTTTAGCCTGTCGCAAGTGAACCTGTGCAACGTGTCGACTTTTAGCAGAAATTTAAAGCATGGTTTCGAAGTATTGCGCGCTGGTGTTTCTTGAGCTTATTTGACTTGAAGGCGCCGATTTTCACAAACCCTCATTACGTTAAACGTAACTTTAGGTGTAAGTGTCACGAACATTGTGCACGATCTAAAAAAGCATTGTGTGGATGGGAAATGTAAGTGTATCGACTTCGGACTGGTTGGCACCAAAATCCAAGTTGTAGTATCAAGATACAGCCATCCAGGTAGTTTGAAGTCAAATGGCGCATTTCTAAAAATATTCCGAAGTTTGTCGAGATCGAAATGAATCAACTGCAGCGCTTGCGTCCCATTCTTCAAAAATCTTAAGTCCCAACTATTTGCTCCAGGCTGAGCTATTTATACGTGTGGGTCTTGTTTAGGAGCATTGATGGTTTCTTTTCTCAGAAAGAGCTTCGTTTTATTCAGCTTCTTTGTCGGCCATGCTTAAAATATGAAACGAAATCGAAATTTCAATTAGCGAAACTTAATCAACCTGACCAAAATATTACAGTGCAAATAAAAACCTTTCCATTTTCTAAATGTTGCTACCGAAGTTGCACAGAAAGAGTCAATGCATAAAAGTGAAAGACGGCAACAAAAATGGTTGCTACTTGCCTGTTTATTTACTCACGTCCAGGGTTGTACCTTTCATAAATCCACTTCAAGGAATGCACCTTCAGTAAGATGTGACGACTTTCTTCCTGGTGTATTATGTAAAGATGTTTCCTCACTACGTGGATCGTGCTTGTGGATGCGAATTCCAAATCAAACGATTACCAAAAGGGTAACGTAAGGACATTTTTGTCCTGGCCCTGACGTCGTGTAAGAAGCTGTTCGAATTGTGTCGGTAACACTTATTTGTTGACCCGAGGAATCCATACCGTAGGTTGTTCGAGAAGGCGTGTTGTCGAAAACATCTTGTGACAAAAACAAAAATGTTGGTTTAGTTCCGCTTTCAATCACTTCCCAGTTTGGCCCATGGCTATAAATATCTGAAAAGCTATTGATTGGCATGATCATTGTAGTGGAGATTAATTTCTATGACACTATCCAGCACGGTATCGTTTGCCATAAGCCAATGAATCAAAGCAAACGGCTCATGTGTGTCGCTTGCAAAGCGTCATTGGTGAATTGTGCCTCGTTTTCATGGAAGTTATTAGAAACTTCTCGGTGCTTCCGTAAGTTCTCTCCATGGAATTTTGGTTTCTTGCTTCTTTGACCACAAACTTGTGGGTCACTTTCGAGGATTCTAGTCCGAGTGTGGGTAAACAACGGTCCACAGGCCACCTACGACCCGTCAATATCTTTAATCTGGCCGGCTAAGCATGTCCAAATTATTACTATAAAGCCTTCATGCTTTTTACATCAAAATCAGTTTGCACAAGCAGTTCATCCGCTCCAGATCCGGCCCGCTTTGAAATAACCCAGGCCTGCTCGCGAGTCAAACAGTTTGCTCACCCCTGTTTGTCGTTTTGCTTGCCGTAAATATCTTGTGCTGTTCTACTTCGCTTGAAAATCTGAAAGTCTGCGCGTGCTGTTTGCATTTAACCGCTGACTGCTTTTGCGAGCATTGTCTTCAGGTTTGCAAGTTTTGTGTTTGTTGCTAGTGAACTTTGTTGTACTAATATTAGACACCAGATTTGCGAATGCTTGTATGCAGCAACTAACACCTGCCCAGCGTCTTATCGCTCCAAAGTCGTTGAGCTTGCTTTGACATTGACCATGTTGGGAAACAAGCGCTGTTTTTCTGCGCTTTCACGTTTTTTTGTAGAAGTGTGCTGTGCAATACTGTCGCTTTCCTTCAGTCAACTGCATATCTCGTTAAACACCGGTTTTTGGTGGAGTCATGCTGTGGTATTAACTTCAGGTCACCCAGTGCTGCATGATGCAAAAACAACTTTGGAACAAGCTTACGTTGTATTTGCTGTTCGTGCGCTGAAGCATAATCTGTTTCTTTTTTCCCCGTTTCGAGGAGAGCTAGTTTGGTGAAAAAAACGGTCTTTGTTTATTCTAACACAGAGTGATTTTGCTGCACCTCTCAGCAGGCATGAAACAAAAGCACGTGAAGCCAACTGCTCTCTTCTTATCGAACCGAAATCTGTAATTGTCTGCATGTGCATCGTTGAATCTGAGTCATTCCGGTAGGAGCCCTGTCAATTCAAAAGTAGCCGCCCGCCATCTGGTTTGGTGTTGCCTATGCGAAATCGAACACACATCGCTTCGGCATGAAGCAGTCACTGCTTTTGCGCTGTCTTCCTGCAACGGCTAGGATAAAGTCTCTCGCTTCTCTAAGATTAACACCAAATCCTTTGAATCTCTTTCCTGTCGTTTTCATCGTGCGTTGGTTGTAGAGTCGCTGGTGAATTTGCGGATTGATAACGTTATGCTTAAGGTTCGTGAATAACAAACAGTCGCTTTAGAATTACTGGTGAAAATGTAATATCAAACGCGGGCCGATACTTCAGAATCCAACGGCGGAGGAGCTGTCAGCAAGCTTTTGAGACACAACAGCATGAATGCGCTTCTGAGGTTTACGAAGCTGCAGCTCAGTTATATCAGGGCTGATATTTGTTTGACAGCTTCAAGCGAAAACGCGAAACTTGGTAGTAAACCATGAAGTCCACTCGTCGACTGCTTTTTTTCCTGTTTCGACGAGAGAAGATGTACAACAAAATGGGCTTCATCTGTATGGTGGAGAAATGTGGCTAAGTCTTGGTGGACATGCAATTAAATGATGATAGGGGGTTCGGAAAGTCATGTGGACACGTTGTCGTTTAGCAAAGCTGTTTTTCTCTCAGACCAACTGAATGCAGTGGCAGATTAAAAGCCACGATTTATTTCATGATACAATGAGCGCACGTGACTTGGCGAAACACACAGCAAGAAAAGCATTACAGAGTATGAGAAACTCATCACAACAAGTCAGAACGAATGATTTACACTCCAGGTAGAAAAGCCGCAGTGAAAAAATAATCATAAAGCCTTTTCTTTTACATTCTACCGCGATTTCTCTAAAATATCAGCTTCGAAGTCGACATTTTAAGCAAACTGCGATCAAAACACACTGGACTAAACAAACAGATACAGTAGAATTTGCCTAATTCGTCACGTTAAGGGGATTAGAAAAAAGTGACGGTTTAGGCGAAGTGACGAATAATGCCAACAGGTGAAAACTATTATAGAAGCTTGTATACTTTATCATGGTAACTCGTATACATAGTGCTCTTATTTGCAGTAAAATACAAGTTTATGACGTTATGGTTGAATACAACAATTAATTCCTCTGCTTTATCTAGACTCCTTCATTTAATCTAGCACCTTTTAAATCTGTATCAAACTGCAAAGACTTCCCGCGTTCTCTCAAATGGGAGTCGGCTCATGTTTCGCACCTCGTGTATAAATTTGATAAATAAATTGCGAGTGTAACAAATATCAGATAAGATCCTTAATTTGTTTTAATTTCCACACGTACTAGCTGCTTAGACATCAAAACCACAACTGCAAATGACTTATTAGCCGAACAAAACGCTTCTAAGGGATAGAAAGAGGCGACGAATTAAACGAACAGCAATGTAAACAAAAGATAGGAATTCTGCCGGGACCGACGAAAAAGTAATGAATTAGAAAGTTCTACTGTACCATGAAATTCACCGATATACCAGTTTGCCACAGGTGAAAAAGACAAAAGTGTTAGTTGTCATTTCCAAGAAAGTTTTATCAACACACGCCGGACTATACTGAAAATATATAGCAATGATACGACAGCAGGTTATTCTGTCAGTCGGACTCGGACAGATTAGGTCAACGCAAATTTTCACAGCGACGTCGTTTTTTGCACGTCAGACTACGCTGTTTTCTAAGTTTGTAGTTGTGTTTGCACTTCGGTCTATACAACAAAATGCAGAAGAGAGCGTTTGAAAATTGTTGGAATCACAGCTGAAACAAATGCGAACCTTCAACTCACATAAAATTATCGAGCACAGATTCTGATCAATACTCTGGTTAAAGTGCAGTTTCATCTAATTCTTTGATAAAACATTTCGTAAAAACAACCTCGCAACTTCACTGATAAAAAGCAGCACGCAATGAAGATATGTTTCGAGAAGTCTAAGAGTTGTAGTCCATTAAGCAATCTACAAGCACAACGACAGATAAGTAAATTTAGTTTATCATAGTTTTTGGTCGCGAGCAGGTTGCATCGCTTCCAACACTCGAGAAATGTTGTAGTTGCAAGCAGTCAAAAGATTGGTGAGCCATCCACCGTTGTCATTGAAGCCCATTTCTAGCAGACGCGCCAGACCTTCTTTCAGCTTCGTACCTGACAAGAAGAATAATATTAAATAATTGTGCTTGCATTTGTTTCCGCAAGATTTAACGTTTTACAAAACCTACAAATAATGGAAAAAATTGTTTGGCGAAGCAGATAAATAAGCTGGTGCTTCGCAAGCAAAGGATTTAAAACTGTGTTCAACCGCTTCGAACAAAGAGCACAAATGAACTTAGTAACTGCACATGCGCGTGTTCGCCTTTTGTACTTCTTCCCCAAACTCTTACCTTCGTCAGTTTCCATGGTTTGTGCGTCTTCGCCTTGCACTTCTTCATCCAGTTTATCATTGTCCTTCTTCAGGAATGTCCAATCGGTCCCTTCAGGACCGTTAGACGACGTGCCTACAGATATCCAGCACAAAAACATTGCAAAATGTAGCCACAACTTTTGGGAAAGATTTACGTTGTTGTAAATGTTCAGAAACGTTACAACCATTCTGACCTGCAAGATTATAAACAAGACTTCTTACAAAATATTAAAGAGAAGCAATAACCTGGGCACATGTGAAAGTTGCAGGAATTTTTTTTTTTTTTTGTTATGTGGGACAATTAATCTTGCTACAATATTTTGTTATCTTAATTCATGGTGCAGAGAACACGGCAAACATGCGTTGGATGTTTTTCCTTAACAAAAAACACGCACATGTGCATACTTATAGAATTACTGTCGCATTGAAACATGGCCGGGTGATTTTCCAGAAAGTTTCGAGACTTGGATCTCAAAGATTGCTAGTATCTCTTTCATGCCCAGACCTAAGACGTGCAATCTCATATTTATATCTGATATTTTTCACAAAATACCGCATCGATACATGGCCGTGAAAACCGATTGTTTAACAAGACACCAGTAGCTAAAAATGGTTGGTTAGTCTAATGATGCAGAAACAAAAAGAGAGATCAAGTTAAGCATTATGTGCTGACCGTATGCAAACGCTCGATTTTTCATGAAACTAGAAAAGGGAAGTATCAACTGTTAGCAGCTAATGTTTTGACTCCATTAATCAGATGCGGGCCTCGAGCTTTGTTTAAATTTTTTTGAATAAGTCTATGGCGCAAACGAAAAAAACGGTTTGAATGTAAAAATATTTCCAACTAAATGCATTTCATGTTTTCATTCCACCTATGATCAGGGAGTCTCTCAGTTACTTCATTCCTGAAAAACTTTAGCATTTACAGGTGCGGGGCTTCAATGCAGCAAGCTAGACAGCAGTTGGTTGTATTTACCCAATAAAACATTTCATTTTGTAATCGAATATTTGCAAAACGTCTTCTACATCTTGTATCGACTGCATGTGTTTTGTAGTTGAGTGAATAAGTATACGTAGTCAAAAGTCGAAGATATATTTGTATTCTTGTGACAATGGAAATAAAACAACCTTTAAGGCAAATCTCCCCAAACACAGACAAAACATTACTCATTTGAAGTCTATTCGCAGAAAACAGTGTCAAATATTCACTTATGAAACGAAAAATTGAATGTTTTTGAAAACAATGTAAGTTAGGAAATATCAAGGTTTTCTTGTATTTGTTTTTGAAAAACACTGCCCTGTCTGATAAGAACGCAACAAGAAATTTCAATGTTAGTTGTGAAGCTGCACTGGTTCACGATTCTCAAGAAAAGAAGTAGAGCAATCAGCTAGTTCCTACATAAAAAACAGATCACATCCATTCTTCCAAAGAATCTCATTTAGACTTACAGCAGACAAATTTTTCAACGGATTCTATGCAAACATAACTTGCTAAGGGTTGCACTGACTTAAGTTCACCTGTTTGTGCTTTATATTTGTGATCACCGGCACTTGTCGCTTGTTCAGAAGTTTCAAAATTTTGCTGGTGCTTCTTTGTTCCAGGGCACATTACTCTGTTACTTTTGTGCTGAACATTTATGTCAACATTGATTCCGAATGGCTGCAAGAAATCCGCAACTGCATTTCCAACATGTTGAAGATAGTCATCTCCTAAAGAAACAAAAAGAACATATTCAACAAAAACCACAAAGCGTGGGAAACACCTGCTCACTGCATGATAATTATTTTAGTCCATTACGTTCATGTATGGATAACATTGGTTGCTGGAAATCTTGAAATGTTTCAAGATGGAAATTGCAACTTGAAACTGGACTAAAGAATAAAACATCCAAGCACCTTGAATGCTTCTAAATCTACATAATTTGAGTGAAAGTTTACTGTCACAAACAATAAAATCATATTTTTATAGCTGCAAGCGCAGAACTAACTCACCACAAGATGAACCCTGTGTTCGTGGGTGTGATGCTGAAGTTTTGCGTGTTGATGGCTTCTCCGAAGTTTGCTGCATGAGAAAAAAGAGCTAATTACACCAAAACTAGGCTGCCAGTCTTTAACAAATTCGTATTGTGACTAAAGAGCGCTCAGCAACTAAGAAAAATCATCTCACAGGAAAATGATCTACCTATGTGTTCAGTTGGTTGAAAAAAAGTGATCCAGGTTGTTGTGTGAATCAAGCAATTTTTAGCCAGAAGTACATTAATAACAAAAGTGATTTTAAGCTGCTTGAGAATGGGACACAAAATAGTATGCCATCTCTTATAACAATTCAAAAGAGAAACCAATGAAAACGTACTTGGGAAATATCAGCAGGTTTCCTGCAAGTTTTCTGTTGCTGCTGGAAGAAGGAACACTGATTCTCGTTTGGAAAAAATGGGTTTATTGGTGGAACCCAAGTACTAAATCCTCCAAAGCCACCAGGCCACTGATATTGAGAGCCACATGGTTTATCATTGCTTGGGGTGGATGGGTTTTGCTGAGAATAAAAAGAGCAAATATCGAAGTCAAAAAGACTGATAGCTGTAAAACTTAAGACATTCACTTGGAACTTCGACATCAAAGGCATAAAACACAAAATACCTACACACATGTAACCCCACATATGAAACATGCATTGCCAATCCTTAAAGCAGTGCTTGTGATAACATGTGCAATGAAGATTGCTACTCAAAACATCTGATGGTAAAGATTCTTTCCAGTTCTACACCTATATACAGTATTATCACATATTGTAAGGTGATGTTTTGCTGTAGCTTATTTTCTATCTTTCAAACAATTGGTGTTTGTTTACCTAGTATATGGTCAGCCTTTATTGCTAGGCACATACTGAATGGATTTATGAACATTGAAATATTAGATAAAACTGACACATTTTAGTAAAACCTAAAACTCACTTTAATATACACACAAAAAACTTCTTCAGAAAGTTGAGTCAAAGCCTGCATCAACTCTTCATCTGAATTATATGATATCAAGTCTCCATAATTGTCTCTCCATTGAAGAGCAAAGTTTTCAGAAAGGTTGGGAAATACAGATGCCACCTGCATTTGAAATACTTACTGCTTAGCCTTCTTTTTAGAAATTCAATGGGTGATGAAAAAACTATCCGTTTACATTCATACTTCTACAGTGGTATGAAATACCTAAGAGGGTACTTAGTAATTGACAAGCTATCTTCAAAATGATAAATTTTGTATTTAGTGCTGTGTGTTTTACAAATTTACTTCGTAAACAATGAGATATTTTTCACAGCAAGTAAAGCAGTTTTTTCAGAGAAGGTTTGAAAAAACTTTGCATATTCCAAATTTTGAGTCACAGGCACAACTAAAATTTTAAACCGTTCTTACCTAAATTGAGTATTTTTCACATAAAATTGATAATAATCACATGTCAGCCAACATTTCCTTTTATATAAAAATTGCAGTCTTTGAAAAATTGCAGTTTTTGACAAAAAAAACATACCTACCTGTCATATTTTAGTGCTGCCTAAGCAAAACATTTTACCTGATAATTTAGATCAAGCCTTGCAAAGTAGTGACATTGAAGTTTAACCCTCCAACTGAACAAACTCTATGCATAAGAAAATAGAGTCAAGAGAGCATAGGACATATAAATGGTAGACCTCAAGTTAAGACAACAAAACCTTTCACTGAAAACCAACAGCTTATTTTGGCTTCTATATCACGATGAACAATGTTTTTATTCTTATGGTTCAGCTGGTTTGCATTAATTTAAACAGGTTAAAGGTGCAGTAAATGCAAAATGAGCCAGCCCTAATTTAGAGATCTATTAAATCAATAGGAAGCTTCTTCAAATTTTTTCTATGATACATTTTTAAAGTTTTGTGGTTCATAAAAAATATGAGATTGTTGTCGACTGACTCGATAAAGCACTCCACAGTTTCCAAAAATGTGGTTGACAAGATGGCATTTTTCTTTTTCGGCAGCAAATCGAACAGAGAGACTAGGCTACGGGTTTGCCATTAAGCTTTGGACGCAACCTACCTTTCGTCGCAGGTATTCATAACTGCTGGAAACACCTTCGTCTACGGTAAACCGACGTATCTCCTTAGGCTTGTTGACTCTATCTTCATACAAATACGCCTTATACTGGAGAGACATTTTCAACAGATTGCAAGTAAACCCGATAACCTCGGCGAGAAAACTCCGCTGTTGTACAGTAATATGTTTCAAATTCACGATAGCTCAGAAGAATCCGCTTCGTTAATTCTTCTTGTTTCCAATGATTTCGGTAACTGTTGCGGTACATCACTGCACTTTATTTTATACAGCAAAGAAACTTCGCGTTGGTTCTGTTGTGATTCAACAATATGACACGACGTTATTGGGAAGTCTAAAACTTCTTCACAATGAAATGACACATTTTGAAGGTTTCACCACATTTCTGATTGGCTGCTATTGTGATTCAGCGTATTTGACTATTTGGTCGTGACATCAAATGATCAGCAATAACCTGGGAAGTCCCCTGTTTAGGACTCAAGGCAGAGATGAGCATTGGACTAGACTTGGATTGGAGTGGATCCGGTCTGGAAATCTCTTCAAAATTCAAGAACCGGACCGCATTTGGACTGAGTTAATGGAAAAGAAATGCGGCATTTATGTTGTGAAAAGGCTGCATTTTTCAAATTGTTTAGACTTCATTTAGACTTGGACTTTACATTTGAAAAAATTTTTGGACTGAGTTTTAAAAAATCAGGGCTGGATCTGGATCACAAAATCGCTTCACCAAAATTTGTTTTGGTGGGAAAAATCGCCCTCCAGTCAGAGATGAGCGAGTTGCAGTCTATTCATGTGTTTGTGCGACCTGACAAGTGACCAACGTTACACTTTCGAGGCAAAACTGTGTAAAAATGTGGCAATTGCTTCACAGACAAAAATGACCAAAATAGTCATAGCATTCAAAAGCACAATCGAATAATACAAGAGCACAAAAATGGTTAGTCATAGGCATGGGCGTAATTAGGCGGGGGACACGGGGGACACTCTCCCCCACTTTCTCAGACAGTGAGGATATAATATGTCATATACCCACATTTTTCTATTTAGGTTTCGTAATATATTGGTTTACCTTTTCGACACTACGAACAAAATTCCCCATGAAAGCACGTGCTCAGTTCACATTTTTGTGAAATCGTATTCAAGTGGAGTTGTACTCGAGTTTGTGAAAAGGTTGTACTTTTTGTCATCCTGAATTGGGGTATCATCCAATATCATTATTATTGTGAACTGCACATAACTGAGTCTGAATTGGACTTGAACTATCCAGGGCGGGCCCTAGCAAGGGTGGGGCCCAATGCAAAACCTAGGTGCGGGGCCCACCTGAGCAGTGGTATTATGATGTCATCACAGTCCCGTCGCCACGGGGGCTTTGGTGGGCTTAGTCCCCCAAACACAGCTCCAAGCGCCCCCAAATTGAAATATGAAACACTGTAAATTAGTGGAATTTTTGTCGAATTTGAACGTAAAGTCCCCCCGCACAAATGTAAAGCCCCCTATTGATAACTTTCTGGCGACGGTTCTGCGTCATCGTCATGATTGGAACCAGTTTTTCTGTTCTTTTCATGACGTCATCTGCCGATACAATGAGCAGACTTTGTGGCTCAAACTTTTTTGGATTCTGGGCTGTAATACGAATCTTTTGAGCCCTTGATCGACTTTACAGCGTTTCCAGTTTAAAAGTTATGCCAAAAAAATTCCATGAATTTCAGGAATTCTCTATTTTCCGGGAGTTTGGCCATAATGCAGGAACCAGAAACGCTGGAAAGTCCAACAAACCCTCTAGAGACTTGTATGATTGCCTAGAAGCCAATAAAAATTCGAGCCAGAAAAATGACTCATAGCGTCGGCTCCCAGGTGATGATGCTGTCATCAAAATATAAACAAATATGTATAAACATGCCCACATCTTGTCAACATCAATAAAAAAAACATCCAAAACTCAAAAACTTTATTTAATTCTAAACTACTAGACTTAACGAGTCTCAAGATTTGAACAGCTCTCTGGCTCAATTAGCCGGCGAGTTATAGACATTGGTATATTACACCAGGGGCAGCTTTTGTTTCAGTAGAATTTTTACCTAGTTTTGTTTTTTGGGCCATAACTTTGGATCCGGATACGCTAGAAAGGTAATCAATGGCTCTAAACACTCGGATGGTGTTCTAGATTCCAAAAAATCTTGAGCCAAAAAAATGGCTTTGTGGTTTGGAGTCCAGGGTCAGGTAACCCCAGATAAAAACATCCCTCCATTGCGAAGTCATCCACAGACAACCCCTACTCAAAACGAAAAAAATTTTTTAATCTGAACTACATGACTTGCTGAATCCGTTGAGGCTTTGAACAGCTCTCTAGCTCAATCGGTTGGTGAGGTATTGGGTTGCAAAGCTTTGCGAAAAAAGTGGCGCAAGCGGTAATTAAACCTTTAATATTTACCATGATTTTATGCAAGGCCTTTTTATCAGATTTTGAGAGGAGGGACAACATAAACCGCGAATAACCGGAGCCCTAACATTTGCTAGTCTGCCGTTGAATGTCATATCTTTCCTTTGTTCAAGGGACATTTGACCGAGATAGCGGAAAGTTTTGTCTGGCAAGGAAGATGTGGGGAATGGGGCAAAATTGCCCCCCAAGTAAGTGTGTTAACAAACCCTGATTTCAAGACAACCACTGGTGCACTTTAGCACATTGGATTTGACCCAGACTTTTGATTAAACATTTCATCACTGCTTACTCCACAGCCACATGTCATGTTTTTTAGGCTTAACACAAAAATTGAAAAAAATGTTTGGAACTTTTAGAATTTAAAAAATTTATATAAAAATCATAACAAAAAGCTTGAACTTTTTAACTACTTACAAAAATTGATTTTTATCAGCAAAGTGCCGCCCCCGAAAAAGTGCCACCCGGGGCCCGTAGCCACCAGTCCTCTTGCTACGCCACTGGCCGGACCCGTGCTGTCCTTGGGAGGGTCAACCCGGGAGGATTCCGGGGATGAAAGTGCGGAGTCTTGTATGGTTGTCCGCCCACTCCGCATGCCACTGGTGGTCCGCTCAGTGGTCACGTATGTTGTTGTCAGACAAACTGATGAGTTGTTGTGCGATGGATATAACTGGGTGTCTCGATTTGAGGCGTCCTGCATTTGCACTCAGTGGACAGGTGAGCGCTTGTAGTGACAGGTTTGGCTGACAATTCAAGCAATGCTATAACAGGAAGAGCCACGTGACGGCACCTGTCATCCTCCTCTCGAGTAACAAGTTGATATTGACGTCAGGACCTTTGAACCTTGGAAATCATTCCCTATTGTAGAGTTAAGGATCTAATGGTTCAGTTTGAAGCTATCCCCACTTTGAAATTTCGGTTACGATTGAACATTCAAACTGTTGTATTGCGACATTCCAAATTGCGGTAATCCATGCGAATTTTGGCAACTAGTGAAAAAAATGCAAAAGCTTGGAACATAATTTCCCTGATCATCTCTAAAAATCTGCATGATTTTAATGACAGAATTTCATTGGTACATGCATCTGAATTCTGATAACACAGCACAAAATTGGCCAGAGTTGCACCTTGTTTTCTAAAGCACGGGTTTTTCAGAGCCTTTTGAAGATCCCAATTGCAGCGTACCCGTTTGTTCCCCTCTCTTGTCAGGTCTGGTCACCAGAGCCGGCCCTATAGCAAGTGCGGGACCCAATGCAAAACTTAGGCAAAACAGAATTTCCCATTTGCTTTCATTCTGTCTGGCATTGTTGTTGCTCTGTGACGTTAGTTACGTAAAATAAATGAGAAGTTCGCATAATAACTTCTCCATTGCTGAGTAACATACATCAAAGAGCAATGATAACGCCAGTAAGTTCTCTGCAGTGCATACCAAGGCTGTGGAGCCGGTACTCAAATTTCAGGCTCCAGATCCAGCTCCGAGCATCTAAATTTCGTGGCTCCGGCTTGTAAAAGGTTTGTCATGCCATTTGACGTTTATTATTTCCGTTTGCACAACCTAACTTTCTTTAGGAATACTGTCTTTATTTCGGCCAAGGGTGACTAGCATTCCAAGGACAGTTATCATCTTGTGCGCATTCTGTCTGCGAATACTTAACTATCCTGACATCTGTACTCAACACACAATGACTTCTGAACATCCTTTATTTTGGAAGGTTAAGCAGTTTACTTACTCAATATATTTACTGCGAGCATGTTGGGTTTACATTNAGTNTTTAGGTGTTGATCCCACCATAGGCAAGGATGAACTGCTACCAGTTAGTAGTTGCAATGCCAGAGGTAACCCAGAAATGGGAAAAAGGCAACTCTCCATAGAAGTAACATAATTTTTAAAAGTCGACTCCGGTCCGGTTCGTAGTTTTCCTTCTTTTGGATCGACATGAGGTTATCTTCTGTGGTAGTGGCTTCTTCATAGGTTATTGTTGTGTTGTCTTCAGTCATCAAACGATAAAAGAAAAATAAAAAAACACTGTATTATTTGCATAACTCGCTTGCCCCACAAACTATCTCTGTGCATCCAGGACCCAAATTTCAGGCTCCGGCTCCAGGCATCTAAAATTGCTTCGGCTCCGGATCCACAGCCCTGCTGCGTATTAGGCTCATTCATATTAGCCCGAGTTGCTGGACAATTTATCGTTCGTTTTAAATTATTCTCGAAATGGGAACTGTTCATTGGATTGGACTTCAAATCCAATATTCTATGCAAATCCATTGCTTGAAAAACATTCAGTTTGATATGAATTACATTTTTAAAATGCTTGATTGCATAGGGCAGCTCGGGCTCAAATGGATGAGCCCGATTAAAACAGGAGCGAACGAAGTAGAAATAATGCCTACTACGAACGATATTGTTTCATCCATGTCACCTGCAGCATGAACGCGAAAGGCCAGACACAGAACGAAAACATATGAACAGTGACAAGGCCCAAAAGAATGATCCCGAGTTAACAACTTAGTGAAATGAGACCGTGGGTGGTGGCACAAATATACAAAGCAAGCAATCTTGCATTCTTCGATATAAATCGTAACCGAAGACTCGGGCTGAGCCCGCTTGCCGGAGTCCCCATTGGGCTGTTAAAAACACCGAGAACACAGCATAAAAACAGGCAAAAATGATACAGCAGTGATACCTGTCTTAAACACATTCAAAATCACAACTTGTCCACATCTTGAACACAGAAGAAGCAGGCCCAGCATTACTGAATACTCACACTACAACTGCATCAAACACTGGAATGCAAAGACAAGACAAAGCATATGTAGCAACTAACAAGTTGTCTGTAAGGATGCCAATTGTGTTGACAATGCAGAAATAAATATCAGAGGTTGCCGGAGTCACTTTTTCAGACTCCGACTCCGCTCCTGTTACAAAAATTTTGTACCTAATCCGGGTCCGGCAATTTTTTCAATTTTGAGCATCCGACTCCTGTCCAGACTCCGGCTTTGCTTAAGAAATGACCACGCAGACTCCTGCAACTGCCGAAATTGAAAAGTGACTCCGGTTTTTCACAAATTTTTAACTCCGGGTGCGAAAGAAAAACGCAGAATCTCCGGGTCCATGGCCACCTCTGATAAATATAGCTGTTTAGTGTTGCCAATGCAAAAACAAAAACACAATTGAAATAAGTGGCGTACGCAGAATATTTTCATGGGGGGTTTCATTCAGTGGCGTATGATGGTCATTTGTAATTAATGTGTGTTGTTTGTGACGTCACAATTTGACGTCATATGTATGTTTCCAAAGCAACGATTTGGCGAAGTTTGTTGACGTAATGTGCATACTCTTCTACACGCATCCCTTTATTTTATGTGTTATTGTAATGAATATATATATCAGTGCTCCAAGTTAGGATATTGGAGGAATATAAATATAATGCTATGTCACAGGAGTTCATAACTGCCAAAATACCAGGCTGCGCATCAAAACAGGGGAGTGAAATACACTCATCATTGCGTCAGAGCAATTTGCCACTGCAAAATGAGGCTGCGCTAATGCCTTGTCGAATACGAACGGTCGAGCATAGAAAGTGTGCGGCTGGAGTGGCTGGAGCACACCCTGTGGTTTGCAATATCGAATCTTGCTAAACTACACAAAAATTGAGAATGCGCATAAAGTACGCAAGAAAACTAGATTTTTTGTTATGTATAGAAATCCAGCAAACTTTTAATTTTCGTTTTTGCCTGCTGAGACATTATCAAATGCCTGAATGCTTCTATGTTGAAAACTGCGGTTTTTGAGCTCACGCAACAGTTCTATCATGCTACAGAAATCGGTAATGTAGCTAATGCGGTCAGCACATGCGCTGATCAACCATAGCAGACAAAATAAGGACAATTGTTTTGGATAAAGTGAACTTTCGCGGAACACAATCTTTTAAAATGCGTAGTGGACGCAAGGTCTGCAAAAAGTGGTGAGATTGTTTCTGGATCCAGAAGATAACCCAGATTCCCATCAAAACCTAATTGTTACTTTTTGGCCCATTTGCAATGTTCCTTGAAATTTGCATGTAATTCATTCCGTGGTATTTGCTTTAAGTCGACAAATTAACAAGAAAAAAGTATGCGAAAACAATTAATCCCCTTTGCGCAGGTAATAGTTTTTGTAAAATATCAAGCTCAAGGGGGAGATTTTAACACCAAACCCTCCCTTGCATACGCCCTTGATTGATACTGATCTGTCAAACCGCCATGTGTTTCACAAATAATGGGCAAAAATAAAACCTTCCCACTCAACCAAAAATTGACATGCGCAAACCACGGTATATATGTAGCGACTTGTGTTATTTGTCACAATCAATATGTCGGGCAAACCAAGAACAAATTTCCACGAGATGGCCATCGCACCGCAGTAATTGGAACAGACCCAATTGTGAAATTGATGAAAATAATAAAGATAAAGTGGCCTTGTCGCGGCTCTTCTCAGAGTTCCATGGCAACGTAAATAAACCGCCTATAAATGAGGCTTACATCGTTACTTTTGTTGAAGAGCCTAATTCCCTCTCTTTGGATTTCTGTGAAGATAAGTGGTATCACAAACTTAACGCACAAATTACTATCCAAAACATGATCCTCCCACGCGTAAGATAATCATTTTGTTTCTCTGCCACTGAACGCTGATGTATTTTAGTTCTACAGACCGGTGTTGTGTTTCACTTTTCGCGGCCAGTGTGCAGGTGTTTTTGTTTGAGTCAGTCAAAGCTTTTCCATCGTGCCCGCAGAGACTTGGTTGCTGCAGCGACCAAAATGCACGTTGACTGATTCATAACGCTTGTTGTTTCACGTTTTTGACCAATTGGTGAAAGGCAGACCCGTGAGCAGCTTGAGACAGCAGGGTGGCGGAGAGTTTTCTAAGAGAAGTCCAAAATTTTTAAACTATCTCCAATAGTTTTTAACTATGTCCACATTTCCAGGGGGGGGCGAAAAGCTCTGCGCCCCTTCTTGTTTCGTACCTAGTGGAAGGTAAACAAAAACAAAAATCTCATGTCTTTAAATTTATTTGTGGTATTTTTTTGTTTTTTGATGTACATTATCCTTCAGAACAAACTGAGATGAAATTAGTTGTTCTGGAAGAAGTGGTAGGCCTACGTATTGACAATACGGGTTGCTTAAGTGGCACGAGATGGTAATAAGGTCGGGAACCGCTGCACTAAACAGACCAACAACCTTGAACGTCCTGCAAAATTGGTTACAAATATCATTGGCATTGCACAAACAAGCAAAGCTCATTCAACATTTAATGAAAAATATATCAGCTACCTGAGAAGATGATGCAAAAAAGGTTGCCGGATTTTAGTTTTTTGATGTGTTGGGAATAGAATTCAATGTGTTGTTAACAATTTTTGCGTAACCGGATTAGGATTGGATTTGATTATTTTGTTTTGCGTTTCTTCGCAGAGATGAGCGCACTGTCATATTTTGCAATCTAGATCCAACCCCGATTTTTTAAAAAAGTCAAACTCCAACCAGAGTGAAAATTAAATTGCAAACGTAAATTAGTAAAGTCCAAATGAAGTCCAGAAATGAACAAAATACCGCTTTTTAACAACGAAAATTCTGCACGACTATTTTACACTGAATCAGTCCTAATCGGTCCCGAACCTAAATTTTAGAAGCAGTGTATAGTCCGGTTCCAACCCGATCCAAGTACAGTTCAATGTTCATCTCTACTTTTTGGCAAATTTCTTTAGT
>JGI24159J19872_10002385_pt1 | contig 22264 bp, 12 predicted proteins | sample Ectturendosymbi4_FD_19872 | JGI IMG/M metagenome (IMG submission 19872) | reverse complement strand
CTGAAGATGTGTAACACACGAAACTAGTTTCCTTACGCAATAAATTGCGATAGATTCGCTTGGTGTGGGTCACTGATGTGGCTTTACAAACATTTCTCCAACTCAGTTTCTGATCTGACAGAAAACTGGATGCGGGATACGGTCTTTTTTTCTTTCGAAACGAAAAAAGAGATGGTTATTGAGGCGCTACCTAAACTTTTTATGTGAGCTAAAATTTATTGGCCTATAGATTTTCAACGTATCACCATGAACAATAAATTGTCCAAATCTTTATACACATGAAACTCACCAACCTAACCTTGCTTACATTGAAGTTGTTTTAAGTTTTTAGACTTCCTGTGAAGTGGTTTTTCACATTTGAAGTTTACATTATAACATGCTTTGTAAAAAAAAACAACCTGCGATAATAATAATCATTAAGAAAACTGACCTAATATTCATAAAATGACTCCGGCTCCGCTCCGGCTCTGCCTTAAAAAAATCAATTCCGGCTCCACTCCTATTTTCAAAATTTGTTAAGACTCCTGCCGGAGTCCACTCCGACGCTCCCGCTCCTGTACACCTCTGGGGCGGAGATGAGCGGACTGTCACATTTTGCGAACCGGATCCAGTCCTGATTTTTTAAAACTCAGTCCAAGTCCAAAATTATTTTTCAAATCTAAAGTCCAAGTCCAAATGAAGTCCAAAAAATATGAAAAATGCAGCCTTTTCGCAACAAAAATTCCGCATTTCTTTTGCATTAACTCAGTCTAAATCCGGCCGGATCCTAAATATTGAAGGGATTTACACTCCGGATCTAATCCAATTTCAACAAAAATTGCTTTCGTCCTGATCCAGTCCAATCCAAGTCCAGCCCAATGCTCATCTCTGCCCTGGAGCTGGCCAGGGCGAATTCTTGTTAGCTCTGGGCGGCTCGGTGTCAAGCGAAATTTCTGAGATGCGATATTTCTGACTTCACATCATGTAGGCATGCACAGAGTAATATTCTACATACCAAATACATTGACAAAACTGATTATTAGGGCTTATGAATTTGTTTTTAGGCATGTATGTCGGGATAGGGTATAGGTTAGGTTGAGAAAAAGAAAAATAATTGAGGTCAAGGACTAAGTCCGAAAAATTTTGGTGGTGGAACTTATTCGCGTGCTGTAGCTTATTGTGGGTATCTGATGTCTAGCCAAAATGTTTTGATTTGCACAACACACATCAAAAAACAAAGTACCAGGCTTAATTTCTTTATTCTGAGAAGCAAAGAAACTGAAAAACAACAACAGGTCAGAATTTCTCATAGGTCAGGAATTTCGCTTGACACCGGGCTGCAAAAGTGCTGGCCCGTACCATCTCTATTGGGAATTCTACATTTGTTGACGAACCTCGCATTAAATCGTAAGTGCGATTGGCGAAAGTGGACGAATTTTACTTGGTCAATTCGCATTTCGCAAGCACTGTTGTTATTGTAGCTAATTTACTGCTGGATCTAGCAGGTTTTTCTGTCTGTCAGCTGCAAAATTTTTAATCTAGCAATTAGCTGCGTTTTTAGCAGGACATTAAAAACCGTTTGGCAGGTTTAGCAGGAACTGTATTGTAACAGATTCCTGACCAAGCATTTGTTCCAACAATTTTTGAAGATGAAAAGGCATGCTGGAAGCAAAAAAAGCACTCATTTGTGTCAGGACATTTGATGCCGTGCTGAGAAACAATTTGTACCGATTTTTTATCTGATGCACATCTTCATCCAACTTTTTTATTCATTCGCTTCAATTGTCTGATGCTTTCTTTTTTATAAATCTTCATTTTGATTTTTCCTCAATTATTCAAAGCTTGTGTATGATCTGATGAAGACCAGCCCCAGTAGCTGTTGGTATGGAATGGTGTATTGTTTCGGCCCACCGGCCGTCCAATTAGTGTTATCCATTGTTTCGATGTTCGCATCTCATCAGTATTGCTCTTATATACAGTAGTAAAAAGAAAAAATGTGTGTGCAATGTATACAAACCATGCATACAAAAAGTAAGACGTGCTATTAAAATACTTTACTCTCCTCAATCTTGGTAGGTTATGTGCAAACACCGATTTTGTAAAGTATTACTGCATGACTAACCATTTTTTGTCCTCTTGTGAATGACACCACAGTTGGTGATGATAAAGTGTTTTGCTTCTTTCCATGGTCATGTGCAAATTGCGCTACTGTGTTGCTAACCATTTTTTGTGCTCTTGTGTCTATGATCGTGTCTGTATGGACAAAGTGTCTGAAATAAACTAATATTATTATATATTATTTTTATATAAAAACAACTACAAAAAGAACAGATAATGTCAGATCAAACTTGCACATGGGCCAATATAATATTAGTGTTGCCAACCTTTCGGTTTTTCTATGAATTTAGGCTTGTTTTGTTGTGGAGTTGAAGGTTTTTTTGAAGAGTTGTAGGTTGCTTGTTTTGGACTAGTTTTAATTGAAATTTGCTTGTTATTTGGGCTTGGTTTTTGCAGATTTCTGTTTTGCGGATTGCTTTTTTTACAAATTTTATAGTAATTTTGCTGTTTCAATTTGCTGCTAAAGGCAATATTGGGCATGTTTTTGTGAAGATTTGCTCATTGTTGGCTTGTTTTTTTTGTTTTTGCTTCTCTGCTTCTTAATTTAATTTTCTTGCTGATTTTTTATTTTGCTGAATTTTCTTGGCAACCAATGCATGTGATGTTGGGCTTGTTTTTTGGTTAAATTACTTATTTTTGGCTTGTTTTTCAAATTGACTTGCTTATTTTTGTAAAATAAACTGGCATCACTGACCAATATGCTTGCAACACTTCCATTACCACAGCCATGGACAGGCGCTGGTGGAGTCACTCCTTGGGATCATCAAAAAAGTCACTCACTCCTTGGGATCACCAAACAAAGACATATAAACAAGTTTCTTTATGAGTGAAGCCACTTAAAAAAGGAGTAGAGGTCTTGCCATACATACAGTAGTCTCAATTGCAACTAGTTGAAACTGAAGTGGTAAATGCTTTGGAGGTCTTATAGAATGCATTGAAAATGTGTTTCTTTATGTGGTGAACTAAAAATCTTGGCACATTTTACCCTGCATTCAGCATGATCATTTTACAATACGAATATTGTTGTCAATAAATTTTCTTTGGTATGCATTCACTTGCATCCCATCTGAGTCACTGGAGCATTTGAAAAGACTATCGTCAAAACCAATGATATGAAAAGGCTTTAAGAATTGTCTCTTATAAATGCTAATGTAGGTCATCTGAAACAGTTGTGGACATTTTACAAAAAGCTGTTTTTCCAAAGCCAGAACCATGTCTTTTGGAGCATAAACTTATCTTGACTTTTAATTTTATCTGCCATTTTTTGTTTTGTATTTTTGTCCACTTTATTGCTGTATAATAATGGCAATGAAACAAATTCTTTGGTAACAAACATGTCATAAGTGGCAGTTAAAGTTCTTTGCTGCTGCTTTAGCAATCACAGAGTCAATGTCAGCATATATTATATTGTAAATGCATTTATGATCAAACAATCAATGTTGCTGCAGAGGATGAGGTTGCTACAGATAGCCAGCAAGGAAGATAGCAGAATACCAAAAACTAAACAAAAATGTTTTATTTTTAAGTTGTGCAGTCAAAAATATTGTTCTCTTGGGGAGCGGAGATGAAATCTGTGATCTTAGCAGATCAATTTTAATAGCAGACTGGTCATTAAAAAGCTGAACCCAAACACCCCGTTCTCATATTCCATGCAGTTAAAGATGTACAATAGATTATATCTTTTGAACCATATGTGAGCAAGCTAACTTTGTGAAAAGGCGCATATCAATTTAATCAATTGTGTAAACATAGTTCTTTTGCAGGAAATGCCATAAATGAATACTTCTAAATAGAATTTTAAAAAATCATGTTTAAGTAAATTTTATGTTAATTTAAATTTGAGTTTGTTTTGCAGCATAGTTTTAAAATTGATGTTGTGTGTTAGATTATATACACTAAAACCATGTGGCATCTAGAATTTTTAAAGGAAGGTCCTGAATCTGCAACCCATCTCCTCTGTGGCAAGGTATATTCTGTTGGCAGAAGAGATACTGATATCATCATTTCAAATGACTCCTCTGTCAGCAGAAAGCATTGCTCTATTCAAGTAATGTCACTTAAACAGCAGTGCTTAGTAATCAATGACACTTCAAAGTATGGTACGTTTTGTGCAAGGAATGTTGATCATGGCGCATCAAAAGAAAACTTGCAGTTTGAAAAAGTTGAAGGAAGTGCTGAATTGAATGCAAATGACATTGTTCGTGTGGGTGTTTTAAAATCAATGTTTCAAGTGGTAAAAAATCCACTTGTGGTAGTAGCCTCTAAATTTGATTCAGCTTCTCTCAAAGATTTGAGAAACACTGTTAACAAACTTGGAGGAAAAGTTGTTACCTCATGGTCAAATGATGTCACTCATTTGTGCATGAAAAGCATAGTGCTTAATGTTAAAGTTACCCAAGCTTTAGCAACTAATTGTTATATTGTTACTGAAGCATATTTCAGCAGCCTTGTGAATGCTGTTGAAAGCAAGTTGAACAATTTACCACATCCTAAAGATTTTGTACCTAAACTTGCTGAAGAGGAATTGAATGAAAAAGATTGCTCATTTCTGCCTGTATCAAGTCGCAGGCATTTGTTCAACAATAAGATTTTTGTGTTTATGTCCAACAAGCAACGGAAGCGACTTGGGGAAACATGCATTTTTGCTGGTGGAACAGCAATTTTAGTAAATGACCCTACATTTAATGAAAACATGCTGATTACTGCTAAAACAATTATTGTTTATTCTTCTGACTGGATGGAGTCACAGTTGATTTCAAGCAACCAGTTTGACACTGTACAAAATAAACTGACTCAGAATAAGTTAAGATTTATTCAAGAACATGAAATTGGTCTTGCTTTGGTATACTGTTCTGTTGAAGCTTACTGCAATCCTTCATTTGACCTTCCTAGTGCAGAGACTTTATCACAATGTTGCTTACCTGGACCAAGCTTGTCACAAGCAAACAATGATGAAATCCCACAAATGCCAGATAAAGTTGTTGAATCTCTTTTTGTTTCCAGAGTACCAGAAACTGTTGTGGATGAAATGACAGAAACAACTTCACTTGACTCCCTGTGTGGAGGAAAAAAGCGACACCATTCTGATTGTGATGATAGTGATTCACCACCTAAGAAAATAGCAATTAATGTTAATAAGAATGCTGATGGAAAAAGCACACATGATTCAGTGGCAGAAAACGTGGGTGTGTCTGCATCAAACAGTGTGGCAAAATCTTCAACATATACTTCAGACCAAAGATGTGCCATTGACACACATGCAAATGACAAAAGTTTTGATTGTAAAAAAGTGACAATTCCCAAAACAATTATTCGTTCTAACAATGCTGCTGTTCTTGAATTTCACGAGGAAGCGTGGGAAGACCTTCCTGATAGTTGTATTAGTGATGACAGTTTGTGGACTTCATCAAATGTCGGAAATGCTCATGTTAAGAATTCAAAGGTCTGTGACAGCGTCTCACACAGTAGTGTTACTATGTGCAATATCAAAGTTAAAGATGAGTTGCAAAAATCAACTGATTTGATCATGAACCAAAATAGCTTATCCTGTGAGAATCATCATGCAAATGTAGCATCATCAAATAAGAGAGATGTTTATCCTGTTGCTACTGGTGATTGCTGTGATACTGATAAAGAAAAGTCAAAGCATGCCTTACTTCCTGAAAAAAATTCAGTTTTTGTGAAAAGTGAGTTTGGCTTGAATACATCACTGCCATCTACAAATTGCACAAATGTAGTATTTATCAACCTTATAAAGCAGCAGAAGTCTCTGACACGTGGTCAAATCATCCATCAAGATGGAATAAAAAATTTTAAGCGTTTCCAAAAAGTTATGCCTACCTATTTATCATGTGGTTCTCAAACTGGTGTCTCAGATTCTGTGAAAGCACCTACCATCATTGGTGGCCGTGATTTGTATGTGCATGAAAATCGTATAGAACCATCTTATGTATTTGATAATTGGATCAATGTCCAGTCACAAAGTAGCTTGCATCAAAGTCAAGATTCTAATCCATTCAGTGTTTCTAAAAAGTAACCTGAAAAACAAACAACAGAAATATTTTGCTTGGTTGCAACAGTATACATTTCCATGATCATGTTTGGAAAATTGGCAGTTTTCGTATTGAGCTGTTGCTTTAATGATGGATGTTAGACTGAAGTGTGATACATCTTTAATAAAACAAATTAGGATATTTATTGGTTAAGCTTCCTGTCTTTTTACTTAGGTTACTGGTTGAAATTAATATGTTATGTTGCTGTTATAGGATGTTTTGCATAAAATCCAAATGTGCATGAGAGAGACATGCTTCAAAATTTTGCATCAAGCTGCATACCATGCTTCTATATGAAGACGGTAAATAAAACAAAAGTTTTGAAAAGATGGTCCATACTGTGACTGTTTGACAGCAAGTGTGGAAAAACAAATAAGTTGCATTTCTCAGCAAACTGTTTGATTTGAGATTTGGTGTATAATGTGATTCATATGACAGGAAATTGGTGTTGTCATTGATAAGAATGTGAAAATTACATGTTTTGTGTTTGTGTTATATTGACAATAAGCTGATTGATTTGTGTTTCATCACACTCCATTTCACCCAGCATCCTAGAAACCTATCGGCTATTCACTAGTATAGTAATTAACTTTGATTCTGAATTCAACTGGTTTTAGTTAACTGTTGCCTGGTTTTTAGAATGTTTTTCAGCTGATCGCAAAGGAGTTTTCTGGCATCTGACCATGTATAAAGTTGTTACAGGAAACTGCTTTAAATGATTTTTCAGCATGTTATTGTAATTTTCTTTAAGTGAAGGTATCTGGCTACGTGTGCTTCAGCTTCAATTTTTTTCTGGCAACCTATCTGTAAAAGTTTTCAATTTTATGTCACAGTCCTTTTATCGTTTATGCTGTACAATGTTTCAGCTGGTTTGTGGATGAACTGTAAATGTTATTTGAGAAAGCTGTGTTATGTTGCTTTACCTATGATTCTTACGTCTACTGGCTGTAATGTCCCTGTTTCAAACTCGTGAATGGTGGTGTAACCAACAAGATGCTGAAGAAGAATGTGGTCAAGGATGTTTATGTGTCGCTAACATTGACAATGCAAAAGATGGAAATGGTAAAGGATTTGCACACTTTACTTCATTATTAGTAGATTTAGGATTGCTTTTCACATTATTGTCACTTTGAAAATGTTAAATGCAGGACACTGGAAATATCTTGTGTTTATTAATGAACATGTGTTACAGAGAAAGTCATATGTGGTTCTTTCCAAGGGAATCTGCACATTTATGGTCCTATTAACAACTTGAACCAAGCCCATGATGTGCTTCTGGAAACAAGTTTGCAGTTGCCTGTTTTGCAAGTCAATGCTGGTAGATTTGTTTCGTAAGTTTTTTTTATTTTTTTATAAATTTTTTATTGCATATATAGCTCTTGTGGCATATCATTTTAGCTTGCTACATATTTCAAGCTACTGGCAAGTTTGTTTCTGAACTGTGACCACCTTTCTGCAACTGATGGTTGCTGTTTTTATGAATGTCACTAACAGCAGTAGCTTACTATTATTTTTGTAGAGTTTTGTTGTTACATGAAAAAATTACCTTGTCAGTAGTTAAGAAATAATGCATATATACCTTTTGTAAAACTGTGCACTAGGTAAAAGAAGTACCAGATCATCAATGTCACCAGCTATACATTTTTCAACTCTCAGTCTTGAATTTTATGTTTCTCAAGCTATTCTTCGGCCACAAAAAAGCATTGTACACTACATAATGCACATGATGAAAGTTGATTGCTTGTAAGGATTCAGTCTAAGTTTTGAAATATCTAGAAATTTTTGTTTAATTGTATTGAATAATGTGCTTCTTTCGTATGAGCAGCAACCCTCAAGCGATCCCAACAAGTCGGTCCAACCAACAAACACCTCCTGGGCCGGGAGACACCAAGTCGTCAAAGGAGTTTGGTGGCCGGAGGGCTTTGCAATGATAAATAATGTGGTGTGCTGTTTGGTTTTCTTCCCCGCATATGCACGAGGTTGTCTCTCTGAGCCCCCACTGACACATGTTAGAGCCGAACCGTCCAACTCCAGTTCTGAGCCTGTTTAAGGTGACCCCGAGATTACGGGGGAGTTGGAGCCAGGTGAAAGGCCGATGTTTGGGCTCAAGCAAAACTGGGAGGGAGGTGTAATGTCCTTCCATGTGTTCATCCATGCTCGTTTGATCTCAAACCCAGAGGCTATCAGGGTGGCAGTGTACAGGGCGCCTTGACTTCAGATGCTGTGGTTGGAGGCTCTGCAGATCTGGGATAGACCTGTACAGTGTTGATTGTTGAATTGCGGCTTGGCATCCCAGTCTATATGTAAGCTGTTTCCTACACAGGTTTGGTGGTGCAATGCCTGACAGAATCAGCAATAGCCCAGTTGGGGTGGGACGCAAACATTCAGTAATAAGGCGCAGCGTGTCGTTTAGTCCAACATCCAGTTTTTTGCTGTGACAGCTACGTCACCAAACTGGGCCAGCATATTCTGCTGCACTAAAGACAAATGCGATTGCTGATGTACGAATGGTGGGTGTACTGGCACCCCATGACGAGCAATCAAGGCAGTGCAGGAGATTGTTGCGTGCAAGGATTTTCTGACATAGGCCCTCAACTTGTTACTTGTAGGACAGTTGATGATCCAGCTTGACCTAAGGGTCATTCTATGTCAAATGAGCCAAAAAAATTGGAAAAGCCAACCCACCATCTCAGATTTCCCTCAAATTTCATAAGCAGATAGAACGTTTCATGCTGATTCAAAAAAACTAATTTTTTAAAAAATTGGTTAAGGTTTCGCGAAGTTATGGACCATACAAAATGACTACTTTTTGTGGTCAATGAAGCGTAATGACTAGTAAGAAAATCATCAACTAAGTTTAAAACTAAATCAATCTTACTGTAATCATTTAATTGTTGTAAGAGCTTGACAGGAGGTTGTCTCAAGTATCTTATCTTCACTTGTGAAGAAAATTTTCAAAAAATCCATGTGCTTACCCCAATTTTGGGGTAAAGAAAATGGGTAGTCAACAAAATCACTCATGCGTGACATAAATTTTGAATGGTAATATCTTGATGAGCACACATACTATTGGCATGTGCAATACATCATCTGAAAGATTTTAGTCTTAAAATATCCTCATTGCTTATTTTGTTTCTTTTGAATAAACATCCCACAAAGTTTTTGTCTAGTATTTCAATGCAATTATATTTTAACCCTTTCAGTGCCACATGCACCACTTTTTTGCTGAACTTTGCACAACCACAACTCGCCAGGCGATTGAGTAAAAGAGCTGTTCAAACCCTCTAAAGATGCGGGAAGTCTTGTAGTTCATATTTTTTTAAAGTTTGGAAAAGTTAGGGTTTTGGTTTTCTTTTGGGTGACGTCATAATGAGGGTCGGTTCACGCATTTTGGCCAAGGTCATCGGGCCCTGGGTGTCAAACCAATGACCCAATTTTTTGACTCAAAGTTTCATTGGAAACTAGGCTATAATTCAAGTCATTAGAGTCCATGATCGGCTTTTTAGCATTTCTGGATCTAAAATTATGGCTCTGAAACCCAAATTTTGATGAAAAATCAAGTCGGACAAAAGGTAACCTTGGCCATATTGGCTGAAGGCCATAACTCATCAGCCAATTGAGCAGGAGAACTGTTCAAACACTCCACCGATGCGGAAAGTCTTGTAGTTTCAATTTGAAAAGGAAATTTGGAAAGTTTTAGATATTTGTTGTTTTGTTGGTGACATGATAATGGGAGTAAGTTTATGCATATTTGGATAAGATTATCAGGCCCAGGGCGACAGTGTCAAAAGCCAATTTTTTGACTTGAAATTTTATTGGAAACCAGGTTGTTCTACGAGTCTTCACAGGGGTTGATTAGCTTTCTAGCATCTCTGATTCTAAAGTTATGGCCAAAAAAAGGCAACAAAATTAGGGATGTCCCCAGAAATCCCTTTGGGGATTATTTATAAAATAAGCTTTAAGGATATTTTACGACTAAAATCTCCTCAGTGAGAGCTTTCAGATGATGTATTGCACGTGCCAATAGCATGTGTGCCCGTGGATTTATCACCGTTCAAAATTCATATCACGCATGAGTTATTTTCATGACTACCCATTTTCTTTACCCCAAAATTGGGGTCAGCGCATATATTTTTGAAAATTTTTCTTCACTACTGAAGAAAAGATACTTTAGACAACTTTTTGTCAAGTTTTTGCAACAATTAAATGATTACAGAGAGAATGATTTAGTTTTGAAGTTAGTTGATGATTTTCTTGCTAGTCGTTACGCTTCATTAACCACAAAAGGTGGTCATTTTGTACGGTCCTTAACTTCACGAAACCTTAGCCAATTTCAATGAAATTTAGTTTTTTTGAATCAGCATGAAAAGTTCTATCTGCTTATGATATTTGAGGGAAATCTGAGATGGTGGGTTGACTGGCTGGGACAGTTGACAGAGAATGATCCCCAAGATAAGTTTGATTGGGGTTGTAGGGCAAGGTGTTGCCCTGGACATTGACTGCTAACTGATGCTTTGTTTCGTTATTGTTTAGGTGGAAAGCAGTTGATGTTGTTTTAGTCACACTAAGTTTCAGTTTCCATGCTGAGAGGTAGTTGGCGATTGTGCACATATCCACGGATGAAGTTTTCTCCAGCTCTTCCCAAGACTTGTTCGTATAGAGTAGGGCCAAGTCATGGGCATATCCATACTGACATCACCTAGTTGAGGGAATATCACTTATATAGATGTTGAATAGCAGCGGTGCCAGCGATGAGCCTTGTAGTAGGCCATTTCACAAGCATCGCAAACGACTTCATTGACCATCGCTTGTTTTGAGTTTGAAGCTACAATTTGAAAGGATGTTGACAATAAATTGCACCATCTGTCTATCCAGGACAACCTGTAGGAGCTTCAGAGTTAGGCCCTGGTGCCATACAGAGTCATAAGCTGCTTTGAGGTCAACAAGCACCAGACCAGCTTTCTGCTTTTCCTCAAAACAAGCCTCACTGTCATCGGTCAATTTAACCACCTGTAAAAAAAACACCTGAATAATGTGCTTATTGCACTTTGGTTCAAACTTCAACTTATTCAATGTGGCTTTGTGTTGGTTTTTAGTACAAAGCATAACTATTGGGTTTTTGCTCCTAGCATTATGCTAGGTTTAATGAGTATACCTCAGGATTTTGTGGTTTGAACTAGAATAGAAGTGTTCATTCTGCTCAAGGTTTGCCGAAATTATAAGCATGTTCGTTACTGCAAGTTCTGCAGTATAGCCATACATGGAATAAAAGGATTAAGAAGAAAAATGTAGTTTTTAATAATTTGTCATGTTTTGAATTCAGAGTTTCTGCTGATCTTCATCTGGCAATTTTGCACCCTCGTTCACTTGTGGTCTACAAAATTTTTGTTAGTGAAGGTGCAGTTGATCATGGATATCAATACAAATTGGAAAAAATTTATCAGCACAAGCTTGAAAGAACAGCTGCCAACATGGTGATTGGTCCATTTGGACAGATACAAAGTAATTACTACCCTTTGTTTTTTTTATTTAGTTTCCTTATTATTTTTTCATGTGCCATTGGTTATTTCTTGTAGATGCATAGTTTTGTGGCATGGCAGTGTTGTTGTGAGGTTGTTAATGTGCTGGAAGATTGTGTCTGCTTTACTTGCTGTCTATTTATAAATTGACTAACTGTTGGATCCAAGTCTAACTTGAAATAGACCAGTTCTAATAGTTTCATAGGTTTCTTTGCAACAAATGGCACATTTCATGCATTGCAGGTCTTGGAGGCCTTCAGTAATGATTTCCAATGAATCATTCACCCTGGAATTAGTTGCACGAAACCTGATCTTGACATATAACAAATCAGTTATGGCCTTCATATACATGAAGGTTTCATGATTGAAAATATGTGAACTTTAACACTGGTCATGGATCCTTTTGAAAAGGTTTCCAAAGTTTTTTTCCAGATTTTGGAAATTTACTTTTCCTCCTTTTGATTGTCATTGTTCTAACGTTGTGAACTCAAGATATGAATTTTGTTTGACCCCTGGAAAAATTATTAGATTGCAAGATAGTACTGTTTGCTGAGATTAGTGTTTTTCCAATGACAGTTTCTTATATGGCAACGTGGTCTTTATTTCTTCATTCCTTGGTCATTCTCTTGAAAAAAATCAATGCCAGACCCCCATAACCATTCACCCATGCATAAAGTTTTGTGAAAAATGCATACTGTTGCTTCCTCTTTGTTGGTTAAGTGACGTCATGAGAGATGAGTAATGGTGATCATGCCACTGGCACATAATTTAGGGGTCCCAATTGCTATTTCTAGTAGCATGAGTCAAACCTAAGCTTCACAACTGCGATATGACAAGATGCGTTAGTAGTCTCTGGGCGTTGCATATAGGGGAAGTGCAGGACCCTTGAAACACAGGGACCGAAGAACCATTTAAATTACTCCCCAGTTATTGGCCTTATTGTTTTTGCTATCTGGTTGTGAATATTGCATTTGTGGACAACAGTAATTGTCTGTCAACAAGAAGAAGCTGCGTTGACCAGAAAAAATTTTAAGCAGTTTTTGTTTTTGAGGCATCAAAATAAAATATTTTGCAAATGTTTAGCAATTGGTTTGCCTATCATAATTGCAATGTAGAAAGTTCCAAACGTTTCACAGGATATGTTAGCAGTCAAAGAAATGTGTCTGAGAAAATTGTGATGATAGGTTTGAGATGCAGTGTAGAATCGTACACTTTTTCAAATATGGCTAAAGATGGGACCCATGGAACAATGGTGTTCCATTGGTCTCTCAATTTGTAATTTCTTATTGCAAATGATGCTGAATTTAAAAGAAAGACGAACAGAGGTTTGTTTACTGTGAACAACTGAAATAAAGCCTTTTATGATGTAAAAAACTGTTGATCTTGAGACAAGTGGCAAACAAGAGATATTCCACTGGCCACCCTTCCGTCGTTACACCCGATTTAAAACTTTTACTCAGAGTAATTAGGAGATGATTTCGCAGAAATCTGTGCTCATATTTTAGGTAACTAAGTTTCATTTATTGAGGTTTTAGCTTTAAGTAAGGTTAACATAAAGTCATAAAGTATCCTTTGTGCAGGTGTCTAGGTCACCAGAGATGAGGAATGTGCTCTAAAGCAGGGGTTCTCAAAGTGCTCCATACAGAGCCCCAGGGCTCCGCGAGAGAAACCTCGGGGCTCCGCGAGCTGTTTGTTTGCTTATGTTTTTATTTTTTGAAATTTATTGTGGGGCTCCGTAAATTATGGTCAATCTCTTCATGGGCTCCATAACACCAAAAGTTTGAGAAACCCTGCTCTAAAGGACCATGTGGTTTATTATCAAAATTAATGTGTGCATCGAACAAAAAGAAAGCGCATCTCTTTACATTTCAACATGTCAAAGCTAAGCATAAGAACATTCGAAAATCATGGGAGCAGAAACTATTGCAGCAGCCTACAGGATTTGCTGAGAGAATTTACAAAGCGACATAGCATACTCAGCTTAAGAAAGGCAGAATAAACAAGCTTAACATGAACTTGGTCTTTGGTCGTCATAATTTAAAGCTCTTTTCAAAAATTAGAATATCTTGAACAATCGCTTGTAAGTTTCACCAGGAATGATCTGGATATGAGATGAAAGTAGGGTAAACACTACAGATACTCCCTACATGTATTGATATTACACAATGGCTCCAACGTATAATATATTTTTAATGAAAATTATGAGTTTATCCTATTAGATTACCCAATAAATTAGATTTACAACTAAACTATAAAAAATTATATGATCCGGATAGAATTTTGTTCAAACGTAATTTCATATTGCGAAATAGCATCGGCAAAAGCACTCAACAGTTCACATTTTTCATGTATGTACGATAAACTTTTATATATTTATACAAAATGAAAAAACTTTAGCCAATGTGAACTGATTTTTTTCTGATCCAGGTTATTTTTAACAACGACAGAGCATACTCAAAATATTTTACAAGCATCACCGAGATAATTGTTGTTTATTATTTATAATAAGGAAATGTTCCATGGGTGCCTGTGGGGTGTTCTGAAGGTCCCACTGGGGTGGGATCTGCGGAACAAAAATGAAAAAAAATTTAAACGTAAAAAAACTATACTAAACATTCATTGATTTTTCTAAAACTTGGAATTAACAAATGTGGTCCATAAACGTTCAACTGGGCAAAATTTCAGAAACTTGCTAGAGAATCAAGGTTCTACGCTTGTTTGAAAAAATCCGTTTCATGGGTCCTACACGTCCCCTACTCATGAATTTGTCGTTGGTGCCTATCCTCATGAGTTGTTACGCCAATAATGTGTTGTGTCGTTGGTTACCTGTGCAGTGTACTTGTATCTGGGTTGTGTGCTTACATAGTAATATACAGCAAAAACAGGGAAATCTCAATCAGAACTCAGAAATATTGTTTTTGTTGGAATGTCAAAGATCCTGATTAAGAAAGCTTATTGCACCGTAATTTCTGAAAGTAACATCAGCTTCCTTCTATAGGAGGGTCCTTTGTTGTGAAGTTGTTCAAATTTCACTGAAGAATTATGCTGTTCTTATTAAAGAGAAGCGCTTGTGGGTGGAAAACAGTACGGGTTGTAGATACGCGAATTTACACAATAGGTACTGGAATACGCAAAAGTTGTTTTGCTGCTAGTGGGGTTCGAACTACTGTAAATGCAGCACTGGTTGAGAAAGAACAAACTGCTGTGCGATTATAATGTTTCTGGCTAACTGCAGATGGTAATGGTTAAAGTAAATTTTATTTTTTTATTTGCAATGCTCTTTAGTGTCATGCAGACCCTCTAAAGCAGGGGTTCTCAACCTTTTTTCTCCCGTTTACCCCTGACCAGCTTCCTAACATAGAATTTACCCCCTGTTTTTTGTTTACTCACTAGCGCTGTAGAAAAAAAACAAAGTATTGTAACTTCCGCATCATTAAATTTACACTCAGAATAGGAAAAATGTACCCCAATGGGTAAATTCACCCCCGGTTGAGAACCCCTGCTCCAAAGAAAAATTTATTTGCTTTTTTGAATTGTGAGAGATTTGAATGCATTGTAGACACTGCTCTTCATCGATCACATTTAGTTAGTTAATCAATTGTCTTTCTTCAGTCTTGGAGTGTATTGGAAACCTCATTGAATCTCCCACTATTGTGGGGTTTATGCAAAAGTTCTGATAATTTGGCTTTTCGATTTATCAAAAATCAAAATATTCAAAAGTGGCTCTTCATTAATAAAGCAGCGTCATTAACTCAATTTTATATTAAAGAGGCGAATTTAGTTGTTTGTTGCAACGGTATTTTTAATAACTCAACTGAAAAATCCATTATTTGTGACTTCATTCATACAAATACTTCATTTTAAAATATAGCATTCATTTTGCGATTTTACTGCTTCTTGTCAGATCGGGATTTGATATGCGTACAATCGATAGACGGCGCCTTGTCCATTTTTGAGCATGAATCTTTCGCATTTTCACGATTCCTTCCCGGCTTCTTACTTCCCGGACCGCTAGCCTACAACTGTCGCACGGATTCGTTTGTCACTGTTTCGTCCAGTCTTTTCGTTGAGTCTTACAGGTATGATAGACTTATTTCCGTACATGTCAAGTAGCATTAACGCGAGTGCTGTGGTCTCTTTCAGTACGAAACTTGTGTTTGGGCGTTCGTTGTAACCCAACTAGCAGCGAAAACGATTGATTTTATTGAGTGTCCTGTACAGCGGTCAAGTTTGCAACGCCAGGCCATATTTGCATGATTGACATGCGCAAAACACAGAAACCCTCGGAAACGACAGCGTTTATGATCTTTGCCGTTCAACACGTCATGGTCGGCTAACCAGAATCCGACGGAAGCATTAAAATGAATTTCATCCGTCAACTCGCAACGGCTATTGTTTTTGTGTTTGGTTTCAGTTTATCGTCGGTCGGCCGAAATTCTTTGAACCATTTGAAAGAATTCTTTAAAAAACGCAAGTTTTTGATACAACTATGTTTTGATTGCACTCACTTTGCTATGTTTGTTCCGCCACTTCTCTTGCCTTTCGTTACTCTTTGGAAAACACCTTTAAGCTCACCGCGAAAAAACCTTGCTATCGTTTAGTGAAGTCATTTGCTTATTTCAGTCGTTTTCGAAAGCAGCTTGTATAGTAATATACCTTACCGTGAAATGAACATCAGCGTTTCTTAAATTCAATATTGTTCAGCTACCAAGTGTTGGCCGTGTCATCACAGTCAAGCAAGAAAGAAGAAAGTCAGTCTGGTGGGAAGAAAATCACTGTGAGATTTCTTGTTTTATTTTCCCCATCGTTGCTACGTAAACGTTTAGATTGTTTTATAAAATCTCTTGTTATTTAAATCTGCTGCAGGTTGACTGGAATCTGAACATTGGGGAATTCGCTTTAGATATTGCTATTTTGGAGCAGAACGAGAAGTCGGTCATTGTGGTTCTGGGTAAGGTGTTATTAGAGCAGATCTGTATCTTGCAATATTACTGCGTAAAAATTTTTGGAATGTGGAAACAATTACACAATCAATTGCATTATCGCTGAGCTTTGCAGTCTTGGGGTTAAGGCAATCGTCTCGATGCCAGGTGTGATGTTTCAGTAAAGTTTTCAGAGTTGCACGGATACAGAAACATAATCCACAGTTTTGCTAGCAACGCTTTGGCTTCTAGATTACAACCACTAAAGATGGTTTCATCACAGATTGGGATTCTGGAGATTTCAGAGGTTTAGAACATTTCTGTTATTGATGTCTTTAGTTGGCATAAAGCAGGATTTACCAGAAGACCGTCTGATATAAGTTTCTACATCAGAACCGACTGTACTGAGTTTTTCTCAACTCTCAGTGCTTGTTACTGTTTGCAAATATGCTCTTGTTTTATTACGAATTGTGAACATTCAGTCGCTTTCGTGTACACGTTTTCAAACGTGTGCTTGCTATCATCAACCTTTTTATGTTTTACACTTGGCTGGAACCAAGAAAATTGAAATTAAAACAAATTCATTTTCATGAAGTAGAACCCCCACGTAAGCATCCAATTGCTTGTAGTTTTTGTTTATTGTAGTGTTGGGGTGAAGAAATGATTTTTTCGTTCAGGCGTGTTTTCACTGCGGTAAGAGTGTTTGGATGCTAATATGAGCTCTTTCTTTTCAAGTTGGTGGTAGAGCAATATTGTTCTTGGTGATGACGCGACGTTGTGTTTTCTGGAGCTGTGTAAAAATTGCCAAAGCTGTCGTAAAAATAAGTGCTGCCAGAAAAGAGAAAAAAAATTGTCAGTTCATTTTGTTTTCAACAAAAAGTCAACGCCAGGCAAAACTCTATCGGCAGCGGTCAATTTTAATGATGAAAATGTCTTGACTGTTTCGGAGAAAATTGTGTTGAAAACAAAAATTTTCCGCCTCGGGAACAAGTGTTGTTTTCAACAATAAAAACAAAGCTCTGATGAGAGGCGTGAAGAGGCTTGGCGCCAACGCTAATTTGGAGCTTCCTGGCGTATTTGTTAGAACCAAGATTATAATTTATTGTGTAATCGAAGCTCGCGCGTATATAAGCGCTCATCAACGTCTTATAGAATCAGACCCGTAAACGCAAATTCAATTGCATAGATGCCACAAACAACTATGTTGATTTTTAAAAAATCTTCTTGCGTTTAGCCAAATACTTTTTTTTGTGACTGGAATTACGGAACGTTACTCGAAAGTTCCGGGCTACAGTAAGAAGCACTGTTGATAACGAGAAAAAAAATCCATGTCCAATCTCGTTGCAGGAGAACGGTCGCTCTTTTGTATCGAGGAATCCGGGGATCTGAGATTTATGAAGAAGTTTGAGTGCAGCGTCTCTTGCTTTCGCGCATCAGTATTGAATGAGAGCCGTACAGTTCAGTCACTTATTTGCACCAACTCACAGCAACTTCTCGTCTACGAAGATGTTAAGCTGACGTGGGCTGCCAAATTAGACGTTGTGCCCATCAGTGTCAGCATCGGGACCTTCAGGTAAGGATTGAACGTCAAACGACCGTTACAATAGTTCAGTCAATGAGCAAGTGAGTTTCCCTGTGAACAAGAATGCTTCCAATGGTTGTCTTTAACGACTGCCACGATTTTCTGCATAGTTACCGGATGATTTTTGTGCAACAGAGAGTCATTTAAACAGCCGCTGGAGGCGCTGACACAAAACTGGAAGGTTATAAATATTTGTTTCCTTAAAGCTCACGCACTTTCCACTCGGATTTCCTCTAGGGAGGTTTGCCAGAAAAACAGTCCTAAGAGATCTCGAAACGCCTCAGGCTTTTCAGCAACCTCTGATGACCCTGCTAGTTCCACACCCAAGACGGGACCAAACAAGGTCGGAGATGTTAAGCATACCACCTGTTCTTTGGTCGACCTCTGGGTCACTTTTCCGTGGTGTAGCCAGCATTAGTTGCCCGCCAATCTTTCTCGGGGCATTCTGGTCGCTGGTAAGGATCTCTCTGCATTCGGAGGATAAGTTGGCGACATTCAGGGTGAAATTTTTATGAATCTCACAGCTGTTCTCACGGAATGTCACGCCGTGAACTAATCGCAAAAATTCCATCTCTGCCGCTTGTAGTTGACCTGACATCGTTTCAGACATTACTCAAAATTCATGAACATAAATGAAGATAGGAACAAAGACTGACATTATAACTTGAAGCTGTGTGTTGTTTGAAAGCTGCCGTTTAGTGATCACGAAGCGATAAAGCTCACGCAGAACTACGTTTTGCTCACTAATCCGTGTATCAGCTTGTTCCTTCTGTCTTCCATTATTTGTGAATACTTACCCGAGGTGATTGAACGCCTCAACCAACTGTAGTGTATTGCCGCTTACTACTCACATACATTGACTTCGGTTTCTCGAGAAACATAATACCTCAACCTTTTTACTGCTGATTTTTATTCCGGCTTGGTCGCACGCAGCTACAAACCGATCAAGTGCCTGTTCAGAGGATGCAGACAGCATCAAATGGTCCGCAAAAAGTAAGTTGGTCCCGCAGCTTCCAACAGTAATACTCCAGTGGCCTCGGCTGTAATTGTCTATCCAGCTCATATAGACCAGCTATGTCCAACCCGCGGGCCGCATGCGGCCCAGTCGAGGGTTTTGTGGCCCAGTTTAGTTTTCGCTGTAGTAAAAGTATCCTACACACTGACATCCTGTTCATGTTTTGATAATCTTGAATTTGACATTTTTGAGGCAAGTGCTCTTCAGTGCCACTTTGTCACATCTGTTACCGTTGCATATAGGATTCCAAAACTTTCAGTATATTCGTTTAAGCTAAATTTAGTTTGCTAAGATCAAAGTAAGCCATTCAATGGGCGACCCTCGATAATATGTCATTCAGTGGGCGGCCCAGGTCAAGATAGTGATGTAGTTTTTGGCTCAGTAAGCCATTAGGTTGGACATAGCTGATATAGACCAACCATGCCCAACCGAAATGCCTTTCTGGGCCGAAACTCTGTGACTATCTTCGTGAGAGCCACGCACTTTCACTGTAGCAAACCAAAGTTTAGGTTAAAGCTACTGAGAGCATTGGCATACTAGCCACAATGGTATGACTGTATGGTGCTTTTCATCACTCCCAAACTGTGTTGCCATAGGCTAATTTCGTGCTAATGGAACAGAAAGGGCATGCTGTTTCCGTTTAGTGTAGAGGAACACACGAGTGGAGATGAGAAAACTAGAAATCACTTTTGCACCGAATTGTCAGTGGATTGCAGAACTCTTCCACCAGAGCGTAGTATATGATAATCAGGCAGTATGGACCATTGCGTCGAAAATTTCAAATTTTGATATTATGAAAATAAAGATAGGCTGTCATGTATTGTACATGCACGATAATGAAAAGCTTACCAGGTCGCACAAAACCTTCGACTGGGACCATTGCGGGCCGCGGGTTGGACATGGCTGATACAAACCATGAAGAGAAGTGATGACAGCACACACCCTCGTCGGAGTGAAACACCCACGCTGAACCTGTTTTTATTCAACTCCACTGACACGGCCACCAACCTCTGAGCAGCAATACAATGACTTAACAGGTGGTCGTCAACACTGTACTCTGGCAAATTCCCCAAAGCGTTTCTCGAGCAACCTGGTCGTATACTTTCTCGAGTTGCGAGAGTTGTTAGAATAAACCAACTGAAACGTTGCAGAAATCAACCAGTGGCCGTTAACCCAATTAATTTCTGCACCAGATGTACTTAAAGCAAATCTCCGTGTTGGAAAAAGTGCTATGATGCATAGGTCAGCATGGCTATGTCATCTCATCAAACCCTTCTATACCCCTGCATCGTTTCCAACGTGTAATTAAAGTCTGCCAAAAGGTTCGTAGATTCGTTAGCTTAAAGCCTTCACAAGGCATCACCAGTTCCCTCCAAGAATCCCGAGTACTGTGCGCTTGTGTTGAGCGGAATACTTGTATCCAACGGAGGAGGCTTTCAGCCTGAACAGCACACCATTCCTCCCAGTGCGATCCATTCATTAACACAGTTTGCTAGCTATGTTCTTAGAATACCCCCATCCTAGGTAAACTGTTGGATTTTGCTAGCTCAACGACAGAGTAGATGAGTTTCCGCCCAGCTTCACTATTAGAACCCCGGGTCTTCGTCGAAGATATGCCAACAACATATGAGGAATGTCGTTTGTCTCTACTTAAACGAGTTCTTGCTCTTTCGCTCTAAGGGAAGTGATGTTCCAGTTCCCAATCACTAATATAGCAAGGTCGGCGTCCCCATTCGCCTCCCCAGATGTGTAGCGGCCGAAAAGTGCAGTCTCCACTTGCGGGAATCCCCTAAAAACCAAACGGGTCATTCTATGTCAAATGAGCCAAAAAAACTGGAAAAGTCAATGGGGAAGCGTTGCGGGCATATCGTGAGTCCACTGAGTATACTGCATGAGAAGTCATGAAGCAATCAATGCAACTGAGAAGTAGAGGTTATGTTTTGCGCTATCATTTTGCTTAATGCGACAGAACGGACGATATTTTCGTAACTTCTGCCTTAAAACCTCGTCACAAAGCAATACGTGCCCCTCTCCAAGTTGCTTGAAGCTNATTTCCGTCATCCGTAGTTCTTTGCGTCGTCTTTCTGCAATGTGGAATCTTCGGCATGACATCGTCAATAAAATGTGGAAGTCTGNCGAACATGTACTCAAATATGAGACGTTTATTTTTGCTTACCATTGTGCTTTTTCCGCTCGTGCTTTTCTACAGGAACCGTTTCTCCGCGCCTATTGAATTAGATTCGCAGCNGTTGTTTTAACCAGGTTTGGCTTTGCCCCCTCTTTGAGCAGTAAAAACTGTATATTCTTGTGCTGAAGCACTTACTGAAACGTCCGAGCTAGCAGTCGAAAGTTTGGTTGGCATCCTTTTATCCGCTCCACAACCTTCTCGGTGACAAATGTTTTACGATTGTGTTTGCAACGCTAGNTAAGTTTGGCGAATGTGTCGTGTTTCTTTTATGAAGCTGTGGATTGCCTGTGACGGGGGTTCGTGATGTGATTACCAGTCGTGAACCTTGTTTGGTTTTTGAACAACCGGACGTGCTGGTAGAATTATAACTTGATAATTTTCAAATTGAAACATAATCATAAGCTTTTTTCCTTTGTTAGCGATGCAATAATTACCTCACCACACACCAGGTAGAACTCGAGGTAAATTTCGCAAGAAGTGATGTCCTACGGCATAAATGTAGACTGACCGCTGTTTTGGTTGTGCGCAAGGACTGTTGTATAGTAACAGACTTGTAATTTGAGGATTTTAAAGCTTTTACCGTGAAACAAGCACCTAGACTGCTGTTGTAAGCATTTCTGACCGCAGACGTTGCATTAGTTAGTACGTCTTTGGTTTTAAGTGGCACGAAAATGAATAAAGAGAACTCTGTTGCCATTTGGACCTAGACCCAGCGCCAAAAGAATTTACTGGGATTTTTAGAATGATGGTTTTGGTTGAATTTATGTTGCTGCTGATTTGTTTGTAGTACTGGGGGTTTTAACCTTGTTTCTAGGGAAATGAGGACCATGATGTTGTCTTTGGTTCTTAGCACTGATTAAAGTTCTCTTCAAACCGTTCGGTCTATTCC
>JGI24159J19872_10002383_pt1 | contig 22270 bp, 16 predicted proteins | sample Ectturendosymbi4_FD_19872 | JGI IMG/M metagenome (IMG submission 19872) | reverse complement strand
GCAGATGCCTTAGTCAAATTTATGTGATGTAATTTTCCTTTAGAATACCCTGCGGGTAAAACTGTTTTAGCTTGTCAGAAAGTTCGGAGAGTAAATACTTACTTAACAAACCCTTTCCTTTACCATTTATCCTATGGGTCAAGTTGGTATGTTGCAAAATTTTAATTGAAAATTTCTCTTCTTTTCAACAGGTTTCGCCATAAAAAGCATCAACGAATGGAATGAAAACTGCTACCGAGCCTGATCTAAACGTACCTGCCAGTTCATCACATAAACCAAGGCAGCCCTGCTCCTTCTTTGTACAAATTTGACATGTCATCCTTCACAAATTAAATCTCCCTCTCATAATTAATTTATGCAAACACACAAACAAATCTCCAATATTTCTTGATTATACATTTCCACTTACATTTTCTCATAAATATACAAGATCGTCCGATTTACCCCAACTTTTCGTTGACTGCGATTAAAACTGAGTACCTTGTCAAATGCACTTTTTCCATAATATTAACATTTTTTAAAGTTTTTTTTTATATTTTTTTTTCTTTCAACCACCTAATTACGAAGAGAGTACGTGAACACTTGCATTGCCCGATCCAGTCTTTCGTATGGTAAGGCGTAATATATCATCCACCTATAATAACGGGTACATACACCTGTTTGGTTTTGCGTGTACTTCATGCGATTTCTCAATTCTTGTGTAGTTTAGCAAGATTCGATCTTGCAAACCGGGGTGTGCGTCAGACAGCCCAGTCGCACACCTATGCTCCACTGCTTTTTTTCGACGAGACATTAACGCAGCCTCATTTTGCAGTTGTAAATTGCTCTGACGCAGTGGTGAGCGTGTTCAATCCACTGTTTTAACGCGATACATATTATTGCAGTTATGAACTAATGTGTCGTAGCGTTGAGTTTATTTTCCTCCGATATCACCACCTGGAGAGCTGATATTTCATATTCAGTACAATGACGCATAAATTGAGGGTAGTGCGCGCGTAGAAGAATATGCATATTATGTCAACAAACTTCGCTAAAACGTTGGTTTGGAAACATGAATATGACGTCAAATTGTGACGTCACAAACAGCGCACACGAAATTGAAATGACCACCATATGCCACTGATAGAAACTCTCCCACGAAAATTTTCTGCGTACGCCACTGGAGGTAACAAACCATAGACGAAAATCAATCCAAACGCACAAGTGAAATATCCAGTGTCAATAAATATCCGAAGTCACTAGGAAGGCTCTGCACTGTTATGCTTCACCATCAAGTACTGCTTCATATTTTTACCCTTAAAATTTCTGTGTGCATAATGGGTCGAGGATTTACCAAACCAAGTACTGTAAGACTACATTTCTTGCTTTACCGCGCCAAGCCTATTGAATATTGATTCATCTAGAAGTTGGCAAAACAGCGTTGTGTCAGAATTCGCAACGAATCCATTGCTATGTCAAAATTGCAACTAAAATTGCAAAGGCATATAAATATTTGTTGTTGCAGCTTCATTAAAATACTAATAAAAAGAAAAAAGTGTGCTGCAAAGAAATTTTGACTTGGCGATAAATGTAACATTTTCTTGACCTAAAACTTTGGAGTTGTTCCTGGTATCAATGTGAACTTTGGTTTGTGGACTTTTCATAAACTTTGAAAAGCGGAAAAATATTTTGACTTTACTGACCTTTGGTTGCCCTACTTATAGCGCAAAGCAATTGGCCTTTTCTTTTCAGGCATAGTGATTGCCGCATGAATGCACTTTCATTAGACACAATGCAACTCCTTCCACACACAAATGTGCTCGCAGCAATGCCTTCCAGCTGAACCCCCTGATATGCTATGTAAATGGAGCGGATGGTCTGCCTAACGACATATTTTCGGCAGTTACTGCCATGAAATGCGAGAAATAAAAAACTCTTTTCTGTACAGGTGTTTGTTTAACGCCTTTTTCAATCTCTCAAAATAGTAAGAAGGTTTCTTAACAACTAGCCACTGCTAATAAGTATGAGAAATTGAAACGTTTCTTACGTATACGTAGCAGTTTGTACACATTGTTAGCCAAAGGGCCTCCTGTACCACTGGCATCACAACTGTTGCTTCGGCCATATTTTTTGTATGTAGAAATGGCATTAGCAGAACTTCCACACCATCCTCCGTTCTGCAGTAATGCAAAGTAAGCGTATTATGTGAATTTGACACAAGTATTTACCAATTAATCTAAGACCTTTTGCTCTCATTGTCTAAAGCAGGTGTGCCCAACCTTTGTCCAGCCACGATCTTCCTTTTTTAAAGCGAATATCCCGAGATCTAACAGATCTGTGTTAACATCACAAACCCAGACAAGTCGATTTCAGCATGCATCAACTACATCAGGGCATCTCAAACTTTTTTGTTTTGCGTACCCACTTCAAAAAAGTATTTTCTGAGCGACCCAATTGATGGACAGCCTAGCCCTAGAGTGTTGATCAGCTATGTCCAAGCCAAATAGATTACTGAGCCAAGAATTATGTCACTATCTTAACCAGGGCCGCACATTGAATAGCATATTAATGATGGCAGCACATTGATGGCTGACTTTGACCTTAGCAAACTGAAAAACTAAATTTAGCTAAAGTTAATGTCCTGAAAGCGTTCGAATCAGGAGCGTAACGCGGTTAGATGGCGCCTGGAGCTAGAAACAAAATTGGCGCCCCCATGTTCGAACCTGAGGTCTTTCGGAAGCAAATGTGCTGTTAAAGTAAGTACTTGTGACATTGTTGTGACTTTTCGGCGCCCCCCGCAGTCATTCGGCGCCCCCATGGTGATTCGGCGTCCGGGGAATTGCGCCCCCCCTTCTCCCCCCCGTTACGCCCCTGGTTCCAATCCTAGCTGCAATGGTAACAGACGTGATAAAGTGGCACTGAGGACCACCTGCAACAGAAATATCAAATTCAAGATTATCAGAGTAAGGACAAGCTGTCAGTATGTGTGATACTTTTACTACAGCAAAAAACCTAAACTCGGCCGAACAAAACCTTGGACCGGGCAGCGGATTGGAAATAGCTGGTCTAGAGTCTAGTCCAGGGGCCATCAACNTGGTGCCTGCTGTCACCAGGTCGCCAAAACAGGAATTTTGAAAAAAAGAGGGATGTATACTTCATTTTCCTAGGAGAAGGAAAAAGGTTTGCAAAACCAAATATATTTTCAAAAGTTGTCATCAGAAGCCTTCATGAAAAATTCTGCCTTGCTGTATTTACCTTCAGAAGGTGGAGGTATCAGCGTAATACCTGTTTCGGAATTATTCAAACGCCAAGAACCAATTTGTGTTAATGTGAAAAGCAGACGATATACAGCAATTTAAATAGATAAATGATAAATACCTGTAAAACAAAAACCTTGAATTCATTTTTTGCGGCAACTTGAGCGCATTTTTTAATTGCGTTTGTTCTACCATTGTAGTCACTTCCATTAAACAAAGGATCGCCTTCTTGACTTGGAACAGCTCGTTGATTTATGTTGTCTGCCCAACATCCGAGATTGTTGTACTTGAAATCAAAGAGTGATGAAGAAGCCGGCACTGAAAACACAAAACGTAAGAGAAACATTACAATATCGCAAATCTATCGTAACCTTACAGTGTTTTGCGTAACATTACAGTATTGCAAATCTAGCACAATGTGAAATTCCAGTAAGCACATCGAAATCAAAACTCATGGCTATTCCTCATTCATAGACTGTAATGTTCAACAAACATTTGAAAACAAACGAGTACAACTTACCAAAAATCAATAAGATAAGAAAGATCCGGCAGCCCATTGTAAGTTTTCACTTGAATGTCTGCCAGGCCGCTGATTACACCCTACCAGAAAGATAGGCTTCAGTTTTATGAACAGTTTCTTGGTAATCACTCTTAGTTCTGTTTGATCTTCTAGTTTTGAAAGGTCTTTCAGGTGTATTGCTGAACCTTCAAATTACTATTTGGTCAAACAATCACACTCGAAAAAACCTGTGGAAAATTTTCAGCACTTTCCAATTTTCGTTAATGGCGTGCGTCACATTTGAAGAAAATGCTGTATCAATTTGAAGTTTTTGCAAATGTTTGATCGTTTTATGGGTGAAACTGCATGATAAATAAAAACGGCTAAACGGTAAAAGGAAGATATTAAATAATACTTGTTTTTACATGAATGGAATGCTGACAAAGCTACTTTAAAATCAGGTTTTCTAAGATTTCAATCTGATAATCACACAGATTCCTTGAAGTTGAATTCGTGAAAACATTGTTCATGACCAGCTGCGTTACATGAAGGTCACTGTACTGCATGTAATGAAACAATATAACAATTCTAGAAGCCCCGAAAGTGGTTTAAACAATGTCTAAATATTAACATAGCCCAACGCTGCTGAAACCCACGCCAACTACTTCGCTAGCTGAGCACGCCTTTCAAAACACCCGGTTTCCAATGTTCCTGCTGAAAACACGCAGAGAACGACTCTTCCGATGGTTTTACTCGTCCCTCTGCAGAAAAGCTTTATACGTGAAAAGGAAGTAAATGTCATTTTTCGAACGTCAAAATGGATTATTGTGTCTGCTGGAATTGCTAAATTTTTCATCTGGTTACAATCCTCCGATCGTGTGGCTAGAAATTCAGATTAGAAAACGAAAACATAGGCTTTACGTCTATTGAAATTGACCCCTGCTATTCAATGAAACTCTGTGATCAGACAAACTAATGAGTTTTTACGCTTTGATTTCAATCAAAACAAGAAATGAAGAGAGCAGATTTTGCTAATTCTTTAGTTGAAACTTTCATTGAAAATTGCTAAAGAGCTATCATTGCCAGTACTTGTGCAAGACGCAGTTGTTGTCATGTTAATCTGATGCAAAGGTATTCGAGGCTTGGGAAAAAATTTTTGAGTTTTTGTCTGACATGTTTGACGAAAGCTACCTTTTAAAGAAACTTGAAATGGATCTCAGGGAGAAGAAACAATCCATTAGGATTTTATGTCTTGCCAGCAACTAACTTATGGAGTTCGTGAAGCTTTTTTCCAAATATGGTAATTAACTCGAGATCAACTTCCTTTTTGGCTCATTTTACGAGTCCAGAAAAGTACTGCAGGTCTGAGGACAGGCCCGCAACCAGGGAAGGTAAAGCGGGCAATTTCCCCTCCCGAAATTTTCATGCAACATTTTGTATTTTCAAAGAAGGGTAAGGATTAGGTTGATTTGTATTTCGTCTGAAAAAAACTTGAATGCGGTATTGACATGGTAACTGTAGTCTACTTGTATTTCAGCTGAGCTCCTTGTTTCTACATACTTCAGTTTATTCAAAATAGCAGCTTTGTGTGCAACGCAGTTTATGTAACCTACATTCCTGGATCTGCGTATTTGGATATTGGACAGCAATTTGTGCAATCACCCTTTAATAAAAATTTCAGCTTTTGAAATGCTTTAACTAAAAGTGCTCGTTATTCGGCCTGTACCATTTGTAAGAAATATTTCTCCTATGATCCTACTGCTTTCATTTCTTTTTGAATACCTCGTTGCCCTGTTAATGTTTTTGGTGTTTAAGCTTAACTTTTTACAATATCTTTAAAACCTTTTGGAGTCAGCAAGCAAGATTTGATCAACATCAGTAACAGATTGGCTGTGGAGCCGGAGCCTAAGATCAAGCAATTTTTTGATGGCTGCAGCGATAGCCAACCTGAAATTTGAGTTCCGGCTTCATAACCCTGGTAGGAAATTTTACAAACCACCTGCAAATTATTTAACAACTGAGATGACAAAACAGCGCCGCAGCCCGCCGAAAAGTATTTCAGAGACATGCTCCTCGAGGAGCAACAGTCGATAACTGCTACTTTCGCTGATCGTCCAGCGGATTTGATTTGAAGGCAGAAAAAACACTCAATCCATTCGACCATTTTGTATTCGCATTTCGAAGCTAACTCAAGATCCCACGCACTGCTGACTGTGTCGTAACAAACAACGCCACGCATTGCTTGAAAGCACCAAAGATTGTTCCTTCATGTTTCACATTATCTGGGTTAGTTTCAGTTCAGTGTTGCCAGTTTGTCTTTTTTGAGGCCTAATTGGGAATTTTTGGCCTTTTTCAAACTCTTTAAATTTGTTATTTTTGAAAAATGCCAAAAATATAAATATGACCTCAAACTTTGGCATTTGTTGACCTTTTTTGACCAATTGAATTTTTTGTCATTTTGGCAGATAAGGATTTAGGCATATTTCTGGACGCTGGCATGTTTCTGGACATTTTTTCTAGACACAGAATGATTAATTTGTATTGGAAACTCTGCACTAGATGTTCGTGATTTGTAGTTTGCTGCTTTCATGCTTCTAGTCTTGCTGTTTCTGGTTAGTCCTTAGTAAGACAAAAAATGTTGAGGTTTAGTAATTGATGGAGCTGTATTCTTTATTTTACACTTTATATGTTTATAGCGTCTTTTGAAAATGTTGCACAACCTGCATATGTGTTTAAATTATGTGCGACAGACATTCAATATTGTGCTGGTATATTCCTGAAGGACAAAATATGCTTTGATGTCTTTTTTGCAGGCAACAAAGCAAATCTGAAACAAAAAATGCTAAACAGGTCAACATGTCAGCTGTTGTAACAGAAAAGCTCATACAGTCGTTTTTTATGGAAGACGCTCAGCGTACAAAGGTCTGAATTGATTGAAATGTGATCAAGCGTGCGATGCTACGACACGCTGTGTTCAAAACCAGTCGCCAAATTGAATGTGGGCATTTTTCGGAGTCAAAACGTTTGTTCCTCTTGTTGCTTTAGTGTAGTCTCGAATCATATTGTATTTGACAAAACGTTGTGTGCAATGTCGCTAACTCAGGATGGTATTCGTGCGCTTGATCTGCATCTTTGATTTACTGCAAATTATGACAGTTGTGTTCTTGGCTAATTGTTAGTCGCACTTTCGGCTTACGGAAAGTGAGGTGATGTTTGTTTTGTTTAGCTGCGCTCGTAGATTTCTGTATTTTCGTTTCTGTTGTGTTTCATTCGTATCGACAAGCAATCGCAATTTCAAGCCGATGTGATTGCGACCAGTGGTGGACTTAGGGTTGGGGGACCCGAGGTAAGGCTGAAAAAGGGGCCCTCTGATGACGTCATAATACTCAGACAAGCTTAGGAAGGGGATATGCGGGCTACCCAAGAATACATTCCTGGGACTACGACGTGGCAGACATAACAGAAAATGCAAAAGGGTATTCATGATACACAACTTAAAAGCACTTTTGTGAAGTATAGAACTGCATCCCTGTGTCTGATTGGAGGATTTAAGAGTGGACAGTCATCCACCACCTCCAGGGGGTAAATTGACTGATTTTTTGTTTTTAGGACATAACGTGCCAATCACAAACGCTAGAAGGCTAATCAAGGACTCTAAAAATGTCGTTAGGCGCTTAGTCTATTTCCCCCCCCAAAAAAACGGGGATCAATAAAAAAGGCAAACATTTTCTCAGGTCCTGATGACGCCATACCAAAATCTTTCAACCACATTCAGTAATGAAGCCGCAACAAAAATCGTTCAAACTCAAACGTGCCAGGATTATTTTTTAATCGAACCTAGGAGGCTTTCTGCTTCTTTAGAGGGTTTGAACAGATCTCTAGCTCTATAGGTCGGCAAGTTATGACTGGGCGAAGTGCAAACCACAAAATAGCTTTGCGGTCCTGAAAAGGTAATGGCATTTACAAGCGTATTCGATCAACAAAAACATTTGATGAGGGAGACCTACTGTTCCAACTCATTTAACGCCTTGCAACTGTGGATGACAACAACAGAGTAAGATAGCTGAATAATTTTGATAGCAATAGTCGCTTCCGTTGCTGCATGGAATTTGTTTCTACGCAGTGGACCTTTCGTTTCTATCGATTTAATTCCGTGTTTACTACATTGCCAAATTGACGCCGTGATTTCATATTTCATCGTTATGTCGTGATTTTCGCTTCCACTCGTTGATATTCTATTAACACCCTATTAGAACAATATTACGCATCGCTCCACTTGCAGTAGTCGGCAAAGTTATTTGCTGCAACTGCTCATTTCTCCTACTTGTTGTTTATGACAAACCCTTCGGTGAAAGAATGTGCTTTCGTGCAGTAGACCGCAAGGCGTTTGAGGATTCATTTTCCGATTATCGATATGGAATAGAGAGACAAGCAAAATTATTCCGTACGCGGTGCAAGCGCGTACCCAAGGAGAACCAAAAGGTGCCTATCCAACCACATTTTGGATAACACAAACCTTTATGAGGACAATCAATGGAGAAATGATCATAAATATTGATTAAAATATCTGCATCTTAACAACTTCTGTGCTAAATTTAATTTAGATTTGTGAACCTTGCGAAGACAATTTCATAATATTCTTCAGAATTGATTACCTTTAGAATGAAGTCCCAAAAAGTAGCATATATAAATATTTTCTTCAAAGCTAGGTAGAGGTCAAATATGTTGTTTTGTAAAAGTTTCTAAAAGTTAAAAGCTTCATACAGGCTTTCTTAATATGAAGTTGAAACTTCACGTCAATCTTTCTCCGAAAAAGCAAAACAAACTTTGCCATACGCAGAATTTTCTCTTCTTGCTTCGACAGTAAAGAAATTTCCAAAATCCCAGTTTTTTCTGACAACGAGCCTGCGCGTTACCCGAACAACTGGCATTAAAAAGTTAATCAAACCCAGTTGATTCACTTTCTAAAATAGCCAAAGGAAGAATAATTGCTCCCTAGGAAGAATTGCTCCAAAGGAGGAATTGCATTCCTAACACGCTAAGCTGCTGCGCTCCAACACTGCGCTTGAACAATCTTTTTGAAACGTCTCTCTAACTTTAAGGCTTTTTTGCCTCATGGTCATCTACGTGAACATCTCCTCAGAGAAGAAGACGACGCGAAATTGGAGTCAGGTGCTTATGTCCCAGATCAAATGTATTCCTGGAAGACAAGCTCATATGTATAACTTGTTTTCTGCTGATTTACTTCTCAAGCCTTCATCTGTGTGCTCACTTGTTGCAGCATATGCCTCGAAGTTTCCTTTCGAAGCTGCCAAGCTATTCAAGTGAAGACAGTTTTATTGAGAAAAAGATTCAGTTGCGGAATTTAGCTAATACCATATTAGATCCTTCCGTCCTTTCCGCGTAACCACCTTGCGCTTTTAAGCCGATCATGTTGCAATCGATCTCGTCATTTCCCTTGCTATATCAAGCTAGCAGTTCCTTGCGCACTTCTAGTTTTTTGTTCTGCACATAAGCTACGCTGAACAAAACCTTACAGTCCGCACACCGACAGTTGCTTCAAACAGCTTATCGCGGTGAGTGTGTCTATCTCTGGACAGACGTTGACAATATGTGAATTATGGGTTCAAAAATAACCACACGCGTGGTTATAAAGGAAAAAACTTCAGGCGAATTGCAACATTGAACCCATACTACACATAATATCAACGTCGTATCTAGAGATAGACACATTTAGAGGGAAAGTCTGCAGGCTTTTCCTTTATAACCACGCAACATGCAAAGCGCGGTGCAACTACGGGAGGCTATTTTTGGCAAATGGCCCACAATAAATATGATAAAACGTCGTCTTTGAAGCATCTAGGCCCTAACAGCGCCGGATTTAGATGGTGGCGGGCCCGGCGTCCAGGCGTGGTGGGAAGCCCCATGTGCGGACTGCGGATATAGAATCTTTAGGTAGGGGTGTCCGATGAAGTTACGATAGTATTTCCACGGATCATTAACATTCATGCCGTAATCTTGTCACATCGTATTTGCTAACTCAAGTGTAACAAAATTTTATGATGCAACATGATAATTGAAAATTATTAGCGATTTGTGAAACTGTTGCTAAACCGGTCACCAGAAGCATCGTATTTCGTTTATTTTGAAATTTTGCTTGAAAAAAGTTTCTGGACGATCCCACGTTTTCATTATCTCTAAACGTCAGTCCTCGCTCAGCAATAAATTTTACGACAGAAACCAAACGTTGCAGGCAGAGGCGATTTCCAATATTGTTGGCATTGATTGACCTGACTAGCTAGCTCTGTATCAATTCTTCATAGTTACATCTGCGACTAAACGTAATCGTGGCATCTTTATGTTCCACTGATTGCTTGTGGCTCCTCAGGGTGCTTCCAGTCGCAGACTCCTTTTCTAATAGCAAAATGCGCACATTTAGCAGTATCCGCGCACATCAGTCTACACGTGAAACAATAAACACAAGTTTGTGAAGTAGAAAAACAAAGCCAGCTTCTTTCAACGACTTCGGCGTTGTGGTTCTGGCGACGAATAAGATTTGTGGTGCATTTCCGTGACGAGTTTCAGTCGTTTCTGTGTTGTGGAACGCCATGTTTTAAAAATGACTCTTCGTTTTTCAACCAATATTACCGCATTTTTTCCGGTATATTGGATGACCAGAGACGATATCTTTGCCTCCTGTGATAGCGTTAGACAACTCATCAATCGTGTTTTCCAATGATACTTCTTCACGTTCTTCTGCTGCACCGCTGTTTAAATTAGGTCTATTGTTATCGTCACGTACATCTAAGTTTGTAACAACATGTTCTTCGATTTTCTGTCCTCTTACACGTTCCGCAGAAATGTCTCCGCTGGACTTCACTGCCACTGTAAAATAGTAACTTGAATGTTTCTTGACTCAGCTGCTACTTCTTCCTCTCTCATTTTTGCCTCTTGATTTTTATGTTTTTTAGAACCACTTGTAAAGGGGACGATCCCATTTTTTCTGTCCATGTTTATTTATTAATAAGCTCAATAGAGCTGCCACAGTTTCAGCGCAAAAGGGAGGACAGTTTACGACTGTCACTTACTTGAGTGTATTATGTACACATAACAGGTCAAATAACAAATAGCCTTATTGATTAGTTTTAAGCATTGAAGTAAAACGTCCAGTGTAGACAATGTTTGATTCAAAACACACAAAACACAATCCTTATTTAGTTGACCTATTTAGCCCATGACAATTTTGCACATTTCTTAAATTTCCTCAAAATGCAGAAACCCCTTTTACAATTTTATGAAACTGCTTGCATGACAGATGTTTTAAATTGCACACCAGCTTTAGACTAGAAACTGGTTCAACCAGAATGTTTCACTTTCTTTTTGATTTGTGGCTGCATCAAGGAAAAAATCGTTCCATGTTAGCATAAAGAGCCATAACGTTAAAGTAAAAGTGTGCAATCTTTATCAGTTCATGAAGCGTTTAATGGTATTGCAAGTTGAAAAATATTTTGCCTATCTATCATTTAATTGCATTTGGTTGATGCTCTTTTTCCACGAACTCGAACAAGTTTTGGTATTGGTCAAACTGTTTACTTCAGCTTCATCAATAGAAACGTTTCTATCAAGCAGATACTACTCGCTTGTTTTATCCTTTTCCCAATTAGTTGTTTGCAAACAGAGGAATCTAGTCAAAGCATTTAAATTCAGCAAATAAAATGGTCAATTTCGCCAGATGTGTAACACAAGACTGTATGATACAGACACAACTGACATGAATGAATCAATCATGATCCTTGCCTTAATTTAATTTTCTTAGTGCTGTTGTGAAGGTATTCCCGCCTTTCAAGTCGAGAATTAACTCAACCAAAACATAAATTAATTAGACAACTCTCAGGCCCTCCTATAACTAAGCTACGCCACCATTTCGTATCTTGTTGCAGTAGTATAGGGACAGCTTACTGTATGTAAAAACAATATAGGCTATTGTAGCCAGTGACGTAACTGACGGGAGGCAGTGGTGCAAAATTCCCCCCGTGGCAATCTAAATGTGAAAACCGGACCATCACCTTTAGTGATATTGCAGTTTTAGTATTCGTTTGGCTTTCGGTAGGTTGTTGTTTTTTTGCGTTTTTCTGATTATTTTCCTGTGCTTTAGGGTTTTAGCATAGCTATCCACATCCGAATTCAACATCATTTCTCAAGATTTTTCCGGGTGTTGGCTGGTGGGCCCTGCAAAGTGGCCAGTTGGCCCCTTTTTACTAAGTTTTCCATCCTGACTCAAAGCTCTAGTCACGCCACTCATTACAGGTATGTAAATTAAGAACGCAAAAAGAAGGACATTTTCGAATGTTCTTGGAGAATAATTCGTTTCTCATGAAAAAAGTGGATGTTCTTCAAAAACAGGGCGTATGATGGCCATACTTAGCAATGCTACTCATATGCGTCCTGTGCAAATCTGCGTAAAGCAGACGAAAAATCTACCAGAAATGAGTGGAGACGTAAGCTAACGTGTTCTACGAGGCTTGGCCTTGCTATCACTAGATTCGTATAGCTGACCGACTTTCAGGAAAACATTAAGTGTAATAGTTGTTTCGTCAGAATATCAAATATTCTTAAATTTAAAAATACTGCTGTTTGGTCGACCGAATTAATATCGTCTACGAACAAACTTTTCTCGCTAAAAATTACTAAGTGGCACGCACATATCGCACATATGGCTAAACACATGAACATGGCGGGGGGCCCTCTTTGGTGGGGGGCCCTGATCCAGGGCCCCTTGTCCTCCCCCAAATCCGTAGCTGGGCCCTAAGATCTGGGACAATATTGATCCCTATCTACACGACACCTCCCCGCTCACAATTTAAAAACAGTACAGAGATATACTTATCTCTGCATACGATGACAGATAGTATGGTGCTGAAACATGGAGTTCGTCATGTCAACTATAGCCCACTTCATATCAAATGTAGCCCACGTCGTTTTCAAATCGCACATTACCCTTTACACACATTCCCTTCTTCTCTGGCTATCTTTATTCCATACTTTTCTTAACTCTATTCTACATACTTCCATCCTTTACAGTTTGCACATCTAGGTTTGTTTGCTTGCCTAGGTATTGATTGTATTGTTTTTTATCTGTGTACTTATGATTTGGTTTTGCTTTTTGTTTCGTTTGTTTATGTATTAGTGATTTTGTTTTCTTGTTGCTGCTGGTTTTCTTTTGTTTTGCAGGAACAGCACGTCATTTCCCACAGACGACTTCTGGTGAACAATGAAATTCTAACTCTACATCTCTGCAGATTTGATTCCAAGAGTTCCAACCATCATCTATATCAGTGGTTCTCAACCACTGTTTTGAGAGCGGCATGCGGCTCCCAAGAACTCTTTTTGCGGCCCTCATCAGTCTTTCAATAAAAACGATGATATTTTGCGCAACAGACTTCATTCTGCTATAAAGCAAAGCGTGTCAATTAACTTGTGCTAAAATTTTTAGTGCGGCTCTCTAATAAAGTTGTATGTCTGGATTTGGCTCCGTTCAGCAAAAAGTTGAGAACCCCTGATTTATATGCAAAAAACGCTGCAAACAATTTGCAGAGTTATGACAACCCGAGCAGAGTTTCATTTCAGTTGAGTTTAAACTTTCTCTGCCAAGCCCAGATCCTTGCGGATCTGAGATCCCACCCACCGAGAGAGACCGGTTGCGACCCAGCACTCCTTGCGCAACTCTGTTGATCATCTAGCAGCTCTTTCCCACGTATATGCAACATCACGAGTTGAAACTGGACAGCAACAAAGCTAAATCAACTGCCAAGGAGCATCGTCTCGACAACCGTCCGGTTCCTTCAACGCCCTGGCGTCCTTGCACTGATTTGTATTTTTCTTGCTGAATATTAATTATCGACAAATAAAATCAACTCAGCTCAACCACACAGATGTTGCTGTTCACCTAATATATATGGCTACCTCGAAAATAGATTATTTTTCCTGTAGGAAAGAAACCACTAATCATTTTTTACGGAACATGCCTACCTAACCAGAAAATTTCCTTCAAAGTTTGTGCAACTGACGTGCTGCGCAAGTTGCTATGGTTATGAGATATACTCATGTAGAAGCAATGATTGTAGGAAAAAACGCAAAAGAGTCGAACATAACGACAAATTTTTCAAAGAACCGATAAACAAGAAAAAAAACTTTCTTCATTGCAGAAACCCTTTGCAACTGGGGGCTGGGAAAATAACATCTTTTGCACCCCCTTTCAACCCGGCATGATTTTGAACGTGTACTGGTAAAATTTGCTTTTGACCAATACTATGCACCTCCACTGCAATGTCATTGATGCAAGTTTTCTGCTTCCTGACTTGAATTGCTACTGATTTCTGTTAGATACGTGCAGGATTTTTTATAGGGTTTGACCTTGCTGACCGCAGGGACATTTGAGAGGCCGCAACTATTTTATCTGAATACGGAGATGATTGATGAAGCACGGTGTTAGCGTATTTCGATAGTAGTACTACAGCGAGTTACTGTTTGAATTTGAGAGACCGTTTCGGTCTCCCAAATCACCTTAAAAACACTGTCTATGCCAGGGTTTCTTAACCTAGGGTGCTGAAATCAATTTCAGAGGGTGCTGGGGAAGGTCACATATGTGGCGGTCAAAGTTTGTCCATGAGCTTTCCTTTAATTTCGTATTGTTTTTGTCAATGCTGCTGCCATAATTGTTGTTTTTGTTTTGGAGAATGAACCAAGCATATGATCAAGATGTACTGCACTTGTCTTTCCTTTATCTTTATAGTAACCAGGTGTTAGCGAATGGTAGGGGGTACTGGACTGCTTAGGCGTCACCAAAAAGGTTGCTGAGGTAGAAAAAGGTTAAGAATCGCTGGTCTATACTCATGACTCACTTCTTTATCTGCATATTTCTCCGTTCGTTATGTTTTGCTTTCTCTACATTTTCCTCTTTGTCATTTGTAAACTAATTTACATTGTTGTTCCTGCCGAGAAAGAACGTTGTCAAATGAACATTCCATTCGTACTACGTGTAGAACTCCATACGAATTTCGATGTGGTAGGCAGTTCAAAGGTTTAGCCATGGCAGCTACACCGTTAAATGCCTTTGTTCCAAAAACTTGAACGTGGTGCTGGAAACACGTTCGCTGAAACACCAAGACAGAGTACCAATGTTCGAGGAAACTTAAATGGGATTGTCGAGATCAGACTCGCAGGAAAGAAACGGCATCGTGTTGAATAGGTCAACCAAGAACGTTTTGTTTTTTTCTGTCAAAAAAACAATGACTTACTCGTTTCGCATGGCTCAGTGGTTGAGAAACAATTGCCTAATCGTAACCAACGCCAGTGAGAGAAAGAGATGTTTGAAAGCTTTGCAAACTTTCGGCTGCAATGGCAACAGTTCTGTTCTGAGTACGATGTTGCACTCCGCAAATGGGCCTGACGGTCGTGGCTATATTACGGGTCAGAATTCTGGTGCTGAAAATATCTGCGGCCGAAACGTGAGTCATGCACAAAATACACCTTCTTTTGTGAAAAATGCTGTATCCGTTGTAGCTTCTCAACCACTGACACTGAAACGTAATCATTGTAAAGGTATTTTCTGATGCGCCGCCAAAACATCAAATATCGAAACAATCACTAGTGACTCAACGATATCTACAGACGCACATGTAGTGCTCGCGCGAAATTCTGTGAATGCAAATTTTAACAACACTGCTGACAGCCAGGGTCGCCGCTGATCGTCGGCTAGTTTGTTGAAGCGCGATTCCATTTCAGGCTTTCATGAGGTCGAACAACTGATCTCACAGGAAGGGGCAGTGGACAGTACTTCGTTCATGAAGTGTTCAGCCAACCACCGCATTGGGGTGGAAACGAAGTCGCTTCGCTATAACTTTTGAGGAGTGGAGACGGCCAAGAAGAAATGCCATTCCATCTACAGGTTGGTACAATTCATGCGTCGACAAATAGTGCGGCACAATCTAACATGCAACTTCGTGTTCGTGATCACCCGTCACGTCAACCGCTATGAATACTCTGGGGTCAAAAGTTGAACATGTTGATGAAATGTTTCTTCAAGCCACTGAAAGTTGTAAAACTCTAAGCAATAACCCTGCACAACGTGCTTTGAGCCCTTCAGATTACCTGCGCGTAAACGTGATTTCCGCACCGCTCGTCGAGTTGCAAGCGAGAAAATAAACAACCCGAAACCTCAAGAGTTATTCTGCGAATGTGTTGCTTCAAGACGTTGATTCTATTGAAAGGTATTTTCAAAGCACGGTCTTTTCAGGTTTTCAATTCGGAGCAACTGCGTTTAGTCAAAATTCACCTTTGCATCTGTTGTTCTAAAACACAACTCAAGCCCTGCGAGCCAAATCAAGCCCAGGAATGATTTACTTTTGGCCGGTGGTACGATATTTTGATTGTTATTATCAGGGACCGAGTTTGCTAAAAAACTTTGAGGGGGACAAACCTTATTGTTTGCGTTTTCGATGGCGTCACCATGTTCACCCAAACGTAGTACGGCCTTTTTGTAAAATTGGCCAAATTGGTGGCACATTATGGAATTGATACTGGCGAGGCCCATCGTGGTGGTATAGCAACTAGTAGTGTATACAAGTATACAACGGTGCTATATCCAGGGTTGTCCATTGGACATATTTATCTGTCCCATTCCCATCCCATAGCAATTTATGCCTGTCCCGTCCCATCCCATTGGACGTTTCCTATGGGATTCCCATAGAAATCCCATTCCCATGGACAAGCCTGGCTATATCTAGATATCTAGCACTTAGCACTGCATTTAATGTGAAAACACATTAATTCTGAGAGATAGACACAGTTATGCTAAAAAATTGTGACAATCAATTCAAACTTGATCACTTTCGATAAATAAATAAAATATACTTCTACTAATAATAAAGACATGGATCAAATCAAAAACAAAGCACAAGATCTTTTGGCAAATCCTAACAGTGGAACCAGGCGCATAGCCAGAAATTTTAATAGGGCTGGGGAAAACAACAACCGAGTTTCAACATTCAAATATTTTTGATGCTCCTTGTTTTTAAAGCATCATCCATGAAACGTGCATATTTCTGGCGATTTCTCCCGAACATTTGTGGTTTGCTTTCATTGAATTGGCAAAGTTTTCTTAGTAAAGTTCCAAGTTTCTTGTTTGGATCTTTACTTTGGATCAATGCTCATACATCTTTCTTGCAAAAGCGCCAGTAAACCTCTCAATGCCCGATATTGCACTGGAGCAAGAAGTCATCGCGGCCGCCATTACAATTGCGCTTATACTGTATTTACACGCTTCTGATGTACACCAAAACAGCATATTCAACCGAAGCTGAACAGCGGCTTTGTTCTGAGGCACTGAGATTCGAAGCAGGCCTTCTACAAAACTTTCGCGCAAATAAGTGGATCCCGTTGTCATCTAATTTTTGAGCAATTTATTCACGTCTGTAGTTGATAAACGTATACGATAGAGTCTTTCACCACGTTTGAAAAATGTTTGGATTTTTGATAATCCGTAAGATATTTGGCTATGTTCAAACTATTCCGTAAAACCTTTGTAGCTACTTTAAACCTACTTCATGTAAATTGTTTGATGAGACTTTGCTACATTTAACTGACTTGATTGAAATATAAGACGGAATTAAATTATAAACACAATATTAAACTCAGTATTACAAAACTTATTGACCGCGCTCAGCTGCAGGTAATGATAGTTTAGCACTGCACGTAATTAAATTTGTTCAAATCACGGGCTTCTTGAAAATACAATACCTTATCTGCGGAATTGGAAGCCCTAATGGGAAGAAATTTAAATTTGGTTTCATTGTAGTCACATGCGCTTTGCCAACAAGGCAGATTGCAAGCTCAAGGATGGATATTAGGGAAGGATAACGAAGCAGTCGCCTCAGNCCACTCTTTTTCAGGGATACCGTGCCCCCCTCTTGAGAGCTTTGCACCTCTGTTTAGTTAAAAAGGTGATGTACCACTCTAGAGCCACATTTAAAGAAGCTCTGAAGCAAGTCATATGTTTTTCAAAATAAAGCAAAAATTCCGGGAAAATGTGCCACAGGAGGCAGCTTTCAATTGTGTAGCTGCAAAACTGTACAAAATTTTGTTATTTTTGTATGTATCTCATGCTCTTGAATTTAGTTCATAAACTGACATGTGAAACAAATATAAATCTTTTATCCACGTAATCCCAGGTCTACCTTTCGCAATGGCGATGTTTTGGAACCCCTTTCTGAGAGCTTGCCCGTAAATTTTAATATCCACTCCTGTGCAAATTATCTCAGTATCTGTAAGTAATGGCAGTGTCAATTCCCTCAGCCCTTGCAAAATGAAAAGGATCTTGCTATTTACGTTAGATTTTGCCGTTGACTCTTTTCGTTGCAGTTAAATGATTTCAAATTGTTTACTGTAGGATAGGGTGGCAATTAACATCAGATTAAAAAGTTGAAACACTGAGCTTATGAACAGTAGGTCGGAGTCTAATGTCTTGACAAGACTGATTTTTACTCGCTGGCAAGATAAGTAGAAATTATTGATGAAAACCTTAAGGCTCCACATAATTGTGATTAAACCGCCACAATACACGTCATCACAAATAAACATCTACATTTAAGAATGAATGCTACTGTTGCTAGGCAGTTACTATGGCGCAATGAAGAAGACGTTGAAACTGAATCGCTTCTTAGCCAAAGTTTGAGCTTCAAGACATTAAATTTATATCACCACCATCACGCATCTAGTTTTAGAACTGCGCAATAACAAAAATCTACGATATTGATGGCTACGCTGACACTGGAAACAAGCCTAGGTTATATTTGTAACATCCACGATTATCAGAGAGGAATTTGCGATGGTCTTGAAATGAAGCTAACATAACCAATAGGTGGGATACAGCAAGCCGGTGCGCCATAAACAGCTGTGAAAAGCGTTACTCCAATTGTTTTTACTTGCGGTCATTGATTGTATGATTACAAAAGGTCAGATGCAAGTTTGTGCTCGACAAAATGCTAAAGTAGGATAGGTTCATTGAGGCAATTTCGTTGATTTGCACTGAAGTATTTCTTTGGCTTATACTTCAAATATTTTATTAAACTGAAAACTTTGGAATTGGGGTGGCTTTGCCCCGTTGTTCCCATAGCTACGCGCCTGGTGGCAACCGTATTCTGATTGCAGGTTACAGAACAGCGCAGGAATTCTTGATTGAGCGAAGTTCATGTGCATTGTGCACACCGATTCGGTAATTCAAATCAGCTAACACAATGTCAATTTTCAACAAACACGAGAATTCAGTTTACATAGGAAATCTGTAGCCTATACTGTGTCTTCAGATAATCAAGTGATAGTGCTCATTTTTATCATTTATTCCCTGGTTTTATGCTGGGGAAACACTTCCAACAGTAACGTAACCATGTAATTTGCACAACTACATTACTTTTCATCACAAAATGTTGGGGGGACAAAATATATTGTGTCCCCCACTGTCCAAAAGTTGAGGGAGGCATCTCCCCCCCGTCCCCCCATTAACTCGGTCCCCGGTTATTGTTAACTGTCCCGCGCGTATGATTGCACGCACCACCACAATACTGCATGCGGCACATTGCACTGCGAGTGTATTTGAACGCATTGAGGGCCGGTGAGTGCCCTGCACCGCAGCAAGCCTGCGTCTTCACTGTTCAGCAGCAGCGAGACCATAACGATTGCAGTCGATTTTCAACCAACCTTCTCCCTGTAAATGACTAAACTAAATGTGTATTTTGAAAATAGGGGATTCCAAGCCAGATGGGAGGCAGAGTGCATGCTCACGGAGGTAAAGTGGAAAACCTGTGTGTCTTCTGTGTGGAGATAGCTTGTGTGTAATGAAAGAATGTAACATAAGGAAGCACAATGAAACGTCGCCGAAACACACAGACAAAGAAAACTACTAAGAACATGGATATGGAACAAAATTTACAGACAGTAGAAGAATTAACATTAAGTCCTAGCAGGCTATGTTCACCAAAGCCAAAACACAAAACAAGACTGCAGTCAAGGCCAGTTTTATTGTGGCAGATAAGGGTTGCAAAATCAGCCTGTCCCTTTACTGAGGGAGAGTTTGTAAAAAATTGCATGCTAAACTTTTGTGACGTCGTGGACCGGAAAAAAGTCAACTGTTTTCTAATGTACAGTAAGCCTGACCAGATACACCGTCACTGAACGTTTGCGGCAGCTGTCCACATTATGAAAGATGATCCTTTGGCAAAGATAAAAAATTTCATCATGTTCCCTCGCTCTGCGGACTGAAGCACTGACGCGTCTGACATTGCCCCGAAGTTAATTCTCATCTGTGGGTTCGACTCAAGCCTGTGCTTAAGCGTATCAGAAGAGTTTTGCAATTGCGTCCAATGTATGGCACGACTATAGCAAAAGATCTGTATGATGAGGTGTCTAGGTGTTAAAATGAAATGTGGTTGCCCTGGCACAAGGTTGTGGGACTGACAGCCGAAGGAGCGGTCGCGACGTGTCGGGGGCAAAGAAGTGGATAAGTGACAAAGATCCAGGAGAAAACGAGGAGAACGTTATTGGTGAGTTGACAGCTTATCACTGATTACGCACCAGGAGGCTTTGTGTGGCAAAGGCATAACTTCATTAGAGCCAGATATTTAAATCACCGTTAGTTCAAGGCGTTGCTGGAGAAGCTAAATCCAGAGCATGGTGACTACCCAATCACACAGTGGTGTGCGGGCTCGGTCAGGGAGAGGTGCTGAAAAAAAACTGAGCTGTGTGTGATCTGTTAGTTCATGGAAAACATTGGGAAAGGCACTACGGAACTTCGAGATAAAAAGCTCCTGTGTGAAGTAGCGTTCCTGTGCGACATCTCTTGCCATATCATTTCACCGAACTTTCACTTGCAGGGTCGGGGGTGCATCAAGTCTGACATACACGTTACGGTGGGGGTTCTCCCGTGCACAGTTTCAAGAAAAACTCAGCCTTGGAGTTGCATCCCACTTCACACGCTGATTTGCCGATTTTGAATATCAAAGAAGCAGGTTACAGCTGCTTAGAACGCATTGGCCGTTGTTGTGGAAAGCGCGTATTGATACATGCAAATGAAACTGATGGAGCTCCAATGTCGTGACACACTGAAGGCAAAATTGTATTTTGTTGGCGAGTTTGCTCGCTGATATTTTGGGTTTGGACGTGCCCTAACTGTTTTTGTTGATGACTGATTGTATTAAAAGCGGTATAAGGGTTGGTACTCTCAGAAGCAACTGCCTCATAGGAATTTTGCGGAACTATTTTGAGTTTATTTATGGCAATCAAAATTCTAGAGCAGCTCAGTCCAGACCCGTATCCAGCTTGGAACACCAGGTGCGGCGAGGAGTTTTTTGAGAGGGGTCCACATTTTTGAACTGTGCCGCCCAATATTTTTTAAGTCCAACACATTATTCCCTAGGGGGCAAAGTATTGTGCAGGGGACTTCGCTCCCCCTGCACCCTCATGATTGCGGGCCTGGCTACGTCTAATTGAAATTGATAACTGAGCCAAAATGTAAGTCGCTATCTTTAACCAGGGCCGCACACTGAATGACATATTAGTGTCGCACATTGAATGACTTTCTTAGCAAACTAAATTTACGGTAGTTTAAGCTAATGTACTGAAAGCTTTCGAATCCTAACTGCAATGGTAACGACTGTTTGACTCCTTTAACCACACCGTAAGTGTGATTTCATAAGCAAGTTTAGTGACAAACCGAACAAGGATAGAAATAAGAAAACTAGTAAAAGATTTTGCACCAAGGTTTCAGTACTGAGTGGACATATCGAAATTCTTCAGCACGCGTTACAGACGTGATAAAGTGGCACTGGGGACCACTCGCATCAAAAATGTCAAATTCAAGATTATGAAAGTAAGGACAGGTTGTCAGGATGTTTGCTAGTTGTTGCGATCATATCAGGTTGGCGATCCTCCTATATATTAAAATATAACACAATTCAAATAGCAAAATCATTTTGAAACTAAGTGCATACATAGAAGCACTAGTTTAAGGTGAAGAGACTAATTCTTTGATCAGCAAGGTGTTGCCTAATTATAGAATAGTGATAATAGTGGTGGTGGTAACACAACTTCAGCTAATCTGAAAACTGTGATTAGTTCATTCTTGTCATTTAAAGCTATTCGGAGTTCGGACATACCATCTGCGAAGGAAAGGAAATCATAATCGTCAACATTTGTATTTTCGTCAATCCATTTTTTCAATAAAATACTATAAATTGAGTTCCTATTCCAGTTACTCGAAATGGCATCCACGGAAATTATACCACTACACAAGCTCTCTTCATCGATCTATTCAGACATCAAACTAATGTTAACACTTTGCTGCAAGGCGGCTTAAAACCCTTTAACGACCGCGCGAGCCAACAAAAGTGGCTCGCAATTTTTTGGCCATAAATCGCCAGCTGCTAGAGCTAGAGAGCTGTTCAAACCCTCCACGGATTCAGCAAGTNTTCTAGTCAAAATCGAA
>JGI24159J19872_10002382_pt1 | contig 22272 bp, 17 predicted proteins | sample Ectturendosymbi4_FD_19872 | JGI IMG/M metagenome (IMG submission 19872) | reverse complement strand
AAAATCCTTTTGCACCCCCAAAAATTTGCTTGCTCCTACACCCATGTCGGATGCTGCATGGTGTTGCTGAAGGCTTTGTAGGAAAATTACAGAAAAGTTTCATCCGTAACAATCGTGTTAAGAAAATGTCAAGCGAGCCAGATGCTGTCATCAAAAGAGCCACATCTGACTCGCGAGCCATAGGTTCCCGACCCCTGCTCTGGAACATGCGGCGTGTCTGTGTTTTTTTTTCAATTGACCTTGTTTACTGCGGTACAGGATTGAAGCATCAACTGCCGTGGCGTTTAACATCCCATAAAATCCTGCCATACCTTATGCCATACCTTAATCATTCTGTTGCAGGAAAAGGAGTAGTGTATAATTATGTCCGCTTTTCCACTTGGGTGAATTTTACCTTCACTGTGCATTGATGAAAGCTGGGCAACCAGCTTTTTTGTTGACTTTAGAAACACTGAGTTGCCATAGTTGGTGTTTCCAGTCCATAGACAACCGCACACTGACCACGTTGAAAATTTTGGTTTGTCCGTCCCGTCTCTGGAATTTCTCTTATTTTTCCGGATAGTGCCCACATGTCGAATTTCTTTTATCATACTAGTCTTTCACCAGTGGTATTGATTTGAGCCAATTATCGCCTGTTATGTTTTGATTTTTGTCGAAATACGGCTTGCACAACTCCTTGATAACTTAATGACATAAACCCATACTGTCTTGTGGTTTCGTCTTTTCTGTGTATGTCATGGTATTTAGCATGTACCGTAACTGGTTTCAGAATAGCAGATCATAGTCGTACTTCGCCGGTTTGTTCGGTATGTGCATGCGAAGACCACATCGTCCTCTAATTGCCAGTATCTACTCACACATCGTGATATTTGCTGCTGGACAAATAGCGCTGTTTGCTAAATACGGACGAAAGTTTTCCAAATTTTGCCTACGGCAGCAAATGGGTTGTTTCTCACACGATTTTCTCTTTTTTCACGGTCATCAAAACGTAAACAGCCCAAACAATCTCTCACTGACCGTGGCATTGCAAGCAGCAGTTCCCATTCTCCGTGTCCACATGATTGTGGTCTTTGACACCAGGGAGTAGCAAAATGCCAAGTGCTGCTAACATTTCTTCTTCGCATGTTGCTTTCTTACGCTGCTCGATACGGTCGCGGAGAACTCTCCAGCAGGCATCTGTTGTTGAACGATTTCGTTTATTTTGCTGTCATCAAGGAGATGTTTCAAATGCCCCAGATTAGTATCCGCAGAGAAGGAATCGGATAAAATGAACTGGTGCTTCAAAGATGACAAGCATGGTGCTGACGTTGAAGCTGCAGCTGCTGCTGGATCTTGGAATACATTTCGTGGTGTTTGATATTGGATTGCCTTGTGGATGCGGAAGTTTCTGCAAGAGCACCATCAATATTATCTAATGTTTGATCTGCGAGAGGGTGATGACGCTGGCGAGGGACGGTTCTGCTGAAACATCCGGAACGTCGGTTGATGCATGATCTGAAGCTGCAGACGGTGATGTTCCACAGGCAGGCGGCGTCTTCAACATCTCCGGCTTCACATGGGTTGTCAGTGTTCTAGCGCTGCCAGTGTTCTACGTTGGCGGTTGCTTGGAAGCCGCTTAGCTTTTCATATAGTGATTATCTGGTCGTTGTCACTTCTTGTGTTATCTTCGCTTGGTTCATAATCGCTTTTCTGTCGTAAATATCTAATTGCACTGTCACTTTCAAACTCAGTATACTCAACAGCTAGTTTTGTTTGCCGCGAAATCAAGTCGTCACGCCGTACGTAACTTGCCAGAAACACATCTTCATCGCTGTTATCATCTTCCTCATATGACACTTCACTGTGCTCACCCATATCTCCTTAACTTTCATATAGCTTTCTGCTCACACGGTGCTAAGAAAGAAGAATCAAAACCATAGTTCTGCACACTGCCAATTGTATGAAAATGGAAAAGATTGCCGCGAATTTCTTTAACGAAAAAAGCATATTATTTTCTAGAATTTTCTGCTTCGTATCTTGAATCAAAAACACGAACCTGCCACTAAACTGAGTTGCGCTCTGAAACGAATTCCCACAGGCATTTCCCAAGTTGTATTTTCACCAAATCTGCTCTCACCTGACCGACTGCTGAACGAGCTAATTGCGGCGTTTCCTATCAGGTCACTCTGCGCCATGCCAGGCAATCAGTATATTGCGCATCATTAGTAGCAGCAAGGCTTCGCGTAACCAGGGGTCTAAAGAGACCGAAGCAGAGAAAACATCAGATAATATAGTGTAGCAACGGACCTCAACAGAAAACATTACCCAACATGGGGTCATTGACCCTGAGAAAAAATAAGGTCAGACATCCGTGGGCTGTTAAAAGACCTGTATTTTCTACTGTGGGCTTGCAGGAAGATAAAAAAGCCGTACACCATTCGATTTGTCTACAAAAGTTAGAAATTCGTTCACATTTCTAACGTTTTCGAAGGTACTTAAAAATACAAAAAAGAACAACTTCGGGGATTGATACCCAGCGTCATGGGCGTCCGCAGGGGGGAGGCAAAACGTGCATTTGCCCACCCCCTGGAAATTGGGACTAAGAACCAAAATTTTTTTGAAAACCTGTAGTGAGCACTTTCAGATTAATTGACTTACTTCTTGCAATGACACCTTGTTTGCCGATATCAGTGGTGTAGGGAGGCGAGGATGCAAGCGCACCCTCAAAAGTTTTGATGTGGTGAAAATCCGGGCAAAATTCCTGAAAATCGGCAAATCCGCAGAAATCTGAGCAAAATCTGTGAAAACCTTGGCAAAACCCCAGAAAATCTGGGCAAACTTACTGAAAATACGGCAAAAATGGCGTCCAACATGCTTTGTTTTTTAAAAAATTGGCCCCCAATGTCTGCAGAATCACATGAAAACTTTATTTTATTCCGAAAACGGTCTTCATGAGAAAAATTCGCACAAAAAGTGGTACAAAATTTTTTCGGCCAAGTTTGAGGAAATTCGGACAAAAATCCTTCGCGTCCCCAAAAATTTGCCTGCTCCTACTCCTATGGCCGATGTGACCCGCTCATTGCACAAGAGGCAGGTTTATTCTTGTGGTGTCATGTAATGATGATATTGCAGTTCACTAACGTCCGTTTTTTGGTCTGCAGAGGCAGGCTGCGAAACTTGCGAGCGGATAGTTGTTCGTCCTAATTGTGTAACAATAGCACAGCCTCAAATCTACAAACTTTTAGCCTACTTCAAGTTACGGTGGTGGGGGTTTTGTTGCATGTGACTGTTGAACGCAGAAATCCAGGAAGGTGATGTAATGCAGCACATAGGTGTAGGAGAAGGCAAATGTTTTAGGGTGCGAAGGATTTTTGCCAGAATTTCCCCAAACTTGTCCGAAAAAATTTTGGGCCACTTTTTGTGCGAACATTTTCTCAAGCAGGTTTTCTTTTGGGATGACCTTCAAAAAGAGGTCTTCATGTGATTTTGCCAACGTTGGACGCCATTTTTGCCCAGATTTTCAGGAATTTTGCAGAGGAGGTTTACACGGATTTTGCCCGGATTTTCAACATACCGAAATTTTTGGGGTGTGCGTGCACCCCCGCCTCCTACACCACTGATGCAGCAATACAGTGACTGCTGATAGCGGTTAGCAACATTGTTTTATACTGTGTGAAAGAAACAAGAGGGAAAATGTAGCAGTGCTTCTACAAGTTTGAAAAATCCACTGTTGATGTGAGACTGTGAGTGCGACCATTGTGCCAGAGTGATTAGGTTAATCCAGGGGTGTGAAATTAATTTGGTGTGGGGGTAATTTAAGGAAGGCCGCATTTAGCGGAGGGCTTACCTACCTTCTAATCATCAGAAGAATCCAATGGAAATAGAAGCAAGTCTCGGTTCAAGTTTTGGGGTAAGTTAGAGGAAATTTCAATATTGATTTTTTCCTGAATGCATCCGCGGACCACTGAAAACGCTGAGGTGGACTGCATTAGGCCCGCGGGTCGCCCACTCCTGGCTTTATCAAACTACGCTTATTCAGGCTTTTTTGACACAGTATAAGACTATGTGGCTTGTTGGAACACGTCTTATCCGTTCAGGTTTATTTCTGGTATCTGAGTTAGTTCTTAGACACGATTGCAGCTCTTGCCGAGAATCCAGAATCTGGAGTCCAGGTGTTTGCAGCTCTTTTTTCGAAGTGACGCTGACAAGTCTTGCTAGATAAATTAACGCAATAATTTATGGTTTCTTTAAAGAGCAGAGCAATGCTTCTTTGAAAAAATTACCCTGCTTTGAAAATCTGGAGATAGTAAACTCTATCTTAATGTACTTGGCTATTGCTGCCAAAGAATCGCATTTTTGTGACTGCAGCCGTGACAAGGGGCGTTTTTGTGGTGTAGAAAGCCGGTCCGTAGCCACGGGGTGGCATTCGGGGACAGTGCCACCACAAATACTTTTGTGCGTCCCCAAATTGTATTTTGTCCATTAAAACTTTTTTAAACACATAATTTAAAAAATCTTGCCCCCTAAAATGTATTCTGCCCACCAAACCTTAAACCTGGCTACAGGCCTGGTAGAAACGGGAAAAGTGTTTTGTGAAAGTCCATTTGCATTGCATCGTCAGCAACCTGAAAGTATAAGCCAGCCATGTCCAACCCAAATGGCTTACTCAGCCAAAAATTATGTCACTATCTTAATCAGAGCCGCACATTTTATGACATATTAATGAGGGCCATGGCTTACTTTGATCTTGGCAAATTAAATGTAGCTCAACCAATTTGTACTGAAAGCCTTCTTATCTAACTGCAATATTAACAGACGCGTTAAAGTGGCACTGAAGACCACCTACATCAAAAATGTCAACTTCACGATTATCAAAACTAGGGCAGGTTGTCAGAATATAGCATACTTTTACTACAGCGACAACCTAAACTAGGCCGCACAAAACATTCGACTGGNCCGCATGCGGGCCGCGGGTTGGACATAGCTGGTATAAGCAAAATGTGGACGTTCCCCCCCCCCTTGGAAAAATTTCTGCGGACGCCCATGCCCAGCATTACATGAGCAGAGTTAATGATAACGCTCCACCATAATAGCGGTGTTACGTTGTGAGAGTTTGAATCGGCGATCAGTTTAACACGACAAACCCGTGTTATCAACTGTTCAAGCGACAGCCAACCAACGACCACGGGTAGTCTATGAGCATGTTTTGCAGAAAATATTGAACTGTTTCTTTTGTTAGCTCGTTTTGCTGAAAGCGATGTGCTGAGACGTCACGAATTGGTTTTGTAAAAAAGCGTTTGTTCAGCCGGTGCAGCTGTGTACCGGCCAGGGCATTAAATGCTTCGTGAAAGCATGTGTATCTTGAAATGCTGGCTATGCATTTCTTTTTCTTCCGCTAGCCTATAGTCCCTGCTTGATTACTCGTTTTCCTGTTTTTGCGCGTATTCTTCGAACCGTTGTTGGTAAAGTCACGAAGATGCTATACAAAACAATTGATACTGCAAGTGTTTAAAATACATGATTTTGAATGCTTGAAAAATTTTTTCTGTCCCTGAAATGTAACCGGCCCTTACTGGATTTGTTTTTCGTAGTCGCTGATCGCCAGTCACACCCTACCGACCTCTCGATGAATCCGAATTCCGTTATAAAACCGAACAAACTGAGGCTGGACGATGAACGGACGAAAGGTCCGTGGAACAGAGTGCAAGCGCCTATTTCCACAAGTGCTTGCCATGCACTGGCCTCTGCACCTAAGGAAAACGCGTTTTCAGTCCCGCAATCAGCTTACATGCTTGGGACTCAAGCTCCGCAAGTTGCCCGGCACTGGCCCTCGCCTGACCGCGTCGCCCAGGGGAGGTCACATCAGAAGTTAGCGGAAGTTGCCCCAAGAAACCTCGACGCCTTAATAACCGCAGCAGCACAAGTTCAAGCGCAAGGTATGTGAGTGAATTGTTGCACTGAAAGTGCAATTTCAGTTTTTCATCGTTACAACGATGTTGTATGCAAAAGTATGTTTGCTTCCGTGGGGTATCTGCGCAACAATTAAAATCCATAGGCATATGTATGTGTACGACAACCAGGATATCCACCAAAAACTGTGCACATCATATTTGTGGCGAAAGGCTCTCGCTATTTTGCGAACGTTTTTTGGGCTCTGCTATTTACAATCAGTTGCACGGTCTTCACGAGCAAAACTGCTTGTGCTCTGTTGGAGCAGACAGTTGCATCGCGGTTTCGCCTTTGTGGTTTCCACCAGAGGTGCACGGAGTTTAAAATTTTTGTCTCCGACTCCGCTCCTGCTTCGGCTAAATATACTCCGACTCCGAAACATTTTAAAGTTTTAGACCCCGACTCCTGCTTAAACTCCAAAGTGATTTATCTAAAGGCAGTGGCTATAGATACGCCTGTGGATCTTGAAATTTGAAAACTTATTCACACGCCACCTGTGACGTAACAGTAACGCACGACGAGAGTGCAGTAGACTTGGTAGAAACGAAGTAAAAGTGAAAGATGAACACTAAGCGAAGGCTGACCTAACCCTAACCTAATGCTAACCTAACCTGTAAAGGTAACACGTAAGCCTGAAAAAAGTAAAGGCGGCAAGGTGAGAGTCAAACCGAAAACCAGTCCATTGGCATAGCAGCCGCAACGCCTAACCACTACACCACGAGAACCACGCCGTATAAATGACAAACTGACCGTTTTATTTGAATTGCGTCAGGCCAGGCGTATCCGTAGTCACTACCTTATCGACACTTTTGGCAGTGTCTAAATGACCGTATCCGGTTTACGCATTAAAAAGACTGAAAATCCGTATCAAACGAATCTGCTGATCACTGCGATGCATACATGCCAGTTGCTTCTCAGAGAAAGGATTAAGGTGGTTATTAATTTTTTTACCCTATAGCCTACCCTAAACCCCAACCATTTACCTTTGCCGCAAACCCCCAACCATCAACACTAAACGCTAATAAATCCTAACCTTTCACACTAACACTGAACCCTAACCCTAAACCCTAACCTTAAACACTAACACAAAACCTAATCCTAAATGCTAAACCTAACCCTAGTCCAAAAACGCTTATCTGCTTTTCGAAATGTACATCACAAGGGGTCTAAAAGTTTTTGCTTTCAATCTTGTGTAAGTACATCAAAAGAAAAACCAAATACAACAAAGGAGTCACTCGAACTGACGATTGTCTAGTCACTTGCCACTCGACCACGGTGACAGTAGTCGGATTTCTCCAACTCAGTTTTATATCTGGCAGAAAACTGGATGCGGGATACGGTACTTCTTGTCCTTTGAAACAGAAAACTGGATATGCTGGTTGTTGAGACACTTCCTAAACTTTTTATGTGAGCTAACTTTCATTGGCCAAAAGATTTTTAACGTATCACCATGAACAAGAAATTGTCCACATCTTTAAACACATGAAACTGACCAACCTAACCTGACTTACATCCAAGTTGTATTAAAATTTTAAGACTTCCTGTGAAGTAGTTTTGCACATTTGAAGGTTTGCTTTGTAAAAAACAATCTGCAATAATCATAATCAAAAATAAACAAACTAACCTCTTATTAAAAAACTGACTCCGGCCAGAGTCTACTCCAACACCCCGGCTCCTGTACACCTCTGGTTTCCATTACCCTGTGACAGTTCAGTCTCAGCTAAATTAATAAATACCCGCCCGCTTGCGATTTAGACCAAGAGACGCATGCGGAGCGGCCAGCTGCAGTGTCTTCAACGATCAGATTACCGGAGAGCAAGCCGACTGTGGAAGTGCATGCCGCGCCCAGTTTCTCTCATGCGGAACAGCAGCTCCGACCTGCTGCTCCGACGGCGCCAATTGTGATAACTGGCGATCCGCGCTTCCCGGTTCTTTACCCTGGACCATCAGGTTCTGTGTTACCGTACCCGTTGCCTGGACAAGGTGAGATTTGCCGCTGTAAGCTCGGTTTTGCACCTGTACGCCGTGTTTAAAAATTAAAAAAATGAGAATTAATTTCTTATAAATGGCGATTTACGTGAAACATCGTCCCCAGGCACTCGCTTTCTGTGTGTATGTACGTGCTATGTCTTGATTCTGTAAGTGTTATCTACTTCGTTAACCGACAAGCTAAAGACCACTAGTCAGGCTGAACAAGCAGTAATTTTTTATTGTACGTGCGCACAAAAAGGCAACAATTTCACGTCAACAAAAAGCAGCAACAACAAAATCGATTATTTCGAATTTTACTTTTCCCCGAAAGTTGTTAACTTCTGGTCGTGCTTTAACTCCACGGTTTCCTGCGTTTCAACGCGACATTCGTGTGGCCGCAGCCAAACGATTCTCAACCCAATATTTTGAAATCTTACGCGAGCAGTGCATTTCCGCGTGATATGGGTTGTCGTCATCAACCCGCATTTTTCACATTTGCATGGAAGGTTGGCGCAGTGCAGCGCGGAGCTTCATTTTGGCTTTCGTTTTAGAACAGCAGCCATAATCTGATGTTTGACTTCATTTCTTTGTAAGTTATTTCCAAGTATTAACAGGACTTGACCAGAATTTTAAATGTCGTCAATCGCTGTATTACAGATGGCAACGTAAACTTTCCTGTCTACCATTACGCCGTAGTCATGCCGCCCACAGCGTCAGACTCTAACAACACAGCGGCTGTTGTAGCACAGCAGCCGCTGATGTTGATTCCCAGTCACGATTTGTCATCTGTGTACGGTCAGAGGCTTGTTGTGCCGTCAAACCGAGCCCCTTTCGTACCGATGGTGCTGCCGCAACCCCTGCAAATGCCGGTCGCTGCCACCGCCGAACCTCCCCTGATCGAGGTAAGTGTTGCAGTTTGAAATTTCGCGCGAAATAGTTGGACCTTCCGCCGCTTTTCAGGTTTTCGAAAGTCAAACTATGATAATAGAAGCATGCTAGCTCAAAACGCAATCCGATTCGCGAAGCCAGGTCTGCACTTACCTCGGTTGTCTTATCAGCGTTTGAGTTCCTGTGTGCGGCCGCTAACCGACACTGGCGTGATGCGCTTGGTGTCTCGTTGACGTTTGCTGTCAACATTTTTTGCGACAGCGTTGACGCGCTAGACTCGTGTCTCGTGCGAAAGCATCGTTTGAGTGTCAGGCAGAACTTACCATGTCCATCGTCGTTTCTAGTCTTTAGTTTGGTACTGCATGCAAAGCTCTGTTCGTGCAAACTAATTTTGCATCCAGTGCTGTGGCGCAGACGGCACTCGCGTGTCCTTCCGATATTTTTATCCAAACGCTGGTGTTTGTTTAAAGCCGCGGCAAGTCCTCGTTGCGGCTCCTGCCGCTCCTCCCTCCAACCGCAACCTCTCGGTCACCCCACAAGCTGATTCACCTCCACACACAAAAGTTGAAGCAAGCAACCGGGACGATCCGTACCCTCAGGTTGTAGCATCTTGTGTCCTGTTGCATTTTGTTTAATCGATGTAGCCCAGCAGTTGTCTCTTGTTCCATGAGCAAAACTATGCCTGACAAGTTTTCAATATTTTTTACGAAACCAAATTCTGACCATTGGCAGGTTGATGACGTCAAGGCTGCTCCTGCACCGACGGAAAAGCGCGAACCGGTCATCTATCAATGGCACCAGCTCCTCCCTTTCTTGGGTCAGGTTCAACCAAGCGACATTTCCGCCCCCCACCATAGTCACGCGTCCTCATCTTCTCCCACTCCATCAAGAAACGAGACGATGCGTGGCAGTGATGTGACGCCAAGAGCGACCGCCTCCGGCGGGATCGGGTACAGTGCAAAGCAAGTGTAAATATTAAGTGACTGCTGTCGGTTCTGGTTATGTTAAGAAAGCAGTCGACGTTAACCATTTATAAATCTTGGCCTACTTTTCGACTGTCCTGCAATTTTTTGTATGCTGCATTTTTCTTTTTACCAAAAAAATTGCTTTCGTATATTTTTCCATCGCCATCGGATGTTGCGTTTGGTTTTCCACACAAGCACAGCTTGTCGAATTTAAATTGTAATTTTTATGACAGATTCATCCTTATTCGGGGAGTAGTTGAAATTTTCTTTTGCATTCAAGAAAAAATGGCTGACCGTATAACATTTGTCATTGATATTAGCTGATGTTCAAAACGCTGTGGGAAGTACTGGTTAATACGTGATCTAAATCAAGGCTGGTCATCAGCCGACCTCGTGTTGGTGTCACGAAGCTTTGATCCGCGGACAACCCCAAACCCTGACCAGAGTGAACTGTTTTGCATGAAATATCTTAGGAACAGGGATTTAGAATTTGCGGCTGCAGCACTTTTGCAGTATTAACGGTCGCGACAAAAGGCCGATCGACCAAACTACAAAAACGATAGTGGCGACACTGTAGGTTAAACTATGTGCTCTGTTGGTGAAGTCACAAAAGCGGAAACGGTGCCGTCTGCAGATTGAAATATATGTCTTCATACCTTCTTTTTGCCCCTGGCATAGCATGCTTTTGTCGCAACCAGCTTTTATGCTTGCGCAGATTTAACGCTCAAGAACGTAACGTGGAGCATTCCAGATCTCAGCCAGGAGGCAAAGCCGCAGCACAGAACAATGACGTATCGCAGCCACAGCTACCTCATACACTGCTCACCGACCGTAACCAAACTACACATCACAGAGAAGCAGACGATGAAGTGTGAGTGCGCGCGAATTAGCTCCAAACCTGTGGCTAGCTGTGCTAGTTACACTACGATTGTACCAAGATTTCTGAAATCATTACCAGCAAACTATTGCACGAAAGTGTTGGCTTGATAAGGTAATAGTGTTATGGTTAATTTTCATCGATTTTTGCGCCTTCTGCATGAATTGTCTTTTGGTCGCAGGTTCTACCCTCTTCCTGACTCCCACACGTCATTACACACCAGCGATGAGTATCTGATGTCACCAGGTCCAGCCGCGACCACTTTGCATGTGAGCTTCGATGACGGTGCAGTTTCCACTGGCGCCTTTCTATCATCCGAAGACAGCACTCCGCCAAAGAAGCCTGGCCACTCACCGGAATCGGACGACAAGGAACCAAAAAGCCCAAGAAAGGTAAATAGAAGGCAGGATTCAATTGACGTAAAGAGACATAGGTTTTTGGAAATGACAAAACGGTGCAATTTTTTTGGTTGCGACTTGAATCCCCAAACGGCTTTTGCTTGTCTGGAAACAGTTCAAGCGCATCACGTGGTTTCGTGTTCCGAAACATACGATCGATTGTAGCCTCCCATTAATTTTATTTCAGAAGCACAAGGACCACATCCGGCGACCAATGAACGCATTCATGATCTTCAGCAAGCGACACAGGGGTCTCGTCCACCAGAGGCACCCGAACCAAGACAACCGAACAGTCAGCAAGATCTTGGGAGAATGGTGGTACGCCCTCCCACCAGCCGAAAAACAAAAATACCACGACCTAGCGTTTCAGGTACGTAACTTCTGTGCGAAGCGTGGCAGCAGTCCTCGAGCCAAGTTAAAATACGCAGTGATGTCGCAAACAGATCTGAGGTCGCAATTTTTAAAATCAAAGCGTGTGCAGTGCTCCAGTCAGTGTTTCTGTGGTAACCTTTTCGTCGTCGTGCTGCACCTCGGCGTCGATCCGCACATCAACAACCGAATCTGATCAGGTCAAGGAAGCTCATTTTAAAGCACACCCGGACTGGAAATGGTGCAGCAAAGAAAGGAAAAGATCTGGGAGCACTTCCAGGGTGCGCAAGGTGTCGGAATCTTCAATCGGATCTGTGGAGTCGGCGAAACACAGCCATCCTGCTGGGTCGTCACCAATACCGGACGGTAAGTTCGTNCGAAAAGTGNNGCCGTTTGTGTATTCGTAACGCCTCTGCATCAGGNAACCTTATTTGACGAACGTTGTCACAAGCTTTATTAGAGGTCACACACACCGAGATCACTCTATCGGGATCTCTGTATTATTGCTTATTAGCGCCACTTACATATGAGTGCTGTTCTTACATATTAATGCTGTTCTTCCCATTCGTGGTGAACCGCGCATTCAACAACGCGCCTACCGAGTTGTTACAACACTACTAGTTGACTGCGAGCCCCGTTCAGCGTAATGTGCCTTAAACGTTGCATGTCTTCGCAGGCATTCAGCAGCATTACGCCATGTCTCACTTGTTGCCACATGTTATCAACATTCCGCCGAACACTGTGACGAACAACTCGGTCATTGTCTCTACAGCAACCAGCAGCAGTGCTGCGACCGCCGTGCAGCACAAGCAGTTGATAAAAACACCCGACATTCTTCGCGTGAGTGATGAACAGTTTCTCAGCCGCTACGCGTAGAATAATGACGAGACTAGTGTTAATTTCGTCGCCAACACCGGCCTTTTTTCCAGGCGTGCCAAGATGCTCCGCAGCAGCCTCTTGGCGCTCACTCCGAGGCTCCATCCGCTTTCCCCCTTCCTGCGGCTCCTTCCTCTTTCCCCCTTCCTGCGGCTCCTCCTGCGTCTTTGTCGTGGCAACCCATACCTGCCCAACAACACCGCAGGCAATCGAAAGAGACCGGCGTTGCAATACGATCGCGCACTCCGTCGTCGGAAATTGATTTGAAGTGCAGCGAAAAAGTAAACAATTCTTCAGCTTCAGTTTCGTTATAATCGCCTTTCCACTCCTTTGGGAGTTTCACTAGTGTTCTGCACCCACCCATTAACGTCAAGCACGAGGCTGGACCATATTGCTAGTTTTCGGTATGACCGAGCGGGAATCGAATCCAGCCGAGCAGCTGTGGCGGAGTGTGCTAACCCAGCTGTACTAATTAGCCGGCGCTAATTTTTTTTCACTAGTTTTTAGTAAATTCTTCTTCAGATTAGATTTTTTAGTTTTGTAAACAAATTTTTTTCGAATCGCATTTATAACTGATGGTTGATGCAGGTTGTCACCGACTCCGACCAATCAGAAGACGAACCGGATGGCTCCAGACAGCCGGGTTTTCATCGTCAGAGATTCTTGCCGAAGGACGCTTACGTGCAGGTTATTGATCAATATATTACGCCCTGCTTGCCGGTTCAAGTCAGCGCTAATAGGGTCGCTCACCTTTCTGCGCTTCCGCTTTGCACTGCGTCGTTGTTCGATTAACAGTTCATTCATTAAGAGAAGTTGTAGGTGTCTGTGTGACATCACTTCCTCAAAATGCCGTGATTGTATGTTTACAATAAAGGCAAGTACAGCGACTTAAAACTCCCGTGACTTCTTATCCTCGAAGGCAGGGTTCCCACGCGGTATTGAAAGTATTGAATTCTGAAATCGGTTTTCAAGACTTTGAAAATCTAGTCGATTTGGCCAAAATGTACATGAGGTATTGAGAAAGTATGGAGATTCCAAAATTGAGCAATTTGTTTGTTCAAAATTTCAGTCTTTACCGCTGATGAAAGTTTTGCAGATGTTTTTTGCATTGTGTTCCACGAACAAAAATTTGGAAAAATGAAGACAAGTGATGGTATTAAATTTTTTCCCTTTAAGTATTGAAAAAGTATGGAAAATGGTTTTAGAAACTGTGTGGGAACCCTGGAAGGTCCATGGCTAAGCATTTTGGTTTTTCTTATTGTTCGCTCTGTACTCCTTTCCTTTGCCTTCCATGATATCGTCTTTTATCACGTACCGTGGCCTGGCTGCCTTGCGCAGGAAGTAAGGATTTGAGTCTTCTCGTTCCCTTGTAAGTACAGTTTTCGTTCTGCGATGTACGTTCATGGTTCACGCTTTCCAGGCGAACGGAACGCATACTTACAAGCGCCCTAAGCCGCTAAAGCCGTCGGTCGCAGCCGCTGGGTCTGCCAGCCCACTTGTTGGCAACGCGCTTCACGAACGGAAGGGTTCCAGCCCTTTCCAGCCCACCGGTGAGTGAGCGTTTGTGTTCGACTGCCGCAAATGTAGTTAACACTAGAATGCCCAATGGAGTCAAAATGACTCCTTCGGGTAGTTTGCTTTTGGGTATCTTTTCACCTGCTTGCTTCCAGGGAAAATCCTCCCGTGACTTTTTATCATGCCTAGGGCCTAATAGCCTGTTGGGATGCCGTGCGTTTACGTCAATTTTAAATATGATTTTTAAAAATATTTACCTCATTCTCGGAAGAGTCATTTTGACTCCCTGTATAGAAATGCATAAAAAATGTTTCGTGAACTACAGGCAATGATAGTGTTTTTGTGCTTTGGAACGTAAATTTAATTTGCAAAGCCAATTGTGCTTTTGAAACAGCTTGAAGTCTTTATTGCTGTCAAGTGCCTTTTCAAAAGCTTTATCATTTTCTTATGAGTGGCATAGAATATTTTCTTTTGTTGAGACATATTTTGTCAACAATGCCCTAGTTAGTGAATTATCACCTTTGTTTTGACTTGCTCCCGCGTGGTTCTGATTGCAAGTACAGTCAAATCATAGCTGCCCTTTGGTTTGCAACTTGAAACAGTCAGCATATGTAGTCAGCATATGTATATGTTTACAAGTCGAGGTCTCATACCAAGAGAAGTTTTCTCTTTGCTAACTGATATTCCTGAGGATATGTCTGACAATCGGGACGAAAGCAACATTGATGCAGATGATAATTTCATACCAGCAGCAGATGAAACTAGCTCTTCTAGTGAAGATGAGTTCAAGACAGAACAGGTTCTTTGTGATGCGGACGGAGTTGTCATATGTCTCTATTTCTGTGTTTTCCAACTTGCGCTTATTTTTTTGTGCAAGGTAAAGGTAACCGAGATCCAACCACGAGCGGTTTGCAAAGTTATTTGGAAACTGATGAGAGCGATGGTACAGTGTTTACTGCAAAGGATGGCACTAAATGGAAGAAAATACAAGTCAGTGACCAGTCCACGGGCAGACTTGCAGGTCGCAATATCCTGAGGCAGTTTCCAGGCCCTGCAAGTTACGGACGTAGAAACATACAGTGTGGAAGTCCTGCAAGCGCCTGGCGTTTATTATTGAGAAGCTTAGACTTGAACACATCCGGAAAAGCACCATCACTGAAGCTGCACTGCTGTTATGTACGCGAGGAGTAGCAGGATCAGATGACACGCCATATCACACTTTCTGGACTGACAAACGGGGCATGTCGTTGTGCAAACAAGCGATATGAAGGAACCATTTCAGCGAAATTTTACGTTTTCTCCGCTTCGGCAAAAAGTCTGATCGATCTTAAGTTTGAAAACCCAAGNAAATTTTCTCTTTTCACGATTGTGGGGAAGAGGTTCATGCAGAACTGTATTTCATGTTGCACGCCTGGGGCATGAAGTTGCAAAAAAAACAAAACCAGCCTACCGGGGACAGTGAACAAAGTCCAGAACGAAATACCTGCAGTGGTGAAGCACATGAAAGAGCCACTTCACTCCATCACACTTTATAAAACAGGTGATGCAACGATGACTGTGTATCAAGGTAAGGCCAAGAAAAATGTGATTATTCTCAACACCCTTCACCCAAGCATCACCGTCGCCGATAATTTGAAGAAGATCCCGAAAATGGCAAAACCTTACATTGACAAAAATATGATGTTGATATTGTCAATCAAATGGCAAGGAAATACACAGTTAGAACTTCGACCAGAAGATGATCTATAGGCTACATTTGTTCCATAACACATTGCGGCTATAAATGCGTGGATCATTTACAAAGAGGTCATAAAGAACAGCATATGCAGAAGCGTTTTTCTTCGGCGGTTGGCTGAGGAGCTATCTTGGCCTCATCGTCGAAATTAGCAAAACAAAGGCGAAACGAGCAACGCTAAGACAGTTTCAAGAAGAAACACCGGACAAAGGGCATGGTAAAATGGCGAAATACTGCAAAATGAAGAGTGAATGCAAGAGGAATTGAACAGTGAGCACCTGCCATGAGCGTAGCAGGTCATTATGGGGAAGCACAGCTACTAAAACACGGCGTTTGTGCGTGAAATGCAATTCCGCCAATAACAAGTGTCCTTTTCCGGCATTCTGTTTGTTTTTTGTTGTTACTTTGGTTTTGTTCAATGAAAATACCTCCGACTGGGCTGTCTTACAAAGTTATTCCACAGCCGTAATCACAGTACTGTTACGCAAGAAACTGCTGGGAGTCAAAATGGCTCCTACGGGCATTCTAGGTGAATCAAAATTTCGGGCATTCTAGTGTTAGCATTTTGCATATCCCTAGCCACGCAACGTATTGCGTTTGTGCTGTTGGCAACAACGTTTTTCTTTGTTTCGCGGCAGGAAGTGTCTTTAAAACATTGTCGCCACGGCCGCCGCCGCAACAACCTTCTAAGATCGGACTACCAACTCCACCTGCTACTTCAGCACCATCCAACACTTATGACAAACAAGAGAACGATAACTCAGGTGTGCATGACGACTTGACTAGCGCCTATTTTATGACATGTATCTTACGGTTTGTCAGGGGACACTGCTTCTGCTGTTTCGTTGTTCTTAGCCGCTCTTTTGTTGGTTCACGATATCGTAACTTCAGCTTGTCTCAACATTGAACCAACTAGTAGCTCTCTGCTTGTTTCCAAAAGAATGGAACTCGGCTACAAAAGTCGATGATCAGTCGCCGCGTTCCGACAGTTTTTCCAAAGCACCTGCGCACCAGCAACCACGTGACAGGACCAGCACTCTTCAGAACGGCGTCCATGGCACAAACGCCTCCCTTGCTGACGTAAAGCATTTGATTCCAACTCAACCAATCGATCCCCAGGTGCTGACTCTGACAGGCATCCAGTCAAGCATGTCACTCACTGCGGTCCCGATGATCGCGATGGTTGGCACTAGCGCAGCAGATGCCGTGCCAACCGGTATGAGGCAAGTCACGTCGCTTTCAAATCCCATCGCCACCATCTTACCGCTGCCTGCATCAAGTGCCGCTCCGGCACCGGTTGCAAGCTCGCCTCCAAGCAACCTGTCTGTTCCGGAGAAGCTGGGCGCATTGGTGAGCTTGTGTTTGTTTGTCTGAATCTCTCCGGTCAGACAAGTGGATTCAGATAGATTTTTCAAAACTGTATCGAATTGTCGTTCAGACCTTGTTACAAAGTGTTCAGATTTTGCTGAAATCAAAATATGTGTAGCTGAAATGCCTTAGTCGATTTCCTGGATTACGGTTGTCGGATCTACTTGTGACGCAAGTGGATCCGGGAACCGCAGGTCGCGGCGCAACCTCGATAAAAAACGTGTTTCGTGCTTTTCTGACGCTTCGTCGTAACCGATTGATTTCCAGAGTACGACATCAGCAGCGACTAACTGCGGAGTTGTAAATCAATCGACCGCAAGTGTCACCGCTGCGCAGCTGCCACCAGGGGCTCCTGTCGCCAGCACTTGCCGCAAGCCGTCCGACATACAGCCGCCTGTCCGTTACGTACTTCCTCCAATGTTCTCCACAACAAGTGAGTCAGTCGGCAACTTAACCAGAAAGCGCACGCCTTCAAGACTAGTGCGAAAAAACACTCTTTAAAGGAGCGAATATTTGCTTCATTAGGTCAAGAGGATACGACACTCGTGTTTCTTAAAACGCTCTTAAAGTGAACTCCAACAAACGATTTACGATGTTGTTGCGATTTATCTTACGCTCGTATGTTATGCCATAACTTTTTTTCAGCTGCGGAGCTCAGAAGTAAATCTATGCCGTCTTCGCCTTCCGCGCCTTCAAACTCATCTTCTCAAGACTCATCGCCTCAACCCCCTTCCTCTCACGGCCAAGGGTGCGTAAGCGCTCAACACGCGCAAGTTCGTCAAACGAATCGCGCATCAATTTCTTTGGTCATCTTTATGTGAAGTTGTTCGACGCTGTGCTGGCTAATATTTATCTGTTTTCCGTCTTTTCAGGGGTGTCATCAGCATGAAGCCGTTGTCAGTCGTCGAGCTTCTGGCCCGCGCGAGCGCCCAACAACCGATCATCACTCATTCCCAACAGTCCGCCTCGCGATCGAAACCGCAGACATCGCAGCGTCCGGCGAAGACCCTCTCACCCAACCCCTCACTGGTCACCGTTTCAAATCATCTCACTCCACGCTTGACGGGCGACTTCCGACTCGCTCCTCCACTACCTCTTCCAAAAGACCACGGAAGAAACGTTGAGGCACTGACCTTGCGAATCAAATCCAAAGCGTTTACCGAAAGTTCGAACGGCACAACGTCCGAACATACCATCACCACAAGACAATATCCTCCGTACTCGACCTTCATGGCGAATAATCGCTACATGGGATTCGCCGTACGTTCTCAGGCCCCGTCGGGATCCGTACTTCCCGCTTCAGCCGGAGCCCCTCCCTTGGTTCCCCCCAGCTCCAGTTCAGTGCCGGTGGTTTCTGCCGGCGTGACCATGAGCTCGAAGGCGTGTGAAAATACGCAGGCAGCAAACGCCTCCCCCGCGCTGGAACCCTCCGGTCATGTGTTGTCCTACCCGGGCCTGTCGTCCAAGTCAGTCTCGCACTCGTACATAATGAGCGTGACAGGTAAGAGACCATCTTTGCTTCATTGTACTCGTCTGTGTGTTGGAGCCGTGACGTGAAAGTCACTGTCGTGTTTGTCTCTGCGTGCTCCGCTGAACCAAGTTTCACTGCTCTGGGTTTACAACAGTCGCGTCACTTCTGGAGTGTATGAGAATGGGAAGCTGAGAAACGCGTGATTTGAGCGAAACTTGCCACAGTGCCTGCAGCTGTTTCGAATTACAAATCGACACGTAGGCGATTAGCAGAACTGGCCCGTTCTTCCTGAATCACCTACGCAAATTTTAAAGTATTGAAATGCTGCATCTTCTGAAACATCGAGTCCCCCTGCATACCGTTCGTTGTTACGGCTGTGTAGCTGGGATATGCTTTGAACGGTGGTGCTCGTGTTTGATATTTCGTTGTTTGTTAACGTAATAATGCCGCTTGTGTTCTTTCCAGGCACTCCTAACAAGAAAAATGGCGCTGCGGAGACTGTTGCCATAGCCACCGTTAATTCGTCCGGCAGTAGCGTCGTCACGCTCGAATCTCCAAGTGATCACGTTACAAGTGATCCTGTGAGTGGCCGAGAAGCGCGTTGCGGACTAAATCAGAAGGTGCGCGCGTCAGTTGCAAGAGTTCCGGTCATGTCGGAATCATTCCCCCTCACCGCTGGCACTGTTACCCAGGTTTGATTTGAGCTTCCTGATGCGCAGGCTGTAAACTAGACGTTACGCGATTTTCCAGACTGGATGCTCTTTGACGCAGAGGCTACTAGCGTTGTTTACTGCTGTGTACTAGCGTTGTTTTATCCCGAGCGGTTAGTTAGTTGTTCGTTCGGGATCCCCGTCGTGTAAACTCAATACAAAAAATTGATAAATATTGTTACTGGGAAGAAACGTTGCCGAGCAACTTTTGTGAAGTCAAACCTTTTCACAATTTTTTCTGGTCGTGCCTAAGAGCAGAAGAGTTTATGCGTAATGACATTATCGTGGTCGCCACAAAGCTGGTTCTGTCTGGCGTGGTACTAAGGTACTCACCACAAGTTTTACCCAACGTACCATGCTAACTTCATTTACAGCAAATTTGGTTTGCATATGTTTTAGTCTGATAGTCGACTCGACTCTCATCGTTCTCCGATTACTGCCGCTGGTTCCTTGACAACATATGAAAGTTCGTCGACTGAATCCAAAGTACGTTAAATCGTCGTCAGCTTTAAATCGCTAATGCGACTTCATTCTTGTGTTTTCAAATATCAATGCCTGAATGGAACCATCTTTGGTCATTCACAGCATTCCGCTTCATTAGGTTGTTATGTGGAGCGTTTTACCCCGTTTATACCAGAGCAGCATTTCGCAGATGCTGATTTTAGTTAGTGTACAAATGTACCGCTGTAGAAACGCTTCCAAAGAAAAGACGTTTGCTTGGCGCACCTGGCTTATTTCCCTGTAAACTGTGGAGTTCTGTCGAAATCCACCATCCAGAAAATAACAAAGCCCTTTACAAAGGGATCGCTTGCGACGGTAACGACGCACGTCATGCGAGCAGAGATCTATTTGTTACCGCATCACCAGTTAAGGGCTGATCGTGGAGCGATGCAGGTTTAAATCAGTTGGCGTCGGATTGCTTTTGCATTATCGATGAATCTGAATAGCTTCAAGCAGTCCTTGTTTTCCTGCTTCTCTAACATGCTGTGCTGGCGCCTTCGCGCANAGTNCATGTGCTGCTTTCACCGCAACAACGGTGGAGCTCTGAAAAGCGACCAGCATGTGGGCAGTGATCGTTTAAACACGCTGTGCGATACGAGCGTATTCGACAAATCCTATTCTGGTGCCAACCACGATGACGCTTGTGTTGCAGCGCGGTGAAGCTTCGTGTTCGTCCATCGCGAGCACATCGGCGTCCGTTCTCAGACTGGACCCTGTCCCGAACAAATTCCCATCTCGCAGACGCCAGAGTCTCATGCGTTCGTTTTCGGAATGCTCGGAGGGCGATCCCGGAACGCCAACAAGGTCTTTGAAAATAAGTTTTTAACGCCGTGTCCTTTTATAAAATAAAAGTCAGTCGCTCAGGAGTAATTTCAGCTGCAGTTTTTCAATGCTTTTCTCTGTTCATTGGTTGCTTATGTATGGTTCTTGCTTAACAGCAATTCGTGACCAGCTTGCAGATGATAAGCTTTGATTTTTATCCAGTGAGTCAGATTGTAATAAGAATTGATTGGTTGATTGCGACCCGTGTTAAGTTCTAATTCTCTCTTCAATTCATTCGTGCAGCAGGAACGGCGAACACGAACATCCTTCAAATGACGACTCGAAAACGTCTGCTTTGACCGATGACGTCATTAGCGACAACGTGGATCAGAAAGCGACCATGAAAGAACAGGATGATCAGAGAGACCGGTGAGACATGTTCGGCGTTTTGCGTGGTATGGGTAGCGCTGAACGTGAACAAGCCATCTGAGGTGCATTGTTGGAAAATGTGTCGTCCAATAGCGCGTGATTACTGGAAGGGTTTGTGTTGCATTAACGGTTAGAGGGATTGTGCCTATGTGGTGAACGGACTAAAGTTACCTGCTATTTCTCGTCACACACGCCGAAGTGTGGTCCTTAACCTCAGCACTTTTGTTTCAGGATTCTGGATCAGGTTAACTTTAAAATGCAATTCAAGCAATTGCCAAAATTTAAGCCTGAGCTCATGCCGACCCCGGGCACTCCTAAAGAATTGCCAACAACTCCTGACGCGGTCTTGTCAAGTTACAGGAAGAAACGTAAAAATTCTACAGGTAGGCAATCAAAGAAAGCTTGTTTCTACCCGAAACACCCTGTTTGCCATTATCTGCGATGTCGTATCGTTGACGCTGACCGTGCTCGAAAAATTGTTTAATTTGAACAACCTCGTACTTTTGTTGTGATCTCAGTTGGTGGTTTTATAAGACGATGTTAACTGGAATTTCAAATCTTCATGAACTTTTTTGTCGATGCCCAACAGCACATTTGTGTTTCTGACTCTATCTACCCGTCAACAGACTCGCCGCTTAGTCCAAACTCGCCATCCACGAAACGTCGTCGGGACCACAAGCGCAAAGGGAGCGCCGCCACTGCCGGAGACGTCGTCCCGCTTACCCCTCTTTCTGCCGCGTCAACCCTGCCGTCGGGCACTGCTTGCGAGGGGGATGTATTCACTTTTGACAACGGAGAGGCGATTAAAAAAGGTTTGTTGCGAGTTGCCCGGTGTTGCAAAGATCAATGCAAAGATACTTCGATGCATTTGCTTGCGATGTCGATAAATGCTGCGATGTCGATAAATAGTATCTTGTATTGCGGAAAATGCGTAGTTTGTTCGCTTAAAATGCAATGAATCCAGCTGTGTTCACTCAGTCGTGCGTGACAGATTCAAAAGCACGGCTTACCTTCGCCTTATTTCGCTGGAAATACCATTTCCGCCACTCACTGATTGAAATGTAGTCGTTCAGTGTGTTTACCGCCAACGTTCACTTTGCTTTACAGTACTTGTACGTTTCATGTGCAATTAACGATTTTGCGAAACTGCCTGACATGAGTCGATAATAAAGTAAAAAACACCTGTGCAGTGCAAGTGTCGGTCGTTGTTTGTGCTGACCTCCGTAGCAATTGATTAAATTGCAGTTTGCGATTCTTACTTGCCATTCCTGATTTCTTTTTACCTGGAGGACAATTTTTCAAGCTTTTCGCAGAGTGATTTATGACGACTGTTGCGTAACAAACATCTGTGCTGTGCGTGCAGATGAGTCGGACACATCTGAACCTCCAGACTCGAAAGGCAGCACTTTGCGTCAGATACTCGATCAACGCAGGTTACTCGTTATGCAGCTCTTCGACAAGCACGGTCTCTATCCCACGGGTACGCTGACCGCGGTGTGTGTGCGATAG
>JGI24159J19872_10002380_pt1 | contig 22282 bp, 13 predicted proteins | sample Ectturendosymbi4_FD_19872 | JGI IMG/M metagenome (IMG submission 19872) | reverse complement strand
GTCCGAGTTTTTCACCCATCCGAGCACAAAAGAGAGCTTCATCCAATTCACTATGGAACAAGATAACGAAGCATGCTTTCCAGTTTTTGACTTATTGACCATACGCTCATCAAATGGCCACTTATTGCCAGCAGTCTATCGCAAGCCAACCCATTTATACAGGTACCTCAACTTTAGATCAGAATATTCTATACAACATAAACAATCAGTAGTTAACACTCTTTTCGAGGGCTAAAAAACTTTTATCCACAGACCAGGACCTGAACAGCGAAATGAAGCATGTGGTGAAACGGACTCTCATGTTGAATTGTTACCCCAAATGGATGATTCAAAACTAAAAGAAGAAACAACACAACAGATTTTCCGAGTTTATATCTAAACCTATTTTACCGTGCACAACTGAATTGGGAGAGTCTTTAAAACGAACTCTGGAGAAACATCGTAAACGAACTATCTTCAAACCTGCAATTAAACCAAGAATAATCCTATCTTCAGGAAAAGATATCGTACCCGCATGAAAACGTCGAGACGTCGTCTATGAAATTCCATGTGGGGAACGTGACCGCAAACACGTTGAACAAACGAAGTGACGCCTGAGTACTCGACTGAAAGAATGCCACAGAAGGACACCTTGCCTACAAATATTTTTAAAAATCCAGAAAAACAGCGTTAACAAAACATGCAGCCCAAAGCGGCCATGGTTTCGACTGGGATTACGCCCACGTTTTACATCACGTAAACAACTAGCATAAGCGTATTTCTTTAGAATCCTTATATATCGATTTAAAATCTAACATTATGAATGATAAAAGCGTAAAATTCGTAGCTGTTTATCACAATATTTTTAAAACAAGAGTGAAATTTATCCTTTACTTGAATTCCTTGAGTTTGTCATCTTATTGCCCGCTGAAGTGCTTGTTTAATTGCTAGCTCACTACTCAGTTTATCCCATTATTGATTGTTATTTACCGCATACTTTCACGCTGTTTACCGCTTTACTTTAGTTAGTCACGTTTTGTGCATTTCTGTGCAGGTTTTACTCAGTTTATTGCGTTGTTTTACGTTGTTATCTCCCAGCGTTTTCATTTTACACTTCTTAACTTCCACCTTCACTGCCGCATGTTGTCACTAATTTCCCACAATGCGGGGATCGGTTGGTCATTTTGCGCTTTTTGTCTTTCTAAGTCACAGTTCTCACTGTTTTTTTGTCATTGGTAAATTGCATGTTATATGGTTGAAAACATTGCCATGGGGAAGCCTACATGAATAGGTGGGCGAAACGTAGGCTAGAGCTATATAATAAAAATAATCGCCAGAGAAGAACGAATTTATTTGCATACAAAATACTGCTGCTCGCTTGATGTCAAAAGATTTGGCCCCCACCAAGCTTTTGTGCTGGCTGCGCCACTGAACCAAAGATCCAGAGAGTATATCTACCAACTTTTAGGAAAGGTAAACCAGTGATTTTTTAAGACGTTTTTGAGTGTCAAAATGACACCCTAAAATTTTGCAATGACACCCTAAATTCTGAAAGCCAAGATATGGTTTTGCCTTGTGTTGAAGTAAAAAAATTAGAGGAAAGCATATTTTCTTGTACGTGGCTACTGCGACGGCTGCAATGTTGTATGTTGCCGAAGCAATTTTCAGCCGAAGAAATTGGAAGCGAAAATTGTAAGTTTGGTGTCTGCACATTGTCATGTACACCGTCTCGCTTCGGCCTCTTACTATACTGCCGCAGATTAGTACAATATGGTGTACGAAACTGTGAAAACACTTTGATGCAATTATAGAAGTGTTTTGCTGTTTCACCGTTGCGATCTGCTTGCCTGGCGATGCATCAGACTACAATGAAGACAAAACGTCCGCAGTTGCAGCGCGCATGCAAAGCAAGGTGGTTGTCGAGTGAGCTAACAGTGAGAGCTAAGTGTGAGATTTTGGCTATTTGGGCTGCACTGAAGCAGATGTCAGAAAATCAAAATGATGGCAATGTGCGTTGTTTTACTGCGATTTATGAAAACAAAAAATTTCAACGTGGTACTTTCCTTTTGTCAACATTGGCACTTCACCTGACAGAAATGAGCAAAGTTTTTCAGGTGGAATGTTCAAACTTGGCTCAGATGAAAGCAGGGGCTAATCCAGCCAGTATAGTTAGGGGACGATTTTAGTAATATTTGGTAGGAAATTCTCATTAAGAGTTCACTACTGTAAGAGCGATGAAGTATACTTCACAACAGTGCTGTGACAAAACAATGGATCACAAAATGTCCTTGAAATCGAGAGTGATGTTTTCCGAATTGTACAAAATCATGGTAAATAAAGATATTTTCGTAGGTTTTACGGGGGGCGATCGCCCACCTCTGGATCCGTCCCTGGAGGAAAGCTTCCGTAGAACTGTGCATCAATAAGCTCTCTGATGCGTATGCAGGCCTGCATTGAACCTTTCTATTTATGAAATTGTCTTTAGTTTTTTTGCCAAAAGTGAATGTCGTGGTATTCAAATAATTAAGCATACTTGGACGGAAACCTACGTTTTTGTGAAAATCAGTTAAAAGCATCAAAAATAGAAGGGAAAATGGTGTTGACACCTTAAAGATCTACCACGGCAACCTTAAAAAACACTGGGTAAACTTTCCTAACCAACTGATGAAGACGGATTCAATGAAATAACGAAAATGACGGGAAAAAAGCAACAGTTCATTCCAGATGAATTAATCTTTCAATTTTCAGCTGTCATTTACCCCGATGAAAACGAAGACAACAATTATGAAAATCTCAACGCAAGTCAAAACACCGGTGAAACAGATGCAACGGCAGGAAAAAAGTGAGCGGATATTTCACCCAGTGCTGTAGCAGCCCAACTCTGCCACCCCCAAATGCTTACAGGGGCCCCCCTAATGGTGATTTATAAAAAACGTTTTCGACGTTATGCTACATCTCGAGGTCGTATGGCCTTCAAAGCAAATTATCCTATTTGCAGCCACAATTTTGGCAGAACCAGGCCCGTAGCCAGATTTTAAGGTTTGGTGGGGAAAATACATTTTCAAGGGAAAAATTTTCGTTTCTGTCGTATATTTAAAACAAATGTTTCTGAGCACAACAAAATTTGGGGGGAACAAAAAATTTGGGGATAATTACCCCCGAAAGCCCCCCGTGTCTACGGGCCTGGGCAGAAACGTCGCCAGAAAGTCTTCCATTGTGGGCCTTCATGTTTGTGCAGGGGGGCTAGACATTCTGAAAATCTGCATTTAATTCACAACATGAGCAGCATTTGCAGATTTGACGAATTAATTATAGATATTTTCCAGCAAATACCCATAGTAGGCTCGTAGTTTCCAACTGAAATTTTTGAACGAGCTTAAAAAGGAATTGGGTCATGATTGTCATTTAATGAACGACGATTATTTAGAGATGTCGTAATGAAATGCAAAAAATTTGCAGGAAATCAGAATCAATCCTATCGTTCAGTTATGAAAACATTATTACTGAAGGATCAAACATGAGGCCGGTGTTGCAGTTGACTGCATCGCCTTGAACTACTGAGGCAAGCATAAGAGAAAGATGGCAATTCGGGGCATTAGCTAACATGAAAACAACCAGTAGCAATAGAACTCCCTCGACGCGTTCACACTACTACTACTTGGTTGCACTATCTTTATATAGAGATAAGAGAATTACGATAATTCGCTTGTGGTGACTATCACAGTGACTTGTAACTTATGGGCACCATCTAGCGGTGACCATTTATGTACATGTGGCGCCATCTGCCTGCCGCCACACCGGTCAAAGCACTTGCGCCGCGATGAACGATTTTCATTAGCGCAAATTGATGAACGTTACCATGAACTTAAGAGAAATATGCTTATAAAGTGTGCGCATTGGGTTTTTTACTGGCCAAAATACGCTTGCATAAATCTTGCTGATGTCTGGACTTGTTAATCTCCTGGTGCAATGGCACATGTTTAGATTGATAACATTTTGTATCTCCACTCGCCTATATAAATATTAGTAGGCTTACCATACGACCCGTTTTAGCCGGGACAGTCCCGGTTTTAAGGACTTTGTCCCGGCGTCCCGGTCAGTCAACAAAATGTCCCGGTTAGGCATTCGGTCAGGCAGGTTAGTCCCACACCAGTGGCGTCGAGAGGCTAAATGCCGCCCAGGGCCGGCCAATAAAGTGCCGCCCTTTCCACACCTCAAATTTGCTCACAATAATTTAAAATGTATAAAGATAAACGTTAAACCTAGACACCCAGGTTGACTAAAAAAAGCAGATCTGGGTGGAAAGCCCCCCCAGTGGATCTCTGGTCACATGCTAAAAAACGCCTACTACCGCAACGTGAAGTGAACGTTTGAAGATTTATTGACGTGTTTACTGTTACGCCGTAAAGACCAACAGTAGAACAAATCACTGGCAAGATTCGAAACCTGCCTCTGCAGACAAAGGATTGGATTTGAGCGAACTGCAATCTCATCACTGTTTGACACCAGGGAAGAACAGTGAACCTGGCTCTTGCGCAGTGTGTGTGTCATACCGGCAAATAAACTGTCATCGCAACAATTAAATGAATTAAGCGGAACTTAGCTGCTAACTTCAGGCGTTCTAGAAACTTTTGGTTCTTTTTCCCAATTTCCAGGGAGGGACAAATGCCCGTCCCCCCCCCTGCGGACGTCCATGCCTCAAGTGCGAACAAAGAAGCGAAAAGTTGTCCGAGTCTCGTACCACGTTACGCAACAATAACAAGGCACTTGAACGTTGTGAAAATAACTTTGCATGGCACTTTTGACGAGAGAAAAAATGAATTACGTTTCTGATGCTGGAACTCTGTTTAAAAGAACATGCTATATTTTGAACAGTATCGTACTTCCTTGGCGCCGAAGTGTTTTAACAGCTCCGAACGATGTTCATTCTGAAAAATCTTCTGTAGGCTATTATTCTGAACTTTTTTACAACATATGAAAGCGAAGAATCATCTACATGATTGCATTATTGCAAACTTTGCAATAGGCTTTTCTTGAATCAGCAGATAGGTAGTAGTTAGCACCGAAATTTCCAATTCTGAATCTTGCAAGCATGCATGTCGAAGCTTTTGACAATACTGTATTGCTTTGGCTTACCAAGGAGTTTTTTTACCAGACATCACTACTTACCGCCACCGGCGTAACTGAACCAGTTGGTCATATCATATTTGTCGGGGGATAAAAACATATTCTACCAATGTAATCTTTTCACTTAACGCACTCACTAAGTACGTGACAGAAGCAAATCATTTAAAGCTTCACCAAGTCATCTAATTACTTATTATTATGACGTAATTATCTGCTTGAAGCAGCTTGGTTGCGTCATATTAAAATTCCAAATGATTGAAGGCAGCTGCTTGTGTCTGGTTTTGCCCAATTTAAAGCGTTTTGAAGAAGATAATTTACACCTGCAAAAAGTATTGAAACAATTTTTGCCAGGAATTTGTTGCCTGCTAAACCTGCCAAACGTTTTTCGAAATTCTGCTAGAAAATCAGCTCACTACTAGATTGAAAATTTTACAGCTAACAGTGAGAAAATCCTGCTAGATTTGGCAGCAAATCAGCTGAAATAGCAACTCTGCTATCTCGCTTCAAGAACGTCATTTTCCGACACCGTTACGTTAATACAGGAAAACAGCAGTTCTACTAAAACTGAGCAAAGCTAGCTTTTCCGGGTTCTTCATTTCAACCGCCAAAATTGTAATATTGATAAGCCCATCTAATGACCGGTCTACAGCTTGCGGCACGCATTGAAAATATCCCACTGAACATTGAAAATAGCATGATGCATGCCAAGAATATATTTGCTGCCAGTGCCTAGATGTCAGGTGATGTAATGATGTGCCGTTGGAGTATTGCTAAGGATGGAATGATCGGAGAAAAAAGATTAAGCTAGATTTGACTACTCACCGTGATTTCATGCAGGGCCTTCTGTATTAGATTTTGAGTGGAGGGGCAATATAAACCTCAAATTACCGGATCGGTGATGTTTGCTAGTCTGCCGTCTAATGTCATCTCTTTGCTTTGTTCAAAGTTTTTTGTCTGGGTAGAGGGAAGTGGCTTTGGGTGGATAAGAAGGTGGAAGGATTGGAGGAAAATTGCCTCCAACTATGTTAAAAAAGCCCTAATTTCAAAACAAACATTAGGGCACTTTAACAAACTGGCTTTGACCGATACTTTTGAGGAAACATTCAATCAATTTGATCACTCCACAGCCACATTTCCTATTGTTAAGGCTAACCTAGCAGTCTAGGGCTTCTAAACTATCGAACTACTTCCAAAAACTAATTTTCAATCAACGAACTGCCGCCCCTCAGAAGGTTCCGCACTGGGCTCGGAGCCTCCAGAGCACCCTTCCTTCCTACGCCACTGGTCCTACACTTGATACATCAGCTCCCATTGAGTGAATTTGTTCTATCTTGAATAACATGCGGTCTGATAAAAGAAGCCGAATGCTGGAGCAGAATGTGAAAGCCCTTATCACCAGTAAAATTAAAACTGACTTTTCCTCATGTGATCTTTACGAGAAATAAAATCGAACAAAGACTTCTTGAAGAAAGTATTGTCCACAGAAATGCATGATTGGCCGAATATGTAAATTTACAAACGCTTAAACATTATTTTGTTTCTTAGTAAAATGCATTGTTTTAGTCTTTCTTGGTGCCTCAATTACAGGAATCCAAAATGGCTACATGCTCAGTAAGATATGAACCACATTTATCTGATAAGGCTCGTTCTTCTGAAGCGTCCCGGTTTTAAGTTACAAAAATATGGTATGCCTAAATATTAACAAATATAGACTAAGGCCTACGTGGACGCAACAGTTAACATCCATGATCCACTAACTGCATTACTCTGTTTTGGTACAACTTAGCAATGATTGCTAAATAGACCTACACAATTTTAACTCCATCTGGCTGTCTGAACAGCAGGCTGTGCAAATGTGTAACTTTGGCCGTAAGCACCAAAAGTATATTTCTGCTATGCAGTACAAAATAAGAGCTGACTACCTGGGCTAGACATAGTAAAATTTTTTTTACAGCAATCACTACACAAAGCACGTTGATCAAGTGGCTTCTGGGCGTATACAACTAGGCATGTAGGCAGGGCCGGATAAATGAACGCGAGGCCCATTAGGGCAAAGTCGTGACCGCGAGGTCCTCGAAACGCTTAGCGCAAGTGCGCAGTTTGCTCATGTGCGATCCTTGGCCTGCACAGGCAGGTTGCGAAACTTGCTATTGGATTGTTGTACTCTTGGTCTTTACTGCGTAACAATAACACCGCAATAAATCCTCAAACGTCTATGACAAGTTACGGTAGTAGCCTAGTAGGCGTTTTGCCGCATGTGATCAGGGCTCTCATTGAGGGTTTTTTTCCACTCAGATCTGTTTTTCTTCGGTCGACCTACGTGTCTAGGTTTAATTATGAAAAATTGCGGTAAATCTGGGTTTTTTGAAGTGATAAATTAATCAGCAACTTCAATCAATGTGTTCAATCAACTTTATATTACTGTAGTGTTTGCATGCTCACATCAGGTGAGAAAGTACGCATATCGGATGGAACAGAACGTCTTCAAGCTGTTTCATATTCTCAAATAAGATCATTGTCAGGGTTATATACAGTGGTGTGTTTAAGGGAAGGCAAGCGATGCACTTGCTCGGGCCCCCTTTTTAAGGGCCCCCCTCAACGTAGTTCGCGCGTAAATATTCCTCATCTTTGGTGAAAATTTATTATTCGCTCATATAATATTTTCCGAACCACATCATGATTCAGTACTCTGCCTTCAAAGGGGCCCGCAATGTGTAAGTAGACAACTCTGCTTTCAAAGAGGTCCCCAACAATGACTGTAATGTGCAGGTACTCTGCTTTGCAAGGGCGCCCAACAGCAACTGCAATGTGTAAGTACTCTGCTTTCGAAAGGACCACAATAGCAACTGTAATGTGTAAGTCCTACGCTTTTAAAGAGGCCCACAATAGCAACTGTAATGTGTAAAGTACCTTGCTTTCAAACGGGCCCAACCGGAACTATAATTCATAATAGGCTACTTTGCTTTCAAAGGGGCCCTCAACAGCAGTTGTACAGTAATGTGTAAATACCTTGCTTTCAAATGTCCCCAAAGTAACTGTAATATATAAGCACTTTTCTTTCAAAAGGCCCTCAACTTCACTGATTTATAGTGCTTCATATTTAAATTTTGAGGGGTCGAAACTTTCTTTAGGGGGATAAGTGGTGACGGGACTGAAGTTTGGGCCCCTGTGACAACGTGGACCCCAATTTGGGGTATGGAGTGCGGCTGATACGGCTCTGATTTCACCGCCTCCACCGCCTATCTCAAATTCAATCTTCGGCGGCATATCGACACCAACAACGGGACCAACGGAAAACGACCCACAGCGACAAGAAAGACTTGTGAATTTAAACTTCTTCCCATCATCGTCAGAGGAGGAGGGGGACGAGGAAAGTGAAAACATCCCAGAAAGAAACATCGGAAAAAGTAAATTAGCTCAGAAACGGTTACACCCGTCGTCAACATCATCGGACAATATTGAACAATGTAAAAAAGTCGCTCGAACATTCATGAATGCGCTTTTGGAAATAATTTCGAAGAACCAGTAAATCCAGGAGAATGTAAAATATGTGTATGTTCGACAACTCGTATGATATGTGTGTGTGACAAACTGACAACCAGATTGCAATAAGTGACAAAGGCAACGCAGTATGCAAAACAAACGCTTCTCATTTCTCTTGTTTCACAATTGCTGTTGGGGGCCCTTTTGAAAGCGGAGTACTTACACATTGCAGTTGCTACTGACCCCTTTGAAAGCAGAATAGTCTAGCTACAGTACATTACGGTTGCTACTGGGGACCTTTTTGAAAGCAGAGTGGGCAAACTTACGGTTGCTACTGCGGGACCCTTTGAAAGCGAGAACTGTCAAATTACTGTTGCTGTTTGGGGACCCTTTGAAAGTAGAGTACTTACGCATTGCAGTAGCAGTTGGGTGCTCCTTCAAAAGTAAAGCACCTGCATATTATAGTTGCTGTTGGGGCCCCCTTTGAGAGCAGAGCAGGCCTACCAACATCTTACAGTTGCTGTTGGGGGGCCCTTTGAAAGTAGAGTACCAACATCTTACAGTTGCTGTTAAGAGATCCTTTGGAAGCAGAGTGCTTACTTATGATCTGGTTCTGAGTAGGCAATATTAAATTAGTTGATAATACGTTTTTCACCAGAACGGAGCAACTTTTATGTGCGAAACACCTCAAGGGATCGCCGTTTCGCTCGCCTCCCCTTAAACACACCACTGGTGATAACTAATTGGTAACGAACTAACATTGCTTTACATAGCAGTACTTTTTCTGGAGGGTATAAAAATGCAGTGTAAACAAATGTGGGCTTTTCTTGAGGTTTTCATCTGTGGAAACAAATTTTACGTTTTCAGCACTGTAACCAGTTTTATTTTCTCCTATGCTTTGAAGGTTAAATTGTGCTTTACGTTGCGAATCATCACTGCTGATTATAAGTGCAAAAGACAAGAAATCGGAAGTTTTCAGCTATTTTAAAAATCAAAGGTGAATTTCTTGCTCGAAGCCATACTATTTCTTCGAACAAAGAGCTTTTAAACACATCTTGGCTTTTGCGTGAATGCAAATGTGTGCACTGTGCCGTTAAAAAGAACACAATCGAGAGGTAATCGACTGTGTGTTTTGCACTCTTTGCATGGTTTGCCCGGGGAGAGCTGTTAGCTGGAATCGCCAAGACTGCAACAGACAAAGCATTCAACTAGTGCAAAACACTTGATCCATTGGGACTTGACTGCGTCTAAATGTTCGGACACAAATGTAGTTTTCCAAACAGCCGTTTTCTTGATTCCGGTCCTAAGAAATAACAAAAGCTCACCAGACATTAGTAGCAAAACCAGCGACTGCCTTTCCAGAATTTGTTTATACTTACGTTTTATTTGAGTTACGTTTATGCTTGTACTGTTCTCTGATTCGTCTGAACCTGTGAGCTGCGACTGTTGTTTTTTCGCTGATTTTCTCATGGTAAGAGCGCTGATTGGAAAAATCTATCAGATTAACCTATTCAAATAAGTTTGGTACATTCTTTCAGTTTTGTGTGCTTGATATACAGCATTTCATTTTCCATTCAACTTGAGGCACACCAAGGCAATTGAAAGTATTAATGTGTAAAAACGAACAGAAGCCGGAGCTGGAGCCAGAGCCACGCTATGAAAAAAGAGTGCTCCGGAGCTACACTCATGAAAACCAAGAGCTCCGGAGCTGGACCCGGAGCCATGGTCATGATCTCTGCTCGTGGCCCCCGGTGAACCGCTCCGTGGCCTCCAAGGGAGACCGAAGGCTTCGTTTGAGAAACGTGATCTGTTTACAGCATTTGAATTTTTGTAATTGCACTTTTTGGATGACCCCTGCCTTGGCTCCCCGGGATCGTCGCTCCCTCTGTACGCCACTGAGGCAGTGGCATAATTTTGGCTCAGTTTGGACATAGCTATGCTAGACGACGTCAGGGTAGATACCGCATTTTTTGTTTTTGAACATGATATACAAAATTACTTTTTTGCGACATTTACTTGTTAGACTGAGTTTTTAGACGGTCATTTCAAAATCTGTGAGACAGTTTAAGCCAGTTTGTTGTTTTTAATGCTGTTTCGGTTTGCAGAATAGCATAGCTAGTTAGTCGAGATCTATCAGAAAACGAGTTGACGAATCAACCGGAAGACCTGGCTGCGAACAAACGTTGGTCGCGAAATACGTAACAATAGATAGGATTAATAAAACAAATTGTGAATGAGTTTATGGATTGTGTTAAAATGGAACCATTGCTACTTGGTTGTGCTATAAAGAGCACTGTTTTCGGAAAGGTAAGTTTAGCCTTCAGCAATTTGGCAAAATTGTCAGTATCTAGGACAGTGGTTCCCAACCGGGGCTTCCCGGACCCCGAGGGGCCGAAACTGACCGTGAGAGTCAGGGCCTCCTAGAGAAATTTTGCGAGGGGTTACAAAGATAGATGCCGCCCCCTTGTTTGTGGGATCCTCGTTGAAACTTGTATAGCTTGTTTGAATCGTAATTAGAATAGAGATACTGTAAAACAGCTGCCATGTTATGGTTTACAAATAGATCAGTTATACTGGCAACTGGCTGACACTAGCAACACAATGCAAATTATTAGCTTCGTATGTTTCAGTAAGCATTTGCCCTCGCGTGATCTATATTTCATGCAAATTTTTTTTTTTCATGCAAATCTATTCATGCAAATATTTCATGCAAATCTAAGCAGGCCTAAGTCAAATGCATTTTTGGTTCACTTGTATTTGGTAAGAGGCAGGGAGGTCCTATCGGCAAAGATTGGTAAGCCCAGAGAGCTACAAAACAAAAAATTATCGACTTTTTGCAATACCCAAAAATTAACCTCTGCAGGCTATAAACATCTGTGAGTATCAAAGCATTAAATTTTTCAAATGTTTGGGGTCAAATAAAAAGGGAATAAAACCAGTCTCAACACGAGTCTCTCAACACGTTTGAAAAACCTTTGGATTTTTATGCCATCCCAAAAAGGACTGGTCTTTGAAATTGTGGAAAGTTACACATGTCCTCTAAAAAACCTGAATATGTTTGACCCATACAGTCTCTACACGAAGTGTGAAAACAGTTGTGAATTTGCGAAAAAGAAGCCACAATCGGTTGTCACCACGGCTCTGCTGTAAAGTTAGGATATCACTTCACTTGTCGTCGCAACTTAACACAACGGTTGGTTGATTTAGCCATTCTAGTGCAACCGGTTGAAGCTTGTTTTTTTAATCCATTAGTGTTTAAATAACAAAATCCAATCAACGGGCAAAAAAATTGAAATGAATTTCATTTTAGTCACATGCGCTTTATCGAGAAAGCAGATTGCAAGATATCTGTAAGTAATGGCTGTATCAATGCCCTTAGCCATTACAGAATAAATAGCATCTTGTTCCGTTAGTATTTTGCCGCTGACTCTTCTCGTTACAGCTGAGTGATTTCAAATTAACTGCAGGATAGGATGGAAATTAACATCAGATAAAAGTTGAAACACCTTGAGATTAGGTTCAGGCTGAACTCTAATTACTTCATAAGAGTGATTTTTTTCCGAAAAATGATCAGTGTATCACTATCACTGTGATCGTGTTCTCAGATTTTAAAAATAAAGAAACCGTGCTTGTAGAAAATTCCACATATTTTATGAAAATCTGAATTTTATTTTGATTAATTACTGAAATTTTTAATTACTCAGAACTCGAACGTACTGTTCATGTTGGCCTTGCATTTGTACCTTGCATTTGTCGACTGATAGCGGTCCTGGCGATAACCAATCATTCGGGATGCAGTTTTTTCTAAATGGTAATAGTTAGGGTGGCAGTTGTTTTCCACCGTTCCTGGGTAGCGGAAGAATGTTTCTAGGAGGCAAAGATGGAATCACGTGCGTCCAGGACACGGCATTTCGGATCCACCAAAAAAGTCATTGCTAGAAGCGCCAAAATGGCCTCATCCTCTGACGCAACTGACACTCGTGGCGCCAGTGCCTAACATGAAGTTCGATGACAACAGTCATGACATTTTTTCCACTCTCTCTCGCACGCAGGCAAAAACGAGAAATACATTAACGAAAACATTCCCGCGCGTCCGCACATACTGTATGTCATGCTCACAGGGGCACGTAATGCGGCAGAAAACATTTACTGGTTTCTTACAAAGTATGGCAAATATCTCTGACTGGCAGTGATCACCAAACTTGTGTTTCCAACCCGGGGTTTTCCCGAATCTGAACCCGGGTTTTTTTGCACATGTGGTTATTCACATTTTATAATATTTAGCAGCAGCCAGTAGCCGGTGCATTGATTGGGTTACGGATGGAGATTGTCGTAAAGATCGAATGGTCATTTCACCGTCTTCTTGTGCAGCGTTTCGCGCCAATTTCAATCAATGAAGCGGATTGCTGACTGCTGCTGAATGTAGCAATTTCAAAGTAATGTTGAGTTTTTTGTTGTTCAAAATCGTATATTTCTCATAACTCGAAAAAACTCGGATTTTCAATTTTTGTCCCAAATTGGAAACAATACACCGATCGTCGCTCGCTTTTTAAAAATAGTGGAAGGACCATTACCCACAGTTAATGTGCTGATTTTTCGTTGCATTATGTCAAAACTCTTTCATGCCGTTTGTCTTTCTCTTCCATTAATACGATGCTGCCAACTGCAAAATAGAGTTTCTTACGAAAAGCGTGACTCTGAAATTAGTATTGTGCAAACATTAACAACATTTCGAAACGGACCAAATCAAACCTAAGTACTAGAAAGTTAACTGCAAAGCATTCGCTTTGCAACGCAGGAGTAGTTTGATATCTTTGTTCAAATCCTCAACGCTTATCCTTTTTCTGCCCGGGAAATAAGAACTTCGTGATTTATTTGTTATAAAAGCGATCACTTCCACAGCAGTTTCTCAAAACCACGTGCACGTGACTGACAGTGACGCCGATGTCACATTCCCTGATGATGTGATCCCCGGAGAGAAGTCGGAAAGGCACGCGTCACGATTTCCTGGAGCAGAACAATTCTCCTTTGCTGCCCAGAAGTTACAGTAGCTTTGACGCAAAATTCTAAAAACATGTCTGAGAGCTTTACTATCGTGAAGAAATTCAACGACATTTACGATTTGTTTCAAAAAGTTCAGGATTGCGGCATTCACTATGTATGTGTCGGTTGGTACATGAACGATACACACTCCTTGTTATTGTTTGGTAGCGTCAAAATTGTTGGCGTAAACCGTAAAACATTCCCAGACAAATGTCCCAGAAAAATGTACCTGGACCAACTCAGGGCTTGGCTGAATTTAAATACTGCAGGAGCCTTGTGGCTTCCCCATGATAGAAAAAGTTGGAAGACTGCCTGCACTTTGGGTCTTATGCCTGGTTCAGGCAATGGGCCTTCATGATGATGATGAAACCGTAAAAATTGTATGCAGCCGTAAAGTTGTGTTTGTTGTCTTGCCCATAGAATTAACAAATCGTGCTAGTTTCTCAGTGGAACAAAAAACTTTTTCAAATACGTATGTGCATTAGCATTGTTTGGTTCGATAAGTGTGAAAAATCGAAAGTAGATTTCATGTAAAATTCTGCAGGCATCGCGAAATCGACTGACAATTCTGTTGCATTCACAGTTGATGGTAATTACGGTGAACATCTGATTCACTTCGAGGATGGAACTGGTTAATGTTGTGGACTGTCCGTAATCGCTTCATGCATTTGTAGGAACAAACAATTGCGAGGTTCTGCCGAAACTCTAAAAATAGAAAGTTATAGAAGCAGGAGTCATCGAAACTATGGAAGAGAAAAAGTGCCGATCGTCTGTTCGGTGTCGGCGCTCAACTTCGTCCTGCTTCGACACAACTTCGGCGACAAACTGACTAGCGCAAGGTTCGCGCTGAAAAAAGCTTTACTGGATTTTTTTACGACGATGCTTCAAAAGTTAATGCTTTGCTTCCTGTTGATAGGTTCATAGGCTTTTTATATTTTTATATTTTTCTGGAAAAGTTGCGTTGACTCTTAAAGGGACGAATTGCTGCAGAACAGTTACGACGCGAACATACTCGATGAATGACATGCCCGGCTCCCAACTATCTCTTTCCTCTGCGCGTAGTGTTAGGCACAAGGAAAAGAAAAGAACTGAGTGCATTAATAATGCTTTTTCGGAGCTGCGACGGTGCATCCCAAACGTACCGTCGGACACGAAACTTTCGAAAATAAAGACACTTCGTCTGGCGTCGTCTTACATCGCGCATCTTTCAGACATTTTGGAAAACTACGACCCTCAAGACCGGAGAGATGGAAGGGAGTTTCACGCCGAGTTGCAAGTGTTAAAAGCCCGCGGAAGACAGAAGAATTTTCGATTGGTAAGTGTGCTGTAGTGGCTCAACCATTTTTCTTATTTGAAAAAGGTGTAAGTTTGTAATTGCAACCAACGCTTTTGTTATTTTACATTTTTGAGCTTGTTACGGTGTCGCCTCAGCCATTGTACACTTTGACAAATAACAGCTTCTTGCACTAAAAATACTTTAATTCGGGACCTTTGCAAATTATCGTCCATACACTGGACGTTGATGTAATTTGTGATTAAAGTGACGCTTCATAAACTGTCGCTGCAGTCCTCCGGAACGTGGAAGACCAAAACTTTTAAAGCAGTGCATATTGCAATTTCATTATTTTTAAGAAAACTTTTAATTCTTGAGGACGTTTTACGATGATATGCGGAAAACCGTTCACTCCTTTTGAGCGTGAGACTCATTTGGCTTTCAGTTAATTTTTCCCCTGAAATCAAAATAGTTTTAAGAAATATTTAATTTAAACGATTTGCATGATAATACTGAGAAAACGGTCACAAGATGGCGTAGCACATCATTGCTAAATGCTCGATTAACTAAATATTATAATTAATGGTAAATATTTACTGCAAAACCGCGCCTGCAAGAGTGGAAGAGGCCTTTGTATGCCTTTGTATGTATCAGTAACAGAATAAACAAAACTTCTCTTAAATTTCTCTTGCATTTTCTTTTTGCTTAACTTTCGACGAACTCCTTTCACTTCAATCACAGTTCACGGGATGTTTCTGCAACGAGTTGTTGCGGTTCCGTTGCATGACAGGAAACACAAACTAAAGAAAAGATCTACTTGGCCAAAATGTGAAATTGGTTCTAAAAAATGATGGAAAGTTTCGCTGATATAAAATTCATAAAGGGACGGAAGCATAGTCGTAACTTTGGTTCCCTTCTGAAAAATATCAAGTTTTCTAAAAAGTAATCAACTGTTTACCCTCCGTAAAATCTTTGTCATACAGAAATCTTACTACTCTCGCCGCAACCAAAAAGCAAAAGTTTGTAGCTGCCAGCAACTGAAGTTTAGCGCTAAATTCCCAGAAGTGTATTTAAGACATAGCATGACTGCCCGTCAGGTCAGAGTTTGGAGCTTGCAGAGGAAAATGTTCTTAAATTGTTTGCTTCAACTTCATTGTATTAAAGGCACCCAGAAGCTGCTCTAGCAACTGACTCTGACATTATTGACTGACAAACGAGGTGTTTGTCAGGTATTCCAGAAAAATACAAATTTGAAAATTCTTACAGCGGTTGCTTGCTCTCCGCGTTTTTACCGAGCGTTACCGCCATTTTGAAAAAACGAAGCAAGTTGGGTCCATGCCCCCCCCCAAACACCACTTTTTATTGTGAAAACGAAGCCCACGCCTTATTTGTCTCAGATGTAGGTAAACTCAAAAACCAAAGTTTTTTGTCAAAACTAAACCTAAAATAAAGGCTACGTCATTTTACTCACGCAACTGAAGCAGAGAAATATCCAAAATGTTTTTTATCACCTTTCAAGATGTCCAGTTGTCCTAATAATTTGTTCAAGAACGTTGTCGAACGAACAGTAAAATATGGTTCACTTTCTATCGAAAGTACTGAGTACAGGGTAGGCATTATCAGTTCTTATTCAAATAAAATCAAAATATAGCTAAATCATATTTAGTGTTTTATTATAGCTGGTGTCAAGGGCGTCGAAAATTTTTTTTCAAGGAGGGAGCGACCAATAACAATATGTTTGCATTGTTCATAAACAGTGAAAGTGAGAGAACATTGGAACACAGGGAACGAAAACACAATCTAATGTTTGATCGCATGAGCTCATACATCTACACCAGAGGTTCCCAACCTTTTCAGGATCTCGTGCCACTTGGGCACCTCGTATTTTCAACGCGTACCACTTCTTCTAGAACAACTAATTTGATCGAATCTTAGTTTATTCAGAAGAATAATATATATTAAAATAACAAAAAAAGGCCACAACCAAATTGAATGAGATTTTGTTTTTGTTTACCATCCACCAATTGGTCGATGCGTGGCGCAAATTTGCTAACCGCGCATTGAAAGTCATAATGTTACGAAACAATAGGAATAGCAAGCTACAGGAAGATTTATTTATTTAGAAACAAAGCCCGATACGTAAACTAGAAAGCTGTGAATCCAGGTTTGTGTGAAAAAAATGAAAGTTACTCGCGTTTCACCTGGAAGACCTTCGTGGTACGCGTACCACAGGTTGGGAACTCCTGATCTACACAAACAGCTGTTTTTTTGTCATTTCTACTTCTTGTTCGAAGGCAAAATTTGCTCTTATCGTATCGAAATCGACATTTAATGACAGGTTTATTGTTTTTGACTCAGGAGGAAAAACATTTTTGAATGAGACATACTATTTGATTGTTTTTCGTGAACTATAATATTTTCTAACCTTTAGAAAAATCTTTATCAGCGTTTGCAGAGCGAATGCATGAAGAAAAATTAAGTGCATTGATTACGTAGATATCTACGTGTTTTTTCAAATAGCTACTCAGGGGACGTTTGAGGCTAGGGGATTCCAATAGTTCGTTATTTGATCACAGGCAATATATACACGACATGGGGTGCAGGTGGTGTGATGATATTCCCAAAGCTTGAGAATTAGCGATTAGACCAATCGGGCAAAATTTCAATGTCTGGGCATTTATTTTTGAAACAAGAGTAAATTGAAACAACTTTATTCAAAGTTGTGTAAAATTAGAAATATTTGGGTATATTAGAACATATTCACCCAATTTGGCTAAAATTAGAACAGCTCAACTCAAGTTTGGGTAAAAATAGAAAGCATCATAGTTTATACCATACCGTATTAATTTGGCAGTACTACGCAATGTTTAACTTTCCCCCTATTCCGACAAACACCACCTTTTCCTAAATATTAAATTGTTTTGTTTCAGGCATAACATAAATAAAGTGCGTTAGTGGCCACAATGAACAATAGTAGAAAAGATCTTACACGACCAAATTTTACTGTTTATTCAGCAATAAAAATTTGCCTGTGATTAAAAACAAGACCATTCCCGAAAATGTTGGAATAACTTCTGTTAAATATCAAAGCAGAAGAAATGTGTTTTTCTATTCTCCGAAGAAGCAAAAATCTTTTACCTGTTGTTGTTCTGTTAGTGATATCTGGCAATCAGTAGTTTGGCATGCAGAGAGCTGTATTTTTCTATTATTGTAAGTTTAAGTCACAACACTCACAACACTTTGCGTGCGGACGCCATTTGGGGACATAAGACAAGTTTGAGCAAACATTTTGTTGCATCTCCAAACAAATGCACTCCAGTAGACCTACAGTACGTCGCGTGCACATTTTACCTCTAAAAAACTACTGTCAAACAGAGGTTTGCTCGCTCAGGTAAACATTCAAGCTGTCCTTGCGAAGTTGAGGAAATGAGTTTACAACGAAAATCGAAACTTTTCAACCTGTCACTGACAAACTTGCAGCCTAAAACCAAGCTGCACAGAAAGGGCTTCTGTAACAAGCGTTATCTCTAAACAAGAGTCTGGTGTCACACATTGATCTACAACGCTTTGTGTTATTTGTAGTTTCTGTTTACAAGTGAAATTCCTTTCTATCAACACATGCCTCCAAGAAGGAATTTAATAGGTTTCAGATATACGAAACCGTGGAACAATAACAAATGTTCAACCAGGATTTATTGTGTTTGGCCGCGCTGCTCTGCTGCGAAAATGAAAACAAAACTCATGTAGGCACCATTCAAAGTCGTGCTGCAAGTTCTTAGCTCTATCGCGCTAAAAGTCAAGGAAATCTTTTTGAAATCCGTTTCATAAATCTTGCACTTCCATTAGTCAGGATAATGCACGACGATATTTTACAATAAAGTGGAGGTAATAAAACCGATTTTTTACGACAGCAAGTGTATTGCAAAAATTATAATGTGGCTAATTATATTGACAACCTAAACCCGATTTTGTGAGAAAGTGTTGTTGACTTTTGATGTTGTAACAGTTAAATTTTGTCGCTAGTTAATTTAGTCCAACTGCGTTAGCAGCTGGTGAACACTAAAAAAGGTTTAACATTTGCATCGCTACCTAATGAATCTAAACCATTAAATGTCTTATCTTTTTGTAGAAATATTGCTAAAAACGTCTGTTTGCTTCTGTTTCAACTATGCAGCCTTAAATGTTCAGAAAGAAAGCAACATGGAAATTTCGTTCGCATCAACGTCATAAGAAATATAAAATATTGCTCAAGCGCACAAGTCACACCGGGGGTAATTCAGTGGCGTAGCCAGCCCACAACTTCGGGGGGTGCTAAAATGTTTGCATTTAGGTGAGCAACAATGTTTTGCTTGGAATAACGCTTCTCAAAGCACAAAATGGCTAGATATGCTAAAAATGTTGGGGTAATAACCCTCTGGTCCCCCCTGGCTACGCTTATGAAGGTTATGTACCACCAACCAATCGCTAGTGTGAAAACCGAACCACCATGAAGGGTTATATGTGGTGGCGTCTTATAAAAAATTCATGAAAATTCACTCTTTCAAAGTTTTACTCTTTGCTGTCGCCTAACATAACATTTCCATGCAAAAATACTTTGGAAAAGTCCGGACTAGTAGAATTTGACCATTAATGCCTCATGAGGCAGTAGCCTGGCTGGCAATTGTAACTCTTGTGTCATTTCTGGCACTTGGCCAGGCACATTTAGCAAAACGGAAGCACCAATTTAACTAAATTTCTTGTCGCTCACTTTGCTCAAGCTTGGCACAATATTAACTAAAGCACTGAGGCCTTTTGCTGAAAACCCCACTGCTGTTCTGAGTAGGCATACCAACCATACGTCCCGTTTCAGCCGGGGCAGTCCCGGTTTCAAGGCTTTGTCCCGGTCAGTCAACGAAAAAATCCCTATTGGGCATTCATTCAGCCAGAATAGTCCTACACCTGGTACATCAGCTCCCGTTGAGAGAATTTTTTCTATAATGAATGACATGTGGTCTGTCCACAGAAGCAGAATGCTGGAGCAGAATGTCAAAGTTCTTATCTCATGTAAAATTAATACTGACTTTTCCCACTGGGATTTTTACGAGAAAATCAAATCGAACTAAAATATCTTGAAGAAAGTATTATTTATAGAAAGTATGATTGGGCGAATGTGTAAATTTACAAATGTATGAACATTGTTTTGTTTCTTAGTAACATGCATCATTTAAGTGTTTCCGGGTGTCTATAGGAATCCAAAATAACTGCATGCTCCAATTAAGGTATGAAACACATTTATCTGATAAGGCCCGTGGTTCTGAGGCGTCCCGGTTTTCAACCACAAAAATATGGTATGGCTAGTTCTGAGAGCCGTGAACTGTTGGCAGACACAGTAGAAGTTTCCTGTTTTGAAGAAACCGCTGTTCCCATACCTCCGACACCTGGCAAAAAAATTGTTTTCGAAGCTGTTACGTCACTAAGAAAAAATCTAGGACAGTGGTGGCGAATCTATGGCACGCGCGCCAGAGGTGGCACTCATAGCTCTCTCTGTGGGCACGCGCACTGTCGCTCCAGTACAGAGTTCGTTACCAGAGAGGGACACCGGGCCAGGTTGCTCCCAAGATCGGGACAGGGGCAACCACCTGAAAAGACACTACTAATGCGCGGAGGACTAGTTACTCTCCCAATGCTCAATCAAGAACACCAACTTAGGCTATCCAGCTTCATTCCTGAGCAGTTCTTTGTTTGCTGCGATATACATTTTGTGCCTCAGGAACGAGTAAGGCCAAGAATCAGCTGTAAAAGGTGAAATTTTACCGCTGGGTTTTACTCGTTGACTTTACTCATCCGAACAAACAAACACGTCATTGGTTTGGGAAAAAACGAACGTCATATGTTTGCTTTGACCAATATGGTTAGCTTTCCTAAGGGATGGCAACAGTAGTGTAGCCAGCCAAACATTTTTTTCGGGGGTAAATTGGGGGGGGGAAAATGGTTGATTTTAGGCGAATAACACCATTTTGTTTGGGATACCGCCTCTCAAAGCACAAAATGACTATATTTTTAAAAAATTTTTTGGGGGCTATGGCCCTCCCTGGCTATGCCTATGAATGACAAGGACCCAATGTGCTCGCTACCTCACGAAGGANAGCCATGTTTAACGTCCAAACATGGTTGTTTTTCACTGCAGTTAAATTAAAATGATGGTTATCATCGTTGCTAAGGCAGTCCCGTCGCCACGGGGTCTTTGGTGGGCTTAGTTCCCCCAAACGAAACATGAAACATTGTAAATTTGTGGAATTTGACTGTCAAGCCCCCCCCCGCACAAACGTAAAGCCCCCCTATTGACGACTTTCTGGCGACGGTTCTGTGCTAAGACTCTGCCGAAGTTACTCTCAATCACCGACGATACCCGAAGAAAACGTTCTCTGGTGGCCAATTACTTTGTCTTGCGTAAACTTCATATAATAATAAATTTGCTGTGTTACGAGCTTCTGCCAATTCAGGGTACAAGAACGCTGAGGTAGTTGTGGATGCGTTAAAGAAATTGTTTTTTGAGTGTTTTCCTTCAACGCAAGAAGTGAGCTCGTGTGCGCATTTCTATAATGGTAATTTTATTACATTTTGAACAGGGTTGCATAATACGGGTTTGAAACCAACGTTATGGAAATAATGTCAAACTTGATGCCAAGCATGCTGACTGCTGGCGTCGCATTTGAATGTCTTGAAATTTATGGCTGACATCAAAAAATTATGTAAGACGCGAACAGGTTTTTATTTTATAAACGATATTGATTTCGTCAATGTCACTTTCAATGATTTACACAAACCATTGATTGCGGTGAGGTTAATCTTCAGCATTACCAGGATATTCAGAATATTTCTCCAGTGTTTTGTTGAGTTTCTGATCGAGCTGAGAAGCAGTGACATGTTGAGCAACTGGCCACCACTGCTTACAGCAGGGGTGGGGGACCTGCGGCCCGCGTGAACATTTGACATTTGATATGGCCTGCAACAGAATTTTCGTTACCCAAGTTAGACTACAACATCGCATCAAAACGAAGCTCCAGGATAAGNAGGTACTTAGATAGTAAGTAAAGAGAAGCCACTCTTCCTCANAGTTAGATAAAGGTAGAATTTTAGGATAAAATTAATTGATGTTGCGGCCCGCCAGCGATAATGCACAATTCATGCGGCCCGTGATAGTAATTAGGTTCCCCCCCCTGCTCTAAACACAACCCCTGACCTGCAGCGTATTCACGAGTTCTGCGACCACGGAAGGTTATCAAGAATGCTGTGTGTATTTTGCATGGCATTTCATCCATTAGAAAGAAGCACTCACGTTGAAAATACCACAAGAACATAGTTGTTGCGAGCTTCGTCAGTTTCGCTTTCTATATC
>JGI24159J19872_10002379_pt1 | contig 22293 bp, 13 predicted proteins | sample Ectturendosymbi4_FD_19872 | JGI IMG/M metagenome (IMG submission 19872) | reverse complement strand
TCTTTTTTCATCACAAATATTTGTGTATATATGATCTAATAAAGATGGTTTTGAATTTTTGCTGAATCTGGTTGGTTTATTGATAAGAGAAATACAGCCACGGCTGGTAAGACAATCAACATAGTTTGACACATTTGAATTTTCTTGATAAGTAATTAAGTTAATGTTATAATCTCCACCGATCAAATAGTCGTAATTGTAGTCTGCGTCCAGAAACCATCTCACCACATTTTGCAGACTTTTCATCCACTACGCATGTTTAAGATTGTGTTCCGCGGTAGTTCACTTTATCCGAAACAATTACATTTATTTTGTCTGCTAAGGCTGATCAGCGCAAGCGCTGACCCATTGGCTACGTTACCAATTTCTGTAGCATGGTAGAACTGTTGCACGAGCTCAAAAACAGCAGTTGTTAACACAGTAGCATTCAGGCATTTACTAATGTCTCAGCAGGGAAAAACGAAAACAAAAATTTTGCTGGACTTCTATAAATAACAAAAAATCGAAAGTTTTCTTGCGCACTTTATGCGCCTTCTCAATTCTTGTGTAGTTTAGCAACTACCAAGATTCGATCTTTCAAGCAGGGGTATGCGCCAGCCCGTCCAGTCGCACTTTTTCTGTGCTCAACCGCTCGCATTCGACAAGGCATTAGCGCAGCCTCCTTTTGCAGTTACAAACAGCTCTGACTCAATGATGAGTATGTTTTACTCCCCTGTTTTAACGCGTAGCCTCATATTTTTGCAGTTATGAACTGAACTCCGATAGCCTAACTTGGAGCGCTAAAAGTTTATATTCAGTGCAATAAAATAAGGGGAATGGATGTAGAAAAATATGAATATTATGTCAACAAAATTCGCCAAAACTTTGCTTTGGAAACTTGACTATGACGTCAAATTGTGACGTCACAAACAGCGCACACCAAATACAAATGTCCACCATATGCCACTGAATGAACCCCCCCCATAAAAAATTTCTGCGTACGCCACTGCCCAAAAGGATCGTGGATTCGTTAGTATTAACACCTTCATTGATTTTGTTCACACAAAAATAATCCCATCTCACATACAATCCATAAAATCAAAACTAGGTAGGGCATCTTATCTATTCTATAAAATTCGAAATCTGGTATCAATTTATGTACTAAAAATGTTGTATTTTAGTCTTGTATATTGTCATCTAAAATACTGCATTATTTCATGGGGCACAGCTAGTAACTCTGTTTTGCAACCACTAGAAATAGTGCTCAATAACATACTACGAACTATTACATATAGCAATTTTAGATGTCACATTACCACTGTGTATAGATCTCTCAATATTCTGAAACTTCACGATATTTATTTGAATTAGCTAAACTGATACGTAAATTTCACCACAATCTGTTGCCAACATCATTCAAAGACTTGTTTCAGGAAACGGCTGACGTTCATCGTCATAATACAAGATATGCAACTGACCAAAACTATTTTCTGCAACAAGTTTCAACAAACACTGGTAAAAAAATAAATTCTCATCGATGAGCTACTCTTTGGGCAAATGTAGAACAACAATTCAAAGGCAAATCCCGCAACACCTTTAACAAGCAATACCGATTATTTTTGTTTTTGCAATATTAATGAATGGCCGGAAAATTTACTGCGGAATGCATCTTGTTAATTTTTTAATAAAAATATAATCACTTCATCTGTCTTATCGTTTATTTACGCATACGCTTGGTATGTGTTTGCGATTGCTCGTTTGGTTTGTAACGTTGCGCCTGCAATTTTGTAGAAAAGAAACTGAATTATTTTCATGTTCCTTATCTCAGATCTGCTTCACTGCTCTATGTGTCTTTGTTTTTACTGTAATACCACCGAGTTGTTTCATTGTGCTGGGGCGCTTCGACTCGATAACCGCAAGGTTTTTCGGTGTCCAGACTGCAAGGTTTCACTTTGTTTTTTATTCTGAAACGAAGATGACTAATGTGTGGTCAACCAGTCAGAGACCAAGAGCCACGTTTCTTAATGTGTTACCGCAAAGAGCCACATCATGCACATAGGTACACATGAACATACCACCCTATCTCTTCCTCACTAACACACACACCTTTGCTCAGCTTGATTTATTGTAAATATCACACACCAACATGACAACGACAGAACTTTACAAGCCATTTATTGTTATGCATGTTATTTAGTAGGACTTCTGGTAATTACGTAAGAGTCGCATGAAACCAGCCGCAGGTTGGCCACCCTACAGGTTAGACCAGCGATCCCCAAAGTGGGTTCCGGGGAATCCTAGGGTTCCATAGACATATATAAAGGTTCCACGAGCTATACTTTCCAATTGAAGCAAAAACTGCTGATATGTCCTGTAACCTTTTGGGCGTGTGGCAGCCGCTGTATCGTTTGATCTAGCTTTCCTTTTTCCCCGTTTTGCTCATTGGTGACGCACAGTGTAGTTACAATGAGCTGCATTTCATTTTCCAGGCTGTGACTGTGGCGTTCCGAAGTTTGACTAACAAGTAATACGGTGCAGATATTTGGTTGTGCTGATAAGTCGCATAAAAAAGGCCATCTTGAGTAAATCGGATCGCTGAAAGTCCTGCTAGACATATATGGAGTTTTACCAAAAAGAGTTTATGTTTACTTGGCTCTTCTGGCGGGGGTTCCTTGTCCGCTTAAAATAACCTTGCAGAGTACCGCTGACAAAAAAGTTTGGGAACCACAGAGTTAGACGATAGGAAGTTGTTTTGCAAGCAAATCATTAATCAAACCGTGAGGCGGGATATGGAACATGAGTGATATTGTAAAAAGTTTGATGAAATTTTGACGCCTTTGCTTTCATTCATGTTTTGCTTCATTTGGAAACATACTAAATCAGGGGTGGGCAAATAGCGGCCCGCGGACCACATGTGGCTGGCCGCAACGTTTTCAGTCTTCTCATTTGAAAAATCTTCTAATTTGAAATTTCCTTCAATTTATGACAGTAAATGTTAGCGCTGAGTTTGCTGAAGCTAATTTGAACTGAGTCTTGCTTCTATTTCCATTTGATGCTACGGCCCTCGACTACACGCGGCCTTCTTAAAGTGGCCCCCGAGCCAAATTAATTGCCCACCCCTGTATTAAAGCATTTCCCAAAGCTTCAAACGAGTGTTTGGTGCCGGATACCTTTCCACGTGGTGTCGCCAAATATTTAGGGTAGGGCAAAAAACGTGAGAGCTACGAGAGAGTTGTTTGTCTGATCCCAATGAACTGTTGGTTTTCTTCTTTGCCAGACAATTCAAACAAACGTCTCCCGAAGCTTTTTTCGCCAGCACGAAATTTACCTGCCAAACGCTTCTTTTTGCTGATAAAGAAAATGGTTTCTTTACAAGAAACAATAGTTCATGGATCAAGTTTTTCGTTCGCAGATAAATCATTAAACATTATGCGTCTTATGGACAACGCCGCGCCGAATGTTCCGGTGTGATATGTGCTTGAGATACGTACTGACAATGCCAGAAGAAAGCAAGTCTGCAAGAACTCTTGAAACTATGCGACTGTGGATATTAGATCTTCTTTATGTGTTTTTGAAAGACCTAAATCTATTAAAACTCACAGGTTTAAACTTTGCGTTCATGCAAAATGCCTGATTCCATGCATCCGGTGGATCTACACCAGTGATTCTCACTGTGGTCCACCTAGAATATCTACTGATCGACAGAGAGCTCCATAAATTTTTGATAAAACTTTCCTGAAAATTGTAAATTTTGCAGTACAATCAATTTATGTATGATCATTTAGGTTCTGGTATTTGACTAGTTGTTCATGAGATGTCAGCTAGCAAAGTGGTCCGTCGGGTATTTTTTTTGAAAAGATAGTCCATGGATTAAAAAACTTGAGAATCGCTAATCTACACCGACTGATTTTGCACACACCTATGTCACGAGGCATGCTTGCTGGACAACTGATGTTTTGCTACGATTCGGTCAGAATAAAGTATATACCTCTCTCATTGTCGGATCTTTTGAAACAAAGGTCAACATGAATCCGAGTTGTACCATCCTGAAGCGAGGTTCTACTTGTTTCCGCAAAGACGTACGTGTAATGCATGGTGGAAAATTACAAGAAAAAAGGTTTCACAAACTAAAAACAAAAATAATAGCATCTATACACATTTATCCTCTTTCAACTTCTTTCTCTGTTTGTTGATTAATCTTGTAGTTTGCGTTGCTGCTTGTGGGTGGAGCGCGCGAACGCGTGCTTACTCTCTACTCTAATAGTTATAGATACAGACAAAAGAAGGTAGGTTGGGTTGAAATGATTGTCTGAAATGCAGAAAATTCATAGTGTATTACAGAAAAGCAAAGATGCTTGCGCCATAAATTCAAGGTATTTCATCTCGGTCTCACATCGTGCATGCCATTTAACCAGTGGTGTGTTTAAGGGGAGGCGAGCGAGGCACTTGCCTCGGGCCACCCTTTTTAGAGGCCCACTCGAGGTGGTTCGCGTGTAAATTTTTCTCATTTTTGGTGAAAAATCTATTATCCACTCGTCTAATATACTCCGAAGCAAATAATAAGTAAGCACTTTGCTTTCAAAAGGGTCCCCAACAGCAATTGCATTTCGAAGGGCCGCATATAGCCCGCGAGGGCCTTTTGTGTGGACTGCGAGGGCCTTTTGTGTGGCCCACGATGCTTTTCGTGAGTTTTCAAATAATTAACATTCACATTGTCAAGTTCCTTGAAAAAAATGCCGCGAAATGATTGAATCAAAGCTGAATGATACCCAGTGCGGTTTTCGTCCTGGCCGTAGTACTACAGACGAAATTTCACTACCCAGCAAATTTTTGTGAAATCTTGGGAGTATGCCAAAGACGTCTACACATGCTTTGTCGACCTCGAGAAAGCATAAGACCGGGGTCCTTGTGAAATATTTGTGGAGTATTGCGGGAGTACGGTGTTGACGGCCGCCTGTTATGAACTGTCAAGTCACTGTATTCCTGATCAGAAGTTTGGGTCCGTGTCAGGAGAGTTTAATCACGACCGTTCACCGTTGGTGTTGGATTCCGACAAGGGTGTGTGCTGTCATTCTCTTTCACAGTCTACGTGAATCGGATAGACAGTCACAGCCGAGTCGATGAGGGTGTCCAGTTGGAAGCTGCAGGATCAACCGTTTGCTTTTTGACGATTTGGTACAGCTTCTCAACAGAGTCTTCAGTATGCACTCGATCGTTTTCAGCTGCGTGCCACGGAACCGGAATGAAGATCAACACTAAAAATACCGAGGTATTATATCTCTCTACAAATCCAAGGCAGTGGCGTAGCCATCCCAAAAATTTGGGAGGGCGAAAAATTTTGGGGGGGCCAGAATGTTTGATTTCGGGCGAAGAACACTATTTTGTTAGGAAAAACGCCTCTCAAAGCACAAAATTACTATATTTTCCAAAAATTTGGGGGCGTGGCTCCTTTGGCCCCCCCCCTGGCTACGTCTATGATCCAAGGCATTGTATGCTGCAAGTGAGCGGAAATACACTGCAGCAGGTGGAGAAGTTTAGGCACCTAGGAGTGCTATTTGCCAGTGACGAAAGGTGGAGGGAAGTGATTAATACACGGATTGTTAAAGCTAACGCAGTTCTGCGTGAGCTTCATCGCGCTGTGGTCACAAAACGGGAGCTTTCAAACACAACAAAGCTGTCAGTTTTCAGATCGGTCTTTGTTCCGATCCTTACCAATGGTCATGAATCTCGGGTAATGACCGAAAGAATATTAACTCAGGTGCAAGCGACAGAGATGGGATTTTTGCGAAGAGTCCACGGTGTGACACGGGCGTACCGAGGGTAGATGGCGCCCGGGGCAAGAAACACGTTTGGCCCCCATGCTCGAACCTAAGGTCTTTTGGGAGTAAATGTGCTGTATTGAAGAAAAAACTAGCGACATTGTTAGGACCTTTCGGTGCCACCTAGTTATTCGGCGCCCGGGGCATTGTGCCCGCTTCGTTACGCCACTGGTGTGACACTTCGTAACAAAGTGCACAGCTCTGAAATTCGCAGAGCCCTGAATGTCGAACCACTTCTCCGAATTGAGAGATCACAACCACGTTAGTCCGGCAATGTATCCAGAATGCTCCACGAAAGACTGATCCTGCTGGCTAAATCCACGGGAAAACGGCGCAGAGGTCGTCCAGGGCCTAGGTGGTGTAACTACATCTCCGACCTTGTTTGGTCCCGTCTTGGTGTGGAGCCAACAGAACNATCCGAAATTGCTGCTGACTGTGAGGTATTCCAAGTCCTCCTTGGGCTGTTGCCCCCGCGACCCTCCCTAGACGAAAGACGGGCATGAAAACAAATGAAATGAATAACATTTACATTATTTAGTTTATTCACCGGGGTTTATGTGATCAACTAGGGAGTGAACAAATTCCTTAGACGGCTAGAAATGATTTGCCTGTAATTCATGATACCTTTCGCAGGAAATAAGATGTAAAAGCTGTTTCTAGTAAGTTCAGGTACCGCTATTGTTGCATCAGCGTCATAATGTGGCCCGCGGGTTATCTTATAAGTCCTCATGTAGCCCACGGAGCAATTTGAGTTTGAGATCCCTAGTCTACATGATGTCTGCTTGTCATGGAGTTTCGTTTTGACGCGATGTTGCATTCTAAGTTGGGTAACGAAAATTCTGATACGGATCATATTAAATGTTCGCCCGGGCCGCAGGTGGTCCACGGGCCGCAGGTGGTCCACCCCTGCAATCATAGGCGTAGCCAGAGGGGGCAAAGGGGCCATGCCCCCCGAAAAATTTTAGAAAATAAAGTAATTTTGTGCTTTGAGAGGCGTTTTTCTAAACCAAATAGTGTTATTTGCCTAAAATGAAGCATTTTGGCCCCCCAAAGTTTTTGGCACCCACTAAATTTTTGGGCTGGCTACGCCACTGCCCGCAATAGACCTTCAGTATTAGTCTATTGCAGGGGTGGGGATAACGAAGTAAAAGTTCGTTGCTTTGCGGATGAACAACTGTTTAGTTTTGAACATCATAGGAAGTCAGTGGCTCAGATTAATAAATTCTGCCATACGCTATCTCTTAATTTTTTTGTTCTTGCAGGAAGCACGTTTCGTATGTTCGGCTACTGCTTTGAATAGGTTTCACCAGCAGTTTTGTAATATCAACATTGCTGCTCAAACACCGCGCCTGCAAGGCAGAGACAAAAAGTTGAATCGAAGTAACTTTTTTATTAACAATTTGGCGTAGACGTGTTGTTTGATATTTTGGATTGGTAATGCCAGCAGTCCACTCGTTTTCAACCGAATGAGCTCAGCTTGTCGGGCCGCAGTGTCTAGGTAGTTGCTGGTGAAAGGAATGGGAATAAACTCTTGTTCACACACGAACAAGTTTGCCTAAATGGAAATGCTTTGTTGGATAGTAAAATATTTTCTGTAACGATTTACTGGGTGATATTTTCCTGTGCGCCAGGTGGTGAAACAGGGATGACAACTGCTCACCGCGCTCACCTGTAAAAACGGCAGAGGTGAAACGCTGATAATAATGATTGCATCACAACACAATTTTCAAGTAAAATATATCCTTCGATTTCAAAAACCGTGAATTTGCGTCATTCAAAGTTGTATTTAAAAGTTTTCGAGAGAAATATTCAAATGCAAGTTTAAGGAAAGCGATCAGAGGCAGTTTGCTGCAGGTGCAGTACATGCCGCCATAGCGTGACATGATTTTGACAAAAAAAACAGTTCGTGCACCCCAGTTCTCATTGCAAATGGAATATAACGACTTCCCTGCGATAACCAGAGTGACGAAATTCTCCTTCCAGTTTGCACGCTACTATGTGCGACGGAATAATTTATAGTTCTAACAAAAAGACGTCCCTCTCAGAGTTGTTCTGCGCAGAAATACGCTGGAGTCCATTGCGTTTATACGTAGCACTATGCTGACGATAATAGGTGAAAACCTTTGACGCCCGGTTGCGGGCCTGGTGAAAACCTTCAGATTTAACAAACCAGAGCCTGCTTCAGGTAATGCGATTTACTGGGAGGCCGGAACAGTGGAAAGGTAGGAGGTATAATGACAAAAATTGGGGCCACTAATTGGTTTTGTTTTTGCTCAGTTAAGTTCAAAGTTTTGCAACTGTATGTTCCAGCTTGCGGTTTATACAGATACATGCTTATCACATCACAAATTGCCTTCACCGTTGTTTGTCAGGTTGCTTAAAGACATCTGGCACCAATACAGTCTCGTAGTTTCATAGGTCGTCGCATATAGAAAACAGCTTTCACTGTGAGTAATGTGAAAAACAGATCAAACCTGTATGCTATTGCAAACGACTTGCCTTTGTTGTATGTGGATAACGTAGATTTGTGCAATAAATATCTCATGCGAATAAAGCTTTTTGCAAATCTGGAGCGGTTCTTCAGCGTTGAGGAGACGTTTTCTGGCTTTTAGTTGTAATGCTTGTTTCCTGTCCATAACACCCCAGTCTGTGATCGCGAAAGCGGCGCCTAAAAACCATAAATGATCATGTGTAACTTGCCAAAGTGTGCCAAACTTTTGTAAGGCTATGAATGCCGGGATCTAATTATGGCCAAATCAACACCTTTTTTCATCTGACGTCATGTGAGAGCGCACATTCAATTTCTAAATTTACCATCACCAGAGCTTTCCAACATACTAGAGCACCATAATGTGCAGTGGCAGACCCGTCCCCGGTGTTAGGGGGCAAACAAGCAAGGCATTTTTTCGTAATTCTTCTTTGAAAAGAAAATGTGAAACTAAGAGTCAGCCATTATCATACAAGCAGCGCAGTAATTGTAAAGGAGCATCATTTCAGGGAAGATCATGTTCGTCCGGGGGAGCAATTGCAGCAAATTAGCCCCTGGATTCGCTACTGATAAAGTAAAAAAACACTGCAGTGTAACGTAAGATAAAGATCAAAGGCAGACACGGGCGTCGGAAGGGGGACAGACACGGCTGGGCCAAGGCCCCGCCTGGTTTTAAAATTTGATATTTTCCCATCAAAATTTTAGTAAAAACAGGTTGTTTTTTACTTTCGAGCGGTAAAATTACATTTTGCTACTTTTGGCCCCCTCTGCAAAAATCTTTTTGGCTCCACCTGGAAGATCCACTATTGGCCCCTCCCTGGGAAAAATCCTTCCGACGCCCATGAACGCAGATCGGTTTCAACAGGGTTCTCTTTGCGTCGGCACATGACATAGTTATGATGAACAAGAACTAAGAAGACCGGGGAATTATTTTGTTATAATGGTTTATGTAACAGTTTTAACCTTAAAACGGTAACAGAGTAGTCAATGCAGAAACGCATAGACTACATGTTGGTAATGATTGCTGATTTTTGGCTACATGCTATGCACAACAATCAGCTGATTGATTAAACCGTTGTTGATCGATGGAGTTGCGTGCTATGTTGAAAACTGGTTGAAGACTAGAAGTCAGTATACAACAACCAGTAGTCCTGTTTCGAACAAAGCAATTCTGTCCTCGCTGCCCCCACACGAGGGGCGATGCTTCCGCCACGGCCAAGTACTCTGGCACGCCCGGCGATACAACTTACTGTCAGTGTCGCAGACGTCTTCACACACGAAGTATTTAAAAGCCTGGATCGAGCTAAGTTATCACTGTAAAATCATACACAACGACATTTTACTTTCTTTTTTTGGAAGGCAACAGAGCGTCCGGTGTAATACAGTTTTACTCAATGCAGCGTATTGCGTGGCTTTAAATATGAGAAGCTTGTACATAGGGGATGGATAGCAACCATCACAAGAAAACCTTTTATAGCAAAGAATCAGACACTATTTGGTTTTTACAGATTAGTCCATCTATTTCGCCTACTGAGTGGGCATAATCAACTCTTATTCAAATAGAACCTCAATTTATATTGGTTTTATTTTTCTGCAACCGTCCTTACGCATGACAGACCTGCTTCTGAAACAATGACTTGACACAGAATCAGGTTTGGACAGAAATGACGCCCAACTAACTTGTTATGAAGTGTACATGCGTCTGCATAGACGCCTGATTTTTTTCCAAACCTCCGAACAACAGAGTATTTGCTTCCTGGGGTGAAATCTACAGTATTTCAAGTCGTTTCTTTCCATTCGGGGCGACTTTTAGGCAGCGCGAAATCACAGCGCCATCAGCTCTTTGAGCCTAGAGGTGACCGGCAGTTGCATTATGTCACTCCCAATACCACTGTAAATATCACGAGAAGCGAGACGCGCCGCAGCGCGAGCGAGGATCCGCATTTCTTTCTTTGCATGAACGCCCTCGTTACGAACCAGAGACTGCACTTGAACTTGCGCAGTGGTGGTCTGCGCGCGCATCGCACATACGCGAACAGGGGACATTTGAGAGTAATAAACAAACGGACGGCGAGGCGTCTGGCTACATGCTCGGTCATCGCCCGAGAAGAAGAACGAAAAGCAAAGAGAAAGAGAAGTGAGCGCGCCGCTGTTACAATGTTGGCGGCTCAAATTCATCTCAATGGTCCGTTGGCCAGTATAGCTAACCACGCTTCGTTGTTCCGCCCGCTGTGATGGAAGAATACAATGCCTGGCATTTGAAATGTCAAGAAGAAAACAAGAAAAGCCACAGCAATTCCGAGTTGGTAAGCATGATGGTAAATTGTTATCGCTATCTGTTCTGGGGTTGCTTTTACTATCGTAATACGTTGTCTTCCTTAGACCTTCAACAGCACCATCGTGTGGTCGAGCATTTAGGTGTTTCCAATTCAGGGCAATTATCGAACATTCTCGCACATTTTGCTAACGTCACTCGGCGATTGCTCAGTTAAATTTTTCTCTGTTAAGGAACTTCTATCGAAATGCCTTTGCTTGAAACTTGCTTAGGCTTAGTATTGAAAAAAGCATGACGCCATTTTGTCGCGAGCGTTGCATTTTTGTGCATTTGCTATGCTTTGTAACCTGGGACTTGATCGCATGCCACTGGAAAGGTGATATGCAATCAAAAAAATGAAACAATAAGGTTTTTAAAAACTATGCAATTTAAGTAGTCTGTTATATCTACTCGTGTGATGGTGCCATGAAGGCTTAATGCTATTCTTCGAAACTTGAAGGAAACATGCTTGTATGCCCTGGTATGACTTGGACTCATTGATAAACTTATAACTACCACTCTATGTGAACTGAACTTGTTGGCTAAGTTGAGGTGGATTTGTTTATTGCAATGGAAATGGATTTAGCAATGTCAGTTTTCAAGGTAGTTGATGGAAGCAATAAGTTGGCAGGCAGAGTGTTGTTTAAACTTCATACCATTGAAAGTTAAGCCTTCTCTGCTCTGAAGGGCGATTCCGGTACAGCGAATTCATATGTACGGCTGTGCATACGTATGACTATCGCTGCATAGAATTCGATTTTTTAATTGCCATGCAACCTTGAAAATAGGTTGATGGAGCAGACGTGGGATTGTTAAGTACTTTTTAGGGCTAATTGCGAACACCTTTAATTAACCTCTTGATGTGCCCGTTCTGTAAGTTGTTTGCATCAGAATATGGCGTAGAATCTACTTATTACAAGCTTTGCATGTCTTTGACGTTCTTCATTCATATCTTTGTTTGGAGAAGCGAAGGCATTATCCAGTTTCAGCTAAGTTTACGATTGCGACTATAGCAAGAAAGCACGGGCAACACACCGGGAAGTTTTCTTACTAATTATGACGTAAAGCGTTTATCCAAAAATATCGTGGCCATGTGTGCGCGTGATTACCTATGTTTATAGCATCGGAATAGAGCATCCTCACCTAGCCAGAAATATGGACGTTCGAAAGATTACCTGCAAAAATTACTTAAGATAAATTAGCATTCAAGTTATTGGTAACAGTTTTTTCAAAGCAAAAAATAAAGCAAGCCATTGCGGTCATTCCTTAAGCCGCCATTTTTCGCGAACGCCTGAAGCGGAAAGCTTATGTGACATTTTCTGCCTTATACAATCGCCTCTCGCCATCGCTCAGCGATTTTGCTGCCTCTACTAATAAGTGTGCGAGGATGTACATATGTGGCAAGCACAAGTTCAGCAATGAGAAACAAGACAACTTTTAGTCGAAATGAAAATGCGCACTGAAAATTTGTCGGTTTGACTTTCACCTATTGATATTAAGACTACTTTGAAAAAACGCAGCGGAATGATAAGCATTAATGTCGAAATTTGGCAAAAGAAAGTGAAAAACATCTGTACCGAAAAAATAGCAATCGGGTGGAGCAATTGAAAGTGGTCGTTTTGTGGCGAATGACTCCACGCGTGACTTGTCAGACTTCTGTGTGTTCTTTCCGATCACGTCAGTCCAGTGTTTCACACAACTTTACATCATGCGCCGTTCTATTGTGGATTTCACAACATCGAACATCGGGTTCTTTTAAAATTAGATGTGTGCTCAGCTGTCTTGGTTCAGATCAACGTTTCTTAAACTCTTTTGAACAGTGGCCGTTGGTTTCGCCGCCTATGACCCTCTTTCGCACAGTGGTCAACTTTGCGTATATGGCCTGTGTATTTTCATAGCCCAAAATTAGTAAACTGTGGCCTTGCTAAACCTCAAAGCTGAATTTTGACTCCTTAGGATTCTGCAAATCTCAATTTTAGAACCTGCAAAGCAATTGGTTTACTGGCGTTCAGCAAAGTGCTTGGTTATACGGATGAATCAATTTTAGATATTGTCATAAGCAGGAAAGCTTACAGCAATCACCCAAACAACTTTACTGTGAAAATGAATACCGTGAACGCGTGTTGAAGAAAACGCATTTGGCTTCAACGTGTGAAAAGCAGCTCCACTACCACGTGCATTGCTATAGGCATGGAATAGTGGCAGAAGGCACTTATGTGGCAAAAAAGAAATGGCATTCTTCTTTATTGAACACGTTTGCTGAAACTTTCGATGCGACCGATCATGTTGCATTCACAAATGTGTGGTAGGCCAGCTCTAGTTCCCACCTCGGAAGTGCTGAGGAACTTTATTAGCAACAGCAAGTTCCTTTATCTCAGCTATTTATTAGAAAATCATTTCTGACTGACGACATCTGATTCAATTTTGTGTGAAATATGCCTGTTCTTCTGTTGCACCCTGTCTTTTGATGGAGCTTGTGGTATTGATTAACTATGCAAGCGATGAACTCATAGCTATAGTATCAGAATGTTTTCAGCAGCGCGGTAGTTAATAAAAGCTACTGCATTCAAAATTGCCATGCGCTTCATTGCGTATGTGAAACTTATGCTGTTCTGCTAAGTTGCACATCAGCAAAATTTTCAATCGTATGAGAACGGCAACCTGTCAGCAACAAAACTTATCCTTGCCTCCTAGGTGAATGGTTGAGATCAAGTTTGTGTGTACCATAGCACCACATGCCAAACATGTTTTGGGCAGTTATGTACCCGTATTTGTATCATTGCCCTGAAAACAGCATCGTTGATGAACACTTGTGAGTTAAAAAAAGTTTTGCGTCGCTATCTTTACCTTTTCCTCCTTTCAAGAGTTAGAATAATTTAACTGCGACGTTAAACGCAGTAGCTGAAAGTTTGCATATGCCTGCTGCTTTCTCAACAGGCATACTGTCCTTACAGCCATATTTCTATGCTAATATATCAGCGTATCTGTAGAAAACAACTGAGCAATCGTAAAACATAGAGTGGTTCGGTTATCTTTTATACCAGTGGTTCCCAAAATGGGGGTAATATGCGATTCTTCGGGGGGCAATGCAGAACCAAAAACACTATGTTGTCATATATTATGAGCGATAACTGCGAAATATTGAGGGTAATAAGACGTAATCGCTACCTTGATTTGGGTAACGGCTCAAACAAGTTTGGGAACCACTGTTTTATACGGTATGTTTTTTTGCTGTGCCATAGTAAGTATTCTTTTGTGCAAGTCGCGGTGTGGCAGTGAAAAGTGGAATAAAGGCACAAGTGGATATGGCTTGGCGCGTTGAATACAAAATTCCTTGGAAAATAAGCAGTAATGTGCAAAATTTTCAGCCCCCAAGTAACAACTCAAAATCTCCAAGTTGCATGCACTCAACAGAGGAATTATCTTCCTTGCTTAATACGTTAACATTTCACAGGTAGAATATTTTGTGTAATGTTCACATGACAGGAAGAGCGATTTAAACAAATGTAAAAGTGCAAGCAAAACTTTGTCTTCTTTTTTTGTTGAAACGTTGGAATCGTTTTTTTATAAAGGTTTGTACGAGTGGTACAATAGGCCAGTTACCAAGGCAGCAAAGGTAGATGTCACATGACAGAGTAAACTGCATTGGTGAACGCTACTTCAATAAAAAAAACATTGTATAGAGATCGACTTCAGCTTATTGGTGCTGTTAACAACCCCACACATTCTTGAAGCTTGGTTTTCAGCAATCTTGCGATATGCGTGATTTGTGCGTCCGCCGTTCATATGCACTTTAGACTGCTTATCGCTGCTCACTGCCATTTCTGTGTGTTGTAACTTGTATGCTGCTGTTGCAGAACTCTTACTTTCCACTGGAAACGCATCTACTTTCATGATTCAAACCTAAAATTGCTCTAGGTATGAGAGTGATAGCTACAGGTTGCAAAGACAAAGCATATGCGCTTCGTGTAAAGTTGAAATTTGCGAAAAGCTTCTTTAAGTCTTTCGGATAAGGTCGTTCAGCATAGCTACCATTCGGACGCTTGACGGCTGAGAAACTGATGACGATATCGCCGCTCTCATTCCGTAGCTGTTCATCGGCGAAGTAATCCGAAAGAAACAAAATGCGTGGAAGAATATTCTCCACCGCAGATTGTTAAATCAACTCACATCGGCCGATAGTATGCGTATGAGCAGGACTAACAGCGCCCTGTACCGTCAGCAAGCAATACTAGCTGTTGGCAATTAACTGCCAAGTTCGCCGTTGCCGGCGCGCCTTCGGCAAGGTTATATAGCAGTTGGCTAAGCCCATTGTTATGGCGTGCGCACGTCGTGACGCATGCACGTATTCCACGAATTTATATCTGCCGTGTTCTGATTATGTTCAGCGTGTGCGCAGTACAATCGCGTGTTTTCGTCAATTCCATACTTTTACTACTTCAAGGTATGACCACGCTGGATAAGTAAAATGTAGATGAGCGAAGTCAAGGCGTTCGCTGCTAGAGTTTGGCCTGTTGGCAACATTTTATAAGGAAAAGTGGCATTTTTGCTTGCTGTTCAGTGTATTGCCAATGGCTGTTCTCAATTCGTACGACTTTGATATATTAGCTAAGACAAGGTAACTACTGAGTGGCTTGGAAACGTGAGCCTCTTAACGTGATGCAACGCTTCGGAAAAGGTCATTCTTGTACGGCCGACCGCTTTCGTCGATAGAATCCAATGCCGCTAGAACGGGAGTTTGCGCGCAGCCGCCAACCAGGTATTCTCTTCAGTTCTCTGGTGGACGCGCTGACGCACACACGTATACGGCGCGACAACTTGACAGTGGACACACGTCTGGCTGTCGAGTCGCCTTTACTGTTTCGGTCGTACCCGCCTCGGGTTTAGCCTTTTTGCGTTAGCTTCTCAGTGCTGGAAAGCTGTGCGATTGCCTTTTTGTTTAAATTCAGGTGGACACTCTCGAATGATAAGCGCTTTGTTTACCAATCCTTTATGAATTCACCTTCTTGTTTTTCTTGGTTTGTATAGGGGTAGTTTTTCTACTGATTCAACGTTGCACTTACTTGACAACTGTTCGCAGCCTCGAACAACGCTGACAAAGAGCAGCATGGTGCACTGAAATATGGCCATGTTCAGGGTTATTGCGGCATTGTTTAAGCTCCGTGTGTGTTCCTGGTGCACCGCTCGCTTCCTTGCGATTTTCCATTCGGCTACACATGAACCGTCGACCCTCAACGTGTGTAATGCGCTGCTGCTTGCTCTCTTGGGCATCTCCAGAAAAAAGAGAGGTAATTGCATGGCAGAAGCGGCACGCAATCGGATGATCGCCGCAGCACGGACTAGGTCAAGGTGTTGGTACAGAGCGATTTTCTTTTCTCTTGCTTGTTGCGTGTATGCTTTGCCCGAGCATTTACGCTTAGTGGAAGAGGCGATCTACTAGAGGGTGCTGTCCAGGCTGCTCAAGTGGCTACCACAATTTGACTTGGTTATTGAAATGTACCTGCGCTGTGGAACATGGCTATTGGCGTATCCTACTAACTGGGTGACCTGTATTTTGAGGGACGGGGAGTAGAGATAAGCAGTAGTTCTAGAAATGACCTTCAGTGCTGAGATCTTTCTTTGTACCGAGCTTACAATAAGGTTTTTGCAGTACATGGTAACGGTATATGAAATTATATTTCTTTGTCACTTATACGCAAGGTCGTTTTTTAGCCATTTTCGAAAGCAAGCTAGCCGTAGTATTGGCTTCAGTTGAGTTTAATTAATATGAATTGTTATCGAAGTGAGATTCAACTTTCGCGGCAAGCTAACAGTTGAATTTGACAATCAGCAAGAGTAATCGATTGTGTTTTGCTTTTCTGACGAAGAGATGTCGAGTGTGAAGTAATTTTCAGCGGGGTTTACCATTACTGTTGTGCACATTCCAAGTTGTAACCTGTTGCATTATTATCTAAAATCTTTGAGTGACTGGTGCGGTAACCACCCTGTTTTTCTGTATTCTGGGTTTACAGTGTCCCCTGATGTCCATATGGGCAATTGTGGTATTTCATCATGGTTGATGGAAAACTGCGGTATTTCTTCATGGTCTGCACTGTTCGAAATATTGCTTCTGCCATATTGTTGCACGCTGCCAATGCACACATCCTCATTGTAATATCAGATCATGGCTGATGCACGGCTTCCCTTTTCCTAACCTGCATTGTAACTGACTTTAATCACGTATGTGGATATCTCACTTTCATTTGTAAAATTCTCAACTCTTCCTATGTTGCTTGCCTTCATTCTTTGTTATGTCTATAACCATTTATTTTGTGTCTCATGCTTTTCTACTGCATTTACTTTTCTATTTTTGTATGTGTCGGCATACATGGCAGGCAGCTGCGTATCTTTGGATTTTTACTTCGTCGAATTTTCATCCACAGTTTTGTGCTGACCGTACGTGGATTGGACTGTGTTATAATATTGTTTGCGCGTTGTACATGCTTTGGTTTATGATGTTATGTGGTTCATCTACTGACTCTTTGCTGAAGTCTACATAGCGTCATTGACAAATCCGTAGCCAGCAAAAGTCTTTTCCGGGGTGTTCGAGTTGGAAAGGAGATGAAACACAAATCAACTTGTGAAAGTTTCCTAATTTTATAGCAATGTTTAACNTCTGAAATTGTGTAAAATAGGTCTAATTTTTCATTTTCCAATTTTGTGAATTTTATTCACAACCCTCCGTAGCGATGGACCGTCGGTACTAAACTACTTTGCACTGTTTCTTTCCCTTTGTACATATCCTAGAAGACAGTGGTCGGCAACCTTTTTCGAACTGCGGACCTGTTTCAGCCTAGCATTATGTTGCAGACCGGCCCTCGAGAAAATAATGAATGTTTGGCACATGCAAATTTGTTACAACTCGTAAGCCATCGTGGCACTGATTCAGTGAGAGATCTTGGCTTGCTTTGCCGCAATAAGATGCCCGGATCTGTAGGGATTATGGTAGTCAATGGTACCCGCAGTGTGTTCCTTATGTCAGGCGTTCCAACCACTTTCGCACCAATTTGGCTTTGTTTCTGCACGGCCCTGTAACAGTATCTTCATGGACCGGCCTTGGGCCGCGGCCTTGTTTTTGCCGATCCTGCTATAAGTGTATGTTTCTTTGTCAATTCTTGAGAGAAAAACAGACTTACAAAAATACTGAAGAGCTGGGTTTACTTAATCGCAAATAATGAAACAAGTCAGAAAGATCACGAATTTGCTGAATGCAATAAAAGTGCTCGAATGTTTGTTCTATACGAGTATTGAACATTTTTTACAAACGCATGTAACAGTTTGTTGAAGTGAATGTGATTGAAAAAACNATACGTAATGTTTTTTCAGTTTCATCAGCATTTTTCAAAAACGTAAGGAATAACATATTCAACAGCCTGGCAAAGTGTATGTAGNTTCCTCTATAAAAATAAATAAGCGAGCGCAAATAAATGGAAAATTGTTAACTTCGTGTGATTGTCACCTTAGGCCTACTGCATCATATTACATGAGGAAATGAACTGGTCTTATACAGTTCCATTTGGACTGATCGCTAAATATCGATGCACATTTTCTTTAGCTACCGTCGAGATTTGGGACTTGTGAAAATGTGCTGTGCAAAGAACTACCTATTACATAATTGAACCTTTATGAAAATGAAATTGAACTTTATGAATATATTCTGCGAAAAGTTTTCTTTAACGACAAAAAATCAAGTACACAGCGTCTGAAGAGAAGTTCTCACCTTGCTGGTTTTGGCAAATGTTGCAAACTAAACCTGCCTCAAAATTCATTACGCCCAATTCAATTTTCTTTTTGAAAAAATACCTTTCCTCTCTTTCAGTGCTCCAAAATCTTTTAACAGCTTTAAAAATTTTCTTAATTTACTTTTATCTAGAGCTTTGAATCGGAAAATATACCAAATACGTTTTTTTTTCAAAAGATGTTGCCCATGTCTTGACACTGTGATAGCGATTTCGACAAAACAGCAAAACAAGCGCATCAGTGATTTAAAAAAGGGTGTGGATGTCGAACAGCAAGAAATGGTGATCGTGAACAATGTAAACGCAAGATGAAAAAAACACAACTTTCAGGCATTATTTTTACTGGGCGCAGGGTTCTCCGTAATTTGTTTCGCTTGCGCCACTGCTAAATGTGCTTCAATATCAGAAACGTCTGTTTATCAACTTGTCCTTTTGTTGAAAAATTTGTCCTATATTTGACAATATTCTTGTTGTGTATTTTTAGCCACTCTCGCTCAAAATGTATTTGATCGCGCCTAATGATGAAACTAACGGCCAAAGTAGATGAAAACAAAGATACTAGATGCTCGAACATTTCACCACAAAGGATATCATTGATTTTTTTGACAAATCTGTTAGCGTTCGGCACACGTTTAATTTCACCAAAAACAGTAGAATCGAAATCTGAAAGCGTGCTGTAGTAATTAAGGTTGCACTTTCAGTTTGCAATTGCTATGATTTTTCATACACAATTCGGATCGATTGTGAACATTTATTGATGTTCATGGTATGAAAACTATAAGTCTTCTCTGCTATAATGAACAGCACTGCTATTTTCCTTCTTACCCATCAAAGTGCATGTCTGTCATGCCTTATTGGTGAGTTCTGATACAGCGGGTTCATTCTAATGAGGTTAGGTGTGAGAAAATTTCAGGTGCCAAATTAATGCACAGTGAAAATCGCTGGAAGCCATTCCTCCAAACCATTCACAAAAGTAGTATAAGGTTTTTTAACGGGCATCGCAAGAAACACAAAACAAAAATAACTTGAGTTGTCTGTTGCGGAAAGTTTTGAGTAAATGCTGCCTCATCTTCAATTGTTTAATAAAAATATGTAGTTTAGGTTTTGCTGACAACAAAGTACCTGCTTTTGTTTGTTGTTAAGTGACTGGAATTGACGTTTAGGAAAAATGTTAATGCTGGAGGGGTCATGTGATAACTTCACCAAAAAGCGGTTTTTTAATATTTTCACATCAGTTCAAGGTTGAATCCTTGTTTCACTACTTTCCAGCTCCGGTCGAATAAATCTGGGTAATGTTCTGCGGTTCTGTCCTCAGAAGAACGACACCATGCAGGTCAACAAATACAAGTGTTACGAGATGCACGAACGATTCTTCTTGTGAGGTGCGCGGCAGATTCTGGTCATGGTCATAAGTTTGGATTTCGCTGATGTAGATTAATAAAGAGTGAATTGTATGAAGTTAACAAATATGTAGATGGCGAGGACTGTTTGAATAAGAACATTAACACCAATGTGAACCACTTCATGCTGAACTGCCAGCTCAGCACACAGTAAACAGCCATCACTTCCACCCAAGTCCCTGCGGAAAGTCCTCTGCAGATTTCAGCGATGCAACGTGTAATCACATGTGGTAGTTTCGGGACTTTGCGGTGTATTCGATTCAGCTTGTTTCACAGTATTAAAACATATTTTTTTCTTTTAATTATATTCTGTTATTACTTCGTTGTGTCCCCGTATATCATCAGTTTACGTGTTGCTATAGGACAGGGGCGGCTAACCTCTTTCGGTCTGCGTGCCGAAATCGGCTAAATCAATGACAAAATTCTTCCGCGTGCCAACCAAAATTTGTGGTGAGGGGTCTGAATTTTGGGCCCCTGCGGCAGCTTGCCTCCCCCCAATTGGGGGTATGGAGTGCGGCTGATACGGCTCTGTTTGTAGCCACATGGCATCAAAAGCACATAAGGGTTAAATTAAATAACGGATTGTTAACAAACGAAAATGAAGAAACGAAAAACGAGTTTCATCAGATAATACTGAGACTTGTAAGTTATTAACTTTTTCATTTGAAGGGGGAGGATCTCGTTTCCGAGGCCTCGCTCACGTGCCAAGTTCGGCACGCGTGCCAGGGGTTGCCCACCCCTGGTATAGGACAACTTCCGACAATGCAACTAACGACTCCGGACAACTGCCAACTGGAGAACAACTTGTGTGAAGGGTAGTTGTAAGAGAATCATTTACAACTACGCTTCACAGAAGCTGTTCTGCAGTTGGCAGTTGTCGCAGTCGTTAGTTGTACTGTATTGTAGGCGGTTGTACTGCTGGCAATTGTTCGGTTGACAGTTGTCCTGTTGTCAGATATCCAAGTGGGCAGTTGTCCTAGAATCCCTAACTGGACTGTTTGGAAATTTCAAGCATCTTGTTCAGCTGAGCTTGCCGCCACAAGACACCACTTTTTCCAAATTTCGCTTGCGGTCCGGTAGGTTTAAGTGTAATTCCTTATGTCTGTTTATCATAATACAATGTCCGGTGGTAATCAAATGCCAACCCCCTCAGTTGTAACGGGAGCGACAGTAGGATGGCAAGTTTTATCAAGCAAGAAAGCAAACAAACAACAACAGGTTTCAATCCATGCTTCAGCGTTGTTATAATATTTCTGTTCCTGTTCTAACTCGGCAATGATTGGCAATTGATCCGTCAATTTAGCTTTTGATCCAGTTTTTATTCCTGTGCTCATTCTTTGGAGGTCAGTTTTGGCCATTGGATCTAACTCGCCAGGATTCAATGAAAGAACGAATTTTTGCGTTTCTACGAAACTCACTGCCCCGTTTTGCTGACTGTACTAGCACAAAACGTGGGCTGCAGTTTTAAGAGTTGCTTCATCTGCAGTTACTGTATCCTCACGGAACCACATGCTACTACTGTATAATGTTAAAAGCGTGTCACTGGGGATTAATTGCCAGAGCAATCCAAATATTTTGCACTGGAGTGAATTTGACCCATTTATCGAACTTGGAAACATGCTAGAAAAAGTTCAGTCGACGGTTTTATTTGAGTCAGAATCAAATATGGGCAGATGAACAGCGCAATGAACTGGAAACAAGCTGTGAATAAATGTAATCCTAGCAGTTTAACTGACCTACACTAGGGTATATTTAACTGAACGTGTTATCGAAGAAATTGTTCCCAATTTGTTTTAGGACGCAAAAGAAAAGCGAAGACGGAACCTGGAAATGTGCTCATTTTTAGAAGCCCAAAAAGTGACTTGTAATTGGTGCAAATACTCTGTCTCTACATCAGTGGTTCTTAACCTGGGTTCGATCGAACCCCTAGGGTTCGACGGAGCCGTTTCAGGGGTTCGATGAAGGTCATCTGAAAAATGCCTATAACAAAATATGAACTGTTCGTTGATTTCATTTCAGTAACCCATTTATTTTACTTTCTGTTATGTTGGGCAAAAATGGGGTTCGACAAAAGCTTGAAAAACTACATAAGGGTTCGGGGTGTTTGTAAAGGTTAAGATCCACTGCTCTGCATTGATGCTTTAATGAGCAAGAATTTGATGCGATAGTCACAAGTCACAAACATGTGTGGTACTGGTAACAATACCGACATTATAACTGCAGACTGAAAATCGGCGACGAGCTAGGTTCCCAACACTATCAAATAAATGTACGAGAGTATAACTTTTTAAAGCAGCCTAGCGAAACGTCGCGATTTGGTACTAACTGATAACTATCCTCATATTCTCCATTCCTAAACATTTTCTATAGGTGAAGATTTGTTCAGTATAGCACCTTTGACCTGATGTCAGCCACATATCTGCACTCGTGTCTGTTACTTGCACCTTGTACGTACGTGCTTAGCACGGTCCTACATGCTCTGCTTGAGACAGCGCCACATGTGCGCCGATATGGA
>JGI24159J19872_10002378_pt1 | contig 22296 bp, 11 predicted proteins | sample Ectturendosymbi4_FD_19872 | JGI IMG/M metagenome (IMG submission 19872) | reverse complement strand
AGAATGTGTCTGTAACCCTATGGTTCTGTCTTCAATGCAGTTGCAAAAAGTGTCTGTAACCCTGTGATTCCGCCGGCTTCAGTGCCTTGTACTACGTTCTGCTTTTATCAACCTGCGTTCTGCAGAGTGTGTGTGTTCATACTATGGACTTCGTGTCTGGTCATAAACAAATAAATTAAATTATTGAAAAAATATACAATACAAATATGCTGAATGGATCAAACTCTTCACCTGTGTGGAGACTAGTTACTTGAATGGAGATATTTGTAAGTTTGAATCATCGGAAAAAGATGAAACACAGAGCCCATTCGTAAGCTCACAGCAAACTTAGAGCTTTCAATATTGTAAGGAGAAATAACCTAATAAAATTTAGCATCCGAAGCAGCTTTACCACGAACGCATGCTATGAAATGCTTAAAATGAGTTTTTCCCTTAGCGTACCTGCAGAAATTTTCAGGCAGATCTTGAAACTCTGATAAACCAGTTTGATTCCACATCATACATGGAGTGAAGTTGCTCTGATGCATTAGGGGTGGTTCCAATTGAGACTGGTTTCCTTCGTAATCAATCCCATTGGCTGTGTAGCACTGCGTCACTGCAAAATGATAAAAACATGTGGACAGTGCTACCACAGGCTTCTTGGCAAAAATCACTAGATTCACAAAAAAAGTTCACTAAATCTGAAAAAAATCACTAGATGTAAAAATTTTGCGTTGGAATTTGCATTTTTGCCTGAAATGATGTATCTATTTACTTTATTGCCCAAAAACCTTTACATCAATTGCAAGTTTGCAAAAATTGATCATGTTGAAGCCTGGAAAATCACATACTAACAATAAAATCTTCAAGCTTTTCTCAAGAACAGAAAATGACACCACTCGCAAGTATTTAGAGCGATCATGATCAATCTAACAAGTAATTAATTATTTCCACTGCAGTGTTACCGCTAAGAAATGATAATACTGCCGTGGCCAATATTGCAGCAGTTAACACTAAACAACAGCACGGAGGTGCAAACAATGAGAAACTCAAATTAGAAACACTTGTTCGTTCTGTTGGTGCAAACCTTCAATCAATAATTCACATAATCAATTGTTTACGTAAAAGGCTGAAAATCTTTAAAAAAGGGCTGAAAAGTTGAAAAATTAGAAAAAACAACCGTTTTCTTGAAACACATGCTTAGAATGCCGTGAAAAAACACTAGACCACTAGATGAGCCTGAAAATCACTAGATCTAGTGAAAAATCACTAGTCGTGGCACCAGTGCACGTGGATGATGGCGCACTTTGACATTTGATCGCCATGAACAAAACAAAAAAGGTAGCAAAGGCACCTCTCTGATGCATAATCGCTCACCCGTAACGAAGGCCATAGTTTGAGGCACGTTGTACTCGTACACTCCTAAAACTGTTTTCGACTACCATATACCGTACGAAGATACGCACAGTAGCTTAAGAAAATGTTTGTGCGCAGCTCAATTGCTTCGCGCATCCAATGTTGTGAGTTGCGCTCGAAAAGGCAATGTCCAGTCAATCCCGCCAAGAGACCACGGCGAAAAAACTCCGTTCTTCGCATCTCACTAACTTTAATAGACGACAATTGAAAACTCTAGGTTTGCTGTTGAGTTTTCGATAATCTGCTTGCCTTGCTTTGCCCTTATAACTTTGCGATGATTCCGGCTGAACATATCCACATTTCAGCAACAAGTCCCCACATTGGCGACGCCGCTCAATCTGCTCGCAAAGTGTTTTACTATGAAATCCGATTACGCGTCACTTACAAAGGTGGCCACGGATCCGGAGTCTACTCCGGCAGGATTGTGTTTTATTTCGGACACGGATCCGGAGTTTAAAATTTTTGAAAAAACAGACCCAGATAAGGAAACCCTTTTCATTTTCGGCAGTGGCAGGAATCTACATGCTTTGTATAAATGCCATTCCTTAAGTAAAAACACTGCTGAATTTCAGTTGCATCGATGGTTGCCGGAATCTGAACAGGAGTCAGATTCTCAAATTTGAAAAAAATCGGGCCCGGACCCGGATCCAGATTCAAAATTTTTGGAACAGGAGAGGAATCGGGGTCTGAAAATGTGATTTCGGCCACCTCTGGTTACTCCCGCATCATCAGTCCTGCAAATTGCAAGCAACAGCTTATACGGCTGAAATGATAAAGAACTAAAACAAGATTTTGAGAAAGCACGAGACATGTAGTTTCAAACACACGTTATGACCGTAATCCTGTCATCATCGAAGCCAAAAAGCAAACCAACGCCACTTATAGGACGGCTAGCAACAGCTGTGAATGAGCCACACAAGCATTGTTCGGCGCATTCTTTGCTTTGTGGCTTGGGTGATTATTTGCTGTTTGGCTTTGTTGATAGTAGCATTAAGGTCAAAAAATTTTTGAAACTACAGTTAGCGCACTTTCTCTGTCTTACTTTAGTTTTTCATCATTTCACCAGTAATATTTTACAGGACTGAAGATGCGTAAATGACGCGAACTCGATTCCACGTAAAAAAGTTGGCGATCACGTGTAACTGTGTCGCCATTGTGGAGACTTGTTGCTGAAATGTTATACAGCACTCAAGTGGATTCAAGTACAGCTAGCCATTACTGTTCAAAATCATTACTAAACAAATGCCGCATAAAATCGAACGTTTTCACACAACCAAATCTATTGAGAGGTCGTTGTGCAATGATTACAGCTTCTTACAATTTACCCACACGTCTTTTGACGACGATTGCGCAAGAGGAACTGTTTCTCGTTGTCTTTTTCAGTAACTTTGAAACTTTAAGCAGTCAGTTTGCGATTCGAAAGAGCAGAATAAAACCTACCGTAGTTCAGAGCGGGTGCTGATTAATTCTTGAGACAGACAAGAACGTGAACTGGGAAATTCAAAAATGTTTTCAGGTAATTTGGCCGAGAATCTTTCAATTCTCAAAACATTTGAGACAGAAAAAGCGTGCTTCTGGTCTTGAGTGGAGCTCTCCACCGCAGAAACGAGGATGACAATATTTACCAGCTCAGTCGTATGCTGGGCCAGTGGACGGAAAACTGTTAAAATGCCTTACAAGGCCGCACCCTGACAAGACCGCACGGTGTACATAAGCAGGCCCTCATCTATTTGTAAAACAACTATGCATATTTCAACCACGTTTTGTTATCCACAATCGTTGGTGTTAAAAGCATACCTCTTTCAGGGCCTGGTTCTGCTTCATACAACGCAGAACACCAGAGAAACGCACAGTGGCATTCAAAGAGCCGACGGCGAAGCACGTGAAGGTGTTGTTTAATTTAGTTCTAAATGATGGTAGGTGCGGAAATGAATTTGCTTACTAAGAATCACGGACCGTGTAAGCATCTTATTAAACTGCTCTCTGACAGCATTTCTACGGGGATTACATGTTTCGCACCTTGCTTCATCACCATGCGTGCCTTACCGGAAAGGAGGTGGTATCACGACGGGGCGTGTCATCGTGGGGTACTTTCTTGATTGCTGCTGCTGTATGTTATGCGCTTGATTATTATTGACGGTTGTGCTGCATGAGTTCAATGCAAACCTAAGTTTTTTGATAAAAAGAACTCTAAAATTTTTACTGCACTGTCACCAATATTGTTATTTCATTACAATATATTATTAACATGCATCCACAGTAAAATGCAAAACCAACTCGTTCAAACATTCAACTGCGTCTTAACACCGCAGAAACGTAAGTAAATTTGCAAAAGCAGCATCATACTAACACACCATCGGTAAACAATCCTGTCGTCGTTCCCAAGCAGATGGCAATGAACAGAACAGAAAATTTTGCCTTCATTTTGAGTTTCAAATCGTTTTAACAAGATCCAGCAAAGTGCTAGCAACTTCAAAAAATCTACAAACAAAAACATATATAAGCTGAAATATGCTTCACAACTATTTTTAAAAACGCTTTTACGACTTTCTAAGCTGACATTTTCTTTTTCAACATGTACAGAGCTTTGCTAACAAGAAAGTAATTGTTAGAAGCTGATCGAATGCATTGAGACTCCGGCATACGGTCGAGCTTGCAGTAGAACAATGCTGGCAGAACAAAAGAACCGTGTAATTAATTTGTGCTGTCAAACAGTACAGTAGCTCTGGAGCACTTTCAGACTTCGGTCCGAGTTGATCAGGCCATGGGCACATTTTCAGTAAACTGAACGTCGAGGTGTAAGTGTTGTCACATCAAAAATTTTTATTCAGTCGTTTGTAGTATGACGAATGAATTCAAATTATAGACACATCAGTAATTAACAGTCACAAGGTTCATGAAAGCAGCCACTGTTGAGCATCGCTGGATTAAACAATTGAAACCTTCGAATGCAAAATAAACAACGCAGTTGTGGCCAAAGCAAACTTTATGTATAACGTCAAAACTTAAATAGCAGTTACCATTATCATAATTTTGCGACCAGTGCATGCAGTCAGCCCATCTCAAACGTGAAAATCTCCCGCAAAACTCAGCTTTTACAAATATTGCAATCACCACATTTTATGTGCATGACAATTCTTTCAATCCTATTTTCAGCAAATTGTGAAGGCGTCACTGCATATGACCGCGATGCTGTGGAAGAGCGTTTCGAAAACAAGCACTGCTGCTACGCCCGATCATCGCTTGGTTTGTAAACTGGTGTTTGATTATGACCGCAATAATACGGACGAAACGAAAATAACGGAAGACCTTCTTGTGTTTCTGCGCAGAATACTTAAATGTATCTGTTGCCGGACATCTACATTATCCAAGGCAACGCACAAGAACAGGACGAGTGCTGCTGAGAACACGTTAACAAAACCACATTGGTACATATACAATCAAACGCTGCCCATTGCTGCACTGCACAACAGAAAAAAATTTCCGCTACGCTCGTTTCTTGCTGTTGATCATCCAGACGACCGCAACCCCTTTCAAAAATTAATCCTATCACGACTCTAAATTCACCAATAATTCGGCCATCAACTATTAACGTTATAGAATTTCATTTCAGTATAAACGCCTCAGAAGTTCAACCGAAGTGGAATATATCACAACGCTGTATTATCACCATAGGCTATGTTTAGTCAAGAGAGTTAACCAATAATCAAAGTAAAACTACACAAGGGGACAACAAAACTTACAGAAAGCACGGACATTCGGGAGGCAATAGTTATACATTGAAACAAAGGCAAGTGGCGGGCAGTAATACTAGTTAGTACACTGGGAACAACTAAAATTTCATCAAACTTGCACACATGCCAATATGCTGGCAGCGTTCCTTCAGACCACAGCCAGGGACAGGCGCTGATGGAAACACTGTGGTTCCCTGGGTCACCAGACTAGCAAGGTTCTTTGCGAGGTCGCTCAAAAAGAGGGCAGTGGACCTGCCACACACCAGTGGTCTCATAATTTCGTGAACTAGCAATGCTGCCTTGCTTCTATTTTAAGTGTAAGACGCAAATGATTGCTTTTGAAAAAGTTGGTGGATGAAGAAACAACGAAAGAGATTCTTAGCAGCTGGCACCATTTCTAAAGAAAGTTGGCTGCCGCCGGCGCCAAATATAAGAGGTTTAAGACATTTTCGAATGTAGCATGTCGAAGCGAATAATAATAAGAGGAAGTGCGGAAGAAACGCCAAATATAAGATGTTTTGGAATGTAGCTGAGATTTTGCCATTCAAAGAGCTAATCACAGCAGTAGCAGATTAAGTCTGCTGGCCCTGTGCCACAATTTGGTACGTTGCTCGAAATATCAGATATTTTGAAATCACCGACAAGGGAAGACTGTGCAATGTAGCAGCAAAAATTACTGCATTACGAAATTATTCAAAGCATAAAACTTTTTGACAGTTCTGTAAATACTATAATAAATAGCTTACACAGTCTCATCCAAATGCTACATCACACCATTCCGCGTTGATTTGAATGCAAAATCGCCACATAGTTAGGTGAAAAATAAATTTTATGAACCAAATGACTTTCAATACAGATATGTGACGGGATACTAACACGGTGTTGACCATTGATCGACCTTTCATCAGTTGCAAAATGGTGTTGTTATAAGAGGTTTTTATCATACACATGCCTGGTACAAACCTTCCAAATTTACCAATGAGTTGGCGCAGAAAATAAAACGCTACAACTGACTAAACCAAAACTTTGCACAATCTAGCGCGCAGTTATACTCCGCAAAAGAACGTGCCAGGTTTTTCTGCAAAAGAGCGTGCTGCAAGATACTGTACATTAGAAGACCTCATATACTTGGCGTTTGCTCTCAACTACCTCAAATACTTGGCAGTTTCGACAAGCTACATTTGAAAACCTCATATTCGGCGCACCTCTTATATGTGGCGGTTTTGACTTGCCACAAACCAAAACGTCGTTTATTTGTCGTCTCCTCACTGGCACCTCTTATATCTCAGAGAACACGCTGAAACCTCATATTTTTGTCGATGCTGTATCTTGGCAAATGTATTTCAATGCCGCATGCCAGAACCTAGTCTTATATTCGGCACCTTTTGTATTTGGCGCCTCTTGTATTTGTCTCAAACTACAGCCGTGAAGGGTCAAAGAATGGGTCGAGCAGAGGCGATCCAGACCTAAGTTTGTATATTTTCAACGTTGCTATTACCACTGCTTGTTTGTGTCCGTCTGTAGCGTAGGTACTTGAGAAAAGAGTAGATTGCTGACATTGATAACGAAAATAGCAACTTACTGCCAAAAAATGCAAAATCGTACAATCGTTATTTTTGCGTCGCAAGATGTTTACCAAACTCAGATTTGGTTCGCGCTCGAAAACGTTTGGGAACTGCGGTCTTAGAACAATGCTCATGCTTTAAAGTGACTTTGATTATTCTATTTTCAATTATAAAACGTTGCAAGCATGCCTTAGGTAGTGTCTAAAGCTGTATGTCTAATTCATTATTTTCTGTAGCAACAGCAAATTCCTTTTAACTTCGTCCTTAATTTCATAGATCATTTGTGTATATTGAAATGTAATTAAAATAACAACAGCTTTCAAATTTTACTTTTCCATGCTTTCAAAAGTTTTCGAAAAGACTGTAGCATACAGTTCGTTTCAGATGCATCTCCACTCCGGTTATTGCGAAGTGCAACGGAGTACTTTTGCTAATTACATTCAAAGTAAACAGCTTAACACATTGTTCATTTGAAGCGTTCGGCTGCAGCTAATCAAACGAAATTCAACGAATTAATTACCTGTGTTCACTATCTTATTCACACTACCGTAGTAGCAAACTTTTCTTTACTGAGGACCACACATACATCTTGAAAAACTTCCTCACCTTGTAATCTTTTTTTATTAAGGGTACCACACTTACACTTGTGATTTCTTAAGTCATCTAAACCTTGCACACCTTTTAAGACATCGCGTATCCCGTTCTGCAGCATTTATGCTCCTACGCTGTATTTTCCAAGGGCATGCTTGCGGATGAAAGAACCACGAATTACGCCCGACAAACAACTCTTAAGTTTACCTGCCTGTGTATCACGTCTGTTCTGCAATTTGTCTCAGCCTTATTTCAACGCTCTTTCGGCTATCCGAACTGTTTGCCATTCTTTTCTTTTTTCTGCTGATAGAATCTCAGCCGGTCTGCGTTTTGAAGATGACGTCACACAAGATAAAGCGAAGTTTTCAGCTACGAATGGTCGCGTGTGACAATAGAGAACAAGTACGTCCGTATAAACGCGTGGAAGTATTATCCGACTTATCGCGAGCGTGGCTTAAAATCGTGACCATCCTTGCAGCATTCGGAAAGACATGTTAAGACAAGGCGTACAAGCACCGAAGACAACGAAATTTGTAAATAAACAAAGCGAGCGCTTATTAACAAACATCACTGCTCCGAATTGTTTGGTACACCTGTTCGACAGTACTTGCCGTTCGAAAACGTACTCTTGTCTAATCTATCTCAAGCAACGTTTGGTAACTGCACACCCAACTGCACATCTGCTCACTCGTTTTCCAGAAATAATTTTTTCTGTTGCTGTAGATCTAAAATCAGTCTTTTCTGCGTAACGTTGCCCGAACACACGATGTCAGTGTGCCTTCTGCCATCAAGTTGACTCTTTTCACGTGTTCGAAAAATTTGCTTCAATCCTGATAACTGTAAAGGCCGCCTTTTTAAATATCAGTGTATGCCGTCTACTAAATCACTGATAAGCTTCATTTCGGTTCGGTTAGTGACCAATGTCACCCAAAGCTATATCAGCAGCCCTGTTGTCAGTTGATCGTACAAATGCTGCTTTAAACCTCATAACTGTTCATGAAATCTGTTCGAGAAATCAACATGCTTTAATCAAAATCTAACGAAGAAAGTCCTGTATGTATCTGTATTTACAATAAACGCTTATGCTGCAAAACATGGCGCGGCTTGGCACTTCCACACGTTCTGTTCGAACCACTACGCCTCTTCTCCAATGCCGGTGCTGAGCAGGTCGAGTGGTTTAAGGAGATGCTGTGGATCACGTGACGCGTACGATAAACTTAGTTGAATGCGTGAATAGGTTCTTGTGGGTATGGTCTCACAACCAGCATTCCAACAAACTCTCCGACTGTTGGGTTAAAAGTGTGTTAGAAACACATTTACAAAACTAGACGCATCGCGAATATTCTTGTTTCTATTCGTTGTGCAACCACCAGCGGTTTTGCATCACGCAGTGAAACGCTAGCTAAATTCCTACAATCAAGAGTTATGATTGAGGGCAGATGTGGGTAGAACCTCCGACGATGAGCAACCTCGGGACAGTGTACGCAGTCTGCAGAACAAGAAACATGTTGCTATCTAATCACAAACGTCAGCAACCTCAGCAAAGAGTACTGCATGCTAATAGCTTTGGTATCTATTTACGTGATGCAACATACTGTACTTGTAGTAGGGAGCTCAGTCAGGCAGCTGATTGGATGTACGGCAATAAGAGGTGCTTTCGACTATAGTCGCTTATCGACGAATGTCTTAATTTTTTAACCAATACTGGGTAAATATATTACTGAGCGATATAATTCCAGTCTTGTCCAAATTTTAGCTGCCTCGTAGTGGATTTGACAACACTGGCAGAGAATTAGTTTTTTGATAGCGCAAATATTCTTCAAATGGTGCTGTTCTAAGCAAAGTTCCAGTTTTGAAGTTGTTTTTCGATCGATTGCGGAACTTTTCAAGAATGCCTAGTGGTGTTGCTAAACGAACGAATGACCAGCTAAACGTGGGGCAAATCGTTCAGCAACCTTTGATTTGACGGAAACAGAAGGTCACTTGGTTCTGGTCAAATAAGGCCGTCACGAGCACTCTGGCTGCCAGTTTGAGGGAAAACAATGACCTGATGAAGAGAGCCAGAAAAAAGAAAAACAGCGCATCGAATTAGCATTGAGAAACCTCGGCTGCCCAGCATTTTTCTTGATTCCACGTGAATGAAAAATAGGTAGTAAAGAAAGTTCCCTTACGGCAGCGGGCACCTGCAGTTTTCCCTTGCTATCATGGATTAACAGAAAAGTTGCAAAGGTGCTTCAGAAACCATCAGATCAATTCTTTCTTAAAAAGGACCACAACAATTGGCGGAATGTTAAAAATCGCCAAACGCCCCATTAATCGTTAAGATCGCCAAAGATTTGTGTACATGCGGGAAGTGAACGAAGAGGTCTTTCAATAAACGGAAAAATTAACACATAAGCTACATTACGGTTTGCCACCGGGAAAAAAGTACTTTAGCAAAACATGCACTTGAACTTGGACACGGAATGAACTGTTCGAAGACGCAAATTGTTGCTTTTGAGACATATTTTTCAAAAACACCTTTCACTGAATCGTGTTTTATCAAAACACTAACTAATGCTTGATAAATCCTCAGCCGATTTTCCAAATGTCGATGAAGCAGCTTTTGGTTGCAAGAAGCTTTAGCATTTATTCGATGTTTTCTTACTGCGTTGTGGTTTTGGGTGAAGTGGTCCATTATGTTCATCATGCTTAATTTGTTAGTTTTCCTGACGTAGCGCGTGCGTTTATTGGCGTCTGCTTTTATCGTGTTTTATCGCCTTTTACTGCTAGCATTTCTTAACATTTTTATCTTTTTAATCTCTGCGCTTCACTGCACCTTCTCTCTGCCTATACTTCTAACAACTTTGTTCAGTAGTCATTTGCGCTGATGAAGGCCCACTGTCAAGCCACTTGAAGTGTGGGCGTCGTTTGTAAACATCAGCCGTTGAGCAAAGGGTATTTTATTTGAATTTCTTGTTGGCTGGTTCTGCGAAGATCACAACGTACTATATTTATAAACAGTAATACAAAAAGTGGCAGCAATTAATCCAGTGCGCATTTGCAACTGTGTGAAAGAATAATATCAGATACAAAGTTGCATTCAGGTATATAGCAATAGCAAAATCTATACTTCGCAGTCAAAACATTGAGCATCATTTCTATGTAAGTGAAAAGATTATAAAACATCATTGCATAGGAAACAATGGTTTACATGAAATCATATTGGATGTTTCGAATAACAAGGCTTTTCACTGTTATAATTCCATGATGTTTTGCTGACGATGAAACCCTTTGTTTTTCGAAACTTTCAATAAGATTTAATTTACACCATTCTTGTTGCGGTATTGTGTCTTTTACTACTTTGTAAGACTCCCAGGCTCCACTCTGTTCGGAAATCTATATCCTACTTTAGCTCAGACAGATATTCCGAATACCTGCATTTTATATGAAGCACGTCGTTGTTACGTTTTCAAGTAAAAACATGTTAACTGCGGTTGCCAGCAGTAGTTTGATGATTGACTGAATATTTTGGATCCTGATAGAGACGGAGTCTAATGGTTGTGAGGGCAGCTATCTAAAGAACTTGGATAGCTATTGGAAAGAAGTTTTTCAACTGTAGGTTTCAACTACCTTCTCACATATGATGCACAGTACAACGTACGTTTTTACGGGGTGTCAGCAAAGTCTTGTTTCAAGCTTGTCTGACTTCCGGTTAGAAAATTCCATGCAAAAACCTTTCATGGACAAACGCTGCTTCGTCAGCAACTTAGGCACTTAATAAAAGTGTCATTTTTGGTTCCTAAAATGATGGACTGACTTATGCACACCGTTAAGAATTTTTTTATGAACTCTTTGATGTGGCCTCGATAACCGCTTCCTTAAAGTTTGCGTTTGCAACATCCTTTTGATTGCAGTCTTGTGATTGTTATCCATGGTTGACAGACTCCTAAATGAATTCCACGCCCAGTCGTGTCCCCTTAAAAAAGATACCTGCGTTCGGTCACCACCAAACACTACAGACTTCGGGCCATTTATCTTCGTTTCATCAGTGACTGAACGCGTGCGATAGCTAGATGGGAACAGCTACGAGCGGTCGTGTACTGTACAAGATGCATTGCCATATTTGGCGTTGTGTGCAGTAATTGCACAAAAACATGGCGTAGCTTCCGCCACAACTATATCTCTTTGATGTAGCAGTTGCCGCTGTTGCAGATAATTCACGCAGAATTTTTTACTGGCTTTCAGTCGAAAAATTTTGGTGTAGTATTCACATGACTCGCCAGGCTCAAAACGTTATACGTGTATGGTTTTGACAAACTTACCAAGTCCAACGCTGATAGTATCACAAGACTGCAATTTATGCAATTTAACTGACAAGTGCGATTGGTTGCAGTACAAAAACTGCTCTTTCTCCAGTTATCGTTGATTAGTTTGCGAATGCAGGAAGAGGGCAGAAGAAGGTAAACCTGCATATTCATATGATATAAAACAAGAACAAAAATGACAACTGAAGGCACGCAAAACAGTTGTAATCATGCTACATAGTGAAACGTAGAAACAATCGACCCAATCACGGCTGATCGGCGATTAGCGTTCAGATTAGACGTTACCAACTGAGGCATCCACGAAAAACTTGATGAGGCAGCCAAAAAAGCTACAACGCAAGAAACGAAAAAGGTTGATGCAGAGTTTCTGTGAAAGTACGTGATCGGTTGGCAACTGTTGTGATGAGCTGGTTTTTGAAACAAAAAAATGGTTTAAAGGAAAAACATGTTGAAAGCGATCCTGGCAAAAGAGTACAGTAATGCTATACTCGCACTTCTTTGGATGGATGTGCTAAAACATTATGAAAACNCTGTCAGCGANTAGGAAGACGTTTTCAGCGTTTTAACTTGTCGCCATTAGTTGCTTCATTTGAAACACAGTTTCGCAATTTTATGGACTGGTTATTAACAGCGTGATGCCTCTCGGGTATAATTAGTATATTCCGTGCACGTAATTAAAGTTTGGATAAACTACTGTATAACTTTTCACAATTTTGATTTATTCAGCGTATACCTGCTAGTCAACATATGCTGGTTGAAAAGGTTAGACTTAAATGTTTTCGAAATTAGTGGTTATTGTGGCTAAATTTTTTCTGCAAGTTTTGCTTGGAAAATGAGGATATTCCTTTTCAACCACTTTGGCAGTTTTGAGCTATCATTGTGGAAGAAACCCTCGATATATGACACTACATGTTTCAGGGGAAAGAGAACATATCTAGCAATAAGCAGCAAAGAAGAAAGCAGTATTTATGATTTCCGGCAATAAGTTCGCTAAATGTCTCGTTTACCCGATTGCATACATTTATACATGAGCCGTTTTATACGAGCCACTTGTATGACCCGTTTTCTTAATGCATTTGCCACACTGCAACATTTCTTTACGGCGTGAACAATAAAGACCTTCGGCAAACGCCACTCTGGATCTGCGTAAATTTATCTTTTTGCCATTCTTTCAAAACATGCTCAAGAAACCGAAGGCCAGCCACGTAATTCGTTGTTTATTGTTGCTAGGAATTGTTTTCAATAGAAAAAAGCAATGTTTTTAATAAAGCTTTGTTAAGCAGGACCGCAACCAAAATAGACGTTTATTGTCAACGGTCGAAGAACGCTTCATCACAAATGCTACAACGCTCAAAAAACTTGAAACCCATGTCTTCCTTCAACGCCAAAGTTCACCATTAAATATTACTCTTAAATCAGTGAAATTAGTCATCTCACGCTTATCCTAAGTTCACCTACAGCCTTTGCTACCGACTTTAAATTTTTCACTGAAATTTTTTTCATCATGCATCATCTAGAAACCATGTTCGTGGTCGCCGTTTCGGGCCGCAAGACAAGCTGCTCGTTGCTTTAATCCAGGCTATTCTCCTATCAGCTGTGACAGCACAAACGCATGAGACTTGTCTTTGAAGGCCTCGAAGTGTTTGATCGCGTCTGTGGTGCACCACATCAGGTGTAAAAAATTTTGGCTTGGACCCTGCGTGTTGATTAATTATACATGAGCTTGACGACGTTGGGTTTGAGACTGCAACACAATTTTTTGCTATATGTTTCTCAGCTTTGGTTCTGTTCTCAAATCAGACAATATAAGCAATTGGTAAGGTGGCCAACTTGAAACGATTTATTCTTCATCAAAGGAGTTTAAATGAGCGTTTCGCTACGTCGCCCTGTTATTGAAAAAGGACCGTGCGCTGCTTGCCCAGAATAAATCCGTCGCGACGTTTCAAATCAAGTGCAAAGGAAGCTGACCGTTGAAAAGTTCTCAAAGGAAGAGCAGATAGGAGTCAAATCAGTCGGACAGATATCACGTTTATGTCTCCATCTGTAATTATAACGTGCGACTTATGGCAAGCCATACTTATGAGCTTCACGGCATCTTCTGATTTTCAGCTAGTTGTACAAACTACGGTGACAACTGCGTTTGTTAGGCGTCTGATTGGTTTAATTGCGATTGAGAGCAATGGCGTCATGGTTCCACTGTTGTGCTTGCGCTTGGCATAGGACGAAGTTCGAGTGTATCTACTCTTTTCAACAGTCTCATCTTTCGACACAAACACCAGACCAGTCCGCGGCAGCCTAGCGTGTAGGAAAAAGTTATTTCTCGGAAACTTTTTGTTCTGAAAAGTTTGTCATTTCCTTATTTCTGACGAATGCCTTTTACTTTTTATAATATTTTATAGAGGAAGTTGATCTGCGTTGTGTGAAATTTGACAGAATTTTCACAATTGTTTTCTAAAATTAAAGTGAAGAGCCAAAAACGGGTTGTCAATCCTTTTACAAACCTGAATTACCAACATACACGCCAATATCTCGCTTTTTCGGAAAGTCATATCCATGTTGTCTGAGATTGCTTTTCATTTCAGAAGCTGCCATGATCTTACTGCCCCGATCTATGTCTTTTGCTCTAAAAACAACCTCCTGTGCCCTGAAATTTCGCAAACACTTACGTCATTCCCCTGATTTTGGCAATTTTACAAAGCTCGGTTGAATCCATGACCTTGCTTCCCACCTCGTATGCTTATGCGCGTTACCATTCTTTGAAGCGTTGCCTGCGTTCAGGCTCTTCCTTCAACGACTCTGTGAATTACAATGTGAAGATGAGCATTATGAATAGTTTATTAGTTGCAATGGCATGCTGGATTTATTCACCTCATCCCAATGACCTTGACAAGAAGTCCATTCCTTGACAGCCTGTTTGCTGAACAATTTCTAAAAGATGTTAAAATACTACTTCTCTTACCAATTTTAATGGCAAATATTGGTGCTCAGGGGTCTGCGAGCACTGGTGTGCAGAGTCGTTTTGTTTTGTCGTTATAAATAAACCAAAGTCACAACAAGCCTTGAGTGACCAATCTGCACGTTGCGCTGAATTTCCCGCAACTGTCGAGTTCCAGTCGTGTCACGACTTGCTTTCAAGTCTCACTTTAAAGCGAAAGAGTATGCAGTTCTGGGCGAAGCAGATATTTAAAAGTTCATGGACAATCTCGCGATGGTTTTGGTAGAAACTAGGCTTAGAATTCGGCTGGCACGGGCTGAATTTTTCCAAAACGTTGTCGAAAACTTTTTCTGAAAACAAAGTGATAGAAGCAAAGAAATATCTTCCGTAAAAAAAATGACTTGACGAGTCGTACGAGTCATTGCCCTTCTAATCAAGTCTAGTTTTTTGAAAAAATTTGGCTCCAGTCATTCAGTTCCCGAAAATGTCTGGAATCATTTTGAGCAATAAAAACACCATTCGAATCGTGACATCTGTCTTCGTGTAACATTTTGTCCTTCACGGTATAAACGAAGTAAGGGTGTATGTTTTTTGTATAGCACTCAAACTATTGAATGACTCGGGGTAGATTAATGCTGTTGGTAGAGAACATCAACTACAAGCGAATTAAACTACTGGGAGAATTTAAAAAAAATCTTTTTAGCATTTTTTGACCACCGGCAGCAGGTCAAATAAATTTTGTCAATAAAGTCAAGTCTGTGCAGACGTTTCACCAGTTGTTACAATCAATAAAATTTTTCCTGATCATAAGATTACAACTCTTCCACACCGGAATCGAATTTCGCTTCACGAAGCATCTGTGGCAATGTGCCATTTGTCCTTAACGAGGCAAGTAGATGAAAGTGATTAATAGTATTTAACAGTATGACATCAACAGAAGCTACTGATTAAAACAAGGTGGTGTTCATAATGCAATTCAAGCCCACCTGGCGCAGGTGCGAGACAAGCTTTTTTATTTTTATAGCTATGAGCTGTACGCTGTGAATGCAATTTTCTCAAATCTCGAAACTTCTCAAATCAAACATTCTATTCCAGCATTTTTGCCTAAACTCCGAGATTCGTACATCATAGACTGACTCTTTCAGCCCAAATGAAGAAACCAAATTTTGAGCCTTAGGCAAAATGTAATCTACTTAGAGTTCACTACCTATATATTGGTAAAATGTTGGAATAGAATGTTTGATTAGAATAGAATGTTTGGTAATTTGATTCGATATTCCTTTGAAAATCGCCTGGCTTTTCACAATTCGCCCGCAGCTACCCAAGCATCAGTTTCATCAATGAAATAAAACTTGAATTCGGAAATTGTCAAAAGTCTGAAGCAATATCTCAGAGGTTTCTCGCAATCCAAAACAACGATGTACAACAAACGAAAGCAGAGTAACGAGTCTGAGAGGCTTATTTGATCTTCAGTGTTCAAATGTAAACTTAGATTTCGGGCAGTAAAAAAGCGCAGCACATTTTTGTCAGTTGCAACCTGCGATTTGTCGCTTGCAACAGTCGTCGGTCTACTGTAAAACTGAATTTTTAAGTACAGAAGCGCAATAAATATGGGTACCCTAACCAGGGTCAATAATAAGTTGATTTTCACAAACAGCTTATACAAAATGCAAGTTCAAATAAAAATGATGAAAATTAAAGCAAAACTGTCTTTATTTTGTTTTTTGCAATATCAGGTAGGCTTTTGTCTATCCCTCATTGTCTGCTGGTAAAATTTACACTGGGGCCAAATAAACCGAATTAATCGCGATGGAGAAGTAGAAAAACTTTTTGAAGTGGACTTTCTCTTGAATTTCTTATTTCGTAAGCAAACTTTTCTTCTTCCAGAAGCAACAATTATTGCTTGACGATAAATGAGACACTTTGCTCTGGGCAAGCTGCAACCCAGTAGAAAAAGCTCTCACGTGATCTGTACCCGACACGAAACCATAAAACCTGCCGGCTGCAGAATAACAATTGATCTGCCGTGATTGATTGCTCTACATGGGCGCCTGTATGTTTCACATCTCTCTGGGATTTAATGTACATGCAGTTCAAAGACGCTTGATGTCAGCCCCAGTGACACGAAACATAATTGGCGCAGATTGATGGCGCGAAGGTGTTAATTAAAAAACAACAACAACAAAACAATACGTTGCAGGAACAGCATCAAAATTGCCGCTTTGCCTTGCTTGACAACATTCATTACAAACCACAAAGGTTGTTATAGCTTTGTAAATAGCAACGACCGATCTACAGGACCAATCGCAAAGATTTTATTTGAAAAAGAAGACAACGTAAACAAGATTGTACTTCAATAAGACAGACTTCAGGACTAGTACTACAAGGATACGTAAAATTACGTGAAATCAATTTCCTATTTNAAAAAAATTGATGATTGGTTAGACTGCGTAACTTTTTGGAGACTCATTTCTTCAACACAGGTATGTGCAAGGCCAAATTATTGCATTATCATGAAAACAGAGCCTAGTCGGCTGATTCTTTGAAAGCTTCCACCAATCCTAGAACTTTTGTTGTTAACACAAAACGAATCCAGCCGTTCCCTCTTCCCTTAAGATTCTGTCGCAGGTTTTCTTGTTTATTTTTCAATTTGCACGACGTTTTCTCACAGAACAAGATCGATAAACTGTGTTCATAATAAGTGCAGCAGATGGAGAAATGCATTGTTGTGCCATGAGGTGCATGGTTTTGACATTAAAGGTTCATCTTACGCTTATGCGCGGATGCGCCCAGATAACGTTACAGCAATTTGGCACCGATACAACTCCGATAAACTGGCAATCGCGTAGATAAAGTGATGATTTCACAACTTGCCTGTGAATTGAATTTTACGTTTCCTGTAGCATGTGTTTTTTTAACGTCAAAGGCAGTTTTTAATGCCTGTGTAACATAAAATCCAACTCTAAGGAAGTCGAAGAGACCTCTAGAATGGGTACTTCTAGCGCAATTACCATACACCATGACCTTCGGCTCAAGTACGTTGGATTAGTGTTATAATTTGCTTCCATGTTTGGACAAAACAGGTTCGCCATTATTGTTTGCTCGATTTTACCAAACACAGCACTTTTGAGCGTTTTCACAGAATTTGCGCCTTTTAAAGAAGAAAAACCCGTTGGCTACTCAATTCCGGTTAAAGTTCAACATTATCCATTCAAATTACCTTGTTTTATTGAAAAGGTGAAAGCTGGAAAAAAATTTTTTCTTGTCGCAACCTATAACATGTTCTACGTGCAGTTGGTTCAGCGTTCCACGGCAACCTCATAAAATTTTGTTGCTTCCACCTGTGTGAAATATAGTTTTGCGAAACTCGTACACCCTATATTATATTGTGTATGTTTTCTTCAGGTTTCTAGGAGTAGGATTATGTGAACCACAAGCATGAATTTTGTGACTGCTTGAGTTCCCTTTATATAAAAGAAATGGCTGCTTATTAATGTTTTTACTGCCCTCCATGCATTTCATGGGGGTAAGCATAAAATCACTGCTTCGCCGTTAACTATTAATCAAAAAGATGGAAGTTTATTTCCCAGCTCCAATTTTATGGATTTATTTAAAAAAACCTTTTGTAGACAAGAATTCAATTTAAAAGATATGCGTACAGTGCAAAGACTCGTCCCATTATTTTTGGCTACCCCCATATCCAGTACTTTTGCTAACATCTGTGTTCATACCTTGCCGGGAAGGCTTAGTACGTTTTGCTGCAGGCGAGCATCGACAAACAAGCTGATGCGGAGTATGAACCAAAACTTTAAGCTATAGTATGCTTTGATTAAAGATGTTTGAAGTCCACGTTTGCTAAAATTGTAAAATGACAGTCAAATGTTTCTTATGAGATTAAGCCGGTTAAAAAGGATTGCACCTATGTTTCAATATTTGCGAGATAAAAAGTTAGTGCGACGCTCTCAAGGTTTGCATTGGCTCAAACTGTAATGCTTTACCTCCCAATCAACTGAACATGACTTTGTACAAATGTTTTGCTTTCCTGGAGTTTAACGCTGTTACTCAAAAATGGGTTAAACTCTGCTTTAAGTGCTAACCTCAGGGAAGATAAACAATATATATTTGTTTACTTTTAACCCTATTTAGAAAAAACACTATGCAGCACACAATATTTTGCTTTTAGTTTTGTTATTTGTCATTCTTTTCGCATAACGTCCAGTAGGACAACGAAGTTTTAAAGGGATGGTTCAGAATATTTTCATTCAGCTGTGGTCAAGTAGAAGCTCGTGCAATAATGAATTAAAAACTCGTTTTCCACAGCCTTCAAGAGTATGCATGGAACGCGTTTATGGTGTAATATTGGCCTAAATTAGCATGTTAAAACAACCAAATATCAGAGTTTTTAGATTGTTGAAGACAATCATAATGCACGTTCATGAAAAATCGATTCCGCTTTACACGCTGTGGCACAAACAGCTATGCGTCATTTTTGCCACGATTTTTGAAAAAGCAGCGAAACAATACTTTCGCTTCTTTTTTGTACAACGCGAACGCAAACTTTTATTAACGCAACTGGAAAGTAATCGAGCCATGAGGGCTTTATTTCGGTAACTTTTAAACTTCTCGTGAGACCTGTATGACTGAACATCGCAACGCAGTGATTGACCAAGTAGCGGCCGATAAGTAGTCTGTTTTTGTTTTGGTCTGATTAGTTCATCTATTTCAATGCCTTTAAAGAAAACATAAAGCATGTGAGAAGAAATATGTTGGTTTCCATGCTTTACTGATGAATCAGCTGGGGGATACTGAGGCTACAAGGCAATTTTACCTATATGGATGACTTTTTACTATCGCCGAAGAAAAGACGAAATAATAAGTACAGTACATCAAAATTCACTGGCATTAATGCTGACTGTCTGACGCCAGTCAGACTGACGTCCAAGATCACAGTTGATCTTCAAGTCACGCTATACATTTGTCCATACAGCAGGTAAGAAATGTGATTCAGGATGAAAAGCGTTTGCTTGAGCAAAGTCCATCTTATGGATAACTGTTACGCGGCAAGCAGGCACGGCTATTTCAAGCTTTTCTTCGTCGTGAGAAACCTTACAGTGAACACATTTTTTGTTAGATTCACATTTTGTTGGATTGAAACATTTGCAGTGGAATGCGAACAGTAACGTGAATGATTAAAAAGCTTCCCTACATACAACGCGATAATCTTTAAATCTTTACGCGATAAAAAGTATTGCTTTGCAACTTGCTCACAAGACTAGTACAATGTTTGTAACAGCAAGATAAACACATGTACCAAACATGCGGAAGCCATGAACGGCTTGTCTGCTGACTTTTGTGCACCACAGTTCTCAAAAAACTGTCCGCCACAGACTCCTTGTTCGTCCGCTCATGATTGTGGGCATCCAAAACAATGTTAGAAAATTTACCGTTCAAAGATTTTGTGGCTGGTCAATATATACAGTAGGTGCGCACCACTGATCGTGAGACATGCAAATGTTAGGAACTGATGTAGTACGTTACGGTACTTGGCTTGATTGGCTATGATGTAGCAATTGCGTTCCGAAATATTTTGGATGCTTTATCGTTTTAGCTATAGTTGCGCTGTAATTCTGCATCATGTCCTTCCACACAGGAAGAGCGAAGCAGTTTTGCACGCAAAACTCGATTTTTATTGGTATGTTACAACTAGACCTGTGGTGTGTACTAGAAAAGAATGATGCTGACTTTAAAGCTCTAACTCTGACAGTTTGCCTGTTAGTCTTTAGCTCAGTTGCGGATAAATCATACAGGCAAATTTATTTTCGCAAGCAGCTTTGCTTGCATTGGCTTTGCTTTGGATGAAATCGGTCTAGTTTAGTGTTAAGAGAGAACCATTCCTCGTGTCAGCAAATCCTCTTCCGCAAAATACTCAAAACAAAACTTCCACTCGACCCTTTACCAAAACTGAAAATAAAGATTCTTGATCAAGAGCGATTTCGGCTCCAACCGAACTCAACCTCCAACAATCCACTTTCAAACTTTAGGAAATGTTTTGAAGATGTTGAACTTTGATTGTGAGTAGTCGTTGNCTTTGAATGGTGCAGTGGCGGATCCAGGGTGGGGGCAGTTTGGGGCAACTGCCCCCCCAAAACCTTTGTGGCGACCCATTGTCATCACTGCGCCCTTTTTGGTGCTCATGGAAGTAGAAATAGATTTAAAAATACTCTAAAATAAACAATGTTTTTCACTTAGTTAAACGTCAGGGTTTACGTGCCGTACTTTACCCAACCTCTCACGAATAGCGTTAACGATGCTATTATTTCGTAATAGTTCCACTGTTTCATTTTTTCTTTGCCGTGTGAGAACTGCCAAGCCTTCGTAAACGCAGTCGCGTTCGCAGTTCTCGACTTGCTGCTGTGTTGTATGAAAATGGTCTGTTTTTTTACAAGTTTATTATTTAATGTCTGATGACCCTGAAAAGAAAAGGAAAGGCAGCAGTAAATATAGGAATGTAATATGGAAAACTTACCACTGACTCAAGATTTTACAAGCCTCCAAAATGAAAACGAAAAAACAGTTTCAGGGCTATTGTCGGTGCAGTTCGTGAGTCCGCAGTTTATCTGCATAGCAGTTTTGCAACATAAAAGTGAGTGGATGGGTTTCTTGACGGAACTGATCTCCAGATTGACAGGGGCGTAACGAGGTTAGATGACGCCCGGGGAAAGATGCAAGTTCGGCGCCCCCATTTTCCAACATGAGGTCTTCCGGAAGCAAATGTACTGTATTGAAGAATGTACGTGTGACATTGTTGGGATTTTTTGGCGCCCCACAGTATTTTAGCGCCCCCAGAGTGATTCGGCGCCCTGGTAATTGCGCCCCCTTGCGCCTTCATTACGCCCATGCTGATTGAACCGTAATGCAGCGTGTAAAAGCTACAGATGTTTACGTTAGCAAAAACCTTGCCGTTATGTGACAAAAATGCATACGTGCTTGAGTAGCTCAAGGAATTATGACCTACGTAGCTATGAAATTGTGCAACTCCTCACTTCATATACTGCACATGGACAACGCAGAGGAGTATTGAATTACTGCTAGGGGCATGATGAGGTTAGATGGCGCCCCGGGCAAGAAGCAAGTATGGCGCCCCTGTGTTCGAACTTGGTCTTCCGGAAGCAAATGTACTGCACTGAAGTTCTTGTGACATTGTTAGGAGTTTTCGGCGCCCTCATAGTGATTTAGCGCCCAGGGAATCGTGCCCCTTGCCCCCCGTCGTTACGTCCCTCGTTACTGCGTGCAGCGACGCGCCTCAACAAATCATGGTAAACAGCTCTAACCAGAGGCATACGGTAACCTTGGGCTTTAGGCGAGGCAAAATTTCCAATTCGCCCGAATTTTTGCGCCACTTTGAGGAACCACGAATAGGAAAATTTTGCAGGGCCATGGTTTTGTTTCAGAAACTTGCCCAAAAATATCGGGAAATTTTTCCTGAATTTTTTAAATCTTGTCCGAACCTCCCCCTCACTTCGAAGGCCTATAGCTTTAACGCAAAAACTTTGGCAAAATACTAGCTATCTACAGCTTACTGGATTGAATAATTGGTTTTACGTGGTCATAACCATTTTTTCTCAACACTTGAATATTTGCAGTCCAAAATTGGTGGAATGACGGCGACTTTTGCCCCCACCTGGCGACGCGTCAGCCAACAGTTACTGGTGGCTGTGTGGTTTTGAACCTTTTGTTGCAATTGCAAACCCGTAGACAACTCACGCTGG